>Ga0207421_10008942_pt1 | contig 10226 bp, 3 predicted proteins | sample SodLakKL_010_SED_4_FD_187542 | JGI IMG/M metagenome (GOLD analysis project Ga0207421, IMG submission 187542) | Alkaline sediment microbial communities from Lake Tanatar, Kulunda Steppe, Russia - 8KL_010_SED (SPAdes) (version 2) | ecosystem: Environmental > Aquatic > Non-marine Saline and...
GAAGCGGAGCTAATCGAGGATCCATTCATTGGTAAAGTGGCTTGCCTTAGGCGCCTGCTCGGGCTCCCTCACGCCTTGGGTTAAGTGGGAGGAGGGTGATTCGGTCAGTCGTAGCGCCACAGCCTGGTCGATACGATGGAATGGCTGTTGACCATTCTGGTGCACCCGGCTAACGGTAGTAACAGCCAGCGAGGGGGTGCTGCGATTTGCGGCGATCTGTATGCTTGTTCGACCCGTGGGGTAGATACCAAACAGCCTTTAAGGCCAGCATAGCCCGGAAGCTGCCAATAGGTGGAACGAGGCAAAGCCCGGCGTTCTGCCTCCGCACTCGTCCCCGAAGTCATCCTCGACTCCGATCGAGAGCCGAGCGCAGCGACACATGGAGCGCAGCGTAGTAATCCATACAATGGTAAGGACGCGTGCCATTAGCGCTAACTCGAAAGCACCAAGCCAGAGCGAACGCAACCAGCGCGGACCCTCGCCTACCGGAAGCACAACCGGGCGTCTTATCCTACAGCACGCCTCGAAATCCCCTCTGGCCCTACCGCCCACGCGCCACCAGAAAGATGGCCCCTACAATCAGTAGGCCGCCGGCGAGCGTGAGCAGGTTAGGCAGCTCGCCGAAGAAGAGCGCCCCCCAGAGAGCGGCGAAGACGATCTGGATGTAGCTGACCGACATGGCGCGCCCGGCTTGCACCGCGTGCAGACCCTTGGTGAGGTAGACCTGCCCGAAGTGCGTGGTTACGCCGACCGCCAGCAGCACGCCCCATTCCAGCGGGGTGGGCCAGGCAGCCCCCAGGGCCAGAAAGGGGAGAGCGGCGATGGTCGAGATAAACGCGAAGTAGAACACCACCACCAGCATCGCCTCTGACTCGCGGAGCTTTCGGACGATGGTATAGGCGGAGGCGGCAAAGAAGGCGCCCGTCAGTGCGATGCTCACCGCCGCCAGGTCGAGCGCGGTGCCAAGCCCGCCAAAAAGAAACTGCGGCTGCGCGACGAGCAGCAGCCCGGCCACGCCAAAGATGAGCGCCAGTACGCTACTGCGTTTCAGCACCTCGCCCAGGAAGAGGGCCGCCAGCAACGCCGTGAACACCGGGTTCATATAATGGATGACGGTCACGTCGGCCAGCGGCAATTGCGTTACGGCATAATAAAAGCACGAGAGCGCCACAAAGCCTACGAGCCCGCGCACCACCAGGAGTCGTTTATTGCGGCCCCAGGGATAGATGTCCGCCTGCTTCATCAGCCCATAACTGATCACCGCCACGATGATGCTCCGCGCCAGCACAATCTGCATGGGAGGCAGCGTCTCGCCGGCCACCTTCACAAACACGCTCATCAGGCTAAACGCAAATGCCGAGATGACCATGTAGACCACGCCCGCCGGTTGGCCGAGGATGGTAGCAGGTGGCGTAGGGCGGGGCATAGCGAAGTTGGTGGTGGCAACAAAAAGCGGCGCGTCGAACGCCTCGGCGGGCTACCATGTCCGCCTTCATGCAATTTCCTCTGCCCGGTGGGGAAACGTCCCCGGCGAAGATGTCGTGTAAATGGGCACATATCAAAGGCCTGTAGCTCAGTTGGTTAGAGCAGCTGACTCTTAATCAGCGGGTCGGGGGTTCGAATCCCTCCAGGCCTACTCCCTGCAACCCCCGCCTAATCGCCCGTTTTGGGCTGTTTGGGCGGGGTTTTTTTATTTGAGGCGGAATGGCCAGATTGCCAAGTTGTGCCAGAAAATGCCCCGTTGTGTAGAACTATTGCACAATGGAAAACGCCATGCGTGCGCTGGCCTAACACCTGGGGTGCCCTGAGAGGTCACGGCAAACGCCCCCGACCGTGCTAATTGTGCCGTCATGGCGCATGACCCGGCAACGCCGTGTCGCTACGGGTGGGATCTTTCGGGGAATGCTGAATTCGGCGCAGGGCTTTGCGCCGCTACGGGTGTTGGGAATGGCATGTCTTCACGCGACGGCCGTGCCAGTAGGGGACCATGAAACGGCATGCCCTGGCGTAACGGCCGGGGATCGTCGATTCGGCGTTTCCTGCAATCATCATCTCCTCGACCCGTCGTTTCGTCGATTCATCACCGCACTGGCACATGGCCACTCACAGCCACTGAGCCATCCCCATACCCCCACATCCACAAACCAGAGCGCTGCGGGTGGTCTTTGGACTAATGGGCGTGCTTACCGGACTCTTTTTGGTCGCTGCAGGGTGGTTAAGCGATGGTCCACAGGGTGCGTTCAGCTATCCTGTGGTTTTGCTAATGGGTGTAGCGTTTCTCATGTGGGCAGCCCATGAGCGCTTCATAAAAGCGCAGGAGTAGTCCAGCATCCAGCCGTACGCGAACTGCTCCTCCGGCGTAACCTATCGGCAAATGTACGCTCAGGGCGCAGGCAGCCCTCGCCTCAGGCGTGGTGTGGACTTGCCAGTGGCACGCGCGGCCGATGGTGGCACGGGCGAAGTTTAAAGCCGTCATCAAAGTACTGCCGTCCTTCGAAGGGCTGCTGGTACGTGATTCCCCCATTATCTAACCCCACGATCTGAGCAAATGTATCAACTAACGACCGAGGCAGAACACGAGATCATTAAGGCCGGCGCTGATAAAATCGCTGCCGTGCGCGAATTGTGTGGCTCCTACGGACGACAACACGGACTGCAACAGAAGGATGCCGTGAAGTTTGGGATGACCGAGCTGTTTGGGAGCCCACAGGAATTTTGTCTCAACATCGTGACGGAGGTTGCTCGCGAGATAGATCGGGGCGAGGCGGAAATTCTCTACGTATTGACCGGCCACCACCTGCTGTAGCCATGCGTTTCGCGGGCCCCGCCAGGTGGGCGTGGAGTGATCGTATACGTGCTCGAGCAGTCGGGCGCAGGGAGGGGCGCGTCCCCCAAGGCGCATCTTTGTGAGCTAACCCGTACCCATACTACGGTATGCGTGTGCAGCCATTACCAACCAGCAGGTCGGGGCAGCCCTGCGATGAAAACTGGACATTCAAACACCCAGGTGCGCGCGCAACAGCCCCCCGTCACAATGAAGCAGAAAACGTGGGCGAACATTGGAGCCGACCCGCTTTTGTGGACATTTAGCAGCTTGATGCGGCACGTTTGGTGTTATGGTCTCTTTCGAGTGCAGTGAGGGACTGTTACTTAGGAACCGGGTGCCTGCGATAGGTAGTAGCGTCCAGGTATGTCGCCTTGAGCAGGTTTTGAGATTCGGTAGCGTCTGTCGTCGGTGACGGCAGCTCCAGACGGTGATAAGGGTCAAGATCCCGGGGGGGCGGGTCCGGCGCGGTGCATTCGCTCACGAGCCAGAAGCCGACCACAATCACCACGAGCAGGAGGGACCCGAGACAGTTACCTGTCCGCTGCCTACAACCTTCGTTCTTGGAGTGCGCCATGAGCTCAACAAACCAGAAGGCAATGTATAGACGGGTTAGCGTAGCACGGGCTACTGCTAATACCAACAGCGTGCGGCGTCCCAGCGCTTACCACCGAGAAAACCCTGTCGTCGACGGAGAAGGATTCCCACCTCCAATCTACAGCATCCTCCACTTTAGCATTCTACGCGTGGAGAGCTCACCCATAAGGGAGAGCAGGCTGCTGAAGCCGTAATGATCGCCGGTATCTCTACCCCGCCACAATCCACGGACTCGGGGTATCGTGTGAGGTGACGATCACTTCTCGCTTGGCGCGGGTAACGGCCACGTACAGTAGGGAGCGCTCGTTCTTCAGGATGCGTTCTTCGTCGCTGGCGTCACTCGCACCGGCCAGGGCGCGGCGATGGGGCACGGTGCCCTCTTTCACGCCGGCGACGATCACGCGGTTAAACTCAAGGCCTTTGGCGCGGTGCATGGTGCAGAGCCGCACGCCCGGCGTAGCGCGGTCTTCAGCCTCACTGCGTTGAATGATATAGGTATCAAACCCCGCGGTCTTCAGCGCGCCGCTGTAGTTCATGAGCAGCTCGCGTGTTCGGGCGATGATGCAGGTGTTGCGCAGGTCTGCGTCCTCATCTTTCAGGTCGCGCAGATACCCCTCGATCGCCGAGACCTCATCCCTGAAGGTTTCGAACGTGCGCACCCGTGGCTTTTCGCCACGGATAAGCGACTTGTACTCGCCCTGATCGTCAAGGCCGCCGTCAAGGTTGTCATAGCTCGCCCCCTCCAGAAGCCCGACAGCCCACCGCCTGTTTTCCTCGGTGGTCCGGTAGTTGATGCGTAGCTTTCGGCCACGGCCGACGATGTTTATGCCACAGTGGCCCAGCACCACCTGCCGGTCGTAAATGCGCTGGTGCGCATCACCTACGATAAACAAATCGTTGGGCTGATCGCCGCCGGGTATGATCTGGCGTATCAGCTTGAAGGCCTGCATCCCCATATCCTGGGCCTCATCAACGACCACAGAGCGGTAGGGGAGAATGTCACCCGCGTCTTGTAGTATCCGGCGGGCATCCCGAAACGCATCCGGGCGCTCGCGCAGCTTGTTTTCTTCGAGCAGCGAGCGGTACTCCTCAAACACGGGCCATATCTTCTTGCGCTCCGAGCGCTGAAGGGGCGTGCCCCGGCCGATACGACTGGTGCGCATATACTCCCGTGCCGTGTCGATACCTTTGGGTTGAACGACCTGCTCCCATTCGTTTCTCAGAAAGATCGGGTCGGCATCCTCGGGTCCTATGAGCAGCGCTTGCTCCCACAGGTCGTTCGTCTGCTCCCCATAGTCGATACGGTAGCTGTACCCCTGCTGGCGTAGAAACTGGCTAACCCACGCGTCGAGGTTCACCACCTCAATACGCGCCATCACCTCGGGCGAGGCAATAAGCTGCAAGTTCTCCTCGATGTCGGCTGCCAGGTTGCGTGTGAAGGTCGTAAACAGCAGTCGGTCGTCCTCTTCTGCGAATGTGTTTTCGACAAGCCAGACCGCTCGGTGCATGGCGACGACCGTTTTTCCGGTACCTGCGCCGCCGAGCACGCGCACCGGGCCGTTTGCCTGCATGGTCATCAGGCGTCGCTGCGATGGATGCAGAAACACGCGCCACTTCTCAAGGGGCGCATCCAGCATCTGCTCCAGCTCCTCTTCGTCTTCCACCACGGCAAAGCGCCGCTGGGAATGCGGCTCACTGAGCGCTGCAGCATAATCCTCGGTGTCCACGTCTTCGTTTGCCCGGGCAAAGAGCAGCTCATTGTCGACCTCACGGGGAGCGTACCCAGCAGCAAGCAGAAAGAGGGCCTCGTAGGCCTCCTCTGGCAGGTAGGCCTGCAGCTTATCCAGCTGCTCCTCCGATTCGATCGTGCGAACGAGCGGTAGCAGCGCCTCGGGGATGCCGAGGCGTACCAGTTCGCGGTCGCGGTGCTCGGCAAAAAGGTCCGTAGGCGCTTCGTCCTCGCTCTCTGCTGTTGCATCGCCGTTTGTGGGTACGGCCCTGTCCGTTGGGAGCACCTGGATGCTTCCCGTTGCCGGGTGGATCTGCACCAGCTTGTTGCGGGCCCACTGGTAGGCATCGTCGTGGTGATCCACCCACAGGAGCAGGTAGACATCCCCTGAATCGGGCTTCATGACAATGCCCCGGTACGTCTGGTCGATGCGCACCGACCGCAGCTTCGGATCGGCGGCGCCCTGGATCTTCTCGTAGTTGATCCCGGAGGAGCGCGGGTTCTGCCGAAACTTGGTCATGAACTGCCGCACCTTCTTCTGCTGGTGCTTCGGCACAGACATGAAGGCCTCCATGAAGTCATCCGAGACCGCAACCTTTATGTTGGACATGGCGCCTTACGGTTTGTGAGATAGAAAAACGGCTACACCTATGCCTGCTCGTGCGCCCGAAGCGCGTCAACCACTTCATCGATGGAGGTTTGGGCATCCGGTAGCATGTAGGTCGACCAGCCTGCATCCTCGAACTTCGGTCGATATGCGCTCTCTTCAGGAAGTAAAATGGCCACCCGTTGATCCGGCCATCCGAGTTCTGCCTGTGCTACGATTGTGCCGTCGTTGGTTAGTCCATACGGCATGTGGGGCGGGGGCACCTCCATCTCGCGCAGCGTGGCCAGTATCTCCTCTGTTTCTGGTAGCGCGTTTTCAAAAGCCTCGTCCCATGCTTCGTCCCACGCGTCACCGGTTAGCCTGCTGGCTGACGGGGAGTCCGGCTCGACCGGTGGTGCTGACCCGATGAGCTCATGGTAGGCGGCAAAGTCTGACCGATCCGAGGTAACGGGATAGGCCTCCGGGAGAAATTGAGAGAGGTTGTAGAGGCGAAGGAAGCCATTCCAGGCGGCCTCAAAGTTATCTGGCACCTGGTCGGATGAGGTGTCCAGGTGGAGCGCGAGGGTCATACCACGCAGGCAGCGCTCGGCATCGTTCGAAAGGCCGTTAACATGGTCGGCCGTCGTTGTAGCCCACAGGGTTACTGGATCGTCCGATCCGTCGGGTCCTTTGTCCACCATGCCACACACGGCGCCTTCTCGAGATGCGGCCGCCCCCATAACCTCTGAGAGGTCAGCGGGGAGGAGGCGATCGGCGGATCGGAGCCAGGTTTCTGTGTCTCTGTTCAGCCTTATTGTTAGCATAGCCTGTGCAAGTGCCGTATGCTGCCACAGGCTCACGTCGGGCTCCTGCAACAGCTGTAGTAGCCAGTCGAAGCTGTCGCCGGTCACCACGCGGATGGCACTTTGCGTGCGCTCTTCGCCCATTTTCCCGAGCAGTGTCCGAAACAGGCTGTCTGCCTTCTGCAGGTAATTTCGAGCGGGTCGTTTGTTGTCTTCACCGGTTGCGACGTCCTGCCAGGTGAGCGACCACACGTAATACGAGCCGCTGGCCAGCAGCGCGCGACGCTGGGCCATGTCCCGCCCTACGCGATTGCGGTGGAACTGGAGCCCGTCGAGAAATACCGCGATCGGCTTGAGGTCGGCGCTTACGGGACGAACGACGAAGTCGATCGAAGAGGAGCGCAGGACGCCCTCGGCCGGGCCCACGCTCACCTGGGGTTCGATCTCGTAGGTGTGGTCTCCAATGCGCAGTTTGTATCCGGGGCGGCCGCGGACAAGTGCTTCTTCGAGGTGTGAAGGCTGAATAGGTAGGTCGCGGAGGCGCTGGATAAAGCGCCCTTCCAGTTCGCTCTCAATCACGCTGTTGACCGAGATACTGCTCACCGAATCAATAGGTATCAGCTGGTCGCGCTTCTTGAGGATCTGCTGGAGCACCTCGACCGCGGTGACACGGGAGGTGTACGGCATATCGTAGGCATTCCTGTACGCATAGAGGCACTGATAGCAGCCGTCTTTCGAGTCGTCCTCGTTGCAGGGGCAGCGCTCCAATACCTGCAAGGCAGCCGCGAGGACCTCCATGAAACGGTCTTCCTGGCGGAGGATCTCTGCCAGGTATCCCGTGCCCCCGGGTACAGTGTCGTAGAGAATCAAATGCCGGCGCCGGGCAATGTCGCGATCGCCTGGCACTTCCTGCACCTCCGTCTCAAGATGCGCCACCGACCCCTCGAATACCTGCTCAAGGCCCAGCTCGATGGCAGCCTTAAGCGACTGGACGCGCTCTGGCGTCCCGGAAAACGATGTTTCGGGCAGCAGGATGCGAATGCATTCAGATCGGAGCTCCCGGTACAAAAAGAGAAGCTGTCCCTCGTCATCTTCGTCCGAGGAAGTGGCCCGCTTGCACGATCCGGTATGTCTTATGGGCTCGCGGTCGATGGAGACGCGGCCGCAGGAGGGGCAGGTGGTAAACCCCTGACCTTTGATTTCTTCTCCAGCCGCCTCCAGGAGGACCTGGTTGCCCTGCGTTCCAAAGTTGATCTCCCGGATGGTGGCCTGCCGTACAAACTCAAACCCGAAGGGCACGTCTTCATCGTCGATCCGGTAGGCCTTCTGAATATCACCCCTGTCGATGGAGACGTAGAGGCGGGTATCGAAAAATGCCCGCTCACGCCCTTCACTGGAGTCGTCAATGCGGCTTCGCTGGTCAGATGTGGTGGCGGCCACTTCTGTGTGGCGCACCAGCAAGCGCTCCTGTCCGCGGTCGCTCCAGTTCGGACTGCCGCAGTGTGGGCACGAGCCGCTGGGTTGCTCCTGCTCAACCACGCGCTCCATGTGGTCACAGCGCGGGCAGAGGCGCCACTGCTCCACCGTGTCATCGCCCGATAGGTTTAGCTGATCGACCACGACCCGCCGCCCATCACCATAGAATGTAGCGCCCGGGGCCAGGTCTTTAATGGCGCGTCGGGCAGGGCGGTCGTACTCCTCATCCCACACGGCACTCTCCTGACCCGTTCGGTAGAGCACCGACCGAAGCGTCACGCCGGTTTCCGGGAACGCGTAATTTGGAAGAAAGCCACTGTCGGTAAAGAAATTATACGTGTCCGTATCACCGAGCCGCGCGTGCATTTTCTGAAGGGCCGTGCGCTCGCGCTGAAGCTCGGCAATGTGCTCATTCATCTTGTCGGTCGTAGGCTTTTGCTCCAGGTCCCGGATGGTCCGGTAGAGGCGCCGCGTCCGATGATGGAGGTCGTCCCGCCGGCGTTTAATTCCCTGCAGCCCGTTTACTATCCGGTACCGCACGCCGCCGTCTTTGGCCACCTCATCCGACAGGGCCTGAACCCGCTGGTCGCTAATGGCATCGCCAAACAGGCCAACAAAGTCGTCAAAGAGCGCCTGTTTGCGGTCGTCGATGAACTTGAGCAGCGGGCCCGGGAAGGTGGCCGGGTCATCCACGCTGCGGAGAACGTCTTTTAGTTTGCCGGGCACAGCCTCCCGTGGCACGCCGGAGGCCACCCATCGGTCGAAGCAGTAGGCCACAAACTGCCGAAAAAGCACAGCAACGGCGCCCAGAAACACGCCGGGTGGGTCGATGGCGCCCGCAATCATGGCCCGCGGATCCTCAAAGAAGTAGAGGTCGTGGGGCTGTCCGTTCGCAACGGTCACGTCGACGGCGTTTCCGGATTGCCGTCCGCCGCGCCCGATGCGCTGGACAAAGTTCGAGGAACTGGGCGGGACAGAGCATAGGATGACCGTCGAAAGGGCGCCGATGTTGACGCCCATTTCGAGGGTAGGAGTGCAGGAGATGAGGTTGGGCTCCCACGGCTGGCTGCGATCCTTGAATGCTTTTTCCAGCGCCTCACGCTTCTCGCGCCCGAGAAGCCCGGTATGCTCCCGCGCCACAATGCGCTCGATATCGCCCTTCCGGTACAGCTGGCGGTAATAATTGCTTGCGATATCCTGTTCGCCATACCGCCCGGTACATTTGTAGCGCAGGCAGGGCGCCCCTTTCCACGACTGTTTTGCTGCTGCTGCCACGGAGGCATTGTGACCACAGCGGCCACACCGTACCTGCGCCACGTCGGCTGAGATGTTTAGGGCGGCTGGCTCTACGCCCCAGACGGTATCGTTGCGGCCGTCCCGCTTGCCCAGGAGGTCGCACGAGACGAGCGTTGGAAGCGTAGCGTCATACAGCTCGCCTATGACGCTCTCCAGCATCGTGTCGTACGCTCCGAAGCACTTGATGGCCCAGGCCTGCAGCCAGCTCTGCCCCGTGCTCGACTGAGCGGCCCGTACCGGGTCAAAGCGGTTGCTTCCGCGCTTAGAGACAAACGCCGGAAGTCGCATGCGCTGGCTAAAGTATGGCATGTACGGCTTGTGTTTGCCGCTGATGACGTACGCATTGCCTCCCTGGGCGATATACTTCTTCAGCTCCGGGTGGAAGATCCCTCCCTGATTCTTGAGGTGGGCAACAAGACCGCGGACAAAAACAGCGACGTCCTCGTCGGTTATCTGGCGCAGGTCGCCGACTTCGTTTTGCAGCCTGGGCGTTAGCTCATCAACAGCCCGCGCTAACCGGTCGGCCCGGAGAGTGGCGACCGAGGAGCTGGTTTTCTCCAGGGTGCGCCCGATCCGCGCGCGAAAGCCGTAGGCACTCCAGACCTCCCAGTTCAGGCGCCTCCTGACATCCGCCAGAAGGGTAGAGCCGGGGTCGAATTCGCCCTTGGACTGCAAATGCTCATACGCCGCAAACCACTGCATGTCGGGCGCGATAAAGGTGGCGACAAACGTCTCAGGGCCCATCTTGTCGATGTAGTGGTCCGAGAGCCGCTCCGCCACCGCGTCAAGGCGCAACGGCTCCTCATGCGTTGCCAGATGGTGCTCCACGTACTGCTGGATGGCACTCCGGAGGTTGAAGCCAAAGGTACGCGCGCCGAAGAACCCCGCGCGATGGGCCGCATCCTGCACCGAGTC
>Ga0207421_10008944_pt1 | contig 10223 bp, 11 predicted proteins | sample SodLakKL_010_SED_4_FD_187542 | JGI IMG/M metagenome (GOLD analysis project Ga0207421, IMG submission 187542) | Alkaline sediment microbial communities from Lake Tanatar, Kulunda Steppe, Russia - 8KL_010_SED (SPAdes) (version 2) | ecosystem: Environmental > Aquatic > Non-marine Saline and...
ATTAGGCGGCGACCCGGGGATCGGCAAGTCAACCCTCCTTCTGCAGGCAGCCGCCTGCATGGCCGGCGCCTCGGAAAGAGGCGTTTTTTACGTTAGCGGTGAAGAATCACTGCACCAGTTGAAAATGCGCGCCGAACGGTTAAATATAAAGGAGAGTTTTTACACGGCGGCGATTACCGCCCTTGAAGATTTGCTCGAAAATGCTGAAGAACTCAAACCCTCGGTGCTGGTGGTGGACTCGGTCCAATCGGTGTATAAAAGTGAAATGGACGGGGTCCCCGGCAGTGTCAGCCAGGTGCGGGAGGTGACCACCGAACTGGTTCGCCTGGCCAAAGAGCAAAACATCGCTGTTTTCCTGGTCGGGCATGTTACAAAAGAAGGAATGATGGCAGGCCCGCGTCTTTTGGAGCACATGGTAGACTGCGTTTTGTATTTAGAAGGTGACCGCTACCACAGTTTCCGTATTTTAAGGGGAGTTAAAAATCGCTTTGGTTCAACCAATGAAATCGGGGTGTTCATGATGGAAAACGAGGGGATGGTGGAAGTAACCAACCCTTCGCACCTGTTTATCACCCGGCGCAGCGAGCAGGCTGCGGGCGCGGTGATTACCGCCAGCATGGAAGGGACCAGGCCGCTTTTAGTTGAAATCCAGTCCCTGGTGGCCCCGACAAGTTATCCCACCCCCAAGCGTACCTCCACCGGGATTGATTTAAACCGGGTTGCCCTGGTTCTGGCCGTGCTGGAAAAGCATGCCGGGATCACCTTTTTCGGCCTCGATACTTTTGTCAACGTGGTCGGCGGGGTGCGCCTCTATGAAACCGCAGCCGATTTATCCTTGGCCTTAAGCCTGACTTCCAGCCTGAAAGGGAAAGCATTGAGCTCCGATACCGTGGCCGTGGGAGAAGTGGGCCTGACCGGGGAAATCCGGCCGGTAAGCCGGATCCGGCAGCGCCTGCACGAAGCCAAAAAATTAGGCTTCAGGCGTTTTATTTTACCTGAAGCCAATCTTGCTGAAATAAAACCGGGTAAAGATGAATTTAAAGGTTTGCAGTTAATCAGCGCCGCTACAATTAGAGAAGCAATCGGCATCTCGCTGCTGGGGTAGGGTTGGTTTTACCTGGTTAATTCACCTGTTGTTTTATAGATAGCTTTTTTATTAAGCTTGATTATTAAAGAACAGTTATGAAAGCAGAAAATGCCCCAACGTATTGATCCGGTTTTGCTCAAGGCTGAACATATCTTCCAGTTTAAAATCGAGAGTATTGCAAAGGGCGGTTAAATAAAACAAGTTCTTGCCGATTTCTTCGGAAATTACTTCCCGGCAGTGTTCGCAAAGCTCTCCTTTAATATGGGAATCCATATGTTTTCCGCAATCTTTTAATGAATCTGTTTGGGGATATTCTTTTTTATTGGCGCTAATCTGGATACAGCCGCAGTCGGTTACAGTTTTAATAATGCTGCGGTTGATCCTGGCAGTAGATTCCTGGTGCTTGGACAAACAATCAAGGATGCTGCGGTGACGGATTAATACTTCCGAAACCAGATCCTGGAAGTTACTGACGACCTCGTTGTCATTCATTTAGATGGTCACCTCTTTTTCTGTGTAGGCCCTGCTTATGTAATTATACTTTTTAATTTCCAGGGATGTCAACTAGATACTGCAAAAACGGGGGAGAAGGCAGTTTTGAAAAATTTAAAGTTGTATATAAAATTGAAACGTGTTAAAATATACATTTAATTGACACATAGGGGTGGCTGTGATACTATTTAAACAGGTAGTTCTAAGGGGGCGTGGCTTTGTTTAATATTGGTGACAGGGTGGTTTACCCGATGCACGGAGCCGGGGTTATCGAAGCCATCGAAGAAAAGGAAATTCTTGGTGCCTGGAAAAAATATTATGTAATGAAGCTTCCCCTGGGTGAAATGAAGGTGCTGATCCCTACTGATAATATTGTCCAGGTAGGTTTGCGAGGAGTGATAGAGGAAGAGGAGGTTCACGACGTATTCGTTATTTTGAAAGGTGATCAGCCTCAAATGTCTACCAACTGGAACCGCCGTTACCGGACCCACCTGGAAAAAATCAAAAGCGGTAATATCTATGAAGTGGCCGAGGTGGTGCGCAACCTGATGTTGAGAGATCGGGAAAAAGGACTTTCTACCGGGGAAAGCAAGATGCTTGATATGGCGCGCCAGATCCTGATTAGTGAACTGATTTTAGTGCAGGGCTTAGAACAGGCCGAAATTATCAACTGGCTTGATAATATTTTTGATAAGGCACCCAAGTAGCCTTAATTTATTTTTCGAAGAATCGCCTTAATTACCTTGCTTCCGGGGAAAGCTTTAAGTTATAATAAGCTGAATAATTCCCTGGTTTTTTTATTTTTTAATCCTTATATTAAAGTGACCAACCGCGAAAGGAGGTGAAGACAATTGCTATATAAAGTGTTGCGGTTTTTTAGTACCTTGATCGGGGTAATAGTGGGTTTGTCAATTTTTGTAAACCTGAGGCCTTTTATTACTGAATATATTCATATTTCCGAAGGGGTTGTTTTTACTCCTGTAAATATTGGCTATTATGCGATAGGCGGTCTTTTATTCGGTCTTATATTTTATTTGCTTACTCCTTTATTTATTAATATCTTTAACCGCTTTTTAACCTGGGCTGACAGCAAGCTAAAGCTGGTCCCCACCCAGGATATAGCCCTGGTTGTAATTGGTTTAATCATAACCCTGGTGATCGGTCTTTTGCTTAGTTTCCCCATTTCCAGGATCCCGGTGGTGGGAATCTACCTTTCTCCGCTGCTTACGATTCTTCTCGTGTTTGTCGGGGTAAGATTTTTACTGAACCGTAAAGATGATTTCACTTTTCTCACCAACCTGTTCAGCAGGGGGGCCAAGGGCAAGGGCGAAGATGAAATTTACAAGATATTGGATACCAGCGCGATTATCGACGGCAGGATTGTTGATATCTGCAAAACCGGCTTTTTGGAAGGGGTCATCGTCGTGGCCGGCTTTGTCCTTGAAGAACTTCGCCACATTGCCGATTCTTCCGATCTTTTAAAGCGCAACCGCGGCCGGCGGGGCCTTGATGTTTTGAATAAGATTCAAAAAGAAATGAACGTGCCGGTGCAGATTTACGAGGGCGATTTTGAAGACATTGCAGAAGTGGACAGCAAGCTGGTCCGCCTTGCCAAAACCGTTAACGGCAAGATTATCACCAATGATTATAACTTGAACAAGGTTTGCGAGCTGCAGGGAGTGCCGGTTCTTAACATTAACGAACTGGCCAATGCAGTCAAGCCGGTGGTGCTGCCCGGTGAAGAAATGGCTGCCCAGATTATTAAGGAAGGAAAAGAGGCCGGCCAGGGTGTAGCCTACCTCGATGACGGGACGATGATAGTGGTCGAAGATGGAAAGCGGCATATTGGCGAAACCCTTGAAGTCATGGTAACCAGTGTCCTGCAGACTGCGGCGGGACGCATGATTTTTGCCAAACCAAAGCAGGATGCAGACAATTACAGCGAAGCTAAATAATTGTATTTAAACCGGAAACGCTTGAAAGCTATAAGCCGGCCGGAAAAAAGCAGTTGATCACGAGTACAGCAGCAGGGGAGCAGTAAAGAGACGATGAAAGCCGCAGCCATTATTGCTGCAGCGGGAGAGGGTTTGCGGATGGAATCTTCAACCCGCAAGCAGTACCTGGAACTTGAAGACAAGCCGGTATTGATCAGGTCAATTCAGTTATTCCTGGACCACCGGAAAGTGGAACAGGTGGTTGTTGTAATCCCACCCGGCGATCGCGACAGTGTCGGCGCAATGCTGGAAGAATATTGCCCCGGCCGAACCGTTACCCTAACAGAAGGCGGGAAAAGCCGGCAGGAATCAATAAGCCGCGGGCTTCAGGTGGTTTTAGAAAATGCCGGCTTAGTGTGTATCCACGACGCGGCCAGGCCTTTAGCTTCCGGGGGGCTGCTGGAAAACCTTCTTGAAGAAGCGGCCTTGCACGGCGCCGCAGTACCGGTAATTCCGCTCAGCGATACGGTAAAAGAAGTTGGGCCGGGAGGTTTTGTTTTGAAGACCCCGCCACGGGACAGCTTGCGGCGGGTCCAGACCCCGCAGGTTTTTTTAAAAGAAGTTATTGCCGAAGCCTACGGCAGGGCGCTGGAAAATGGTTGGCCGGCGACAGACGACGCTTCCCTGGTGGAAATGATCGGAAGGCCCGTGAAAACGGTTGCCGGGGAAACAAATAATCTAAAAATAACTTCTCCCCATGATCTAATGTTAGCCTCGATTATTTTGAGGGGAGCGGAGCACTGATGAACAGGGTCGGAATCGGCTATGACCTGCACCGGTTGGTTGAAAATCGCCCCCTGGTGCTTGGTGGAGTGGAGATAATGCACCACCTGGGCCTGGAAGGGCATTCTGATGCGGATGTTTTGCTTCATGCATTGTGTGACGCGTTGCTCGGCGCGGCAGGTCTCGGGGATATCGGTTATCATTTCCCTTCCGGTGATGAAGGTTACCGCAATATTTCCAGCCTTGTACTATTAAGAGAAGTTAAAAACAAGCTGGACCGGGAAGGCTGGAAACCGGGCAACGTCGATGCGGTAATTATTGCCCAGGCCCCCTCTATGGCCCCGCACATAGAAGCAATGCGCGAAAAGATTGCCTCTGTTCTCAACCTGTCGCGCTGCCAGGTTTCAGTCAAGGCTACTACTACCGAGCGACTGGGTGTGTGCGGGCGGGAAGAAGGCATTGCCGCCGAGGCCGTGGTGCTTTTGGAAAAGCTGGAGCCCCCGGGTCCTGCCGGCCATGAAGCGGTTTGAAGTGTTTTGATATTTTGTTTGGACAGGTCCGGATTATCTATGGTATAAAGTATAATATAGTTAATTTAAAATAACCGGCATCCGGTAATTTTTATAGTCTTAAAAGGAGTTACAGTTTATGTTTAACAGGATCCGCGAAGATATTAGGGCGGTGAAAGAAAGAGACCCGGCGGCAAAAAGCACCCTGGAAGTGCTGCTTTGTTACCCGGGTCTTCACGCTTTACTGAGCCACCGGCTGGCCCACTTTTTTTTCCGCCGGGGACTGGTGTTGTTGCCGCGTTTGATTTCGCATCTTTCCCGCTTATTAACCGGTATTGAAATTCACCCGGGGGCAAAAATCGGGAAAGGTTTCTTTATAGATCACGGTATGGGCGTGGTTATCGGCGAAACTACCGAAATTGGTTCCAATGTAACCCTCTACCAGGGGGTGACCCTTGGCGGGACCGGTAAAGAAAGCGGCAAAAGGCACCCGACCATAGGCAATAACGTGGTTGTCGGCGCCGGGGCGAAGATTTTAGGGCCGATTGAAATTGGCGAAAACAGCAGGGTTGGCGCCGGTTCGGTGGTCTTAAAGGCTGCGCCGCCCAATGCCACGGTGGTCGGGATCCCGGCCAGGGTAGTCTATTATAATGGAGAAAAAATGCCCACGATTAACCTTAACCACAGCGATATGCCGGACCCGGTGGCGGAAGCTCTCGGTAACATGCAGGATCAGATCGACCAGCTTCGCTGCCGCCAGGTAGACCTGGAGAATGGAGGAATGTGCAAAAGTGGCCGTAAAAATCTATAATACTTTGTCCCGCAGCAGGGAAGAATTCAAACCCGGCGACCCGCCTGAAGTTTCATTTTACGTCTGCGGTCCCACCGTTTACGACTATATCCATATCGGCAATGCCCGGGTATTTGTCGTATTTGATGTGATCAGGCGTTACCTCAATTACCGGGGTTACCGGGTCAAGTATATTCAAAACTATACCGATATTGACGACAAGATGATTAACCGGGCCAACGAACAGGGGGTTTCCGTAAATGAACTGGCGGACCGGTTTATTAAGGCTTACGAGGAAGATGTGGCCGCTTTGCGAGTGCGGCCGGCCGATGTTAAGCCGAAAGCCACCGAACATATCCCCCAGATTATTGAGCTGGTCGAAAAGCTGCTCGCAAACGGCTACGCTTATATCAGTGACGGTGATGTTTATTACGATACCAGCAGCTACCCGCAGTACGGGCAGCTGGCCCACCAAAACCAGGATGATCTCCTGGCCGGGGCCAGGGTGGAACCGGGAGAGAAGAAGAAAAGCCCCCTCGATTTTGTGCTCTGGAAACAAAAAAAAGAAGGGGAGCCGGCCTGGCAAAGCCCCTGGGGTGAAGGGCGACCGGGGTGGCATATCGAGTGCTCGGCCATGTCAGGGCACTACCTCGATGACATCCTGGATATTCATGCCGGTGGAGCAGACTTGATCTTTCCGCACCACGAAAATGAAATAGCCCAGACCTGGGGGGCGGAACAGAAACCACTGGCCCGTTACTGGCTCCATGCCGGCTATTTAAATATTGAAGAGCAGAAAATGTCAAAATCTCTGGGCAATGTTTTGACTGTGCGCAACCTGTTGGAAGAGCACGATCCCCTCGACCTGCGCTTTTTGCTCCTTTCCGCACATTACCGCAGCCCTCTCAATTTCAGCGCGGAACTGGTAGCGCAGAGCAGATCGGGAAGGATGAGGCTGCAGGAAGCGGTTACCAACCTGCTCGATGCGACCAAAGTGGCCGTCGATGCTTCCGGTGATAAAGAAGAAAAATTGCGGGCCGACCTGGGGGAAGCAAAAGAGCGCTTTGTTGAGGCCATGGATGACGATTTTAACACTGCCGATGCGCTGGGCGTGATTTTTGATTTGGTGCGCAGCTTAAATAAATATATAAAGGAAGCGCCACCTTATAACCGGTTGCTGCTCGAAGAGGTGCTGCAATTTTTCCGTGAAATAAATGAGATTTTTGAACTAATCGATTTAGCTTCTCCTGAAGCGTTAGACGATGAACTGGAAGATATGATCAAACGGCGGGAGAAAGCCCGCGCCGAAAAGGATTTTGCCACAGCAGATCAGATCCGAGATGATTTGCTGGCAAGAGGAATTGTCCTTGAAGATACACCGCACGGAACCCGCTGGAAGAGAAAATAAAAGACAGGGGTGTTGTAGATGGCTTACGTCCGGGAAAGGACAATAGAAGCGGCCTGGCGGATGGTGTTGTGGAACTGTGCCCGCTACGGCTACAGCTACCGGATTAAGAAGGGCAGCTATGAAGGACAGCTGCGCAAACAGCTCAGCCACCTGACCGTGGTAATCGAAGAACCCTATACCCGCCCGCTGGCAGTGTGGCTGCCTGAAAACTGCGGGATCCCGGCGCCTACTTCCGAAGAAAAAATCCAGGATTACTTTTACGAGTACCTGGCCACCGATACCAAGGGAGATATGGAAGATTATACCTACGGGCAGCATATCGCCCCCCAGCTGCCAAAGGTCATTGGCCTTTTAAACCGTTCCGGGGGAGCTACCAACCAGGCCTGCATGAATATCGGCGGCAGTGAGAATATCGATCTTGACGACCCGCCCTGCCTGCGGACGGTTGATCTTAAAGTCGTGGATGGCAGGCTGCACATGTCTTTATTCTTCCGCTCCTGGGATATTTTTGTCGGTTTTCCTGAGAACCTGGGCGGTCTGCAGCTTCTGAAAGAATATATCCTGATGCACCTCGATTTCCCGGTTGAAGACGGCCGTATAACGGCTTATTCCTCCGGGGCTCATATTTATGAACAGTATTTTCCGATCGTCAATATATTAAACGCCCATAAGTGTTAAAGCTATTTTTAATACGGGCAGGGAGAAAAATGAAAAATAAAAAAGAGCACTTCCAGGGAGATAACCTCAGTAACAAAAAAAGCGAAACAGGGAGCCGCGAGCAAAAAGACCGGCAGGAAGAGCTGATCGGTGGGCGGCATGCTGTTTTGGAAGCGCTTAAGTACAGCAAACCATTGAAAATTTTCTTAACCGAAGGGTTGAAGGGGGCGGTGGTAAACGAAATTACCCTTCTGGCCCGCCAGAAAAGCGTGCCGGTTAAGCGCCTTTCAAAGGAAGATTTTAACCGGACCGCCGGCGATATTTCCGGGAGCCAGGGGGTTGCTGCCGTTATCACTCCCTTTCGTTATTCCTCTCTCAGCCGCCTGATCGAATCTGCCCGTTCCTTTGATAGTGAACCTTTCTTAATCATGCTTGACCATATTGAAGATCCCCAAAACCTCGGCGCTGTCATGCGGACTGCAGACGCTGCCGGGGTGCACGGGTTGATTATTCCCGAACAGCGGGCGGCCGGTGTGACGGCGGCTGTTCGCAAAGTAGCTGCCGGTGCAGCGGAGCGCATCCCGGTTGCCCTGGTGGGCAACTTAAACCGGGCTGCTGCAATGCTTAAAAAAGAGGGGTTTTGGCTTTACGGCGCCGAAGCTGACGGCAAAACCGAATATTACCGGGCCGACTACTGCCGGCCCCTGGCGCTGGTAATCGGTTCTGAAGGAAAGGGCCTGTCGAGGTTGCTTAGGAAAAACTGCGACATGACTTTAAACATTCCCATGCCGGGCAGTGCCGGTTCGCTTAATGTTGCGGCGGCCACCGCAATTTTAACTTATGCCGCCCTGGCCCAAAGGGAGGGCTGGACGGGTTGAGTTTACCGGTGCTGATCGTCGACGGCTATAATATAATCGGAGCCTGGGATCACCTGAAGGAAATGAAAAAAGACGACCTGGGCAGCGCCCGCGATCAGCTGATTGCCGATTTGTCCGGGTTTTATCCATGGTGCTGGGAAAGAATTATTATTGTTTTTGACGGTCAGCAGTATGAATGGGAAGATATTGACGGGGTGGAGGTAGTATTTACCGGTAAAAAAGAGACCGCCGACACCATGGTTGAACGCCTTGCCGCCGGGTTGGTTTTGCAGCATAAGGTAGAGGTGGCCACCTCAGATATTGCAGAAAACAGGGCTGCTTCAGCCGTAGGAGCAATGGTGATTTCGGCTGCTGCGCTGCTTGAAAGGCTCCAGGAAAGAAGCAGCAGCTACCGGCGTTTACTCGGCAAAAGGAAGAAGGATGGATTGATGCTCAATGATATTTTGCACGAGTCAGTCCTGGAGAGCCTGGAAAAGTTTAGACGTGAACAATAAAGTGGATCCAATAAGGCAAAAAGCGTTAAAAAGGTTGACCATAAAGGGGTGATAAGTTATAATAGCTGAGAAAGTCCGCAACGATCCCACCATAAGATATCCAAACGGAGGCGATAAATGTGAGCTTTTTAGCTCATGAGGTTAAGTATGCTTACCAGAACGAACCTGAACTGGAATCGGAATTGGAGCTACGTAATGATGAGGATATTGTCATTGAGGCTAAGAATGGCGATATCGTCGCCCTTGAGTTTTTAATTAACAAGTACAAGAATTTTGTGAAAGCAAAAGCAAGGTCTTATTTCTTAATCGGTGCCGATCGCGAGGACATTGTCCAGGAGGGCATGATTGGACTGTACAAGGCAATCCGGGATTTTAGGGGTGATAAACTCTCCTCTTTCAGGGCATTTGCCGAGCTGTGTATTACCAGGCAGATCATAACTGCGATTAAAACAGCTACCCGCCAGAAACATATACCTTTAAACTCCTATGTTTCTTTAAACAAGCCGATTTATGATGAAGATTCCGATCGCACTCTGCTGGATATCCTGGCCGGGACCAAAATTACCGACCCGGAAGAGCTAATGATCAACCGGGAAGAATACAACGATATAGAATTTAAAATGGGAGAAATTTTGAGCGAGCTGGAATGGAAAGTGCTGACCCTTTATTTGGAAGGGAAATCATACCAGGAAATTGCCGTAGATTTAAAGCGCCATGTCAAGTCTATCGACAACGCCCTGCAGAGGGTAAAAAGAAAGTTGGAACGCTACCTGGAAGTGCGTAAAATATAGAATTATTTTGGGTGGTATTTTTAAGAAAAAATGCCTTTATTGTGGTTGACTTTTAAATTAGAGCATTGTATAATCATTTACGCCAAAAGCGGGTGTAGCTCAGTGGTAGAGCCCTAGCTTCCCAAGCTAGTAGTGTGGGTTCGATTCCCATCACCCGCTCCAAGGGATGTCGCGGGGTGGAGCAGTCTGGTAGCTCGTCGGGCTCATAACCCGGAGGTCGCAGGTTCAAATCCTGCCCCCGCAACCACTATAAGATAAGGAAATCGCCAGGCGATTTCCTTAATAAATGATATATTGCTTGATGTGCTCACGTAGCTCAGGCGGTAGAGCGTGTCCTTGGTAAGGACAAGGTCACCGGTTCGAGTCCGGTCGTGAGCTCCAAAGGCGGCGTAGCTCAGCT
>Ga0207421_10008945_pt1 | contig 10223 bp, 8 predicted proteins | sample SodLakKL_010_SED_4_FD_187542 | JGI IMG/M metagenome (GOLD analysis project Ga0207421, IMG submission 187542) | Alkaline sediment microbial communities from Lake Tanatar, Kulunda Steppe, Russia - 8KL_010_SED (SPAdes) (version 2) | ecosystem: Environmental > Aquatic > Non-marine Saline and...
ATAGTTACTCATATAAATGAAGAGAGCTGAGCTGATATGGTCTGGAACGTATTCATCGACTTTGGGTGAATCAACTGCCCAAAGAGATCATGTTGTAGGTTAAAGTAAATCTAAATCAAATCCTACTGGCTCCGGCCCTCGTAATATGACTGGGACATAGATTCCGTAGTAGTGATTGGGGAACAGGTCGGTCGTCAGTTACTTGATCTGGGATGGTTTCGGTAACGATCCGAAGCAGCTGCAACCCAAATAATATTGCAGACAAGCCCGAAAACTATCTGGCAACCACTGGAAGCGGTAAAATCGATCTCACGGCCTGGTCAGTTTTGATTCTGTTTGCATTTGGAAAAAGAAACTCGAAAAAAATAAACACCAACGCAATGAATGCGAATAGCAGGAGTACGTTTTTACTAGACAAAACCCTTTTTAAAGCTGGCATTAAGAGTTCTGGGTTGGTCAAAACATTCACTCGCTTCCGCGACAGGTCATCGCTTAGCGGTGCGTACGAGCAAGAGCGGGTAGATGAGGATCCTCCTCCGGAGTGTTCGTAGTATTTAAAAACCGATGGAATTCCCGCCATCAACTGGCAAGTTAATACCGGAGATAAAACCCGATGCATCGGAAGCCAGAAACATCGCCGCATTTGCAATATCTTGTGGCACGCCCAGTTTTCGCATGGGAGTGCGGTCAATCACTTTGTTCCGGCGCTCCGGATCTGACTCGAAAGCACGCCGCGACATGAGGGTATCGATAAATCCGGGTGCGATGGCATTGACCCGAATCCCGCTCGGAGAAAGATCCACAGCCATCGAGCGGGTAAGTCCGAGCATCGCCGATTTTGAAGAGGTGTATGCAGCCACTCCGGGAATACCATAAATAGCCGCCATGGAAGTGATATTGATGACGGAACCTTTTTCCCGTTTCATCATATACCTGGCTACCTCTCTGGTAAGCGCGAACGCGCCATTGAGATTGGTTTTCATGATATTCTGGAACTCCTCGTCCGTGACCTCAAGCATCGGTTTTTTCATATTGATGCCGCAGTTGTTCACAAGAACATCAATCGGGCCTTTTTCGGATATGACCTGATCCACAAAACCGGGAAGTAAATCCAGTTCCGTGATATCATTGACGTAGTAGGAGATATCACCATCGGTCTTGGTTACGGTCTCTTTCAGCTTCTCCTCGGTCAAACCGGTAATGATCACGCTGGCACCATGATGAGCAAACGTTTGGGCCATACACAGGCCCAAACCACTGCCACCACCGGTAATCAATACGCGTTTTTCTTTTATATCAGACAGAAGATCAGCCACAATCACAATTTCGTCAGATGTAAAAAAATCAGTTTGAATGCTTGAATATCTGTGATCATGAAACCGGCAACCGGATGATCAGATGTACCGGTTGATGATATTCTCGTACATTTCCTGCTTGCCGCTGATGCGTTTCGGCTCACCGTTTGCGGCAGCGAGGTCGCGAAGGTCTTCAAGCGTCAGCTTGCCGTCTTCGAACTCTTTTCCTTTGCCGGAATCAAACGATGCGTACCGCTCCTTGCGAAGCTTGCGATAATCTGATTTGGTAAGGATTTCATCGGTCACCAGCAGTGCGCGGGCGAAGGTATCCATACCGCCGACATGGGCGTGGAACAGATCGTCCAGATCGGTGGAGTTGCGTCGCAGTTTGGCGTCGAAGTTGACACCACCGCCCTGGAGTCCGCCGGATTCGAGAATCACCAGCATTGCCTCTACGACTTCATAGAGATTGACCGGGAACTGGTCGGTATCCCATCCATTCTGATAATCACCGCGATTGGCATCGATACTGCCGAGCAATCCGGCATCGGCAGCTATCTGAAGTTCGTGCTGGAACGTATGCTGTGCAAGTGTGGCATGGTTGACTTCAACATTAATCTTGAAATCATTGTCAAGTCCGTGTTTTTCAAGGAAGCCAACAACAGTTGCGGCATCATAGTCATATTGATGTTTGGTCGGCTCTGCAGGCTTAGGCTCAACGAAGAAGTTGCCTTTGAAACCGTTTTTACGGCCGTAGTCCCTGGCAGTCTGGAGGAAGCGCGCCAGGTGTTCGGTTTCGCGTTTCATATCGGTGTTGAGCAGTGACATGTAGCCTTCCCTGCCACCCCAGAAGGTGTAGTTCTCACCACCCAACTCAATGGTGGCGTCAATTGCGGCTTTGATCTGGCTGGCTGCATAGGTCAACACGTTGAAATCGGGGTTGGTAGAGGCACCGTTCATGTAGCGCGGATTGGAGAATACGTTGGCGGTTCCCCAAAGCAGCTTCATGCCCGATTCTTTCTGCTTCTCTTTGGCGTAATCCACGATAGCCTGCATCCGCTTCTCGGTTTCGGCCACCGAGTCGCCCTCGGCAACCAGATCCACATCGTGGAAGCAATAGTACGGTACACCAAGCTTGGTCATGAATTCAAAAGCCGCATCCATTTTGTCTTTCGCAGCACCAACCGGATCGGGGTTGCCGACCCACGGGAATACACGCGGGCCCCATCCGAACGGATCATTTCCGGTATCACAGAACGAATGCCAGTAGGCAACAGCAAACTTGAAGTGCTCTTTCATGGTTTTGCCGCCTACGACACGGTTTTCATCATAAAAACGAAAAGCGAGCGGGTTGTCCGATTCCGGTCCTTCAAAAGGTATTTTGCCAATTCCCTTGAAATATTCTTTGTCACCGAGGGTCAATTTTACAGACCCGTTTGTATGGTTACTCATAGCTGTCGATAATTTAGTTGATCAGTTTATTTAAACAGGTTTTCCAGCGGCCATAACTTTCGGCATAGGCCGAGGTCAATTTCGTGTCGGGTGCCTGATGCTGCAACATCTCGAGGTTGGAGAAGGCTTCGTCGACCGATGGATAGAGTCCGGCACCTGCGGCGGCTCCCCGGGCAGCTCCCTGAGCGCCATCGGTATCATACAATTCCAGCTCGGCACCGGTTGTGTTAACAAATACTTCGCGGAAGACCGGACTCAGAAACATATTGGCCCTCCCCGCTTTGATGGTGTTCATTTGTATGCCCATCTCTTTCATTACTTCCATACCGTATGCCAGCGCGTAAACGATTCCCTCCTGACCGGCACGGAACAGGTGGCGCTGGTCGTGGGTGTTGAATGAGAGTCCGTGGATAGAACCACCGGGTTCGCGGTTCTCCAGAACGCGCTCGGCACCGTTTCCGAACGGAAAGACCATCACTCCGTCGGCACCCGGTGCAATTTCACCGGCCCGCTCATCCATCTCTTTATAAGAGAGGTTTGTTCCGGCGAGCATGGAATTGCGCATCCAGCTGTTCAGAATGCCCGTACCGTTGATACAAAGCAGTACTCCGTATCTGGGTGCATCGGGTTGATGATTGACGTGAACGAAGGTGTTTACACGGGAGGCCGGATCATAGGACGGTTTATCCAGCACACCATACACCACCCCGCTGGTCCCGGCGGTAGCAGCGATTTCGCCCGGGTGCAGTACATTCAGTGAGAACGCATTGTTGGGCTGATCACCGGCACGATAGGTTACCGGAGTACCGGCGGGAATTCCAAGTTCTTCGGCCGCTTCACGGCTTACCTCAGCCTGCACGGAAAACGTATCCTTCTGCTCGGGCAGCAGCGACGGATCAATATCCCAGTGCTTCAGCAAGTCATGCGCGATGTCACTTTCCCGGAAATCCCAGAATATACCTTCCGACAGGCCGGATATGGTCGTCTTGATATCACCCGACAATTTCATGGCAATATAATCACCGGGGAGCATCATTTTATAAATCTTTTTATAGAGCTCCGGCTCATTTTCCTGAACCCAGCGTAGTTTGGCTGCGGTAAAGTTGCCTGGTGAGTTTAAAAATCGGCTGAGGCAAAACTCCTCGCCCAATTCCCGGAATGCTTTATCTCCGATTTCTACAGCGCGACTGTCACTCCATATAATCGACGGACGCAGTACATTGTGGCCGCGATCAACCAAAACCAATCCATGCATCTGATAGGTGACACCAACCGCTTTAACTTCGGACATCGCTTGCGGATCCTTCTCTTTAAGTATAGCGGAAACCTGCTTAATATTCTCCCACCAATCGGATGGATTCTGTTCGGCCCAACCAGACCTGGGAGCATTCATAGCCATTTCGGTTTCGGGCCAGGTTGCGGTGGCTACGTTTCTGCCACTTTCAACATCCAGAAGTACTGCTTTTACGGCTGAACTACCGATATCATAGCCTATTGCATACATAATTAAATAATTATTCAGAAAAAAAGCGCTTGGTTTACACCAGACTAGCGTCATTATAAGAAAAGCCACACAAACTTCCACTACCGATTTGATAATTTCTCTCATATTCGCCAATAATTGCTCAACTATCAGGACAACATTTGTCTTACGAATAGTGAACAGTAACCGGCTTATACTAAGTATGATCAATATCAGTATTGCAAGCTCGTGTAAAAATGCACTGTTTTACTGTTTAAAACTGGTTTACAATGCAGTTAGATAAAGCTTAAAAGGCTCATTTAATTCATCTGCCAGGTTGCTCTCCGTTTACTACGGAGATCATAATAAATGAAGGGTTCATGTATTTCAGAGTTAATTATCTGTTATGCCTGTAAATTTCGCATGCTACATTTTTAGGCAAAGTGCAGGTTCGTGTTTTTTGCTCATCTTTTGCACAACCTGACAATACTGATTTTTCCCCGACACCAGTGTATCTCCAACAGCTTTAAAAAGGAGCTGCTATCGACTTCCACAGGTCGCAGCGAGTTAAAGCGGATGTAATCAGCACCATCTGGATATCATCGCACATTCCCGAAACAACCGGCTACCAGAATTATAACCCTGAGAGATTTAACACCATCCAGCCATGAGCACGCTACAGCGGTAAACTGCGATTTGCTATAATTCACTAAAAAAAAAGCTAACTATAAAGATGAATTCCTGGTATGAACAAGTTCGAGCTATAGATTGGTTTTGGTTCTGGCAGTTACAGTAAGCGCTTCCAAAATGTAGCTTCCAAACATATTTTGTTCCATTATTGCTCCTGAAATATAGTCGTTTTGCCTGTGACGGCTACCAATACATATCAGTTCATATTGAAGTCAATATATTAAAGGATGCTTTATTTTATATATATTTTCCTTAAATTTGGTCCAATTTTGCTTCGACTACAGGATTATAATCACAATCAATTTACACCTTTTGGCATTATCGATATTCTTATGAAAAGTATTTCGCTCAAATCAGCAAATAATATTCGAATCTTATCGGCAGCCATGGTCGAAAAAGCCGGATCGGGACATCCGGGTGGAGCCATGGGTGGAGCTGATTACCTCCACATTTTATTCAGTGAGTTCATGGTATACGATCCGAAAGATCCACTCTGGCCTTTTCGTGATCGTTTCTTTCTGGATCCCGGCCATATGTCGGCCATGTTATATGCCGGCCTTGCACTTGTCGGAGATTACACAGAAGATGATATGCGCCAGTTCCGTCAGTGGGGCAGCGTAACTCCCGGCCACCCGGAAGTGGATTTCAAACGCCGGATTGAAAACACCTCGGGCCCGCTGGGTCAGGGCCACACCAACGGTGTTGGCGCCGCCATTGCAGAACGCTTTCTCGCCGAACGGTTTGGCGAATGGCTTGCACACAAAACCTACGCGTTCATCTCTGACGGTGGCGTGCAGGAGGAGATATCCCAGGGTGCCGGGCGAATCGCCGGATTCCTCGGGCTATCCAACCTGATCATGTTCTTCGATTCGAACAGTATTCAGCTCTCTTCCCCCACCAGTGATGTGACCGAAGAAGACACCGCCAAGAAGTATGAGGCTTGGGGCTGGAAAACCATTACTATCGACGGACACGATCACGATGCCATCCGGCAGGCCCTGCGCGATGCCAACGCGGAAACCAAACGTCCAACCCTGATCCTTGGGCAGACCGTTATGGGCAAAGGAGCCATTGACTCCGACGGAAACAGCATGGAAAACCTGAACTCAACGCACGGTCAGCCTTTAAGCAAAGCCGGAATTGATTTTGATAAGACCGTTGCCAAACTTGGCGGGAATCCGGAGAATCCCTTCCAGGTATTCCCGGAAGTTCGTGAATACTATGACGAACAAAATGGCAAAAAGACCGAAGAAGTAAACCGAAGAAAAGAGATTCAGAAAGAGTGGGAATCGAAAAATCCGGAACTTGCCGCCAAACTGAAATCCTTCCTCTCCAATGAAATTCCGGAGCTCGATTTCAGCCAGATCCAGCAGAAAGAGGGTGCCGCCACCCGGGGTGCCTCTGCAACCGTTCTCGACTACCTGGCAGAACATGTTGAAAACATGATCGTAGCGTCGGCCGACCTCTCCAATAGTGATAAAACAGACAGTTACCTCAAAAAACGCGGCCATTTCCGAAATGGAGATTTTTCCGGTGCATTTCTGCAGGCCGGCGTTTCGGAATTGACAATGGCAGCCATTGCCAATGGGATGGCACTGCATGGCGGCGTCATTCCGGTTTGTGGTACCTTTTTCGCCTTTTCCGATTTCATGAAGCCATCCGTCCGGCTGGCAGCTTTGATGGAGCTTCCCGTTATCTATATCTGGACCCACGACTCTTTCCGTGTCGGTGAAGACGGACCGACCCACCAGCCTGTTGAGCAGGAAGCGCAGCTCCGCCTGTTAGAGCACCTCAAAAATCACTCTGGTAAAAATGGCCTGCTCGCACTTCGCCCGGCAGATTCCATAGAAACCACAGTTGCCTGGGAAATGGCACTTCGCAACCGCAAAACCCCAACGGCGCTGATTCTGTCCCGTCAAAATATTCCACCGGTCTGGACCAACGGCCGCGACCGCATTGCATCGGCACAGGATGCAAAAAAAGGTGCCTATATTGTAAACGATGGTGCGGAAAATCCCGACATCACGCTTGTTGCCAACGGATCGGAAGTCTCAACGGTCGCTGCCGTTGCCGAGTCACTGCAGGCTGAGGGAGTTGTAGTCCGGGTTGTCTCCGCAATTTCCGAAGGTTTGTTCCGAAACCAGCCGGAGTCTTACCAGGAAGCGACCATTCCGCAGGATCGTCCGGTATTTGCATTGACGGCAGGATTACCGGTAACCATGCATGGCCTTATTCCTCCTCATGGAATCAGTGTCGGACTGGAGCATTTCGGATATTCGGCACCTGCCGGAGTTCTGGATGAGAAATTTGGTTATACACCGGAAACAGCCGGACCGAAAATCCGGGCGTATCTGAATTCATTTAAAGAATCAAAAAATGTGAAATCCTGAAACAACACACGATCACCAGAAACTTACCTCATTCTTTCATCAATGTCCCTGTAACAAATAACCCGTCTCTTCGTGACAGGAGGGCGGGTTTTCTTTTTTTTAATCGAAGAGTACGGGATATAAAAAAACCCGAAGCCGCTGATACCAATCAGCTACTCCGGGTTATACCGTCGCAAGGAAGTCGCTGCAATATTACAGGGATTTCTGCAACTTGTCCCAATCTGCCAGGAATTTTTCAAGGCCAATGTCGGTAAGCGGATGGCTGATCAGCTTTTCGATCACACCAAACGGCATGGTTGCAACATCTGCTCCCATTTGAGCGGCCTCAACCATATGCATTGGATGGCGGATACTGGCTACCAGTACTTCGGTATCCAGATCGTAATTACCATAGATGTCAACGATCTCCTGGATCAGTTGCATACCACTTGTTGAGATATCATCCAAACGGCCGACGAACGGGGAAATGTAATTGGCTCCGGCTTTTGCAGCAACCAGCGCCTGGTTCGGGGAGAAACAGAGGGTACAGTTGGTTTTGATTCCTTCGTCAGAGAGAGTCTTTATCACTTTGATCCCTTCTTTGATCAGGGGGACTTTGACTACAACGTGCTCGGAAATTTTTGCAACCCGATGCGCTTCTTCCATCATGCCTTTATAATCAACCGAAACCACTTCAGCTGAGACAGGACCTTGTACAATGTCACAGACTTCACCAATAAAGGCATCAAAATCGGAAATCCCTTCCTTGGCGCAAAGTGAAGGGTTTGTCGTCACACCGTCAAGTACACCAAGATCGTATGCTTCCTGGATTTCTTTTATATTCGCGGTGTCAATAAAGAATTTCATGTTTTCAAAAAAGTTATAGAATGAATTATCAGTAATAAATACGTAATTTCGTGCGCATGCCTTATAATAAGGCTTTTTGCATCCGATTAAAAAGGATAAAAAAACCTGCATCCAGGGATAATCCTACTATTCCTCACAGATATCCCTATTATTTATAACAACTTACACCACCCCTTGTTATTTCATGGAAACCAACAAACTTCCGCTTAGCAAAATCACAATTCGAAATTTTGGTTCAACCACTGACGGAACTCCGGTTTATCTTTTTACATTGAAAAATAAAAATGATATAGCGATCTCCATCAGTAATTACGGGGGCACGATCACTTCCATTCATGCTCCCGACCGAAATGGTTCTTCAGAAAATATCGCCCTTGGCTTTGAGGATTTTGAATCTTACCTGGGGTCACATCCTTTTTTTGGTGCCACGATCGGGCGTTATGCCAACCGGATCTCCAACAGTTCCTTCCGGATAAACGGCAAGAAGTACCAGCTTGCCCCCAACGAAGGGCCGAATCATCTTCACGGTGGAATCACCGGATTTGACAAGGTTGTATGGGATTTCGAAACCCCTGATGAGCAAACGCTCGTTTTATCTTATTCCAGTGAAGACGGGGACGAAGGATATCCCGGAACATTGCATGTGACCGTGACCTTTACACTGACCGACCGCAACGAATTGAAAATCGATTATCATGCAGAAACCGACAGGAAAACCCCTGTAAACCTGACCAACCACACCTACTTCAACCTCACCGGAAACCCTGCGAATACGGTCCTGGAGCACGAACTTGAAATAGTTGCCGACGCATACACACCCGTGGATGACGCATCCATTCCAACCGGAGATATTGCCGATGTTGCCGGTACACCATTTGATTTTACTACTGCCAAACCCATCGGCCGGGATATCAAACCATTGAAAAATGGGTATGATCATAATTATGTGATATCCAGAAGAAAAGGCAACTCCCCGCGACTCATTGCTGTGGCATATGATCCATTAACGGGTCGCAAACTGGAAACATTCACCGACAAACCGGGAGTTCAACTTTACACGGGGGGCGGACTCAGTGCCGATATTGGTGGAAGCAAGGGGCCGGACTTCTGCAAATTCGGCGGCTTCTGCCTGGAAACACAGTTTTTTCCGGACTCTCCGAACATCGATCATTTCCCCTCACCGATGCTCGAGCCGGATGATGTCTACAAATCCACCACAATCTACCGTTTTTCAACTGAATAACAGTTTCGTTACCTATGACTCACTCTTTAGGAGTCCTTTTTGACATGGACGGTGTGTTGATCCACAGCAACCCGACCCATAAAAAAGCGATTCAACTTTTTTGCAACAAATACGGGAAAGAGGTCACAAAACCGTTTCTTGAAGAACATATTTACGGGAGAACCAACAAGGAGTGGATACCGATCCTTTTCAAGGGAATCTCCCCCGAAGAGGCATTACAACTAAGCGATGAGAAAGAGGCGCTGTTCCGCAGCATTTTTAAACCCCGTGACGCCGTTATACCCGGATTAATCCCGTTTCTGAATCAATTATACCGAAATGGAATTCCGGCGGCAGTGGCCACTTCCGCCCCCATTGAAAATGCCGATTATGTGCTTGAAGATCTTGGAATCGGAAAGTATTTCCGTGCGGTTCTGAGTCAATCGGATGTCAAAATCGGCAAACCAAGTCCCGATATTTATCTCAAGGCCGCAAAGCGTATCGGGCTGGATGCCGGCCGGTGTGTCGTCATTGAAGACTCCATCGCCGGCGTTACGTCGGGTCGAAGTGCCGGAGCAGCGGTTGTTGGGGTGACCAGTACCCATTCCCGGAAAGAGCTGTCCGATTGTGACCTCGTGATTGACTCCTTTGAGGAGTTAACCATCCCGCTCCTGCGCCAACTGTTTTCTGCCTGATGAACTACCATTCTGAGCGTGATTTTTCAGTTCAAAACTAATGGTAAACGTTGTCCCCCCCTCTCTATCCACTTGTAATTTACCGTTGAGTTGTGCGGTTAGCACTTTTACAAGCCTCAGCCCGAAGCTCTGGCTGTTGTCAAGTGTGACCGATTCCGGCAATCCGACACC
>Ga0207421_10008946_pt1 | contig 10223 bp, 9 predicted proteins | sample SodLakKL_010_SED_4_FD_187542 | JGI IMG/M metagenome (GOLD analysis project Ga0207421, IMG submission 187542) | Alkaline sediment microbial communities from Lake Tanatar, Kulunda Steppe, Russia - 8KL_010_SED (SPAdes) (version 2) | ecosystem: Environmental > Aquatic > Non-marine Saline and...
TTAGCTTTTAACGCAAGCATTTAAATCATTGTTAAACAATTTAATAACCACAATATATACAGATGAAGACAAGACTTAATTTAAAACGCCACCTTAAAAAAGGTATAATATCCATTTCCTTAATTGTGATATTAATTATATCCGGTGGTTTTGCCAACAAGAATTTTGAAATAGCCAAAAACCTTGATATTTTTGCAACCCTTTACAGGGAACTTCATGTAAATTATATTGAGGAGGTTAATCCATCAGAACTTATAAAAGAGGGTATAGAAGGAATGTTGAATTCTTTGGATCCTTATACTGAATTTATTTCTGAATCGGAGACCGAAGAATATCGTTTTATGACTACCGGTCAGTATGGTGGAATAGGAGCTTTAGTGCAATCAAGGGATTCTAAAATCGTTATTTCAGAACCTTATGAAGGATTTCCTGCCCATAAGTCCGGTCTGAAGGCCGGTGATGTTATAATTAAAGTAAACAACCAATCAGTTGAAGATAAGACTTCTGAGGAGGTTTCGGAGCTTCTTAAAGGACAGCCGGGTACCACTGTTGAAGTTGTAGTCAATCGACCGGTAGAACCCGATTTCATAGAGGTGACCATTGAACGTGAAGTTGTTAAAGTTGATAATATCCCATATTATGGGATGCTGGACGATGAAACAGGCTATATAAAATTGACAGATTTCACGCAAAATGCCGGAAGAGAAACACGCGAAGCCTTAAAGGAGCTATTGGAGGAAGAAGACATCAACAATATAGTGCTTGATTTAAGAGATAATGGGGGAGGCTTATTAAATGAAGCCGTAAACGTCACGAATCTCTTTATCGAACGAAATAAAAAAGTTGCAAGTACAGAAAGTCGTATTGAAGAGCGTAACCGAACACATAATACCCTTAACAATCCTGTTGATACGGATATTCCTTTAGTTGTATTAGTTAACAGCCGGAGCGCCTCTGCTTCAGAAATCGTAGCCGGTGCAATCCAGGATTATGACAGGGGTGTTATTATAGGAAACAGAACTTTTGGAAAAGGTTTGGTCCAAAATGTTGTCTCCCTTAGCTATAATGCAAAGCTTAAAATGACTGTTGCTGAGTATATTATACCTAGTGGAAGAAGTATTCAGGCAGTTGATTATGCCCGCCGTGATGAAGAAGGAGCGGTATCCAGAATCCCGGATTCCCTAAAAAAACCCCATGAAACAAAAAATGGAAGAGTGGTTTATGATGGTGGTGGTATAGAACCTGATATAGGTGTTGAACCACCCACTTTGAGCAATATATCACAAGCCTTAATTGTTAACCACCTTATATTTGATTTTGCCACTGAGTTTTACTATGACAATCCAGAAATAGAAGATGCACGTCGCTTTGAAATTACTTCGGAAATTTATAACCAGTTCCGGGATTACGTTTCTGAAAAAGAATATGATTATAAAACTGACAGTGAAAAGCAGCTAAGTGAACTCAAGGAAGCATTGAAAAAAGACAAATACGAAGAAGATCTTAAAGAGTATACCACAGAACTTGAAAATCAAATTCACAAAAAGAAAAGTAAAGATCTGGGGATATTTCAGGATGAAATAAAACACCTTTTAATCATGGAAATTATCCCACGTTATTATTATCAGAGCGGAAGAGTCGAAGCTTCTTTATCCCGTGATAAAGCTGTAGTTAAAGCATCTGAGGTTTTAGATGATAAAAAATATTATAATGAGATTCTTTCAGTTGATAATAATAATGAAGAATAATAATAAAAACAAGTTGCGGGACTTGTAAACTGTTAATTTTAAATAGTTAGTAAAAAGTAATCTCCTCTAATCTTTTAAATATTGTGGGGATAGATTTTTATAGCAGCGTATAATATTACCAATTTTAAATAACAAAGGTTAATATGAAAAAGCTTACCAAGATCGTGGCTACTATATCCGATCGTAAATGCGATGAGGATTTTCTAAAGCAATTGTTTGATGAAGGTGTTAACGTTGTTAGACTAAATACTGCCCACCAGGCGCCTGAAGACACGTTAAAGATAATTAAAAATGTAAGAAAAGCTAATAACAAGGTACCATTTATGCTTGATACAAAGGGGCCTGAAATTCGTACACATATTAGTAAGAGTATAAATGTAAAAAAAGGAGAAAAATTTAAAGTTAAGGGGTATACGGAAGATAATATTGACAACGATTATATTTTAGTCACTCATAAAGGCATTGTAGATGATCTTGAACCTGAAAATAAAATACTTATAGATGATGGTGATATTGAAATGTTGGTCCTTGAAAAACATAATGATTACCTGTTATGCGAAATTCAAAATGAAGGGACCATCAAAAACAATAAAAGTGTTAATCTTCCGGGGATACCCATAAGACTCCCTGCACTTACTAAAAAAGACCGTGAGTATATTGATTTTGCTATAAAACATGATATTGAATTTATTGCACATTCGTTTGTGCGATCAAAAGAGGACATATATGAAATCCAGGAGATTCTGGATTTTCATAAAAGTAATATCAAGATAATTGCCAAAATAGAAGACCAGCAAGGGATTAACAATATAGATGAAATATTGGATAATGTATATGGTCTTATGGTTGCCCGCGGGGATCTTGCAATAGAAGTCCCTGCAGAAAGAATACCAGTCCTCCAGCGTACTCTTGTTCAAAAATGCATTAAAAACAAAAAACCTGTGATCATTGCTACACAGGTGCTACATAGTATGATGAAAAATCCTCGCCCAACCCGGGCCGAAGTTACTGACATTGCTAACGCTGTGTTTACAGGTGCTGATGCAATTATGCTTAGTGGAGAGACTGCAAATGGCAAATATCCTGTAGAGGCTGTTCAAATAATGAACAAAACAATTATGCAGGCAGAGGCTAATAACCCAAAGATGCGTGAACATGAGGTTTTCCCGCATGATAATAAAGTGTCCGTGTTTTTGTCAAAAATGGCTGTGAATGCTTTCCTTACACTCAACACAAAAGCTATTATCACAGATACTGATACCGGTAAAACAGCTAAATATCTTGCTGCATTTAGAGGGTTGGTGCCTATATATGCACAATGTTATTATACACGCGTTATGCGTGAGCTGGGACTTGTTTTTGGTGTTTCAGCTGACTATATGGAAATGGAAACATCTAAAAAGGAATTTATTAGGGTTACGCTAAATAATTTGATAGAGATAAAAGAAATTGAGCGCGAAGACTTGATAGCAGTATTGGCCGGTAATTTTGGAAAAAAAGCCGGACCTTCTTTCGTTGAGATAAGTACTGTAAATAATATGTTATCACAATAATTACGACAAGTCGTTATAATAACAGCGAAAGGTTTACTCCCACTTAAAGGTTTCAATCATATAATCAACATCTTCTTTTATAAAATCGATTACCGGTGCAAGGCTGTCGTTGTTGGGAGTGACGTTAAAATACAAAGCACCTCTTAGAAAATGGTCAACACTATCAGTAACAAAAAATTGTAAAGTAGATGCAGCTTCTGGTCCTTCTATATGATAAATCATTCCATAAACAGATTTATCAGGAATTACAACCACCTCATGATTAATTGCGGTTGCTTTAGGTATTTGTTTATTGGTAAATGTTCTGGCGTCTTCAATATATTGTTTTAATTTATTTCCCCAGACTTCTTTGTAACTAATGTGAATAGTAGCATCAAAACGCGGAAATTCCAAATCTGCCCAATACAGACCCGCGCCTTCCCGTGTATCAGGAACCATTTCACTATAAACAGGATGCTTAAAAGAATAAGGATAAGTGGTATCAAAAGTTTGATAGGCCTTTTCAGGTAAATCAATCCTGAAATATCCGCGAGGCTTGGGGCTATGAGAAGAGTCGCAAGAGGCAAAAATTATCAACAAACTAATAATTAAATATATGAAGTTTCTCAAAGGCTTTGGCATTTTTTATAAATCTGTGTTATATATTAGAAATTTTTATTATCTGGTCATCTAAAATGTTTTATAAAACAAAATTGCCGGGCAAAATTATTTTTCGGGCCGGATCTTTATTAATCCATAGCTAAGAAAAAATCCTGTATAAATAACTGCAGTTAGGGGTTTATTATTGTATTAAAACACATTACTTTTTAAGGCTTACTTTTATGCGTTTTATTCTTCTATGGTCAACAGCTTCAACAATAAACTCCATGTCTTTGAATTTGATTTTTTCACCGCGATAGGGGAGCTCTTCCTTTATTTCCAGTATTAAGCCTGCAAGCGTATCAGCTTCACCTTTTATTGATTCAAAATTTTCCTGCTTAATCCCTGTTATTTTGCAAAAATCATTAAGCAATGTTTTTGCTTCAAAAACATAGGTGTTATCATCAACTTTTGAAAACACCGGCTCTTCAACATCAAACTCATCGCTAATATCACCAATAATTTCTTCGATAATATCTTCTAGCGTTATAATACCAGATGTTCCACCATATTCATCAACAACAACAGCCAGGTGTATTTTCTTTTCCTGGAATTCTTTTAAAAGGTCACTGATTTTTTTGCTTTCAGGAACAAAAAAACAATTGCGCAATAATTTTTGCCATTGGAAATTTATGTCTTGATCCAGATATGGTAAAAGGTCTTTTATATAGAGGATTCCGGTTACATTGTCAAAATTATCCCGGAAAACAGGAATTCTGCTATACCCGGCACCGGAAATAATATTTAAAAGCTCATCAAAAGAAGTGTTTATATCAACGCACACAACATCAAGCCGTGGTTTCATGATTTCTCGAGCATTAATATCTGCAAAATGAACTATTCCTTGTAATATTTTTTTGTCTTCTTCTGCGGTCTTTTCGTCGGCAGCTATTTCTAATGCATGCGACAACTCTTTCATGCTAATGCTCTGGTTTTTCTTTTCCAGCTTTTTGTCAACAAAATTTGTGGTTTTCATCAGCAAGGAGCTGACAGGATAAAATATTTTGTTGCAAAATAGCAGGGGTATTGTCATAAGGCTGGAAAACTGCACGGGATATTGTGCTGCATAGATCTTGGGGATTACCTCTGCAAATAACAGAATAATAAAAGTGATAATGATTACTTGTAAAATAAAACCCAGTACAGGGTGATGTGAAAAATCAAATAATATGCGACTAACAAAAGTGGATAATATAATAATCGCAATATTTAAAAAATTGTTTGCTATTAAAATTGTTGCCAATAAACGTTTTGGTCTTTCCAATAGAGCAAGTGTACGTTTTGAGTATGAGGTCTTTTTTAAACGTAGGGAGTCAATTTCCTTTGTCTTTAAAGAGAAAAAAGCCACTTCGGAGCCGGAGACCATGGCAGAAGACATAAGTAGCACTACAATTATTGCCAGACCAATAATCGCTTCCGGCGTAAGCTGATTAAAAAAAGTGATAGCACTTATTATAAAACAAGAAAATAATTCAGGTATGTCGTCCAATTTTATTAATGGTTTTTATATACAAAAATACTATTTTTTTCTCTGTTTTTAAAAAACATGGAACCTTTATGAATATTGCTGTTTTGATTTACTTTTTTTGAAAAAACCAAGCGAATAAATCAATTTTGTAAAATCAATATTTAATGCCGGTGGTATTGACTTAATGAAAACCAACAGGATAATTGGGAAAAAAGCTGTATTAAAATCTTGTGGTATCCATTGCCATAATAAAATCATTAAAACCGATATAATCATAACCAGTTTAAAATACCATCTTGAAAAACGGTCAGTTGTTTGAAAATGACATTTAAAAAAGAAGTATATATGGGTAGGTAATGCCCATAAAAGATTCATGTTGCTATTTGTAGCTGTATGCTCCGAAACAAACCAAAGAAATATTATTATAAGCCCAAGCAAGCTTAGTAAAGTAAAAAATGTCATATCAAATATTTTATTAGCTTTTTTGTTTAAGAAACTCGTTAAACCCATTACCAACACCAGCCAGCAAACAATGTTGGGTGTTAGTGGGTGGGGTGGTTCCGGTGAACGGGTTTTTTCCAATAACAACCTTTCTTCTTTAACAAGAGGCGAGCTGTCAACCATTCTGGCAGACGCAAAAGCCAGGAACATTTCATCTGGAAGGAACATATATTCATAAGGTGTAGCTATCTTGTCAGCGGGCAAACCAAGTACAGCATCTGTTCCAAATTTATTCCAGGGCATGTTCTCCAAGTATGGCTCCAACAAATCTCGAAAGCTCCTATGATCAATGTCATAAGCTTCTGCATACCAGTCTGCCAACAATAATTTATCAACCAGGTCCCTGATACGCGTCGCACAATTGTCATAGAAAAAGTCATAATTATAATATCTGTTTTCGGGTAAAGCATTATTTTCTAAAAACGCAAATATTCTTTGCTTCTCCCGGGGATTGAGATTCAAAACCTGCTCGTGTATTGAGCGGCCTTCAAAACGATATTCGGCTTCGTAATGATTGTATGGCCCAACTGATAACTTGTAGAGAAGCCTACCTTTAGCGAATTTATAATAAAAATTAGGCGTGTCGAAATCAAATGTGCCATAATTATATACACGGTCAATATTATTTTCAGGATCATTTACACGTAAAGCACTGTGGCCAAAAACCGAGTATAACTCTTCACCGGGAGAGGAGGTTAGTAAGGTTATTTCTGCCTCATCCGAAAGGTTTGTATTATTGACTTGATCATAACTAAAAACAGGGACAAAACAGAAAAATATTAATATAACAATAATTGCTTTTCTTAGGTGAGTCATGTATTAGAGTCTTTAAATTTATCGAATAGTTTTAAAATTTTGATTATAAACTTTAGTATTGGCATAAAAGGGCTATCTAACCCAAAATATTAAAAATTTTATACGTTAAAAACATATTTACCTGCAAAAGTAAATGATTACAACAAAATATAGCATGTTTGTTTAAAAAAACGTAAGATATAAATATTATTATGGATTTTTGAAGCAACTTTAAAATGAAATAAAATAAAATTTTTTAATTTTGCGGTTTGAAATTTCAGGGTTGATTTGCTTCTAGTTTAAAATCCTTTAAACTTATCAACATTTATTTGTTAATAAATTTGCTGGAACCAAATATTAATTTTACCTTTGCAGCCCTGTTTTAATATAAGAAAAAAACTTAATATTAATGATTCGGTAAATATAGATAAAAAGAATAATGGATACATTGAGTTATAAAACAGTTTCTGCAAACAAAAAGACCGTAAATAAAGAATGGTTATTGGTAGATGCTGAAAACGAAGTATTGGGTAGATTAGCTTCAAAAGTTGCTAAGCTTATACGAGGCAAACATAAACCCGAGTATACCCCTCATGTTGATTGTGGTGATAATGTCATCATTATCAATGCTGATAAGGTTAATCTTACAGGCAATAAGAAGGATCAAAAAACATATATTCGATATACGGGTTATCCTAGTGGAAAAAGAATAAATACTTTTTCGGAAGTTATGGCCAAAAAACCAATATTTATTATTGAACAAGCGGTAAAAGGCATGCTTCCAAAAAACAAACTTGGAAGGAAGTTGTTTAAAAATTTGCACGTATTTGTTGATGATAAGCATTCACATGAAGCCCAGAAACCAAAAAAAATCAACCTTAATTCAATAAAGTAATTATGGAAGTTATTAATACAATAGGTAGAAGAAAAAAAGCCGTAGCACGTGTTTACCTAACACCGGGAAAAGGAAATATTACAGTAAATAAGAAGGATTATAAAGAATACTTCCCGACAGGGATTCTAAGATACATTGTTACGCAGCCTTTAGAAGTAACCAGCACCACTGATAAATGGGACATAAAAGCAAATCTTACCGGAGGTGGACCTAAAGGTCAGGCTGAAGCATTCAGATTAGCAATTTCGCGTGCGTTAAGCTCATCAAATAATGAGTTACGCCCCCCTCTTAAAGAAAAAGGATTTCTTAGAAGAGACCCCAGGATGGTAGAAAGGAAAAAGCCTGGTAAAAGAAAAGCAAGAAAGAAAGTTCAGTTCAGCAAGAGATAATCTTAAAATTTTGTACAGGAAATTTATTATAATAACATGGCAAGAACAAATTATCAAGAATTACTAGATGCAGGGGTGCATTTTGGCCACCTTAGAAGAAAATGGAACCCAAATATGTCTCCATACATATTTATGGAGCGTAATGGTATTCACATTATAGACTTGAACAAAACTATAGCAAAGGTTGAAGAGGCCACCTCAGCATTAAAGCAAATCGCAAAGTCAGGAAAAAAAATACTTTTTGTTGCCACTAAAAAACAAGCTAAAGAGGTTGTAGAACAGCTTGTTAAACCAACAAACATGCCTTATGTAACAGAGAGATGGCCCGGAGGTATGTTAACTAATTTTGCTACTATACGCAGAGCTATTAAGAAAATGGATAGAATTGACAAGATGGCAACCGATGGTACCTTTGACAATATGTCAAAAAAAGAAAGGTTGCAAATATCTCGTCAAAGAGCAAAACTCGAAAAATTGCTCGGTAGTATATCAGACTTAAATCGCTTGCCGGCTGCCCTGTTTGTCGTTGATATTACAAAAGAACATATTGCAGTTGCTGAAGCAAAAAAGCTAAATATACCTACCTTTGCTATACTAGACACCAACGGTAATCCTAAAGAAGTTGATTTCCCTATACCTGCAAATGACGATGCCGCAAAATCGATATATATGATAGTAAGCAAGGTTGTTGAGGCTATTCAGGAAGGTATGGAAGAAAGGAAATATGAACGTGATAAAGATGCAGATGAAGAATCTGAGCAAAACATAGCCACCGAAGAGAAAGAAAAGAGCTTAGCCGGTGAGGCGCATGAAGGCTCTGATGTGGACGAGGAGGAAAGCGAAGGCAAAAATAAAAAAATAAAAGGCGCTAAAAAAGATACGAAAGATGAAGAGAAGCCCTCGGAAGGCTTAAAAGGCCCCAGGGGAGCCGCTAGAAAAAGTACCACAAAGAAATAGAGTGAAAGTTTTTGATAAATTAACAGAAATAATATAGGAGAAACATGACAAAAATAACCGCTGCTGAAGTTAACAATCTACGTCAAGCTACAGGTGCCGGAATGATGGACTGTAAAAAAGCATTGACCGAATCAGATGGAGATTTTGACCAAGCCGTTGAAATATTAAGAAAAAAAGGTCAAAAAGTTGCTAGTAAAAGAGCCGACCGGGCCGCCAATGAAGGTGTTGTATTAGCTAAAACAAATAATGACGCCACCTTTGCATCTATGATTATGCTTAATAGTGAAACTGACTTTGTTGCCAAAAATGATGAAGTCGTTTCTTTAGCTAAAAACATCCTTAACATTGCTATTGAAAATCAAGTAAAAACGCGCGATGAGCTGCTCGATACTAAAATGGATGAGCGCACCATAGGAGAACACGTTACAGACATGATTGGAAAAACCGGCGAAAAACTTACACTTAGTAATTATGAAGCAATATCCGGTGTTATAACTTTTGCATATACCCACTCTAATAGTAAAGTAGCTTCAATAGCTGCACTTAATAAAAAAGATGTCAATAATATTGAAGAGATTGGTAAAGATGTAGTCATGCAAATAGCTGCTATGTCACCTGTTGCTATAGATAAAGGTGATGTGCCTCAAGAAATGATTGATAGCGAACTGGAAATTGGTAAAGACCAGGCACGTCAAGAAGGCAAGGCAGAAGAATTGCTGGAAAAAATTGCAATGGGTAAAGTAAATAAGTTTTATAAAGAAAGCACATTATTAAACCAGGAATTCATTAAAGACAGTAAAAAAACTGTTAGACAAATGTTGACCGAAGCCGATAAAGAACTTACTGTAACGGAATTTAAAAGGTTGGCGCTTGGTCAGTAAAACCAATATAAAACTAACATATATATTTAAGCTGTTGCTTGCTAGCAACAGCTTTTTTTGTATCTATAAATAAACATTGCTTGCAAAAAAAATATTTGATCAAAAATTAGATTATTTTTCTCATATAATGTATTTTTGAATATAATTTATTTTTAATAATCATCAATATAAATTTAATCCTATCATTATATACTCAAAGTTTATAATAAAATACAAGTAAGTTTATGACTTTTGTTGAAGAATTGAAATGGCGGGGTATGCTGTATGATATAATGCCCGGTACTGAAGAACAATTGCAAAAAGAATTGACTACAGCATATGTTGGTATTGACCCAACAGCTGATTCGTTACATATTGGACATCTTGTTTCAATAATGATGCTTAGGCATTTTCAAAT
>Ga0207421_10008948_pt1 | contig 10222 bp, 9 predicted proteins | sample SodLakKL_010_SED_4_FD_187542 | JGI IMG/M metagenome (GOLD analysis project Ga0207421, IMG submission 187542) | Alkaline sediment microbial communities from Lake Tanatar, Kulunda Steppe, Russia - 8KL_010_SED (SPAdes) (version 2) | ecosystem: Environmental > Aquatic > Non-marine Saline and...
TATCGCAGCTGGAAATGTCCGTGGCTGTTCTGCAGACTTCCGCCCCGGCAGCCATACTGCCCCTTATGTACGCCATAAAGTTCAACAAGTCACCGGAACTACTGGCGGCAATAATTCTGTTTACCACTGTCCTGTCAGGAATCACCCTGCCGGTTATAATTCAGTATCTATGAAGCTGACTTTATGGGATCAGGTCCCAGGGATTGATTTTTCAGGTAGAATCAGCAGATATCCCGGACATGAGAGGAAAGATAGTCATACCTGCCCAAGGCGGATTCAAAAACTGCGCAGTTTTTTTGAATCCCTGGCTGCCATGCGCACCAATCCAGCCGAGACCTGCGCCAGCATCATGCTCTGCCTGGCCCACCAGGCCAGCTTCCTTCTGGGTAGGCAACTAAAACGCCTGGAACAGGATTTTCTGGAAAAAGGCGGCCTCACCGAGGGCATGTATCACCCCCGGAGCAGGTCCCGGCAGGGGGGATTCCGGGAGCCTGCCGCTCCATGGAAGGTGCAGCCTGGCAGGTCCGACAGGCCGGACTCGTCAAACCAGTCACAGCAATCGGACCTGTCAGACACTTCGCCCTTTCAGCTTAGCCATGCTGCAAAAGTAGAATACTTTACGCACAACCGGTCACAAGCAGAGAGACCGGTTGTGCGCGGTGGGAAAATCCAAGGAAAGCTTCGTCGAAGAAAAGACAGCTCTGCCAGTGAATCAATCAGCGCTGATGGCATCCAATACAGGATGTGGGAGCCTCATCGTAATCCCTGTGACACCAGTCCATGCACATCTGGTGATAAGCATCCTCGAAATAAAAGATATCCCCCTGCATGCGGGTTCCGGCCATGATGACATTTTCCACCGGTTCGTTTTCATACATGTCATGGCACCCGAACTCCATGCAGCCCATATGGGTGTCGCCGGTATGGTGGCAGTACTCGCAGTCGTAATCAAAATGCACGTCATGGGAAAAGGGCACCGGCGCCAGTCTCTTTTCACCGTACTTTTCCTCATACTCCACAGGAGGATAAAGCATCATATCCTCTGGATAATATCCTTCGTGCTGATAGGTCAGTCCTGCGTACAGGGCAGGCAGGGCCAGAAACCCCAGCACAAAAATAATTAAAACGCCGACAACCAGAGACCTCTTCATCACCACTACCTCCTTGACTTTAGACATTGTTACGTAAAGAACAATGTCTAATAATTAAGTCAAGACCACTTGGAATGTCAAACAAATCATTGTTTTTTCCTGAATCGGGAAAACAAGAAAAAACAGCAGGGGCAGACCCTGTGTCTGCCCGGCTTATCCCCGCATAAGAGACGGCAGCGGACGAAATCCACATCATATAATCCTGTAAAGCGGCCCCCCTCTGGCACCCAGTTCATCCACCCTTTTCTCCACCCCGGGATCGGGGTCCAGTATCGGCGGATGGTAGGACTTCAGCCTGGCATCAATGACAATACCCTTTTCAGCACCCCAGTGCTTGCAGTGTACAAAGGACCCCATGCCGTAGGTATCCGTGGCCGGGTCCGAACGGGTGAATACCGCCCACAGAAAATTGTCCCAGCACCGGGTGACAAAATCGCTTTCATCCACAACCACCACCAGAGGAAAGTCCTGCATCCCGGCAGCTTCATTCAATCTTTCTGCCAGTTTGTCCATTTCCGGATCATGGGTGTCGCGCTCCTGAGTACTCCGGGGTCCCTGAACAGCCATGATGCCCGGGGCCATGAAGCGCGGGTTTGAAAAATCGCCCAGGGGCAAATCCCTGGGAAGCTTCATGCCCAGTCTTCTTTTGACCTCTCCGGCAGCGGCCATGATAAGTTTTGAGCCCTGATTGAGGCTTATGCCGGAGTAATCCAGGGTATCCATGGTGGTCCTGGTGATGAAATGCAGATCCCTGGAAAAATCCATGCGCTGCAGCACATGCTGCAGAAAGCGGGGGATATGTTTGGCCGAAAGGCCCGGATCATCCTCCAGGGCTGCGATAATCAGGTACTTGGCCAGGGAGGTCTGACTCTGGCCCAGAAGATTCATGGCATTGGTCAAGAGCTCCTGGGGTTGTCTCTGCCGGGCGAAGGGCACGTAGCTTTCCCGTCCCACAGCCAGGAGCAGGGGATGAACGCCTGCAGCATCCACTGCATGCACCTCGCGTACCCCGCTGAATACCGTGGGGATCAGCTGGGCTGTGAGCTCATGAATGAGGTCTCCAAATACTGTGTCTTCCTGGGGCGGGCGGCCCACAGTGGTAAAGGGCCACACAGCGTCCACCCGGTGGTGCACCTTTTCCACCCTGAGCACCGGAAAGTCGTGGCGCAGGCTGTAATAACCCAGGTGATCCCCGAAGGGGCCTTCAGGCAGTTCCCTGCCGGGGACAATACGGCCAGAAATGCAGAAATCGGCTTCCGCAGGCATGGGCAGGCCGTTGGCAGCCCGGACCATCCTCATGCGGTGCCCCCCCAGGGCCCCGGCAAAGACCATCTCCGGGACGTTTTCCGGCAGGGGCATCACTGCAGCCATGGTCATGGCCGGCGACCCCCCCACAAAGACATTGACTTTGAGGGGCTCGCCCGCCTCCAGGGCCAGCTGGTGATGATGCCCTATTCCCCTGTGGATCTGGTAATGCAGCCCCACTTCCCTGTTGGTCCGGAATTCATTGCCTGTAAGCTGCACCCGGTACATGCCCAGGTTGGACTGCATAATTCCGGGTCTGGCTGGATTCTCGGAATATACCTGGGGCAGGGTGACGTAGGCCCCGCCGTCCAAGGGCCAGGAAATGAGCTGCGGCAGACGTTCTATGGTGGTTTCTCCCCTGGATATGGGTCCCTGGGAGACGCGCTTGGGCATTGTCCTGGCCAGCATGGGCAAAACGTCCAGGTATTTCCAGGGTGCCTTGAAAAAGAGCAGGGGATCGATTTTAAGTTTGAAAAGCCGGTCCAGGGTATCCAGTGTATCCCGGAAAATGTAGCGTGCACGCTGCATGGTTCCGAAAATATTCCCGACCATGGGAAAGGTGGTGTTCTTGACGTTGGTGAAAAGCAGGGCCGGGCCTTTATTCTGAAACACCCGGCGCTGGATGGCACCTGCCTCCAGGTAGGGATCGACTTCCTCTCCGATGCGGACCAGATCTCCCCTGGCCTCCAGGTCCTGCAGGCATTGGCGCATGTTTATATAACCCATTTAATCTCCTGTGTTTGACGTGAACCCTTCTCTGGCAGCTGAAACCGGAGGATGCACTGATAAAATCCTGTTGAATGTTGAATCAATGAGCGTTAAAGGTCAAGGCCGGATCAATAGAGCAATATAGGATGACAGACAAGGGAATAAAATTATGAACCAGGACATGCACACCCCCGGGCAGCATTCCCGGAGCGCATACCCTGCCCTGCCCCGGGTGGCTGTGGGTGCGGTGGTAAAACTTAAAGGCAGTTTTCTGCTGGTCCAGAGGGCCAACCCCCCGTCTCAGGGCCAGTGGTCCATCCCCGGAGGCAAGATAAGGCTTGGAGAAAGCATGCAGCAGGCTGCAGAACGCGAGGTCCTGGAGGAGACCGGGGTTACGGTCCGGGCAGGCCTGCCATTACTTACCTTTGATCTCATTCACCGTGATGAAGCAGGCGGCATCCTTTTTCACTACGTTATCGTGGACCTTTGGGCCGAATATATAAGGGGGCGGATCCGGGCCGGGACAGACGCAACCAGGGCCGCGTGGATCGCCCCGGAAAACTTTGCGGACTACAAGTTAAGCCCCACCACCCTGGATCTTCTAACCTCGCTTTAGTTTTCATCTGCGGATGACGTGTACATTGCCCTGACGCATCCAGAAGTCGATTTTCTTTACCAGCCAGACCCTGATGATTTTCCTGGTCTGGGGAATAAGCACCAGCAGGCCCATGAGATCGGTAATAAATCCCGGGGTCAGAAAGACCAGGCCGGCAGCAAATATAAGAAACGCATCCAGGATGTCGTGAGTGGGCGGAATCCCCTGCTGCAGGTTGGTGCGCAGCCTGAACATGGTATAGGCCCCCTGCATCCTGGCCAGAAATGCACCCACAAAGGCGGTCCCTATGACCAGAGCTATGGTCCACAAGGCCCCTATGTGAGATCCGATCTTGATGAGTACGTAAATCTCCACAATGGGCAGAATTACAAACGCGGCGAATATTTTTAAAAACATACTTTTTCTCTGGGTTCTTTACCCTGCCTGTGCCGGCTGTCCCGGCTGTTTGCCTTTTCTCTGGGCGAATTTTGCCCAGTTGGTGAACTGATACAGATAAAGCATTATCCCGGCCTGAAAAACCATGGAAATAAACATGGCCATCCATATCCCGGTGGCCTCACGGATGACCAGATGCCCCAGGATGTAGGCCAGTGGGACCCTGATAAGCCACGAGGCCGCCCCCATGCCGAACATCTGGTAAAGCGTGGCCCCGGCCCCGGTCAGGGCTCCGCCCAGGACCATGGCCACCAGCAGAAAGGGAATGGCCGCCATGTTATACTTGAGATAATTAACAGCCTCCCGGCTCACCTCCGGGTCCGGGGCCACAAAACCGGCCACCGGCTCAATCACCTGCCACATGGCAATGGTCAGAAGGCTGACCGACACCAGAGCCACCAGCATCACCTGGTAACCGATCTTTTTGGCACCCTGCACGTCCCCCCTTCCCAGGCAGTTGCCCACCAGAATGGAAGCGGTGAAGTTGAAGGCCACCCCGGGCAGAAAAAGAAGCGACTCCACCCGCAGCCCGGCGCTCATGCCGGCCAGAGCCACCACACTGCCCACTGGAAGGGCCGCGGTAATGGCAAAAAGCACCAGATAGGCCGAGTGCCAGACCACCTGAACCAGGCCAGCCGGCCAGGCCACCTTGAACAGATAGGGCCAGGCCTTTTTGATCCAGCGCCAGGGGGCAAAGCTCTGACGCTTCAAAAAACCCTGGCGGTAAAGGATAATAAGATTAAAGAGCACTCCGCAGAGTACCGCGCCGAAAGTAGTCCAGGCCAGGCCCTTATAGCCGAGCCTGGGAAAACCCCACCACCCAAGTCCCAGGGCAAGATCCCCGAAGGTGTTCACCGCGGTCACGATCATCATGGAATACAAAGGGATCATGACCTTCTGCTGCGCCCGGAACATGGCGTTGCAGATAATGAGCAGGTAATACCCGGGCAGAATATACAAAAAAACCTGCAGGATATACCCGGCCACGGGCAGTACCTCGTCGGACAGCTGCAAAAGGTCCAGAAGGACATCCTTTAACAGAAGCCCCGCCGCCAGAAAAATGAAACCCAGGCAAACCCCGATCTCCAGGCCCAGCCCGATGTATCTTTTTACCCGGAGCATGAGCCCAGCTCCCCAGGACTGGCTGATGGCGGCCACGCTGCCGTTGGCCAGGGCTATGGCCACTACCAGAAAGAAAAAAAGGGCCTGGGTGATCATACCCATGCTGGCCTGGACTTCCCGCCCCAGGCGTCCTGCCACCCACACGTCCACAAATCCTATGAGGAAATGAAAGAACATCATCAGCAGCTGCGGCCAGGCCAGGGTCCAGATAGTTCTGTAGGAGCCTTTTTCAGGCATTAAGACGCGAGTCCAGAATTTTGCATTTCATGTGACATGCTTAAGAATTAAAAAAGCCCTGGCATGGGGAACTCATCAAAAAAGAACATCCACAAGACCCTCTCCCCACAGAGCCATGAGCCAGCTTTCCACCACCAGGAGCCCGGCGGTGATTCCGAAAAGAACATCCACCCGCTGCAGGCTTTCCTGCATTTCCACAGCCCTAAGGGTCAGGATGCCCAGCCCGAAACCCGCAGCCAGGCCGAAGAGGTGCGCCCCCAGGTCTGTATTCTCGCCCCCGACGCCCAGCATGGCCAGCAGGGCCAGACCCAGGACAAAGGCATTGCCCATGGACAGCCTGGAAAACTTCACCGAGTGTATGGACATGATCCCCACCGCGGCGAACACGGCCGTGGAAAAACCGATGCTGTTGTGGGCCGGAGACATGACCAGGGCGTTTATATAGTTGCCCAGGGCCCCGGCAGCCAGGATGGTCAGCCAGCCCAGGCCCAGGCCCAGCCTGGAGCATACTGCCACCACAAAGGGAGCGCCTATGATAACATTGCCCAGGACATGGGCCGGATCCCCGTGCAGGGTCAGGGCGGTAATGGTGCGCCACCACTCCCCGTCGGCAATTATCTTGGAGGCATTGGCACTGCCCTGTTCCAGCCAGGGCAGAAACTGCCATTCCGACTGCCCCAGCCCTTCGTAGACCACGGTAAAAAATAGGAGCAAAAGAGACAGAACAAAAAGGGAACTGACCGCATTCTGCTGCCTGGGCGCCTGGGCCGGCTCGTACTTCTCCAGCTCCACTTCCTCTTCTTCGTAGCGACGCACCTCTTCCACAGCCCGGGGCGCCTGAGAAACAGGGACCATGATCCGCCCTTGCTCCCAGTGATAATCCACGCCCATGGCAATGAGCACCAGCTCCCATTCCTTTTTTTTGCTCCCATCCCCCCTGTACAGCCCCAGAAGGTCCAGCTCCTTTATGAGATCCCTGTATTTTTCAGACATTCATACATTTCCGGGACGTATCTGGTTTGCAGCCTTTTTGATTGTCATAACGAATTGTAACTATTCAAGATTTGCTAAAGCTTAACAATCTAAGCGTCAAGCTGCATGGTCCGGGGGGGTGGGGGGTTCCGGACCATGTTGAATAGTTACGCAGAATATTTACGCTCTCTTGCGCAGCTTACGCTTGTCCCCCACCCGCATGGTCAGCTTTTCCTTGTCCATAAATTCCATGAGGGGTATGGCAAACTTGCGCGAGAGCCCGGTAATCTCCTTAAATTCCACCGGTCCCATTTCCTCGTTTTTCTCCAGGTATCCCCTGACCTTGTCCTTTAGTTCCTGAACCGCCCCGGCTGAAAAATAAAAATCCTCGTTTATCTTCACCAGTTCCTTTTCATCCTGCAAAAGCCTGAGCACGGGGCCTGCTTCCTTCATCTCCAGGCCCAGATCTTCCAGGAGCTTTTTCACAGTAGGGGGCTGAATCCCGGCCTGTATGTAGGTCCGGGTGATCTTTTCCCGCAGCTTCTCCTGGTCCGCGGCCAGTGAGACCTTGTGCTGGGGCAGGCGGTAATACTCCTGCTCCGAGACTATCTTTTCAGCCCGTACCAGGCGCTCCAGAACAAAAAAGAACAGCTTTTCCGGGATCTCCCTGGCCCATTTCCCGGCCAGCTCCCCCCTGGATACCCCCTGGCGCATGGGAAACCTGCGATGCAGTTCCTGAAGCTCTGCCAGCATGCTTTCTTCCAGCCTTTTTACCACTTCCCCGGCCACGTAGATACGGCTTTCCTTGTCCACCAGAAATACTTCCTGCCGTCCCCCCATGAGTTGCAGCTTTTTCTGCAGTTCCCTGCTCTCCAGGTCTGTCAGGATCACCAGCTGGGCCAGGGAAAGGCCTTTGCTTCCGGCAATCTCCAGCTGCACCTGGATAAGCTCTTCGGCCCGGGCCCGGGCCAGTCTTTCCAGGGTCTGTACCTGGCTGGAAAACCTTTTTATCTTGCCCGCCAGGGGATTTATTATCCCGGCACCGGCAATTGTCCGCAGCGGGGAGTAAGAACGGATTACGCAGCGATCTCCATACACCCCGGCCATGGGGTCCTCGAAACGCACCTGGCAGACACACCTTTCCCCGGGCTCCAGCTTGTCCCGGTCCAGCAGATAAATCCTGGCCAGGACCTCCTTGGCCCCGTGATGAAAATGTACCTGGGTGCGGTGCTTAAGTGGTCTGGGAGCGGACTCCAGATGGGTAAAATCCAGGTCCCAGGCCCTGGAGGGAAAAAGGGTGCCTGGCTTGCCCAGGACAAAGCCGCGCTCCAGGTCCTCCACCTCCAGCGCGTGCAGGTTCACAGCTGTACGCATCCCGGCCTGACTCTCCTGGGTCTGTTCCCCGTGCACCTGCAGGGAGCGCACCTTGGAGGTGATCTTTTGGGGATAAATCATGACCTCGTCACCCACCTGCACCCGGCCGGAAACAGTAGTCCCGGTGATGACCGTGCCATGCCCGCGCATAGTGAAAATCCTGTCCATGGGCAGGCGGAACAGGTCCGAGCGCCGGTGCGGCTTGAACTCCCCGGCCATCTGCCGGATATGTTTCAAAAGATCCGGAATGCCCTCACCGGTATGCGCGGAAACCGGCACCACAGGGGCATCATTGAGAAAAGTACCCTGAAGATAGTCAGAGACATCCTCCTGCACCAGTTCCAGCCATTCCGGGTCCACCATGTCCGTCTTGGTCAGGGCCACCAGGCCGGTCTGCACTCCCAGCAGGGTGCAGACATCCAGGTGTTCCCGGGTCTGGGGCATGACCCCCTCGTCCGCCGCAATTACCAGCAAAACAAAATCTATGCCCGAGGCCCCGGAAACCATGTTCTTGACAAAGCGCTCATGCCCGGGGACATCTATTATACCCAGACGCATGCCGGGCTCCAGGTCCATGAAGGCAAAGCCCAGCTCAATGGTGATGCCGCGCTTTTTTTCCTCCACCAGCCGGTCGCATTCAATGCCGGACAGGGCCTTTATGAGAGTGGTCTTGCCGTGATCTATATGCCCGGCGGTCCCCATTATGACAGGCATTGCGTCTCCTGTATCGGGTTTAGGTTAATGATCTCCAGCTTTGAAAAACTCCGAGTAGGCCAGGTAAGAGGCATAGACATCAGCCTTGCTTACAATCTCGAAGGGGCTGTGCATCCCCAGCACCCCGGGCCCGAAATCTATAATATCCATGCCGTATACCGCCAGGAATTTGGCCACAGTACCTCCTCCCCCCAGGTCCACCTTGCCGGTTTCAGCCATCTGCCAGGGTATTCCTGCGCTGTTCAGGATTCTACGCAGCCAGCCGATGTATTCGGCGTGGGCATCATTGGCTCCCACCTTGCCCCGGTGCCCGGTAAACTTGCAGAACACTGGACCGTGACCTATTAGGGAGGCGTTGAGCTTTTCATGCACGTCCTGATAATCCGGGTCCATTGCTGCATGCACGTCTGCGGATACGGCCCGGGTGGCGGCAAACATGGTCCTGGAGGGGGTCCCCGGCTCCCAGTTCTCCAGGAGTTCTTCCAGGCAGTACTGCATGAACAGGGACCTGGCGCTGCTGGAACCCTCGGAGCCGATCTCCTCCTTGTCCCAGAAAATGGCAACCCTGGTGTATTCTGGTTCACCCTGCTGCAAAAAGGCCTCCATCCCGGTAAACACACACACCCGGTCATCATGGCCATATCCGCCGATAAGCCCCTGGTCCAGGCCCACGAACCGGGCCGAACCTGCCGGCACCGCCTGCAGTTCTGCACTGTAAAGGTCTTCCTCCACAATGCCGAACTTCTGGTTAAGCAGGTGCAGGACATTCTTTTTGACCGACTTTTTTTCCGTATCCTCCCCGGAATTTTTCTTCCCCTGAGCATAAGGGACATGCCCCAGGACCACATTCAGCTTCTCCGCCTCAAAGGCCTGGGACAGCTTCTTTTCAATCTGCTTCTGGGCCAGGTGGGGCAGCAGGTCGGACACGGTAAACACCGGATCACTTTCTTTCTCACCCATGTTCACATCTATCCTGGTACCGTCTGTCTTTATTATCACCCCGTGCAGGGCCAGGGGCCTGGCCAGCCACTGGTGCTTGCGGATGCCCCCGTAGTAATGGGTCTTGGCCAGGCTCACCTGGCACTCCTCGTAAACCGGTCTCTGTTTGAGATCCAGGCGCGGGGTATCGGCATGAGCCCCCAGCAGGCGAACCCCCTGAGACAGGGGCTGATTCCCTCTCCAGGCCAGAAAGATGCTCTTGCCCTTGTGCACTTTGAAAACCCTGCTGGAACTCCAGTCCTCTGAAAAGCCGTTCTCCACCGCCCTTGAACGTACCCATTCCACTGTCTCGCGCTCTGTCTTGCACCGGCTCAGAAAATCCACGTACCTGTGAGCCAGTTTGTCCATGGCTCCCCTGTGCTTCTTACTCTTGTATACTTCCCAGCAGTTCCTGGTCTTAAACTCCATATATTCTCCTGTATTATCAGTTCGTTGCTTTTGCCTCTAAATATAGCTATTCTTTATCTGCTTCATCTGGAAAAACTAAGCGCTAGTTGCGGATTCATGGTCCGGGGGCTTTGCAAACTGGGCGTAAACTGTCTGAACGACGTAGGAAGCGTTAATCAAAACCGTAACAACACCGAACCTG
>Ga0207421_10008949_pt1 | contig 10222 bp, 8 predicted proteins | sample SodLakKL_010_SED_4_FD_187542 | JGI IMG/M metagenome (GOLD analysis project Ga0207421, IMG submission 187542) | Alkaline sediment microbial communities from Lake Tanatar, Kulunda Steppe, Russia - 8KL_010_SED (SPAdes) (version 2) | ecosystem: Environmental > Aquatic > Non-marine Saline and...
GCTGCTAGGCTCTGACATCGTGATGTGTTTCGATGAATGCCCGGCCTTGCCCGCTGACCGTGACCGGATCAAATCCAGCATGGATCTGTCGATGCGCTGGGCGCAAAGGTCGCGCGATGCCTTTGGCGACCGTCCGGGTCATGCGCTGTTCGGCATCCAGCAGGGCGGGCTGGAACAAGACCTGCGTGAAGAATCCGCCCAAGCCCTGCGCGCGATTGAATTTGACGGCTACGCTGTCGGCGGTCTGGCCGTGGGCGAAGGGCAGGAGGCGATGTTCAGTGTGCTTGATTTCGCACCCGACCAATTGCCCGAAGATAAACCCCGCTATCTGATGGGTGTTGGCAAACCCGACGACATCGTCGGTGCCGTCAAGCGTGGCATCGACATGATGGATTGCGTGCTGCCGTCACGGTCAGGCCGCACAGGGCAGGTGTTCACACGCCACGGTGTCGTGAACATCAAAAACGCCCGTCACGCCGATGATCCGCGCCCCTTGGACGAGGCTTGCACATGCCCCGCTTGCGCCAATTATTCGCGCGCTTACCTACACCATGTGTTCCGGTCGCAGGAGATGATTTCCGGCATGCTGCTGACCTGGCATAACCTGCATTACTTTCAGGAAATCATGGCCGGTATGCGCGATGCTATTTCCGCAGGCACATTTGCCGCATGGGAGGCCGATTTCCACAGCACCCGTGCGCAAGGCGATATCGACCCGCTGTAACGTCGGGCTGGTTGACAGGCCCCAATGTCAGCCCCATTTGTAATGACCAAGAGGGGACGCGCCACGTTGCCGATATTTCGGGGCAGGGGCGTTCTGCCAGAAAAGGAAAAGACCATGCAAGAACCGTTGAGTTCATCCTACCCAGTCCTGCCATTGCGCGACATCGTGGTTTTCCCCCACATGATCGTGCCGCTGTTTGTGGGCCGCGACAAATCTGTGCGTGCCTTGGAAGAGGTGATGCAGGACGACAAGCAAATTCTGCTGTCCAGCCAGATCGATCCCGGTCAGGACGACCCCGATCAGGACGGCATCTATAAAAACGGCGTGCTGGCCAATGTGCTGCAATTGCTGAAATTGCCCGACGGCACCGTAAAGGTGCTGGTCGAAGGGCGCAGCCGTGTGCAGATCACAGGCTTTGTGCCAAACGATTCATTCTTCGAGGCGACAGCCGAATACCTGACCGAAGAATCCGGCGATGAAACCGAGGTTGAAGCCTTGGTGCGCAACGTCGCGTCCGAATTCGAACGCTACGCCAAGGTCAAGAAGAACATCCCCGAAGAAGCCATGGCCGCCGTCAGCGACACCACCGAGCCTGCCAAACTTGCCGATCTCGTGGCAGGGCATTTGGGCATCGAAGTTGCGCAGAAACAGGCGCTGCTTGAAACGCTGTCCGTCTCGGAACGGCTGGAAAAGGTTTATGGCTTGATGCAGGGCGAAATGTCCGTGCTGCAGGTCGAACGCAAGATCAAGACCCGCGTCAAATCGCAGATGGAACGCACGCAGCGCGAATATTATCTGAACGAACAGATGAAGGCGATCCAGAAGGAACTGGGCGACGGCGAAGACGGCCAGAACGAAGTCGCCGAACTCGAAGCGCGCATTGCGGAAACCAAGCTGTCGAAAGAGGCCCGCGAAAAGGTCGATGCCGAGCTGAAGAAGCTGAAATCCATGTCCCCCATGAGCGCTGAAGCGACCGTGGTGCGCAACTACATGGATTGGATTCTGGGTCTGCCGTGGAACGTGAAATCGCGCACCAAGAAAGACCTGCACAAAGCACAGGCGATCTTGGACGCCGACCATTATGGCTTGGAAAAGGTCAAGGAACGGATCGTCGAATATCTGGCCGTGCAGCAACGCTCGGCCAAGCTGAAAGGCCCGATCATGTGCTTGGTCGGCCCTCCCGGCGTGGGTAAAACCAGCCTTGGCAAATCCGTCGCAAAGGCCACAGGGCGTGAATTCATCCGCATCTCATTGGGCGGCGTACGCGACGAATCCGAGATCCGTGGCCACCGCCGGACCTATATCGGCTCCATGCCCGGCAAGATCATTCAGGCGCTGAAAAAGGCGAAAACCACCAACCCGCTGATCCTGCTCGATGAAATCGACAAGATGGGGCAGGATTTCCGTGGCGATCCCGCATCGGCAATGCTTGAGGTGTTGGACCCAGAACAGAACGCGACATTCGTCGATCACTATCTGGAGGTCGAATATGACCTGTCCAACGTGATGTTCCTGACAACGGCCAACAGCTACAACATGCCGGGGCCGCTTCTGGACCGGATGGAGATCATCACGCTGTCGGGCTATACCGAGGATGAAAAAGTCGAGATCGCCAAACAGCATCTGCTGCCCAAGGTCATGAAAAACCACGGCCTGCGTGCCAAGGAATTCAGTGTCGCCGATGATGCGCTGCTGTCGATGGTGCGCGTCTACACCCGCGAGGCAGGCGTGCGGAACCTCGAACGTGAACTGGCCAAGGTCGCCCGCAAGGCCGTGACCCAGATAGTCAAGAAAGAGGCAGAGGTGATTACCGTCACCGCCGCCAACCTCAACGATTTTCTGGGCGTGGAAAAGCACCGCTTTGGTCTGGCCGAAGAAAGCGATCAGATCGGTGTCGTCACAGGGCTGGCGTGGACATCGGTGGGCGGCGAGCTTTTGAACATCGAAGCGCTGCGTCTGCCGGGCAAAGGCCGGATGAAAACCACCGGCAAGCTGGGCGATGTGATGAAGGAATCGATTGATGCGGCATCCAGCTATGTACGCTCCATCGCGCCTGAAATCGGTGTGAAGCCGCCAAAATTCGACACGATCGATATTCACGTCCACGTGCCGGACGGTGCGACACCCAAGGACGGGCCGTCTGCTGGTCTTGCCATGGTCACATCCATTGTGTCGGTCCTGACGCAGATTCCTGTGCGCCGCGATATCGCCATGACAGGCGAGGTGTCCTTGCGCGGCAATGCGATGCCGATTGGCGGCCTGAAGGAAAAACTGCTTGCGGCACTGCGCGGCGGCATCACCACGGTGCTGATCCCGCAGGAAAACGCACGCGATCTGCCTGACATCCCTGACAACGTGAAAGAAGGGCTGACCATCATCCCCGTCAGCCACGTGTCAGAAGTGTTGGCACATGCGCTGGTCCGGAAACCGGAACCCATCGAATGGGACGAGGCCGCAGAAGAAGCCGCCGCCGCCGCCCTCAAAGCGGGCAACCCGCAAGAGGCTGCGCGCACGCATTGAACGCGCGACACATGACATCCGGCAAAGGCGCGCACCGAAAGGGCGCGCCTTTCGCTTTCTTCGGGCGGAAAAAATGCTAGTGTCGCGGTAGTTCAATTAAGGATAGTGAAATGTTACCCGACACCCCCGCCGCCAACGAACCTCCAGCAGATACCGCGCAATTCAAAAAGCCGGATCTGCTTGAACAGATCGTCGCCCGCACCACGCTGAAAAAGCGTGACGCCAAGACGGCCGTGGACGCCGCCCTTGCCGTTATCGGAGAGGCGATTGCGCGTGGTGATGACGTGGTTTTGCCACCATTGGGCAAGCTTCGGGTGATAAAATCCAAAGATCTGGGCGAGGGCGCACACGCCGTCACACTGAAATTGCGCACCGCCAAAGAAGCCTCGCAAATCGCGACAAGCGGTCTTGCAACTGACGCCGAGGATGACTAAACCCCGCCCCAGCGGGTGATTAGCTCAGTGGTAGAGCGCTTCGTTCACATCGAAGATGTCAGGGGTTCAAATCCCTTATCACCCACCATTCCTTTCTGAATTGCGGGACCAACTATGCCCTTTCCAGAGCTTTACATCCTGCGCCATGGCCAGACCGAATGGAATGCAGAAAACCGGATGCAAGGCGCTCTGAATTCCCCGCTGACCGCAAAAGGTGAAGCTGATGCCGCAAGACAAGGCAACATCCTTGCGGGCCGCGATCTGACAGGGTTTCAGTTCTGGTGCAGCCCCCAGGGCCGCGCGATCCAAACCGCTGCCATCGCGCTGGGACGGATCGCCCATGATATCCACACTGATGACCGCCTGCGCGAAATCAAGGTCGGTGACTGGTCCGGCCTTCTGCGCGACACGCTGCCATTGCCTGACGGTCCGGATCCATATGCGTTGCAATATGACATGGCCCCAAATGGCGAAGGGTTCCAAGCCCTCGAAATCCGCGCGCGTGCCTTCCTGAATGATCTGACCGGCCCTGCGGTCCTTGTGACCCACGGGATCACCAGCCGCGTTCTGCGCCGGATCATCGCGGGCGACGCGGCGACTGTCGACGTCACCGCGCATGGCGGGCAGGGCTGCGTCTATCACCTCAAAAACGGACGCCAGACCTTACTGGACTAGCGCCGTGCTGCTTCATCGTCCGAGCATAAATATCCCGGGGGTCCGGGGGCTGGCCCCCGGCTACGCTAGCTCTTGCATCATGCCGCGCGATATTCTAAAGCATCGCCAGCGGGTGATTAGCTCAGTTGGTAGAGCGCTTCCTTTACACGGAAGATGTCGGGAGTTCGAGCCTCTCATCACCCACCAAACCTGCCCTGTCCCCGTGAACCGCCGCATCAGCGTGCTGCATCATTCCTGCGTTTCGCTCAGCGCAGCCTGACGCGGCTTTGCTGTGTCTTTGTCACTGACCAACCCCAACGTAGCCGCTTGCTGGTAATCGGTATTCGATCCGGTCACAAAGACGATCCGGCCACCGGCCTGTGCTGCGTCGCGTACGGCTTCCATCTCATTGATCGACACGAAAAAGGCCAATCCGTCGGCAGGTGACAGGCCGGTGCGTCCGGCAAAGCTCTCCAAGGCTTCCGCATTGCCTTCAGCAACCGTTTTGCGAAAGCTCGCGAAGGCCTCGCCCTTGATTTTCAGCGCCTCGCCTTCAGCATTGGCGGCGGCAACCTGCAAGGTGCGCTTTGCTTCGCCTTCATTCACGGCGGCCTCTTTCAACCGTTCGGCGGAAATGACGCGGTCAAATGCCTTGCGCAGTTCCGGCGATGGTTGCGGGTCATCGACCAGCACGTTTTCAATCCGGAAACCAAACTCGCCCATGCGTTCGGTCAGGGTGCTGGCGACGTCTTTTTCGAATGTATTGCGCGACTGGAAAAGATCGTTGAATGACATGCCCGACGCGGTTGATCGGACCTGATTGACGACATACGACCGGATCTGGTCTGCGGCATTTGACAATTTGTAGAACGCATCCTGCGCCGTCGTTTCATTGACACGGTATTGCACACGGATCGGCACGCTGACAAAGGCGTTATCCTTTGATTTAACGTTCACATCCTCTGCGATTTCCTGAATTTTAAGCGAAAAATTCGCGCCCGCCGTCTGGATTGGCCAGGGCAGTTTGAACGACAGCCCGGCAGACCGGATGCTGGAAAATCGGCCAAAGGTTTCGATCAGCCGGACATTCTGCTGGCTGGTGATGACAACGGTCGAGGCCACGATAGGTATCACCACAAGGACGATCAGAGCAAAAGTAATAAGGGTTTCCAAAGCAATCTCCTTCAATTTCGGTGTTTCTGGCGCTTGGCCAGTCTTTCAATAATCAACCTATGGCGGCTGACCGACAGACCAAGGAAAGTCACGGGATTGGGAAGATGTCGGCAAAAAGGCCACCCGCGGTACACGGATGGCCTGCATCTGGATCATAGCGCCAGCGGTCAGGCAACCAGCCGCGGTTCCGTTTTGTCTGGGCGGTCTTCGGTCTGGGTCTCGCCTGTCGCCTTGGTCGCGATATCCTCGCCGATCAGGGCTTCATGCAGGACCTTGACCGCTTCGTTGGCATCTTCGCGCGTCAGGACGAACTGGATATCCACGTTGCGCGGGCCTTGTTGCACCGCAACAGGCGCGATCCCTGCGTCTTTCAGCGCGAAAAGGCCGCGGCCCAATGCATTCAGCCCTTTCAGATCACGGCCAATTGCGGCCACGACTGAAAGGCTACGTGCTGTGACTTGTGCGGCAGGATAGGCCGCCACCAGATCGCGTTCGACCCGTTTGACCCGCTTTAGCGATGCATCGACATAATGGGTGATCGTATTCGCATTCGACGACTTGGCGACAATGCTGACCTTGTGTTGCGTCAAGGCCTGCAGGATCGTCGCATCATAGCCTTTCACGCCGACCATTTCATGGGCGAACACTTCCAGCGCAAATACATCAAGTGCGGTGACGATTTCGACCTGTGGCGCCATGGCTGCGGTGTCGTCGATCAAGGTGCCGGGGTCGGCCGGTTCAAAGGCATTCGTGACCCGCAAGGAAATGTCGGCCTGACGCAGGGTCTTGGCCGCTGACGGGTGGATCGCCTCCATACCCATGTTGGACAGCTGGTCGGCGACGTCATAATTCGTATGCCCCAGCTTGCGCACATTGCCTGCCCCGACCAGTTTGGGATCGGCAGAGGACAGGTGAAATTCCTTGTGAATGATTGCCTCTGCAGCGCCTGTCTGGGCAGCGATACGGCTGAAGGTCACTTCGGAATAGCCGCGATCATACAGCGACATTAGCCCTTCAGAACATTGCGCATAGCCCGTCACGATCGGCATTTCGCTGCTAAGGTCGAGATCGCGCATGCCTTCTTCGATGCGCTGTTCTAGTGTCACTTCGCGTTCATCGCGCCAGCCGCCCAGATCGACGAAACGGGCATGCAGCCCCGCGCGGCGCAACATCAGCGTCGTGACATAGGCAGAATGGCTTTCACCAAGGCCGGACAGCAATTCGCGGATGATATCCAGATGCTGGCTAAGCCGAAAATGCCCGTAAGAACATAGCCTCTGCAGATCGATCAGGCAGGATCGCGCGCCTTCGACGCGTTCGCGCACGAAATGATCGGCGTCGCGGATATCGCCGGGGGCGTCCAGCACCTTGCGGTGGGCTTCGTTCATCGCCTCCATCACATCATCCAGCGCATCCGACCAGCCCCGGTCGTGGCTGGCGTTTGCAAAGCGTGCGTAAACGCCGGATTCGCGGGTTTTCTTGTGTTCCAGCAGCATGTTGGTGATGCCCGCATAGGCGGAAACCACAAATATCCGGTTATACGGATCAGCCCCGCCGCGCAGGAACAGTGATTGCAGCAATTCAGCCGACCGGATCATGGATGTGCCGCCGATTTTTTCAACGGTATGTATTTGTTTTGTCATATCATTCGCCCAGCTTTGTCAGGGACGCCTTCTGTCAGATGCGCAGCACCGGCCCGCGAACGGGGCAGGTGGGACGCGCAGTTGCGGCAGTGGTCAGTCGGCAGCGGCGTAGGACCCGTCTGCCTGATGCACCTCGTCGCCGGTCACGGGCGGGTTGAAACAGCAGGCCATGACCAGTTCTTCGTCCGCGCGCAAAGTATGGTGATCGTGTTGGTCCAGCGCATACATCACGCCGGGGCGGATCGGATGGGTCGTGCCGGTCGCAAGGTCGGTGATCGCGCCTTTTCCAGAGATGCAATACACGCTTTCAAAGTGGTTCTTGTAATGGAACGTATGTTCGGACCCTGCCTCTAGCGTGGTGATGTGGAAGGAAAAGCCCATTCCATCCTTGGCCAGCAGCAGGCGGACCGATGTCCATTTTGCGTCTTTGACTTCTTTGTCGGTGTTTTTCAGGTCTTCGATGTCACGTACGATCATGAGAGTTACTCCGCTGCAATTTTGGTTTGGACGCAAGTTTGCGCAGCCTCGGTCAGAATTCCGAGGCCCTGTCGAAACTGATCCATCGGCGTGGTCAGTGGCGCAAGAACTTTGACCACCTCGTCATTCGCGCCGGATGTTTCGATCACCAGACCGCGCAGGAATGCCTCGGCGCAGATCGCAGCGGCCAGATCGCCATTGCCTACATCAACCCCTTGCATCATGCCGCGCCCTTTCAGGCGCGCGCCGGGGATCGTATCGGCGATGTGTTGCAAGCTTTTGGTCAGCACCGCGGATTTTTCCGCAATGTCATTCTTGAACGCATCGTCGGACCAGAACTTTTCCAGTGCGACTTTGGCCGTCACAAAGGCATGTGTGTTGCCACGGAATGTGCCGTTATGTTCGGCCGGTTTCCAGACATCCAGTTCGGGCCGGATCAATGTCAGCGCAAAGGGCAGGCCGAAACCTGACAGCGACTTGGCCAGCGTGATCATGTCAGGCTTTACGTCCATATTGTCGAAGCTAAAGAAATCACCGGCACGGCCCAGACCGGCCTGAATGTCGTCGATAATCAGCTTGGCGCCATGCTTTCTGGCAAGCCGTGCAATACCTTCGACCCACGTGCGCGATGCGGCATTCAAGCCACCTTCGCCCTGCACCAATTCAAGGATAAACGCCGCAGGTGCGTCGATACCACTTGATCCGTTTTCCAGCATCGTCTCGATCAGGGACAGTGTGTCCACATCGTCGCCCAATGACCCTTCATAGGGCAGGTGGGTTACGCCGTTCAGCGGCACACCAGCGCCACCGCGCTTGCCTGCATTGCCGGTCAGCGACAGCGCACCAAGCGTCATGCCGTGAAAGCCGTTAGTGAACGAAATGACATTCGTGCGTCCCGTCACCTTGCGTGCGAGCTTGATCGCGGCCTCAACCGCATTGGTGCCTGTCGGGCCAGTCATCATGATCTTGTGGTCCATGCCGCGCGGGGCCAGCACCAGACGTTCAAACGTTTCAAGAAACGCAGCCTTAGGCCCGGTATACATATCCAGCGCATGGGCGATTCCGTCGCCGGTGATATGGTCGATCAGCGCGGCCTTCATGTCAGGGTCGTTGTGGCCATAATTCAGTGACGAACAGCCCGACAAAAAGTCGGTATAGCTTGCCCCGCTTTCATCATGCAGCGTCGATCCCTGCGCTTTGGTAAAGACCGTGTCGAAAGACCGGCAATAGCTGCGAACCTGCGATTCGCGTCGCTCGAAAATCTTCTTGTCGGATACAATGTCCGTTGTCATAGCATATTCCTTTATTGGGGGTCAGAGCCGGGTTGGTCGCGGGCTGTCAGGCCACGGCGTCCAATGCGTCGGCTTCGGGCAAGGTGATTGTCACCATATGTTCGGTGGCATGTTCGCCCTGAAAATGGATGTCGCTTTCGAAATGGGCCTCGTGGTCCAGATCGGCATCCTGTGCATCGGCAAAGCTGCGAAACAGCGCCCAGCTTGCGTCGTTGTCTTTCGTGATCGTGGTCTGCATGCGGCTGACATCAGTGCAGATGTCGCGTGCCAGCAGCTTTTCCAGCATCCGCTTGGCAAGGCCCATGCCGCGAGCCTTTTCGGACACGGCAACCTGCCAGACAAAAAACGTCGTGGCATCGGCAGGCAAGACATAGCCCGAAATCCATCCTACCGGCGCGCCGTCAAGTTCGGCCAGAATGCAGGTATCGCGGAAATGATCGCATTGGATCAGGTTGCAATACATCGAGTTTTCATCAAGCGGTTTGCATGACGCGATCAGTTCCCAAATGGCCGCACCGTCCTCGGCGTCGGGCTTGCGGAACTGAACCTTGTCGCTGGTTAATCTGATCTGGCGGATATCAACCACAATGTACCTCGGATGCTGTTTCAATAATTTCGTTAGGTATACCAAGCTTAATTTGAAAATCAACCGATCACGCCGATGTTATTGATGGGTCAATTATGTTATAAAAAACAAATAGTTATGCCATATATTGCGCTATCTAACGCAATGCTGGGGAATATTATTTAGCCAGATATTTCGGTTTGCTAAGTAAATTAATACTTTGCACGACTAACGATATTTCGGTAGATACACCTTGATTTAAACGCTGGGGGCCGTGTGGACAGAACCGATACGTCGCTGATCGCCTTGCGCCGCATCTTGCGCGCGACAGAACTTTACGGCCGCACTTTGGCGCAGACTGCGGGGCTGACGCCGGTGCAGATTCGCGTGCTGCAGATCGTAATGACGCATGGCAGTGCCACGCCCACGCAGATATCGTCGCAGATGGGGGTCAGTCCGGCGACGATATCGACCTTGCTTGACCGGCTTGCCGCAAAACAAATGATTGAACGCCAAAGGTCAGACCGCGACCGTCGCCAGACCAATATCGTACTGACCCAAAAGGGCAGCGACGCTGTCAAGGGCGCACCAGACCCGCTGCAGCAAAAATATGTCACGGAATTCGAGGCGCTGGCCGATTGGGAACAAGCCATGATCGTGGCCGCATTGGAACGGGTCGCGGCCATGTTGAACGCATCGGCGATAGACGCTTCGCCCTTGCTGGATCTGGGCGAAATTCA
>Ga0207421_10008950_pt1 | contig 10221 bp, 7 predicted proteins | sample SodLakKL_010_SED_4_FD_187542 | JGI IMG/M metagenome (GOLD analysis project Ga0207421, IMG submission 187542) | Alkaline sediment microbial communities from Lake Tanatar, Kulunda Steppe, Russia - 8KL_010_SED (SPAdes) (version 2) | ecosystem: Environmental > Aquatic > Non-marine Saline and...
CTTGGCCATCAAACTCAATGGTCAACCTTCCGGGCACCCAACGAAGCGCCAGCTCCTCCGACAACGGTCCGAACACATCCGAGAGGTCGATCTCTTCGGTTTCTTCATCTATTGACACCGGGAAATCTGGGTCGGACGGATCCACAGGGAACTCGCCCGGATCTATCGCAAGCTCTGCATAAATCCGAAACGGCCTGCCGTCATACTCCGAGCCTTCGGTCTCACCCTCATCCGGCAAAGTCTCGTCGCCGGGGTTCCCCTGATCGTCGGGCAGTTTCAACTCCCCGACCGCAAAATCCGCGGCGAACCCTTCATCAAAGTCTTCGATGAGGTCGTCGAGCAACTCGTCGAGCTCATCCAACTCAAACACCGTGCCGCCGGTGGGCACCACCACGCCCGGACTGCCTTTGATGTTCATGCTCTCCGGCACGTGCCAGTTGCAGGCACCGAGCACGAGCACCACGGCCGCGCCGGCCAACGCCGCCCCCACCGCCCTCAGCGATAACTTGCGCATTACGCCCCCCTCGCAGAGTTTTTTACAATTCTTACCAATAGTAGCGTGAGTAGTATACCACGCTTGGTAATCTCGCGCAGGGAATCTATAACTCAATACTGAAAAATTATGATGTTAGTAACGAGCCCAAGGTGTTAAGCACGCCGGAGTACTACACACAGAAGCGTGCTGGTCACAACCCGCCCGAGATCGACAAGACGCGACCGTTCGGCTATGCTCGCGGTATGAAACACAGCGCGGTCTCTCCCGATAACGAGCCGGTACAACCGGCAGGGCAAAGCGACCCAAGCCATACAACCCAATCAAGCACGTCAACTCAGCCAAGCGAGCCAAGCCGGCCAGGCAAGCCGCCGCGACCGAGCAAGGCGATTCAGTTGCTCGCGCTCGATCTCGACGATACGCTGCTGCAGGACGATCTCACGATCTCAGAGCGCGACAAGAACGCGATTCTTGCGGCCGAGCACGCCGGGGTGCAGGTGCTGCTCGCGTCGGGGCGCGTTCGCGAGGCGATGGAGTACTACGCCGAGGAGCTCGGGATGCAGGAGCGGCCCGGATTCATGATCTCCGGGAACGGCACACTAGTCACGCGCAGCGACGGCGGCGAGGAGCTCATGCGCGCCTGCTTGGAGACCGAGCTCGCGGTCGCGGCGTACCGCGTAATCGAGGAAGCGAAACTGCCGGCCGAGGTCTACATCGACGACACCGCCTGCGCCAGCCGCGATAGTTACTGGGTGGACGAGGACTGCAGGTTTTCGGGGCTCACGAAGCGCATCGTTCCGGAGTTCGAGGAGCTTCTGCGAAGCATACCGGTCTCGAAGATACTGATCCCCGGTGATCCCGAGCAGTTGGCGCGGCTCAAGCCGCGGCTCGAGCAGGAGTTCGGCGGACGCTTCGACACCGTGATCTCGAAGCCGTTCTTTCTCGAGATCTTGCCGAAGGACGTAGACAAGGGCAGCGCGCTGCGCCGACTTGCCGAACAGCTCGGGATTGCCCGCGAGCGGGTCATGGCGATAGGCGACGCAATGAACGACGCCGGCATGATTCGCTTCGCCGGAATCGGCGTGGCGCCGGCGAACGCAGTGCCGGAACTCAAAGCGCTCGCCGACTGGGTTACCGCCGCCGACAACCAAAACGGTGCCGTGGCCGAGGCGATTCACACCTTCATCACCACGCACGCTCGCGCATAGGCCGCCGCGCATAGGCCGCCGCACATAGGCCGCCGCAAATGAGGCGCCCACACCATGTGACACAGCGTTCCGGTTGTGCTACTATCCGAATATCTTCGACAGCAGCGAGCCAATCTCGCACATGAGGTGTTGGGTCCGCGATTTCGTAGGAGCTTGGTCCGGCTTTGTCACGCAGCATTCGTACACGCATACGCTTCTGGGGAATCCTCCTTGCAACGGTGCCGGTCTTGGCGCTCGGGCTGTTCACGGGCGCGATCAGCTTTCATCAGCAATACCGTCAAACACTCGCCGACCAGGCCCGCTCCGCGGCGCTTTTGATATCACAAATAGAGTCACGCCTGCTTCAAGCCGAGCAAACACTCCTCACCGCACTCGACGCCGCTGAGTTCCATAGCGCCTCGCATAACGAACGGTTCGCGGTACTCAACGCCTTGGCCGAGCGGCTCCCAAATATCGAGCAGCTTGGGTTTCTCGACCCCGACGGGCACGAGCAGATCAGAGTCTCACACCTGCATCCCTGGCCGGAGGAAAGCCTGCGCGACCGCTCCGAGGACTCAATATTCGCCGTGCCACGAAAAGAGCGGCTGCCGTACTACACCGACCTTGATTTCAGCCTGCTCACCGGCGAGCCGCATATCGAGATTGGGCTGCCGCTGCTGGACGAACACTCCGGAACGCTTGTGGGTGTCCTCACCGCCGAGGTGCGCGTTCGCATGATCTGGGAATTGCTCGAGGCGTTCTATCAACATCCCGGTTCGGAAGGCGAGAACGCCTACATTCTCGACGCCTCGGGGCGCGTGTTTGCCCATCGCGACCCGGCGGTCGTGATAACCGCCCAGACAGTGGACCTCCCGGTTCACAGGGGCTCCGGGCGTACGCTCGAGGGCCGGCGAGCACTGCGCAGCGCACGGACCTTTGCGGTGCGCAACCTGCCGTTTCACTTGGTTGTGGAGCGCCGACTCGCGAACGCGTTCGACCTATCGTTCACGATGGTCGCGGCGGTGCTGGCATTTGCGGTGCTCGCCTCGCTCACCGCGCTTACCGTCACCCTGCGCTCATCTCGCTCGCTCCTCAACCCGCTCATGCGCCTCACCGCGATCTCGGAGAAGATTCGCGATCAAGACCGCTACGACTTCTCATCGCTGCGCGCGGTCAAGACATCGAACTGGACCGAGATCTCGGTGCTCGCCGACGCGATATCCTCTATGGTGGAGCAGCTACAGGAGAAGATCGCGCAGGTGGGCTCCTCTCTGAACGAGCGGGAAGTACTGCTCCGCGAGCTGCATCATCGCGTCAAGAACAATCTGCAGATCATTATCAGCCTTACCAACCTCCAGACCGACGCGCTGGTTAATCCGCACGACGCCGAGGTGTTTCGATCGCTACAGCACCGCATCTACTCACTCGCGTTGGTCCACGAGCAGCTGTATCAATCGGTCTCGCTTTCACGCATCGAGATAGGTCGCTACCTACACGCGATGCTGAGTTACCTCAACAACAACTACCACAAACCCGGACGCGAGATAGAGATCCGAACCGAGATCGATACCGTCGACGCCGCGATTGAGCCGGCAGTGGCGTTCGGCATGCTGATCTCGGAGGTGGTCTCAAACAGCCTGAAACACGGCTTTGCAGATCGAACGAGCGGAACGCTCACCGTGCACCTCTCTCACCAATCGCCTGCGGTTGTGTTGTCGGTTTGCGACGACGGCGTGGGGCTACCGAACAAGCACGCAGTTGAGATCGGATCGTGGTGTGGCGCCGACCACGCAAACTCCACCGCCGCCCCGGACTCCCCCACAGGCACCCAGTTCGGGATGCTCTTGATCGCCGAGCTCGTACAGCGACTCAACGGCGAGGTCTGCTACAAGGCCGCGCCGGACGGCGGCACCCGGTTCGAGCTGCGCGTAGACCGTTCGCAGTTGTGAGCTGCGTTACAATTCGGTAGTATGAATCCAGGTATGGGTAGCAGTCGCGATGCAACCGACGGGAGATTTACGCTGTTCTATCGGGACGGCTGGGCACACCTCACGGTAGAACCGCCCGGCGAGTTCGGTCGCCCGGTGTACCCCGAAGACGTAGAAAACCGCATGAAACTGCTCGATATTCCGAAGGTACGCCGTCGCGCGATCGAGGACATCATCAACGCCGCGCAAGGCACACCTGAACCCTTGACCGAGTGGCCGGCGGGCAAATACCTCTCGGCAACCTACAGAATAGAAATTTCCGACGACGAGATGGATGTATACCTCACCGTACACCCGCCTAAGAAGGGCGGAGCGCCTCCCGGTCGTGCCGATATCGACCGCGAGCTGGGAAACGCCGGGGTTGTCTCGGGCGTTGACCACGACGCCGTCACCGCGCTGCTCGCCGAAGGGCGCTACGGTGTGCCGGTGCTCGTGGCCTCAGGGACGCCCCCCACCCACGGAACCAGCCGCAAGATCACGTATCGCTTCAACACAAACCGCGGCAAGCCTTACCTCGAGATGGAGTTCGGACGCATAAACCTGAAGGAGCTTAACTTCATCGAGCACTGCAAGGAAAACGAGCTCCTCGCCGAGCTGTTGCCTCCGGTGCCGCCGGTAAACGGCGAAACCGTCACCGGGCGCGTGCTCCCGGCCGAGACCGAGACGCGCGAGGTGCAGCTCAACGGCGGCGCCAATACCCGGCTGAGCTCCGACAAGACGCAGCTTCACGCGACCTGCGACGGAAACGTTCGCCTCGATGAGCACCGGCGCGTCGTGGTGGAACCGGTGGTGCAGGTTCGCAACGTCAACTACGAAACCGGCAACATCTACTTCGACGGCTCGGTGGTGGTGGAGGGGCATGTCGCGGACGGCTTCATCGTTGAGGCCGGCGGCGACATTCAAGTGGGGAAAGGCGTCGGCAAGGCACGGTTGCAGGCCGGGCGCAACATCTTGCTGAAGACCGGGATGAACGGCAACGGCGAAGGCGAGCTCGAGTGCGACGGTGATCTTTTCTCACGGTATATCGAAAGCTGTCAGGTTGCATGCCGCGGGAACATCCTCGTCGAAGAAGCGATTATGCACAGCCAGGTAACGGTTTGGAAGCATTGCGTGTTGAACGGCCGGCGCTCGGAGATCATAGCCGGTAGCCTCATCGTGGGCGGTAGTGTTTGGTGCAAGAAGCTGGGGAATCTCAACGAAGTGCGCACACGCGTCGCGCTCGGAGTTCCGCCCGACTTGCTACTCGAGTACCGCAACGCCAAGCACGGGCTCGAGACACAACAGGAGAAGCTCAACGATACCGAGGAGAAGCTCGAAAAACTCAAGCGGGCGCTGCGCGAAGGCCACGACGACGAGCGCGTCACGCACGCGATCCGTCAGCTCGAGGAGTCGCTTCCGGAGATCAACTCCGAGATCTCCACGCTGCGCCACCGCGTCCCCGAACTCCGCGATCAGCTGCGCGCATCGAAAGACAGCATGCTCGTAGTGGAGGACACCATCTTTCGCGGCGCGGCGATCACCTTCGGCACCCAAGAGTACCACGTGCCCGACAAAGGCGCTCGTAAGACGATTTTGCGCCCCGGCGAAAGGGGCCTCATCGAATCGGGCTTCGACGCCCGCAACAAGCCGGCGCTTCACTTTGAGCGATTGGACCAACACTAGCGTCGCTATTCACTCCCCTACGACACACGCTCCGCATCGCTTCTGCGTCGGGGGGAGACTGCGGAACTCCCGTTGTTGGTAATCGTGAGGTCGGTATTCTCGAACCCAGGAGCGATCACCACGTTCCGCCAAACGCCGGCGCGCTCTCTGTTCCGCCAAGTAGCGGGGGGAAGTCCCTCCACCTCCTTAAACGCGCGCGAGAAATGATGGATAGTCTTGAACCCCACCAAAAACGCCACTTCTTTGACGCTGAGCTCTTCGTAGGTGAGCATCTCCTTCGCTTTCTCTATCCGCAACCGCACGAGATAGTTATGCAGCGACATGCCAATCGCCTGGCTGAAGCGTTTCGCAAGGTAATCCGGCGAGTACCCAACGTATTCCGCGATCGTGCGGGAACCAATGTTTTCAGCATAGTGCACATCGATAAAGTTCTTCGCGAGCTCCACGATACTGTCGGTACAACTCTCACCGGCCGAATCTCGAGCGAGCGAGTTCTGACGTGCCTCACGTGACACAAGCGAAACCAGACACTCTACCAACAAAGCATTACAGAGATAACGATACCCGCCAAGGCGTTCGATACCTTCGGTTCTGATGCGTTCCAGCAACCGCCGAACAAGATGGGTGTCGTCGAGTATCGGGCTTTGAACCAAACGGAGAACCCGTAGCAACTCATCATCGACCACCTCAAACTTGGTATCAAGAGTTTTCAACGGTCGTGCTGCATCGGCGTTGATTCGATGAGATACCCGCGGAGGCAAGAGAACAACCGTATCTTCCGAGAGCGGAATCTCGGAGTCCTCGAGCGCTACAGTCCCACTACCATCGATGGTGCACAGCAGTTGAAAGAAGTCGTGCGCGTGAGGCAGCACACTCCACCCCGGCTCGTAATCGTAGCGAGCGATCCAGAGGACATTAACCGGGCCCAAATGTCTATTAGTCACAGCCCTGTTAGTATACATTGAATCTCGCGATTGCGCGAACGTCGTTTCCGCGTCTCTTGTTCGAGCATATGGCGCGCCGGCGCCCAAACCTACACTCCAAAGTCCGATTTCGCAAGCTCGTAGCTACGGCTGGAGGCACGGTGCGCCACCATGATCCAGAAGTAGCTGCTGCGTGTGCCGGGCATCGAGACAGTGGGATGGTACCCCTCAGGGATGGCAACGAAATCTCCGGAAGACACGGGGTGCACTGCTTCCACCATTGCAGGGTAGCGCGAACTCAGATGCAGAGCAAACTTAGGAGACGGGAGGTCGAAGTAACAGTAAACCTCTTCTAAATCAACCGTATGTTGATGAGGAGGCCAGCTTGTCCACATCCCGTCTGCGCCCCAGGTAAAGCCGTTGATCATTCGCGACGCCGGCACCTCTTGATTGAGCGTCATGAAGATCTCTCGCTGATAAGGCGCCTCGCCATGGATCTGCCTCACAGGTCCTGGTGAGAGATTAGGGTCGAATCTGCGAACGAAAAAGGCTCCTACTCCTTCGTATGGCCCCCCACCGATATAAGAGACCGAGTCTGCCAACGCTTCAACGCTAACCGCTGTCCCGGCCGGCACGTAAAAGGAATCCATACGACCGAGCCGCGCATCGGCCGCCGGCTGTGTACACCGGATACGGAGCTCTCCGGCGATTATTCCGGCGTTCAACTCCAGTTCGGAGTTGTACAACTCATAAGATTCTCCTTTCGCAAGGTTCAGGCGAAAGGCCCAGGTCACCTTACATGCGGAGTTCTCCGGTGATATTACGGTATGGAGCCCCGAAGCGGACGGACTCGAGTATTTCCATTGGCGCGGATGCGCGCGATCTTCGGTCTTAACAGCCGATAGGTTATCACTCATGTTGCTCCTCTCACTATATGCGAATCAGATCGCCGCCGTTATTCCACCGTCAACGAATAGGATTTGCCCGTTAACAAACTCCGATCCCGGCGAAGCAAACAACAGCAACGGGGCGATCAGCTCACGTGGGTCCCCCCACCGCCCGGCGGGCGTACGCGCCCGCAACCAGGCATCGAACTCCGTGTTTTCTCGCAGCGCCTTGGTCATCTCGGTCTCGAAGTACCCAGGCCCAATAGCGTTTACCTGTATGTTGTACTTCGCCCATTCTACGCACATTGCACGCGTGAGCATCTTGAGCCCGCCCTTAGACGCCGCGTATGGAGCGATGGTATTACGCCCGAGTTCGGCCTGTAATGAGCAGATGTTAATGATCTTCCCGGACTGCCGAACGATCATCCTCTCAGCCACGGCCTGAGCCACAATGAACGCTCCGGTCAAGTTCGTTTCGATGATTCGATTCCAGTCCGCCAGCGCGAACTCCTCGAGCGGCGCACGGTGTTGCATACCGGCATTATTCACCAAGACCTGTATCGGCCCAACCTTGGTTTCAATTCTCTCCACCGCCTTGATTGCCGAGTTTTGGTCGGTGATATCGAAGCACTCGCTTGAGACGTCGAGCCCCTGCGCTCTGAGTGACGCAACCGCCGGCTCGAGGCCGGTCTCATCGCGCCCGTTCAAGACAACACGCGCACCGGCTGCAGCCAGTCCGGCCGCCAGGACATAGCCGAGCCCTTTGCTGGACCCGGTCACCAGAGCGACAGTTCCGTTAAGCTTTTCATTGCTCGTCATGCTGTTAGTATAATCGCACGCAAACTCGGCGTATTTGCCCGAATCCGTTGCGGATTTATCAAGGGCCGCACGAGATAACTCGCGAGGCATTTCAGCGCAGAATGCACGCCTTGTAATGGCCCGGCTCAACCTCCTCGAGCGGAGGGATCTGATCCGCACAACGCTCAACCGCGATCGGACACCGGGTACGGAATACGCAACCCGACGGCGGCATTATGGGGCTCGGGATATCCCCTTGCAACAGCACTCTATCCTTACGCAGACCAGGATCCGGTACCGGTGCGGCGGCAAGCAACGCTTCGGTATACGGGTGAACCGGGGCGTTATACAGCTGCGCGGTAGAACCGGTCTCCATTATGCGGCCAAGATACATAACGATGACGCGATCGCAGATGTACTCGACGACTCCCAGATCGTGCGCGATAAAAAGGATCGTGAGTCCGAACTGTTCTTTCAGGTCGAGTAACAGATTCACTACCTGCGCCTGAATTGAAACGTCGAGCGCCGACACCGGTTCGTCGGCCACGATGAGTTTAGGCTCAACGGCAAGGGCACGCGCGATGCCGATCCGCTGCCTCTGCCCGCCGGAAAACTCATGCGGATAGCGCTGCATGTCGGAGGCCGATAGACCAACACTCTCGAGCAGGTTAATCACTCGGGCCTTCTTGTCCGAACCTCTTGCTAAGCGATGAATATCTAGACCTTCGCCCACGATCTCTCCCACCGTCATTCGCGGATCCAACGCCGCGAACGGATCCTGGAAGATTATCTGTATATCTTTCCGATGGTCTCGCAACCCTTTCCGAGTGAGACGCAACAGATCGATACCGTTGAAGATCACGGCTCCGTTCGTTGGTTCGAGCAGGCGCATGACCGATCTTCCGGCCGTGGTCTTGCCGGATCCGGATTCGCCGACCAGCCCCACGACCTCACCTTCGCGTATTTCGAACGAAATCTGTTCTACCGCATGCACTTCACCAACCACCCGCGACAGCACACCGCCGCGGATCGGGAATCGTGTTGTCAGCCTATCGACACTTAGCAGGGTAGAACCCGTGCGGCTCCGCTCCGCCCCCACCGGCCGCTTATTCGCCTCGATCTCAGACGCAACCGCTTCTCTCCAGTTGCCGCTGATCTCAGCATGCCGAACACATCTCACGAAATGATCATCGGAGATTTGTTCTAGTGGGGGCACCGTCTGCCGGCATTGCACCGCAGCGAACGGGCACCGCGGATGAAAGGTGCATCCCTCGGGCGCAGTTAAGACTCCGGCAACGGCTCCCGAAATAGCGGGCAAACGATCACGAGAACCCGTTGAACTACCGAGACGCGGTATAGAGTTGAGAAGGCCCATGGTGTATGGCATTTTCGGACGGCCGTACAATGCGTCCACCGGGGCTTCCTCAACGATACGTCCGGTGTACATCACTGCAACCCGATCGGCAAGCTCCGCAACAACGCCAAGATCGTGCGTGATGAAAAGGATCGCCATACCGAGGTCCTGCTGAAGCCGTTGCATCAACGCGAGAATCTGTGCCTGAATTGTTACATCGAGCGCGGTGGTGGGCTCATCGGCGATCAGAACTTTCGGATTACACGACAGCGCCATTGCGATCATCACCCGCTGGCGCATTCCGCCTGAAAGTTGGTGCGGATACTCCGCGAAGCGCTTTCTCGGTTCGGGGATACCCACCAGGGACAGCATATCTACCGCCACCGCAGCTGCTTGCTGCCTGGTTTTACGCTGGTGCAGCATCACGGTTTCGAGAATCTGATCGCCGATCGTGTACACCGGGTTGAGACTGGTCATCGGTTCTTGGAATATCATCGATATCTCGTTGCCCCGAATCGCCCTCATCTGATGCTCACTGCAGTGCACAAGATCGACCCCGTCGAGAAGCACCCTACCACCTACGATGCGACCGGCCGTAGGCGGAATAAGACCCATGATCGATAGACTAGTTACCGATTTACCGGACCCGGATTCGCCGACTAACCCAAGGGTTTCTCCCTGATGTAGTGTTAGACTCACACCGTCTACCGCCTTCACCTCGCCGTGTTCGGTGCGAAATGAAGTTCTCAAATCCACAAGCTCAAGTACCGGCCTATCAGATGCCATTCAGCAACGCTCCTCCACTATCGATGTTTTAGGGGGCTTCCGATTCCTTTGGCTTATCGTATTTTCGGATCGAATATGTCGCGCAAAGCGTCTCCGAGAGTATTCAGCGCGTATACAAACAGCATCAATGCGATTCCCGGCAT
>Ga0207421_10008951_pt1 | contig 10220 bp, 4 predicted proteins | sample SodLakKL_010_SED_4_FD_187542 | JGI IMG/M metagenome (GOLD analysis project Ga0207421, IMG submission 187542) | Alkaline sediment microbial communities from Lake Tanatar, Kulunda Steppe, Russia - 8KL_010_SED (SPAdes) (version 2) | ecosystem: Environmental > Aquatic > Non-marine Saline and...
AGGGCGTGCGCGCCTACATCAACGCCTTCCCCGCTATGGAAGGGCGCAACCTGATCGGAGCGGTCGGCACGCGCGAGCCGGTAGTGTTCAACGAGGGCGGCTCGCCGCGCCTCGCGTTGTTAGACTGCGGGCTTAAAGCCAACATCATCCGTGAACTCACCAAGCGCGGCGCCGAGGTTACCGTAATCCCGAGCGACGCGCGCTTCGAGCAGCTCGGCGAGCTCAACTCCGACGCGCTGTTTCTCTCAAACGGCCCGGGCGACCCGGCGGTACTGCAGCAGCAGGTGGCGTTGGTGAAGGACACCGTAGGCCGGCTCCCGGTGCTCGGGATCTGCCTCGGGCATCAGCTCATCGCCGAGGCGCTCGGCGCTAAGACCTACAAGATGAAGTTCGGCCACCACGGCATCAATCACCCGGTGCGCGACGAGCTCACCGGCAAGGTATTCGTGACCTCGCAGAACCACGGCTTTGCGGTCGACGAATCGACCCTCCCGAGCGAGACCACTGTGTGGTTCAAGAACGCGAACGACGGTAGCAACGAGGGCGTCATAGACCGCCGCCGGCGCGTGCTCTCGGCGCAGTTTCATCCCGAATCGGCCCCGGGTCCAACCGACTCGGCCTGGATCTTCGACGCATTTCTCGACGCACTCAAGGAGTCGTAGCATGGGCGCTCGCCGCGATATCAATAAGATTCTCATCATCGGTTCCGGCCCAATCATGATCGGGCAGGCCTGCGAGTTCGACTACTCCGGAAACCAGGCGGTGCGCGCGCTCAAGGAAGAGGGCTACACCGTGATCTTGGTAAATCCCAACCCGGCAACCATCATGACCACGCCCGGTACCGCCGACGCCATTTATATGGACCCGCTCGAGGTTCCCTACCTCGAGGCCATCATCCGCGCCGAGCGGCCCGACGCCGTGCTTCCCACGATGGGCGGCCAGACCGCGCTCAATCTCACGATGGACCTCGACGCCGCGGGTGTGTTCGAGCGCTACGGGGTTGAGGTGCTCGGCGCGCGCGCCGAGTCTATCCGTATGGCCGAGGACCGCGGCGAGTTCAAGCTCGCAATGGACCGCATCGGGCTCGAGTCGGCCAAGTCTGCATTTGTGCACAACCTCGAGGAGACGCGCGCCTTTCTCGAGCGCTCCGGCGTTCCCGTCATTATCCGCCCCAGTTACACGCTCGGCGGCCGCGGCGGCGCAATCGCCTACACCCGCGACGATGTCGAGCAGCTGGTGCAGTGGGCGCTCGCGGAAAGCCCTACCCATACCGCGCTGCTCGAGGAGTCGCTGCTGGGGTGGAAGGAGTTTGAGCTCGAGGTGGTGCGCGACGCCGCCGACAACGCGGTCATCGTCTGCTCTATCGAGAACATCGACCCAATGGGCGTCCACACCGGCGACAGCATCACGGTGGCGCCGATTCAAACCCTCTCGGACGCTACCTATCAGCGCATGCGCACCGCCGCGATCGAGGTGTTGCGCGAGGTCGGCGTGGACTGCGGCGGATCAAACGTGCAGTTCGCGGTGCATCCCGAGACCGATCGCATGGTGGTGATCGAGATGAACCCGCGCGTAAGCCGCTCCTCGGCGCTCGCGAGTAAGGCCACCGGGTTCCCGATCGCGCGCTGCGCCGCGAAGCTCGCGGTCGGGTTCACGCTCGATGAGGTGGTGAACGACATCACCGGCAAGACGGTATCGTGCTTTGAGCCCGCGCTGGATTACTGCGCGGTCAAGGTGCCGCGCTTTGAGCTCGAGAAGTTCCCGCTCGGCTACGAGGAGCTCGGGACGCAGATGAAGTCGGTCGGCGAGTCGCTCGCGATCGGGCGGAGCTTCACCGAGGCGCTCAACAAGGCGATTAGGGCGTGCGAGTTTGGGTTCGACGGCATCGAGGAGCTTCCCGAGGTCGAGACAAAGACGCTCAACCGCATGATCGACAATTTGCATCCGCGTCGGCTGTTTGCGGTCTACACCGTGCTGAAGCGTCGGGGCGCCGAGGCGCTCGATGAACTTGCCGAGCGCACCGCGTACGACCGCTGGTTTCTCTACCACCTGCTCGAGCTCGCCGAGCTCGAGCGGCGCCTCGCGCGCGAAGAGCTTACGCAGGAGCTACTACTCGAGGGCAAGGCGGCCGGCCTGTCCGACCGCCGCATCGCCTCGCTCCGTGGCGAGGATGAGCGCGCGTTGCGCGCGTTGCGCGAGCGTTTCGGGCTGTTCGCGGGCTATCACTTCGTCGACACCTGCGCCGGAGAGTTCGACGCCGACACGCCGTACTTCTACGGCACCTACGGCGAGGTCGACGAAGGCGAGCCTCTTCAAAGCGGGGGCGTGGTGATCCTCGCAAGCGGGCCGAACCGCATCGGGCAGGGGCTTGAGTTCGACACCTGCTGCACGCTTTCCTCGATGGCGTACCGCAGGCTCGGCATCAAGACCGTGATCATCAACTCAAACCCCGAGACGGTCTCCACCGATTTCAACGTCTCCGATCGCCTCTACCTCGAGCCGCTCACCGCCGAGGATGTCGCGGAGGTATTGCGCAAAGAGGGGCTGAGCGATGTGGTGGTGCAGCTCGGCGGCCAAACCCCGCTCAATATGGCCGAGGAGCTCGAGGCCTTTGGCGCGCGCGTGGTCGGCACCGCGGTTGAGAGCATTCAAGGCGTGGAGGACCGCGGGTTGTTTGCGGCGTTGATCACGCGCCTCGGGCTGCGGCAACCTGCAAACCGCATGGCCGGGACGCCGGAAGAGGTGGATCGCTACGCCGCCGAGATCGGATACCCGGTGCTGCTGCGCCCCTCGTTCGTGCTCGGCGGTCGCAGCATGATGATCGCCTATACCCGCGAGGAGCTGCTTGAATTTCTCGCTAAGGGCATTGTGATCACGCCCGAGCGTCCGGTTCTCGTGGATCAGTTCCTCGAGGACGCCTTTGAGTACGACGTGGACGCGGTGGCCGACGGCGAGTTTGTGTATGTCGGTGGGGTGATGCAGCATATCGAGGCGGCCGGTGTCCACTCCGGCGACTCCGCCTGCGTCTTCCCGGCCTACAAATCGAGCCCTGAGATGGAACGCCAAATCGTGGAGGCAACCGCGCTCATTGCGCGTGACATCGGCGTGCGCGGGCTACTAAACATTCAGTTCGCGGTCAAGGACGAGGAACTGTACGTGATAGAGGTAAATCCGCGCGCCTCGCGCACCGTGCCGTTCATCTCGAAGGTCTCGGGAGTCGACCTCGTTGAGGCGGCGGTCCGTGTCTGGCAAGGCGAGAACCTGCAACAGCAAGGCCTGGTCGCCGGCGACGCCGCTGCTCCGCGCGCCGCCGCCGGCCCCACGCCCCGCGACGCGGCCGCCCCCGCCGGCGACGCCGCGCCGCTTCCGGGCGTGGGCGTAGGCCGCTGCATCACCGGCTGGGCGGTGAAGGAGGCGATGTTCTCGTTCGATCGTTTCCGGGGGCTGGATCCGCTGCTCGGCCCCGAGATGCGCTCCACCGGCGAGGCCATCGGGATCGGTGCAGACTTCGGCGAGGCGTTCGCGAAAGCGAGTGCGGCGGTTGGGACGCAGCTTCCGACCGAGGGGCGCGTGTTCGTATCGGTGCACGACGCCGACAAGCCCGCGCTGCTCGCGATAGTGCGCGAGCTCGAGGAACTCGGCTTCGCGATCGCGGCGACGCGCGGCACCGCGCAGTACCTCTACGACAACGGGGTGTTTGCCGAGGTGGTGCTTAAGGTGCACGAGGGGCGTCCCAACATCCTCAATCATCTGCAGGCCGGTCGCATCGCGATGGTGATCAACACCCCGCTCGGGCGTTTCACGCAGCGCGACGACGACTACATCCGAATTGAGGCGCTCCGGAACAAAGTGCCGTGCACCACCACGATATCGGCCGCAACCGCGGCGGTCGCGGGTATCCGCTACCTCAAGCAGGGCCTGATCGAGGCGCGCAAGCTACCGGATGGCCGCAAGCTACCGGAGGGCCGCAAGCTACCGGATGGCCGCAAGCTACCGGATTCCGCCTCGCGCTGACGATCAAGCGCCGCGCGGCCGGCTGCCGCTGCCCGGGCCACGACCCCCCGCCACGGCCCCCCGCCACGGCCCCCCGCCACGGCCCGCCGGGCGCTCGTTCAGGACTCACCTTCGAGCACGTAGTTGTTGTAGTAGTACTCGATCGCGTCTACCAGCGCTTCCCACGACGCCTCCACGATGTTCTCGTGCACGCCCACGGTGTCCCAGCTTTCTTCGTGGTCGGTGGTGGTGATGAACACGCGCACCTTCGCCGCGGCGGCTTCCTCGGGGTTCAGGACGCGTACTTTGTAGTCGATCAGGCTGATGCGTTCGAGGAAGGGGTGGTGCGGCTGCAGCGCGTCGCGCAGCGCGTGGTCGAGCGTCTCAACCGGCCCGATCCCCACCGAAGCACCCATCGTCTCCACATTGTCGGAGTTGAGAAAGATGCGCCCCACCGTCTTCGACGGGGCGTCGGCGGTCTTGAACGACTCGAGGTGGTAGTTCTTGAGCTCGAGCAACGGCCGATAGCGTCCGATCGCTCGGCGCAGGAGCATGTCGAACGACGCCTCGGCGGCCTCGTACTCGTAGCCGGCGTTTTCCTTCTCCTTGAGCCTTTGAATCAGCTCAGCGACCACCGGCGAGCTCTTATCGAAGCGTCCATACTTGTTGAGCTTGTCGACAATCGTCGATTTCCCGGCGAGTTCCGAAAGCAGTACGCGGCGATGGTTTCCAACCAGGCTCGAGTCGGTATGCTCCATCAACTCGGCCGATTTCGCCACCACGTCGGCATGTTGGCCGGCTTTGTGGCTGAACGCCGCGATTCCGACGTAGGGCTGGCGCTTGTCGGGAATGATGTTCGCAGTCTCGGACACGAAGCGCGAGAGAGTGGTCATGCGGTGCAGGTGCTCGGCTACCGCCGGCTGCAAGCCTTTCTTGATCACCGCGTTCGGGACAAAAACGCAGAGGTCGGCGTTGCCGCAGCGTTCGCCCCAACCGTTGACGGTGCCTTGAATCTGAACCGCGCCGTGGTCTACCGCGGCGAGCGAGTTCGCGACCGCGGTGCCGCAGTCGTTATGGAAGTGGCCGCCGAGCGGGGCCAAGCCGTGTTGCGGGAGCGCGCTCATGATGCGGCCTACCTCGTCGGGCAGTGTGCCGCCGTTGGTGTCGCAGAGAATTAAGGTGTCGGCTCCGGCGTCGCTCCCGGCGCGCAAGACGCGCTCGGCGTACACGGCATCGTCCTTATAGCCGTCGAAGAAATGCTCGAGGTCGAAGAACACGCGGCGGTCCTGAGACTTGAGAAACTCAATGGTGTCGGCGATCATGCGAAGGTTCTCCTCCTCGTCTGTCTTGAGAACTTTTTCGACATGAGCCTTCCAGGTCTTGCCGACCACAATCACGGTCTGGGTCTCGGCGTCCAACAGCGCGGTTACCTGCGGGTCGGAGGACGCGCTGCCGCCCGGGCGCCGCGTTGAGCCGAACGCCACCACGCCGGCGTGCTCGAAGCGCTCGTTCTTACACCGTCGGAAAAACTCGGCTTCCTTGTTGTTGGACAGCGGGAAGCCGCCCTCGATGTAGTCAAAGCGCAACTCGTCGAGCATGTGCGCAATCTTTAGTTTATCGTCGAGCGTGTAGCTTACCTCGAGCCCCTGCATGCCGTCTCGTAGCGTGGTGTCATACACCACGAGTTCGTTCGTCTTCGTTGCTTCGTTCATGGTAGATCCTCCCTTGCGAACCGGTTATCGACTACTGCGCGCTAATGCCGCGGTCAAGGCGCCCTGCCGGGCACAGCACAAAAGCACAAAAGCACAAAAAAAGCCGCCCCGGCGGGACGGCTTTTCGGTTTCTTATGAACCCTACTCAACTCCGCCGGGCGGACCGGTGAGACGCGTAATGATAATAATGATGCTGATCATGATTGCGGCGCGCGCGGAGTTTGAGTTGGTGATACAGCGACGGTTTTGTCCTGACATCGTGCGTTACTGTTCCAACTTTGCCTAACATTGTCAAGTGCACGGCTATGGACTACAATGCAACGCATAGATGCAGGCACAACTCGGCAGTTTCGACAAACTGGTCTCGGAACTCTCGCGCAATGAGCGCAAGCAGATGCTCGAGCGCGTGCGAGCTTCGGCGCGGGTGGTGGAGGAGCCGCTCGCGCAGTTTCGCGAAGCCCCAAAGGTAGACTTGCAGGCCGAGGTAGGGCGGCTCGGCTTCCTGGATCGGCTGTTTTTGTTCTTTCGTTCGCTGTTCGCCGGCAAAGACCGCGCCGAGGTGATAGAAGAGATCCTGATACGGGACCTCGGCCGTAGCATCCAGCGCGAGGCGCCGGGGTTGATAGACCCGCGCGCCGCCACGGCAAGGGCGCTGCTGTACCAGCACCTTGAGTCGCTCAAACACCACGCGCAGGTGTTTCACGCGCCGCTCTCGCGCGCGCTCGGCAGCTACGGGTCCTCGTTTTACGCCTTTCTCTGCGGCTTCGAGATGCCGCATCTGCAGAATCAGTTGGAAGAAGAGACCAATCCGTTTCGCCTATCGGCGGTAGACCCCGACCTCTCCGAGCCCGAGATCCGCAGGCGCGTCTTCGTAAATATGGAGTATAACCTCGAAGGCATGCCCGCCGACGGGCGGCGGCGGATGTACAACAACGCGCAGGCTTTGAGCAGTCTGCATGAGCTTTCGACCTTTCAGTTCGACGAGTTGCTACGCGGATTTCAAACAACCCCCGAGGGCGATCCGCTCGACTGTCCGTTTGATTATGTCCGCGACCCGCTCACGCAGCTCGCCGGAGTGATGATCGGCATGGAGGGGTTCGCGTCGGCGCGTCTCGTGGAGGCGTTATATCTCTATTTGAACCAAGAACGCTTTGAGTCGCCTACCTCGCAGGTAGAACACGAGCTGGGTCGACAGGTGAAGGCGGCTTCCGAGGCGCTGAACGGCATTCGCAGCTTCACCTCCGAGGTCCCGCTTCCGCTGATCGTGCGGTTCATGCACGGAAGCATCAACTACACCCCAACCCGCACAAGCGGAGGCGAGGAGTGGTTCTCGCGCGTGAAACGCTTTTGGCAGAAGCGCATCGAGCGGCAATACGACAACTTTCTCTACGCGGTCAAGCATAAGGAGCTGCAGAAGCGTGCCGGTGAGCTGCTCGGCGAGGCGGTGGAGCCGGTTTCCGCGTACCGAGAGTTCGTCACCGCCGCTCTCGGAACGGACGACGACGCGCTCGGCGGACGCTTCGCGTTGTCGCTCGGGACTATCGAAGCATTCATCGCCGGGCCGTTCAATCAGCAGATGCACCCTCCGCTCAAGAACCTTTTGATAGACGGCGAGTTCTACAAGGACGACAACCGAAACGAGTACAATCACGCCTTCGAGACGCTCACCTCAATCGCTTCACAGATAGACGCCTTCCGTGTTCGCCTCTCTAAGACCGGCGACTTTGGGCTGGAACTGCAGCGGGTCACGCGCGAGTCGCACTCAAGCAGAGCTTATCTCAGCGCCGTGGCCGAACTCGTGAAGCGGATAGACACCCGCGCGCAGGAGATCGTCCGCGACTTCATCGAGTCACTGGACTCGGTTGTGGAGGTTCTCCACGGCATCCTCTACGGCGAGGTCGGCGGAAAGTACGACACTATCGAGAATCTTGGCCAGATCGGCGGACGGGCTCACAAGCGTCTCATGGCGCAGCTCGACCAAACGCTCACTCGCGCGCGCGAGGTCGGCGAACTGATGCGCGAGATCACACAGCTCGAGGAAACCGCGAGCCCGCCGCCGGCGCTGCTCGGCGCCGATCACGAACCCGGCGAGTAGCTATTCGCCGGCAAGCCTTGGGTGCCCGTTTCTCGGCGTACCGTTTTTTGGCGTACCGTTTCTCGGCGTACCGTTCCTGCGTCGCGCTGCGTACTGCGACGGGGCGGTGCCGTAGCACTCCTTGAACACGCGGTTGAAGGTGCTCTTCGACGGGAAGCCCGCGTCAAACGCCAGGTCCAAGATTGTTCGATGTTCCAACGCTCCCTGCTCGATCTCAGAGACAAAGTGCTGCAAGCGGTAGCGGTTGAGGAGCGACGGTACGCTCTCGCCGAAGGTGTCGTTGATCGCGAGCGAGAGATGGTTGGGGTGCGCGCTCACGCGCTTTGCAAGGGTGGTGAGCGAGAGCTCCGGGTCTTGGTACCCGCCGTGCTCGAGCTCACGACGCACGCGCTCGGCCACGCGCTCCACATGCTCGGGCGAAACCCCGTGCTCTCGTCGAACGCGCTCGTGAACTTGGCGCGGGCTGAGCGCCTCCGGCGTGATCAAAATATGAAACGAGACCGCGTAGAACACCACCATCATCGCGAGCGCAACGGCAACGTAGGCGATCGGCGCGCGCTCGGCCACCTGCCCGGCAAGCTCCGGGCGCAGCGCCACCATGCTGAAGCTCGCCCAGATACCCACCGGTCCCAGCACCACAACCTTCAGCCAGTGTCGGTGCTTGGGGTCCTGCATCAGCACGCTCGAGCTGCGCTGCGGGGTGAACGCAAGGCGCGCCGCGAGCAGCGTGTAAGTCAGCCCGCTAATGAGCTTCAAGACGTTCCGCGCGCCGATCCACCACGGTGGGTTGGCACTGAAGATCCGAGCCGCCGTGGCCTGAAACTCCCACGGCTCGAGCGAGAGGATCAGCGCCCCCACCGCGACGGCCTCAATAAAGTACGGCGCAAAATGCAGCGGGAAGAGAGGCGGTTTGGCCTCCGCCCCCACCAGGGTAGACTCACGCGCGTACCACCACACCAGCGGCCCGCCGAGAAACGGAATAGGGCTGAACACCACCATCGTCCAGGGGTGGGCGATGAGCGTCTGGTAGTTCCAAAGCGGGATGGTTCCAAGCCGCGCCGCGAGCGTAAACAGGATCAACACCAGCGGCATATTGCGCCGGTTTCGATAGCGCGTCAGGATCAAGAGTAGTAGGATAGCGCTCTGCGCAACGCCGAGCATCGCGATCAGCTCCAAGACTCTCACGAGTTACAGTTTAGCACTTCGCGGCTCATTAAGCGACGAATCTGCCCAAATTAGCCCAAAATTACGTCCCATTTCACATTTTGGGACCTCCCGCCGGGCCGATTTCGGTACTGGACGTGCCCCCGGCGCCCCGGCCGCAGCCGCAGCGCCGGGGTCGCGTGCTGCAGGGGTCCCGTGCGGCGCCTTGCGCGCCGCACCGCCTCCGGCGCCCTTCCGCCCGCTCACGCTTCGGTCTGCGCCTCGTTCGCTCGCGCCGCCGCGCCCTCGTAAGCCGCTCAAGGCCGCGCTGAAACGCTCACAGCAAAAACCGCACCCCGTACCCGCAGCATTTTGCAAAAACCTTTACAGATGCGCGAACCTTAACATCTCTTCATCCTCGTTCCTGTGCTACTTCACAGCGTACCTTACTCGTTGCGGCTCATGACGCCCCAGGATCACTCAACGGTAGCCCCTTCAGCACCGGCCGCACGCTTTGAAGAGGGCTTTTCGGTGTTCAGCGGCGCCTGAGTGACGCCCGCGAGGTGGAGGTACCATCCTACTCAGGTGATGCCGTTCTCTCCATTCGGACCGCTCGCACCGCTCCGCTTTCGCGAGATTGTGGTAGACGCCACCGCCTGGTCGGTGGGAGCTCGCGCCGCCTACCGCTCACGTGCGCGTAGCCTCGGTCGAAACAGCTCACTCAGCTGGTCGGCTTCAGGGGTGGTTCGCTACTTAGCTCTCGAGTCACGGTACTCATACGAGGAGCGCAGCTTCGTGATCTATCCTATCCTTAGCACCTACCGATCGAGAAGCGGCCGTCTTGTCGAGACCGAGGCCGTCGCGCTCGAACTCTCACCTCGCGCGGCTCTGCCAAGCTTTTGCGGAGCCCCGATCTACGCAGCACCTCGTTCGAGGTCTTCCTACTGTACCGTCTCCGTTAGGCGGCAGCACCGTGCCTGCAGGCGGTGTGATTAATTGCTTAATTAGCGAGAATTGCCTTCCTGTCGAATGACAAAACGGTGCGGGTAGCGCTACAATACCGCTATAGCGCCTGACCGTCACCCGACCGTCAGGCGAGATTTCGGGCTACCGCAGGAAGCGGATAGGAGGACTAATCTTGACTCACAGAAGATCCGGTTCATGGAGAGGTGTACTATTCATCGGCGCGCTGACAGTTGCGTTCTTGTTTCTTGGGTGTGACGCGCTGTTGGACTCGGGCTCAAGCTCATCCGGCGGTGTCTCGGTACCGAGCGCGA
>Ga0207421_10008952_pt1 | contig 10220 bp, 7 predicted proteins | sample SodLakKL_010_SED_4_FD_187542 | JGI IMG/M metagenome (GOLD analysis project Ga0207421, IMG submission 187542) | Alkaline sediment microbial communities from Lake Tanatar, Kulunda Steppe, Russia - 8KL_010_SED (SPAdes) (version 2) | ecosystem: Environmental > Aquatic > Non-marine Saline and...
TTTAAACAGATGAAACGTTTTTTGAATATGGCATCGGGAATGTGTACCATTTTGTCAGATGCAACATATTGGCAATCAAAAAGCATGTGCCGGTGTGTAAGGTAACGGCTGTTTCATAGTCTATTCCATACCTAAGGCAACTGTAACAAAACAGAAAAACATATGGGATCACTTAATAGAGCAATGATTATCGGACGACTCGGGGCGGATCCCGAGGTCCGTTACACACAGAGCAACACGGCGGTAGCTAACATAAGCGTAGCCACCAACGAAAGGTACCGGGACAGCAATGGTGAGCTGCAGGAAACTACGGAATGGCATCGTGTCGTTGCGTGGGGCCGGCTGGCGGAGAACTGCCAGCAACTGTTGAAAAAGGGCTCGCTTGTATACTTCGATGGACCTATTCAGACCCGGTCATGGGAGGACAAGGAAGGTCGCAAGCAGTACATGACCGAAATCAAGGCACTGACCATGCAGGTACTCGACAGGGCAGATTCTGGCAGCGGATACGAAGCTGCACCAAAAGAAGAAATGTCGGTAAATGACAGCAGCGAGTCGGATGCAGGGAATGCGGATGATGACCTTCCGTTCTGATCTGGCAGACACTGAAATGCTTTGATGTACAGGAACGGCAGAGAACGGATCCAGGCGAAACAGGACCTGTTCTCTGCCTGCCTGTATCACTCACATTCACAGCATTGCATACGAGCCGGAATGTGGTTAGATTTTGAATATCTTTTTTTTACCGACTATAAACCCCGTTGGATAATAAATTTGTGATTCAGATTGTGGATGCCGGCAGCCGTATCTGGAAAACGGCGGAGGGCAGTACGTTTGACACACTGCTGGCCAATCCGGTCGACTTTATTGTCCTGATCGTCGTTATCATTCTCGGCCTTGTCTTTTCCGCCTTCTTTTCCGGTGCCGAAGTCGCTTTCTTTTCACTTGACAAGAAAGTGGACCGCAAGGTCATCAAGGATTCAGAGAAAGACCGTGCGCTGGCGAGGGTCCTGCACATGCTTGAAAAGCCGCGTCAGCTGCTGGCAACGGTGCTTATCGGCAATACCTTTGCCAATGTAATCACTGCAGTTGGAGCAGCTGTGGTGACCGGCCGGCTGGTGGCGCTTCTTGGCCTGCCACAGGTGATCGTCTTTACGGTCGAAATCATTATCCTGACGTTTGCTATCGTAGTTTTAGCCGAAATTACACCAAAACTGCTTGCATTGAACAAGCCGCTGGATGTTTCACGCAAGCTGAGCGGGTTGCTTTATGTCTTTTTCGTGATTTTCGGCCCCTTGTCGCGTCTCATTTCCCGCAGTACCCGTTTTCTTGAGAAAAACATTCCGCGTCCCAGCGACAGCTTATCCTCCGAAGATCTCAAAGCCATTGCCGAGGTAGGTGAATTGCACGGTTCCATTCATGGCGATGAGCGTGAAATCATTGAAAACGTAATTGAATTCGGCAATACCTACGTCCGCGAGATCATGACCTCCCGGGTGAACATCTCCGCAATAAATACAAAAAACACGCTTCAGGAAGTACTTGACCTGATTCGGGAAAAAAGCATTTCACGCCTGCCGCTTTACGAGGACAACCTGGATAACATCATCGGAATCATCCACTCCAAAGACCTGCTGCCATACATCAACTCCGATCTCGGGCAAACCACCATCAACTGGAAAACGCTTGCCCGCAAGGCGCTTTTCATTCCTACGACAAAAAAACTGGACGACCTGCTGCGTGATTTTCAGAGGGAAAAAACCCACATTGCCATCGTTGTGGACGAATACGGCGGGACGGAAGGGGTTATCACGCTTGATGATGTGCTCGAAGAGATCATAGGTGAGATTACCGATGAGTACACCGAGACTGTGGAACTCTTCACCAGGAAAAAGTCCGGCAATTATGTTTTTGATGCCAAGATTGATCTGGATGACATGGCCGATATCCTTTCCATGGAACTGACTTCCGATGATGATGAATACGAAACGCTTGGCGGTCTCATATACCATTTGCTCGAGCGAATTCCCGAAGAAGGCGAGACCCTGGAGTTCAAGGGACTCGAACTCAAAGTCGATGAAATGGATAATAACCGGTTGACCAAGGTGGAAGTGAAAGTTCTGGAGAATTCACCCGGAAAACCCGCCCCGGGAAAAGAATAATAGTGACGACAAATTCTGAAAATATTCTGAAGTATCATGATTGATAGGTATTCGCGTGAGGAAATGACCTCCATCTGGACCGAAGAGAACCAGTTTCAGTCGTGGCTCGACGTTGAAATCGCCGCATGCAAGGCCTGGAGCAGATTGAGGGTTATCCCGGAGGATGATATCCGCAAAATGGAGGCCAGGGCCCGTTTTGACATCGAACGGATCCATGAAATCGAAGAGCAGACACGACACGATGTGGTGGCATTCACCCGTGCCGTTTCGGAGTCACTCGGAGATGAGAAGAAATGGGTTCACTATGGCCTGACTTCAACGGATGTCGTTGATACAGCGCTTGGCTTGCGGTTGCTCCAGGCAAACCGCATTATCCATCGCGGGATTGAGCGAATGATCACCGTGCTTGCAGAAAAGGCGCAGGAGCACAAATATACGGTCATGATGGGCCGGACCCATGGGGTCCATGCCGAACCCACGACGTTCGGACTGAAATGCGCGCTCTGGTACCAGGAGATGAAGCGCAACCTTGAACGCTTCGAACACGCTGCAAGTGGTGTGGAATTCGGGAAATTGTCGGGTGCCGTCGGTACGTTTGCAAATATTCCACCCGAAGTAGAAGAGATTACCTGTGAATTGCTTGGTCTGACGCCGGCGCCCGTTTCCACACAGACGCTGCAGCGCGACCGGCATGCCTATTACATGTCCGTTCTGGCACTTGTTGGTTCCAGTATGGAGAAAATGGCCGTTGAAATCAGGCATTTGCAGAAAACCGAGACCAGGGAGGTTGAGGAGCGGTTCCGCAAAGGCCAGAAAGGCTCGTCGGCCATGCCTCACAAGCGGAACCCTGTCAGTTCCGAGAACATCACTGGCTGCGCCAGGGTGTTGCGCGGCTACATGGTCACGGCCTATGAAAACATCCCCTTGTGGCACGAACGCGATATCTCTCATTCGTCCGCGGAACGCATCATTATTCCGGATGCCCTTATCCTGCTCGATTACATGCTGCACAGGTTTGCCGGCGTTGTTGACAACCTGGTCGTATATCCTGAAAACATGAAAGAGAATATCAACAAAACCCACGGTCTGGTATTCTCTCAGCGTCTTTTGCTGATGCTGATCGAAAAAGGAATGTCACGGGAGGATGCCTACGACCTTGTGCAACCGATGGCCATGCAATCCTGGGAAGAGAAAAGACCGTTCCGGTCACTGGTTGAGGGCAATAAGGAGATCTCTTCGCGGCTGGTTCCTGAAGAACTGGAGGAGGCTTTTGACCTGGCGCATCATACGCGCCATGTAGACGCGATTTTCAGGCGGGCAGGTCTGTAACCATATCCCGCAGTGCAACCCTGTTAATCTTTCCGAGGGATGTGCGTGGCAACGCAGAAACGAAATACAGCCGTTTCGGGCGCTGGGCAGGGCGGAGGTTTTTTTCTGCGAACTGCGTTACAGCCAACCCTGCTCCTTCCGTAACATCTTCCGGTTTTTTACCCCGTGGAGTCGGATTCCCGGATTCAGTAAATAACTTGGTGTTCCGCGGTACGACAAAGGCGATCACCATCTGGCCCCATTCCTCGTCGGGCAGGCCGGTAACAGCCGCCTCGCTGATCAACGGACAGCCGGTCAAAATATCCTCTATCTCGGCGGGATTCACATTCTCGCCACCGGAGATGATCAGGTCGGTCCGCCGGGCTTCGATAAAAAGATGTCCCTGGGCATCCAGTCGCGCAAAATCACCGGTTTCAAACCAGCCATCCCTGTCAGGGCCGGCTTTTGAGGATACGATTTGCCGGTCATCGCTGAAATAGCCCGGAAATACCTGCGGGCCACGTATCCTGAGAAGGCCCGCAGATCCGGTTGCTACTTCACTTCCGCGCTCATCCCGGATCGACAGCTCATGTCCGGGGAAAAGGCTGCCCACCGATCCAGCCGGATCTGACCCGTCCGGTTTTTGCGATGCCACCTGTCCGCATGTCTCGGTCATGCCATAGCTGAAACAGACCGGCCATCCGGCTTTGCGCGCTTTGGCAATGAGTTCCGAGCTGGCCGGTCCGCCGCCCAGCAGAATCTGCTCCAGGGTCTCCGGAGGCGGTATCCCATTGCCAGCCGAAAATTCCATCACCCGCTTGAGCATGGTTGGAACAAGCGAAATTCTTCTGATTCCGGGGTGTTCCTGAATGTCGGATGCGACAGTGCTTGTCTCAAAGCGATTCCATAAATAGATTCCCGTGCCGCTCAGCAGCGCCCTGAAAATGATGGTCAGCCCTCCCGTGTGGCTGAGCGGGAGACAGTTTCCCCAGAGGTCGTCATTCCGGGGTATCATCGTACTCCGCGAACTGATCGTATTATGGAGAGTGATTTTATTTTGGAATGCCATCGTATTCTGTGTGCTGATCGATGGTTTGCCTTCTGGGTGGCCGTCGTTTTCCCGGGTTTGACGAACATCCCGGAAAGCGTTTCCGGCGGCAGCGATCATGTTGCTGCGGAGCAGCACAACGCGTTTCGGGCGTCCGGAACTGCCGGACGTTGTAAGGCCGCAAAAATAACGGTCGGATTGGCCATTCAGTCCGGGGAATCGCGAGACTGGCAGGTCCGTGCTGTCGGTTTGATGTTGCTGGCCGGCTGAGAAGTCTGGCGAGCGGTCGGATGAGGGATCTGGCGAGAGGTTGGATGAAATCCGCCTTATCTCCGGAACGGCTTTGGTATCAGGGGAAGTCAGGACAAGCAGGTCCGGCCGGAATCGGGATGCCGGTTCTGTAAATGCTGATGAAAAAGGAACAAAGGGAATGGACCGGAACCAGCAGTAAGTCATCCACAGAATGGCATCAAACCGGCGGGTAGTGTCGATGCCGATCCAGATCGGCTGGCTTGAAGGGGGGGCGTTTTCTTTCGATTTGCGTTGAAAAATACCTTTCAGATGGTAGTCCGCTGACCGCATGATGCCGGGCAGATCCCGGTAGCGGATGACATCCTTTCCATCGGTCAGAAATAATGCGTCACTTTCAAAGAGGCGGTAAAAATGGCCGGCCTTGACATGCGGGAAGGAATCGGGAGTATGTGATTTCTGTGGGCCCATCCGGCAGGTCAGAATTCCTTGACAGGAACCATCCAGTCATGGCTGGAAACAGGGGAGAAGCCGAGACCGGTTTTACTGCCAAGCCGGATATGCGGACCGGGCTCAGGCGAAGTGAAATCCTTCTCAAGCAGGGAGCCGGTGCCCAGGCCATGATCAATCATTCCATTTATATTGCAAAGGACTGCGATATGCGCCAGCAGTCTGCGACCGATGGCGGTTTCGATAGATGAGGAAATGGTAACCGCAAGTTTGCTTCGAAACGCCGTTTCCAGTTCCGGGAAAGAACCAAAAAGCATTGGTTTGATGATCAGCTGCCTCACGCTGTTGCTTGATTCCAACTGGTGGATATCGGCCGGCGACCGGGCAGATTCATCCGCAGCCACAGGGATTCCGCAGGCCTGCAATTGGGAAAGCGAACCGGGATCCGGATCCGCCAGCGGCTCTTCGATATATGCGATATTGCGGGGAAGGTCGCCCCGGGTTTGAGCGTTCTGCAACTGTTGGAAAAGGTGTTCTGCCTCAGAAAGTGAAAAAGCTCTGTTTGCATCAAACCGGAAAACCATTTCAGGAAATGCGGGACAGATTTCCCGGATAATTGCAAATGCGTCATCCGGGTCCGCAGGGATTTTCACTTTAACCGTGCGGAACCCACATTCCTGCCGGTATCGTATCAGCTGATGGAGGCTCTTGCTGTCCATTATTCCGGCAAGGGCATTACAACGTACATACCCATCCACGGGCACGATCCGGTTCCGCCGGCTCCGTGGCGAATAGTAGAGGTTTTTCCAGTAAACATACAGAGGCTGTTCCGCCGTCCTTGCCTTTTGCTGTTCAGAGAGCATGGATAGACCGAACCGGACGGAGGGAAGCCGGGACAGTTCCGGCTGCATCGCATCATCCAGAAGAAGCTGGTCCAGGGAGCGGTCACGGAATGCGGAGTGGATCCGCTTTGCGTTTTCCGTCAGAAATGTGCCGGCATCCACGATCGTTTCAGAAGAAAAACCCGGTAAAGGAGCAATTTCAGACCATATGCCAAGGCTATCGCCAAGGATAAAGCCCTCCCGTTCAGATATTTCGCCCTTGGCGACGTGAAACGGTTTCCGTAACGGGATGGTGTAACGATGAAGTTTCAGCGTTGGATGTTTCAGTGTTGGATGTTTCATCGGCAGAACATGGGATAAGGGTTCTAGTTACCGGGATAAAACAATACCGAGAGAGAACAGGATTCCAAAAGCGGCCATGAACTGGGCTGTACGGACCAGGATGAGGTTGAATTGCTCCTTGCGGGATTCGGTCCAGAAACGGCGCACCAGAAAAGCGGCAGGCAGGATCAGGATCATGGGAAGCAATATAGCCGAATCATAGGATTCCCTGAAGTAGAAATGTGGTGGGATGGCGAAGGCCAGCAGGACAAGCAGAAGATACTGCCAGCGGGTAAAACGCTCACCGAGAAGCACTACGAGCGTTTTTTTATTGACGTTACGGTCGGTATGCACATCCCTGTAGTTATTTGCTGCGAGGATCATGGTAGACAGTGCGCCCACGGCTGCGCCGGCCCAAAATGCTTCCACAGCCCACTGTTGGGTATTGACATAATAGGTTCCCATAACGGCTACCAACCCGAAGAAAATAAAGACAAACACATCCCCCAGACCATTATAAGCAAGAGGGAAAGGTCCGCCCGTGTAAAGAAGTCCGCAAGTGATACTCAGGACCCCTATCACCAGGACAGGCCATCCGGCATGAAATACAAGATAAAGCCCGAGCAGAAATGCCAGGAAAAATGTGGACAATGCTGCGCGGAGCATGGTGTCCGGGGCGATTTCACCGGAAGCCGAAGCCCTTGTAAAGCCAACGCGTTCAGTTGTGTCGGCACCGTTCCGGAAGTCAAAGTAGTCGTTGGCAAAATTCGTGGCTATCTGGATCAATATGGCGCATGAGAGTGCAACAAGTGTTGCAGGCCAGTGAAACAGACCATGCTTCCACGCCAGGGAACTCCCTACAAGTACGGGTACCAGGGAAGCCGGCAGCGTTCGAAGGCGGGCTGCCTCAATCCAAACAGAAAATTTCATGCGGTAACGAAATCGTTGTAAAAGAAGATGAGTCTAAAAATAAGGAAAACAACATAAGGAATTAGGAGATTCCAAGCTGGAAGCGCTTTTTTGCTTTGTATAAAGCATTTATCTGTGTAGATATGAAATATTAAGTCAAAAAATATTTTTTAATTAAATAAATATGGATTTTAATTCGTAATGGTTTATATTTGTGCTGTCTAGAAATCAGCAAACGGAACAAAAAAACCAGGAGTAATTTTTCATGAGCAAATTGTATAGGAGATTCGATGCACTGGAAGCGGTAAGGAAGGCGGAAGCTACATTGCTTGCAAGAAACGGATCCGGAAAAATGGACATGAACGTTGCAAAGATCTTTGGTGAGAACTGTCTGTCCATGGATACTCTCAAGGAGCGTCTTCCCAAGTCGGTCTGGAAGGTGCTCAAGAAGACCATACGGGACAATGCCCCGCTGGATTATGAAGTAGCGGATGCGGTTGCCGTGGTCATGAAGGAATGGGCCACCGAAAGAGGTGCCACGCATTACACCCACTGGTTCCAGCCACTGACCGGTGCCACCGCCGAGAAACACGACAGTTTCATTACCCCGAATCAGGGTGGCGGTGCCATGACCCAGTTTTCAGGCAACGATCTCATGCGGGGAGAGCCGGATGCATCGAGTTTTCCCAGCGGCGGCCTGCGTCCCACGTTTGAGGCGCGCGGCTATACGGCATGGGACCCCACTTCGCCGGCATTTATCATAGAGAACGGCAAGGGATCCACCCTCTGCATTCCTTCGGTGTTTGCTTCCTGGAAGGGAGAGTCGCTTGACTTCAAAACGCCGCTGCTCCGCTCCGTTGAGGCGCTTAACAAGCAGGCTTTGCGTGCATTGGAGCATTTTGGCGATGAGGATGCGAGTTGGGTCAACGCCACGGGCGGGTTTGAGCAGGAGTATTTCCTGATCGATCAGGAGTATTTTTATCGCCGCCCGGACCTGCTTACTTCCGGCAGGACGCTCTTTGGCGCCAAGCCCCCGAAAGGCCAGGAACTTGACGATCACTACTTTGGATCGATCCCCGACCGTATTCTGTCATTCATGCTGGAAGCGGAACGCGAACTTTACCGGATTGGGGTTCCGGTGAAAACCCGGCATAACGAAGTAGCGCCGGGACAGTTCGAGATTGCACCGGTTTTTGAAAAAGCAAATGTGGCTGCCGATCATCAGCAGCTTACCATGATTACGCTGAAGCGCATTGCAAGGAAATACGGATTGGTCTGTCTGCTTCATGAAAAACCGTTTGCCGGACTCAACGGAAGCGGAAAGCATGCCAACTGGTCCCTGGTGACAAGCAAAGGGGCCAATTTGCTGGAGCCGGGCGACAGTCCGCACGACAATATGCAGTTCCTGTTCTTTTTTGCCGCAACGCTGAAAGCCCTTCATGACTATCAGGGATTGCTTCGTGCCTCCATCGCGAGTGCGGGCAACGACCATCGCCTTGGAGCCAATGAAGCTCCGCCTGCCATTATCTCGGCGTACATCGGCGAACAGCTGGATGATATCGTTGAGCAGTTGAAGTCCGGCAAGGCGAGTTCGTCCAAGGAAGGCGGTCTTTTGGGTCTTGGCATACCCGTGCTTCCAACCATTCCAAAGCATGCCGGTGACCGGAACAGGACTTCCCCGTTCGCCTTTACAGGAAACAAGTTCGAGTTCCGTGCCGTTGGATCCGAGCAGACGGTATCTTTTCCGGTTACCATCCTGAATACTGCCGCTGCCAGTGCGATTGATGAGATGACCACGGAGCTGGAAGCGGAGCTTACCAAGGGAAGCGACTTTGAAGAAGCCCTGGAAACCGTGCTGAAAAACACATTCCGTGAAATCGACAAGATTCTCTTTCACGGGGACGGTTACTCCGAAGATTGGCAGGAGGAAGCAGCTAAAAGAGGGTTGCTGAACCTGAAAACCACCATGGAAGCCTTGCCATATCTTACTGATGAGAAAACCGTTGCACTCTTTGAAAAGTACCATGTGCTATCAGAAAAGGAGCTTGAGTCGCGCCTTGAGATCTATCTGGAGCAGTACTTCATCAAACTCAATATTGAGGCCGAAACCACCGAGGATATTGTCCGCACGATGATCATTCCGGCGACCATTCGCTACCTGAATGAGATACTGGCGGTCAATGACAGAGGCAAGTCGAGCGGGCTCGACATCACATCCACAAAGACCCTGGCAGAAGAAGTCAACACGGTGCTGAGCCAGCTGCTTGTCGCCGTCGATAAATTGCGCAAGGTGAACGAAGACCTGGGTGGTGACACCATCCCGGAAAAAGCCGGACACCTTTCCCGTGTGGTTCTTCCCGAGATGAACAAGGTCCGCGAGCTGGCAGACAAAATCGAAAAGCTCGTAGCGGACGATTACTGGCCGCTGCCATCCTACCGCGAGATGCTTTTCGTGAAATAGGACGTTCAAGAAATACAATCCCCTTCTCTTGACGCAACAGGAGGAAAGAGCAAGCCCGGTGCTGTGAGAGCAGGCCGGGCTTCTTTTTTCTGCGCCCGGCTGGGCGCATCCGCTTGGGAGTGAAAGTCTGCTGTACACCAGGTCCATAATCAAATCGCAAATCAAAAAATCCTCAAGCCGGCATGCATCCGGAGAAATGCTGACGGAATTCGTGTATAAGGAAAACAGGTTCTTTGAATTAATTAATATGTCTGTGTATTTTAAACAATTACCCCGTTTTCATGTGTTTGAAACTTTGGATTTCTAAGGTCACATAGAATGACCATGACACTTTTAATCATGCTCATGTGTGACCGGGCTACGGTCATGGTCATTTCATCTGTTTAAATCAATTATGATTCATAATGTCAGAATGAATTCACATGACAGGATTTAATCATCCTCCTGTGTGTCAGCCGGAGGCTGTCATG
>Ga0207421_10008953_pt1 | contig 10220 bp, 7 predicted proteins | sample SodLakKL_010_SED_4_FD_187542 | JGI IMG/M metagenome (GOLD analysis project Ga0207421, IMG submission 187542) | Alkaline sediment microbial communities from Lake Tanatar, Kulunda Steppe, Russia - 8KL_010_SED (SPAdes) (version 2) | ecosystem: Environmental > Aquatic > Non-marine Saline and...
CAAAGGTCGCCGGACCACTCTGGCAACGGTTCCTGCAACGCAGTCCGTCGCAAGCCCTGGTTAGGAAACACCAGGCGCCTCATGGTCTCAGCGGTAATGCCCTGTGTCGGGATGGTGAGGGCCTTGCCTCCTGCAGGAGAGTCTTGGGCAGAATCTGTCACCTCGATGGGGAGCCAGGCATCGCCAACAACCCCCTGCATCTGCTTGGCCTCGATTCTTGGAACTGAACATGGTATGCTATGAGCTGAGAGCTTTCCCGACGGTTGTTTCAGCAGTCGAATTCGACGGCAAACTTCGATGTAGCAAGGGTCAAGAACCGATAATGGGAGGGAAGTGCTGCCATCCCAAGGTTCAAGCCACACCAGAACAAGCCCCTTCGGGTTGAAACCGAACGGTGATTGCAGAATCTCGTTACGATGTTTCTGCAGTCGTTTTACTGCGTCTAGCCATCGCCCTCCCGGAGTCCAATCCCGCAGCAGTTCAGCAATGGGGCGGTTGCCGAAGCCACTGTTCATCCGTGATATCCCCTGGTTGCCCTTGCCCATGAATCCACTCATGGTCTGCAGACTGATTAAGGCGTAAATCCACTCGTCGTATGCAACGTTCTCGCCACGAGCGCTTTTCAGATCGTGATTTTTGGCGGTTTGCAACAGATCTAACTTGTCGGGTGTCGACATTTCTGCGGTTGGCCGATAATCGTTTTCCGGAATGGGCGGCTGCATAAAGGCTGGCATGGAAGCCGTATCGGATGTCAGATCCCATGCTCCATCGGCAGAGGAGCCTGCCAAGTCCCTTAATCCAGAGAGCCAGTAGTCCTTATCTTGTACAGGATTGGTGTCGTTCCTTCTAGCTAGTACAGCAGCGGCCAGACAACAAAGGAAGACGTGGAACGCGTCCGCTTGATGCCGTTGAAGACCCGTGTACCTCTGAACAGATTTGCGGCCCAGCTCCTGCAGGAGCACAGGGAGACTCACTCGCTCCTCCCTTGTCGTTACAACGCGAAATAAATCATCGTGCAACAAGTTCATCCATACACCTCCAATCCATAGCGACTGTATTTGTAGTGACGCCCACCGCAGCTGAGCAGTATCTGACTACTGCCGTGGTGTTTCGCTGAGACGCTGTCGTCGGGTTCGTTTGGGGCCATGTGTCCTGGAATGACGATCTCTGAGAGCGTTTGTTCAAACGGACTTATCACGGCTTCTTCTAACGGTAGATGCAGGCTATCGACACATAGACGAGCGGCGATTTGCGCACCGGCCTCATTGAACTGTACTTCATGGAACGGAACATCGAACACAGCTGCAGCACTGCTCGCAGCAATGGTTTGGGCTAGCTCACCTCCTTCTATGATTTGTCCATGACGTGTCCAACGCTCACTGTTTAGTGTGGCTAGGCTTTCAGGATGGGTTGCTGTTTCGACTAAGAGACGATTGTCATCTGGTATGGACACTTCTGGCCGTCGGCGAATAAACTCGTGGGTGAGATGCAGTGTCCGCATGTCAGGATAGACACTTCCGTACCCCATTCGCAGGTAATCGGGATTCACATAACCATGTAGGTCAAGGCCGGATTCAACGCTCTGCTCGGGGACGAGGACAACGCAGCGGGCTCTCTCAAAGCTCGCTGGACGCCGACGGTTGTGGTGACGGTGCAGACGTCCGACTCGCTGCAATAGCACGTCGGCCGGGGCCAAGTCCGTGACGAGAAGATCCGCATCGATATCCAGGCTCTGCTCTAGCGTCTGCGTTCCGACTAGGAGAAGGGGTCCATCAGAACCGTCTTGGCCAAGACTAGCAGTTACGTGACGGTCTAAAACGGATCGATCAGCCGGCGCGAAGCGGCCGTGATGCGGGCAAATCTTGCCTCGCCATGAAAACAGCCACTCCTTTTGCATATCCCTGTGCCTTTCTAGTGACAGCAAGAGCTCATTGGCTCTGTCTACAGTGTTAAGAACTACCAAAATCCTGGCGCCTTGGAACAAGGCTTCAACCAGGAAATCGACCAGCGCTTCCGCCTCTTGAGCCCAAGGACGAGTTTCAAAACAGACGTGTTTGCGCTGCCTGGAGGAAGGCGCAAGGTCCGGTATCGTTGACCCAGTCTGCAATGTTACCGCTGGGTACGATCCATGAACGGCCTCGTCCAGGTTCGGAAGGGCTTTGTCATTTTGGTTGCCCCGGGTCAACTGGTGGCGGGCTCTAGCTCCTAATGTCGCAGAGAGCAGCATCGAGTATCCACCGACAGTGCGATGGTGTTTGAGCAGGAATTGCAGCAATGTTGACATGTACAGATCGGAGGCATGAACTTCGTCGATAACCAGCAAATGGCGATCTAAGCATACTGAACGTAGATGAGCATGGGCGGTTTGTATGGTTGACAGCAATGCTTGATCGATGGTGCCTACAGCCACAGATGCTGCTAAGAAGCGCTTTGGATGCTCGGCTGCCCATTGGCGCTCACGACGGTCTAGAACGGGGTCGTCGTGCCATTGAACGGCAGCGCGTTGATGGGGAAGCGATCGCTCCATTGGTACTCCGTCTACCTGCGTATAGCCCGGAACAGCTAACACCGTTGCGGGGCGCTGGCGTGAATCCGGAAACCACTGCTGTATGGTGCGATTAATTCTCTCGTACAACTCGCGAGCGGCGACACGTGTAGGCAGGGCAAAATATAACCCATCTATCTTGCCTGCCTTGAAGAGAGTGTAAAACCAATGCAAAGCCGCTTCCGTTTTTCCCGATCCTGTTTCGGATTCGGCAATGATTAGCTGCGTTTCTGGTCTGGAAGGGTCCAGTTGTTCTATGGCAGATTGCAGTGGCCGCGGCGGAAACCCGAACCTGCTTTCAAAGCTATCACCGGCTAAGCTCTGATTCGTACGTATTGAGGAGACATCTATCCCAACGTTCTCTAACAAGACGGGTATATTTCTGTGATTAGCTTCGATGCGCTCCTGGATAGCCGTGTTTTGGATTGGAAACCATTGCGGGTGGGAACCGATCCAATCAGCCAACATTACTAACCCCGCAAAGCGATGGTGAAAATACGCTGCACTGGGAAGGGGTTCGTTGGCTGACGACCAAGCGGCAGAAAAGACTCGCTCCGTCCAATGAGATATTTCGGCGATGGCAGCAAAGGGATCGGCATTGTTGTGTGTTTGCCACCATTCGCTCTGGGCAAGCCAGAACGTTCCCCTCCGCTCGCCGTGGAAGCGAAGCGGGCGGCCATGGTGGGAGAAGGTCGCCAGAAGATAACTATACGCGTCTTCTTCGCTGTCGAACCATGTATGTAGCGTTGTAGGCAGTGCCTTGAGGAAGGCGTCCTGCAACTGGGGATCGCATACTTCCAAATCGAGAATGGGAGCCAATTCCCGGATGTGTCCCGCTTGGACAGCACCGGTCTCAAATACCTTCCTCTGAAATCCAAGGTTGGCTTTTCCGGCATCGTGTAAGCAGGCCAGAACACTCAACCGGCTGATCTGTTCACTAGAGAGCTTTTGCCCCGCAGCGGCATGCATAGCACGCCGAATACCTTGCACTTGACAAAGGTTCCAAAACACCATCCCTACATCCAAGCAATGATGGGTTAAGGGAAGTATCATCTGGTCTTCAGCGCGAAACTTGCCCCAAAATTGATGGAGTGATTGATTCGGCTTACCAATGTAACGTGACATGCCTGTGCTCACCTCACCTACCTTCACATTTCTGGACTGACAATACAACACCTGCCAAAAAATCCCTTGTTTGGTGCCATAGCGTGACTATGGGAACGAGCATACTTAGTTGGAATCCAAGAAGGCTGGTTTTCCAATGAATCTGTGGAACAAGCATCTGATGGGCCCAGGCCAAGGACATATCGAGCCTGCTAGAGACCCTGTCTCCATCCGCCCGGATGTCATGGGCGAGCTTCTGGCAAAGTGTCGATGAAACAGCTATGGATGCGGCAAACAGGCAGCACAGCAGCTTGTCCGACATTTCGACGATTGCCTTATTGCCAGTGTGAGAATGAAACTGAGAATATGCGCGCTCTCACCGCGTTGCGTGGTGCTGAAGGAAAACTCCTTTACTCTGCTGAAACAGTTATGATGCCTCCGCGTGCGGCCGACGTCAAGACAGCCCAGGCCCGATTTCCTAAGGTCAGTCACCTGTTGTTTCGGGTGCATCGACTGGCGAATGTCTGCCAGGGTGCAGTGGCATTTCCTTTTTCAGTTTCAAGACGGGGGGGTTGCAGGCGATGAACGCTGGAAAGGACGAGCATACATGGCTGACATTTTTGCCAAACTGAACCTAAAGGACCAGCAAGGAATTGCCGCGTTGAATCCGTAGCAGTCAGCGGAAGGAAAAGGAGCATGGGCTTGGGCCGCGCTGGGACCGGTAACTATAGACACGAAGGTAAACGCGACAAAAGTTCTGGTCGGACAGGCAGAGCTTGTCCTATGGACGACACGCGGCATCGGCACGATGGCCGTCTACGGTTTGCAGTCAAGATTCCAGGGTACGGGAGAGGAGATTCCCGATGGGCCAGAGACATGTGTCGGCTCTCATCATACTGCTCTTGATGGTTTGCCCGGTTAGTACATCTGTTAAGGGAGGGCAAGAAGTGCCACCGTTGTTTGAAGTATATCAAGATTTCTTCCCCGTAGGAGCAGCCGTAACCCCCAGTAAACTGTCCAGCCATGGGGACTTGGTTGGTTATCACTTCAACAGCCTGACGGCAGAGAACCACATGAAGTGGGAGAGTATTCAACCTAGGGAGGACGAATGGACATTTGCCCATGCAGACCAACTCGTTTCGTATGCGAAGCAGCATGATATGAAGGTGCGGGGACATACACTGATCTGGCATCAACAGACTCCGGATTGGGTGTTTGAAGATGCTGCAGGCGGTCAGGTTTCCCGGGACGTCTTATTAGAGCGAATGCAAACCCACATAAAAACCTTGGTGGGGCGCTATAAAGGACAGGTGTATGCTTGGGACGTCGTAAATGAAGGCATCGATGACGGTAGCGGATACCTGCGGCACAGCCCCTGGTATCAGATTCTAGGCGCAGACTACATCCGGCATGCCTTTCGCTTTGCCCATGAGGCGGATCCCGATGCGAAGTTGTTCTACAATGATTATAGTACCTATCAACCGGCCAAACGCAGCAAGATTTCCCGTCTAATCAGGGAGCTTCAGGATGAAGGCATTCCCATTCATGGTGTGGGTATGCAGGGCCATTATGACATCTATCATCCTCCTATATGGCAGGTCGAACAGGCGATTAAGGCTTTCAGTGATCTAGGAGTGGAAGTACAAATGACGGAATTGGACCTGTCCATCTTTCGCTGGGAGGAACGGCATGGTTTCGAAGAGCCTCCCGCAGAGCGTCTAAAGCTGCAGGCAGACCGCTATGAACAGCTGTTTTCGCTGTTTCGCCGCTATGGTGATGCGATCACGAATGTGACGTTTTGGGGCATAGCCGATGACGACACGTGGCTGAACAATTTCCCGGTTCGAGGCCGGAAGAACTGGCCAACCCTATTCGATGACCAGCACCAGCCCAAGGACAGTTTCTGGCGTGTGGTCGACTTCTAATGGACCGCAGGCTGCTCTCAGAATAAGAGCCGAAGATGCAGATGCCTTTTTGCCGGCAATTCCATGGAGGGGGGATCCGCCTTTTGATGAGCCAAACACGCCTTAACATCCGCCGCCTTTTTTCCGGCGGAGTCATAGCCAACTACCATTGTTCCGCCCGCTGTAAACACTGTCTTTATGCCAGTTCCCCGCAGTGGCCAAAGCATTACATGGATCCGAGCACAGCGGACCGTGTGTTCCAGGCCTTGCGCAGGCTGGGATGCCGGGCTGTCCATATTGGCGGCGGCGAACCGCTGTTGGATGTGGACCGTCTCAAACCAGTATTGGACATGGCCGTGCAGCACGAGGTGGAAATCGACTACATTGAAACCAATTGTTCTTGGTACCGCAGTGAAGATCAGGCGGTCGACGTGCTGCGCCAGCTGCAGCGGCACGGCGTGTCTACGCTTTTAATTTCCATAAGCCCTTTTCACAACGAGTTTGTTGCCATGGAGAAGGTCATGGGAATGATTCTGGCCTGCCGTCGGGCGGGTACGGGCATGTTTCCATGGCAGGAACAGTTCTATGCTGAGCTTGCCGAACTGGACGCCGCAAGACCCCATAGCCTGGACGAGTTAGAACAGCGCTTCGGTCCAGGCTACTGCCGTCGGCTCAAAGACAGGTTTGGGCTGACCATGCGTGGACGGGCCCTGCTATACTATGAACCCATTCTGGATAAGCGGCCGTACCGGCTATTTTTGGAACAGTCCCAGGGATGCAGGGAATTGGAACAGGTCATGCATTTTCACGTTGATCTAGGCGCCCGCTACATTCCCGGCTCTTGCAGCGGACTGGCCTGCGCTGTGTCCGATCTCGGCCAACCACTGCACCCCGAAGATTATCCGCTGCTGACAGCGCTGTACAGCCGAGGGGTCGCCGGACTCCACGATTTTGCGGCACCGAGGGGATTCGAGCCGCAGCCGCAGTATGTTTCCAAATGCCATCTGTGCATGGACATCCGCCGCTTTCTGGCCTTGGAAAGCGGTGAGCCTTGGGCTGAACTGGAACCGGTGGAATACTACCGCCAGGTGCAGCCCCGGCAGACATGCCCGGTGGGCTAGTTCCCGAGATGGGTCCCCGTTGTGGCGGATGCAGCGGCACCGATGCCGCGGCAGTGGCCGCGATTGGTTCCGGCATCGTATCAAGTGTGGGTCTATACCGGGGAACCGAGAACGTGCGCAGGAACGCGGGCAGTGCCGGCCAGGTTAGGAGGGAAAACCATAGATATCCCGATTTTGAGGGAAATGTATTCGGATGTGCTGCAGTATTTTTCGAAACTGCCCTCGCTCATTGTTGTGCTGATCATTGGGGTGACATTGATACGATTTGCCCAGCACAGCATTGGCCGGCTGCTGCAGTTGGCGCGGCTTGATCGGGCCCTGATCCAGTTTGTGTCCACGTTTTTGGCCTTTGCCGGCTGGGTTTTTCTCATTTCTTTGATTTTTTCCATTCTCGGTTTTCCCCAACTCAGCTTGGCCTTCAGCGGCAGTATCGCTTTGGTGCTATTGGGTGTGGCCACCAATGCCACTAATCTCATTCAGGACCTGCTGGCCGGCATTTTTCTGATTGCAGAACCGGATTTCACCGTTGGGCGGAAAATTCGCGTGCTTTCGGTGGTGGGCACCATCGTGGGGCTGGATATTAAGAAGACAAAAGTAGCCGATGAATCCGGGCATGTCCATTTCGTGCCTAACAAAGTGTTTGATGCCAATGTATTCGTGATTGAAAACAAAGACAACATGGCCGGTGAACCCGATACCATACAGAGGGCATGACGTTCGCAGCCAGTCAAAGAAGGCTGCCGCTGGGAATGGTCCCGGCGGCAGCCTTTATGCCGTATACTCTCTATGACGGAAATGGCCCGGCCTGTCAACAACGTTCCTTGGATCCGTTAGTAGTAGAAATCGGGCCAATCCAAGGTGGGATCCCAAATCGGCCAGGGATCGGGTTCAATGGGGTCCGGTTCTAGAGGCGGAAGCCAGGGATCAAAGATCGGTTCCGGCCACCAATCGGGGGGCCAGTCCAGGTCGAACTGGGGGATGTCTGATTCCGGCCTCCAGTAGACGTAGAACAGGGCGTCGTTCCGAGGTGTCAGGTAGATCGGGTCGCCCTCTTGACCGCCGCCGTGGTATGCTGTGTGTTCCCACCAGAAATCTCCTAAATCCTCTGGCAAAGGCTGTGTGTTGTTTTCGAGATCGAAAACGAATGTGCCGCCTACGGTCGATGCATCAGAACGAACATATTCGTCTCCATGGTAAGTGTAGACAGTGTAGCGAAACTCCAGCTGCAAGGGATCGGTGTTGTCGATAATCTGCATTTTCCCGAGGCGTTCGTGCCGTGTGGCGAAGAACAAAATGGAGTCATTGGGCATTTCATTGCGTTCGTCTTGGCTGCTGTTGATTTTCTCGGAGCTCAGTAGGTGTTCAAGCCCCTCGATGTAGGAACGGTCGATGGCTTCATACTTTTCGCGGGCCACGGGAACTTCATAGACGGGTTTGAGCGTGGCAGACTGGTTCATGGTCAGAGAAGTTTCATGGTTGTAAAGGGCGGATACCGGACCTTCCCAATGACTGAAGAGATAATAGTCGTCGAAGTGCTCCGGCACGGCCACTTGCACTTGCGTGCCGGCCGGGTACTCGAATTCTACGTCGGTCCCGCCCACACACACGGTGGGCCAGCGCGGCGGGGGAGGCGATACCTCAACCCAGGTCCAGACCGGAGGCCATTCATCTGTGAGAATAGGCGGACGAAGGGTGTCGCACGCTTCTACCAGCAGCCGGTGCATCTCCGGTTCGGGCTCGTGGGTTAGGCGGATGGTGCCGCTGTCCTGATCGAGGCTGGTATTGGATGCCAGCAGGTACACCGTCTTTTTTGAGCCCTCCTGGACTTGAATCAGCGGCGACTGATTTTCCTGCCACTGGTTGAGCTCGCCGCCATCGTAAAACTGAAACATCACACCGGGGTGGTTGGACTCCACGTCCAACTGGATTTCGTAGTAGCCGTAGGTTGGCGGGTAAAGATTGATTTCCAGCGCCCGTGACGATAGGGGAGCCAAGGAAAACTCTGTAACGCTTACAGGAGTAAAGGCCCAATCCCCGTACAGAAACTCGGCGCGGTGGGAGCTCGGAGAACCCAAGGCGCGCGTCCACCAATGGCCAGGGGAACCCATGGGTATGGCGGTGCTGTTCCAATGTCCCAAGGACGTCTGTTTTTCAAAGGCGTAGTCCTTTGCCCACTGCCAATAGGCGTCGCTGAGCCCATCGAAGGCCGCTGTGCCGCTGAGCCAGGTATCAATGGCATCTCGGTGTCCGCCCTGCAGAACGATGTCAACCAAGAATGAATCGCCCGAGTTTGGGTCCAACTGCCTTCCCAAATAAGCCCAGAAGTCCACGGTCCGATAATCGATCTGCCATGCCCCATCGGTGTTGGCCCTTGTACGACTGAAGAGACTGGCCGAAATTTCCAAAGGGCTGCGGTGGGCATAGCGGCTGGGAGGCCGCAGTAAGCCTTGGGCCAAGACCGCCGTCCCCTCCATATAGCCGTAATTGCGGTTGGGAACGCCCCAATCCCAACACAGCTGTGAGTGCTGCACGGCATGGAACAGCTCATGTCGGGCTACCGAATTGATCGGTGAATCGCCGGCATCGAAAAACGTGGCTGCAATCCCGGAGTTCGGCCATCGCGTGTAGACGCCGCGGCGAGTGGGATGGGCCGGATCCGTGAGCCGCAGTTCATACTCATAGGGGCCGGTGCGCCAATATCCCGGCGGCCACAAAGTCCATTGGCGCTGGCGGCGGAGCAGCGGTTCGGGAAGGCCAAGGTTCAAAAACGTCGTCAAAGCGTCGTTGAGGGTTGCTTCTGTGGCGTCGATATTGGCCTGGGTGCAGTCGCCGTCGGCGAATCCCACGCACGTAACGGAAAACTCCGATGCGCTCAGCGCCTGGATGTCGAAGGCCGGGTAGTTGAGACCTTCTACCAGCGCAAACACTTCCGGTTCCCGGCCAACATAGCGCAGTCCGGTAAGAAAGAGATTCTCCTGTGGATCATAGGTGCCGCTGAGGGTATACCAGCGCTGCGACGGCGTGTCTTCCGGCGGGTCGGAGGCCACCAAGTCCGGAGGTGCCAAGACCAGTATGCCCAAACGGTCGGTGTCCGCTCCCGGCGGCACCGGCAGGGCCAAGATGACAAACGTTTCCTCGGGTGTGGAAAGCGTGGTCAAAGCTGTGATTTCGTAGAATTCTCCCACGGCATCGATCAGTCTTAAGTGATGGGGAAGAGGTACCTCTGGAGCTGGGTCGGGAATTCGTTCGATAAAAATGGGCGTAGGGTCATCGATGGCTGTGTCCATGGCACCAAGTCCCACATCGTCAACACCGCTGATTCTTTCACCGGGATCCAGGATATCCACAGACGCCGATTCCGATACAAAACACGCCGTGATGGTCATGCTTTGGTCAACCACCGCTGCCGTGACACGGGCAGTCGGATCGTCTACGGGACCACTCCAGAGGCCAAACTCCCAATCGTGACCAGGTGCCGCTTCCAGTTCCAGCAGTGTACCCCGCGGATAGCTGCGCGTTCCTTCTGCCGGTGTTGTCGTACCTTCA
>Ga0207421_10008954_pt1 | contig 10219 bp, 7 predicted proteins | sample SodLakKL_010_SED_4_FD_187542 | JGI IMG/M metagenome (GOLD analysis project Ga0207421, IMG submission 187542) | Alkaline sediment microbial communities from Lake Tanatar, Kulunda Steppe, Russia - 8KL_010_SED (SPAdes) (version 2) | ecosystem: Environmental > Aquatic > Non-marine Saline and...
CGAGGATGCGGTGGCTCTTTTTGGAAGGAACCAGAAGGCCGAAGCTGCAGACGAGGAAGTCGTCCGGGTCCAGGCCGAGCCTGGCCCGCGCCGCCTTTTTGCCCGGGGTGCGCAGGGGCGCCCGAAGGAGGGGAATGGAGGCCCACCGGTCTTTCAGCCCTTCCCCGTACCATTCCCGGGCCAGGGAAAGGGGATGGGAGGAATGGGTGATGACGCCCCGGGCAAACCTGAGCAGCCGGAAGTTGCACGGGTACCTTTCGTGGGTGGACCGGGCATTTTTGCGGTGAAACCTCTCCTTGACGGCTCCATAGCCGTGAGACTCGTACAGGGCCTGTGCCCATGCGTGAGGGGGCGCATTGTGAGTTTCACAGTGGCCGAGCACGTCGCTCAGGAAAAAATCGTGGAGAACGACGGTGCCGGGAAATTTTTCCGCAAGTTCAAACATGTGCGCGTGGAACGGGGAGTTGCCAAAATGGTACAGAATGCGGTCGTAGCCGGAGGCACGGCGCATGAACTGATCCACGCTTAAGATGGCACGGCAGGCAAAAGAAGCGGGGGTGGCCACCTCCTTTTGCGCCACCACCGCATCGATTTCATAATGGGCGGACAGCTCGGGAATGAGTTCGGCGCTGTATTGGGCAATGCCGCTCCGTTCGGGAGGGAGCGGGGAAACATAGGCCAAACGGGGCCGGCTTTTGAAAAAGGGCGGGGAAGGGGGCCGGCGCCCCCTGTTTTCATGAAAGCGCTCCATGGCTTCCAGCGCTCTTTGAGCCGTCAGGTCCCAGGAGAACTTCCGGGCCTGGGCCAGGCCGTGGCGGGCGAGCTCCCGGCGGAAGGATTCGTCCGTGAGCACCTCGCGCATTTTTTGAGCGATGGATTCGTCCTGGTGAGGGTTGAAGAGGGCGTCTTCCCGGCCGATGACTTCGGGAATGCTGGACCTGTCGGACCCTATGGCGGGCGCGCCGCAGGACATGGCTTCCAGGGCGGGCAGGCCGAACCCCTCGTGCCAGGAGGGAAAGACAAAGAGTTTGCACAGGCTGTAGAGGAGCACCAAATCCTCTTCGGGCACAAACCCCGTGAGCAGGAGGGACTTTTCGGGCAGGCCGTGTTTCCGGGCCAGTTCCTGAAGGGCTTGGCGGTTTTCGGGCTCCAGGGCGCAAACGATGACCAGCTGGTGAGACCGGCACAAATCATAGGGCAGCCGGGCGAAGGCGCGAATCAGCCCTTCCAGGTTTTTCCGGAAATTGAATCCCCCGGTGTACATGACGAAGGGCCGGTCCAGGCCGTATTTCACCCGCACCGCCCTTTCCTCAGGGGAAGAAATCTCCCGGGGACGAAAAGGGGCGTCGGCGGCGGTGGAAACGGCCACGGCGGAAGGAGGGGGAAACCCCAGAAGGTCCAGGACTTCCTGCCGGGAGGAGCGGGAGATGCACAGGCAAAGATCGGCCCGTCTCAGGTGGCCGATCTTCCCCAGGTACCATTCCTTCACGGGGGGATGGGCCAGGTAGGCTTCGGGGTAAATATAGGGAATGAGGTCGTAGAGAATCACCGCCGTGGGAATGGAAAGGGAAAGGGTTCCGATGCTGGTGACGGCGTCGTCCTCGAAGCCCTCGAAAAGGCTGGTGACCAGGACGACGTCCGGTTCCAGGCCCAGGAGAAAAGCTTCCCGGACCCTTTCCGCCGCCTGTCTGCGCCAGGCGTTGGCCGGGTTGTCCCGGGACACGGGGCCGGGGGTTTCCCACACGTGAATGTTCCGGGAAGGGAGCAAACCGGCGAAGGCGGCGCGAAGGGGTTCGACGGTTTCGGGGAAAAGGCCGCTGAGGGCGATGTGCACTTCATGGTGCGGGGCGTTGCGCACCAGGGCCTGAGCGATGGCCAGGGAATAGCGCCCGATGCCTCTCTGGCGGCTTCCCCCCGTCTGGGCTCCCTGAAGATCGATGACCAGGCGCATGTCAGTGTTTCTCCCTGGATTTTTCCACCACATCCTGGATTTCCAGGTAGATTTTTCGAGCACTGTCGCTCATGGCCGAGGGGTCGGAAACATCCTCATGGGCGAAGGGAGCCTGTGCCTGGCCCGCCTTGCGCGCCATGCCCGCCATGCGGTCCCTCAAACGGGGGAAGGGGAGCAGAACCCTTTCCAGCCGTTCCCGAACGGAAGGCCGGTCCAGAAGAAGGCGCACCACCCAGGAAAAGACTCTTTTGACCGCCCCCAGCGTTTTCTCCCTGGTCTTCCGGGCGCCCTTTCTCAGGAACTCCTGAGCTGAGGGCACCAGGGACTTGCCTTTCCGCAGGGGCCATGTGACGCGCCAGGACCAGCTGGACTCCATGGCCTTGAGCTGGCTTTCCAGTTGGTGGGCGAACTCCTGAGCCCGCTCCAGTTCATCGAGCTTTTCTTCCAGCATCTCCCTCGTCTGCCTCCCTTCCCGGGCATCCCGTTGAGCTTCCCGGACACGGGCTTCCTGCTCGTTCCTCTCCGTCTCCAGCTCCTGAATGCGCATCATGGCCGCCTCGGCCCTGGCCCTGGCCGCTGCCGCCTCCACTTCCGCATCCTGGGCCCGGCGTTCCGCTTCCCACTGGGCCAGCCGAACGAAGTCGTCGAATATGTTGGGGGGAAGTTGGAAAGCAGAAGCCAGCTCCGGGTGCTCCCGGGCGATGTAGAAACGGTTGAGGCCGTCGAAGTGGGTGAAGAGGTAGCCGGCTTCCGTGAGCATGGGTTCCCACTCCTGGTGGCTCTGGACCGTGGAGTTGGGCAGGGTCGATTCCACGATGATGATCCAGGGGCGAAAGCGCTGAAGGTCAAGCCCCTGCAAGACGGCCTTTTCCGCCCCTTCCACGTCGATGTTCAAAAAGTGGATGGGAGCTTCGTGGTAGGTCTCGCAAATGGAATTGAGAGTGAGCACGGGAACCTTTCGCTCCACGATGGAGTGGCCGCTCTCCTCCCGGTGGCGCCGGGCGATTTGGGGATCGGTGGTGGAAAGGCCCGTGTAGGGGATTTCATAAAGGATCATTTCCCCATCCTGAGCCCCCGCGGCCACCTGGAGATTGATGTCGTTGGGGCGGGCCCGCTGCAGCTCCTGGAACCAGTGATCGGTGGGTTCCACGTTGATGCCGCACCATCCCTGCTCGTAGAAGGCCCGGGTGACGGAATCCCCCTGAGGATTGTTGGCTCCCACGTCCATGTAAAAGCCGTGATCCACTCCCTGAAAGGCACGGCGCAGCATGACGTCTTCATAATTTTGGGCATAGGAAATGAAAGTCATGACGTCTCCACAGTGATGCGGGGTTCCATCCAGTTGCTGCCCACGAAAACGGTCTTGTCCAGGTTCACCACGTTGAACACCAGTGCCAGGTCCTTCCACTCGTAGTTGTCCACGAGGTGGTTTTCCGTGCTCACCAGGGCCGTGGACACGGAGTAGCTTCCCGGCCCCAGGTTCACAGGAAAATGGATGTGATAGCGGATCCGCTGCCCCGCCGTCACGTCCCTGACAGGCTGTTGAGTGTACCAGGTGTTGGTTCCGTAGATGTCCTGGCCCAGCCGGTCCTTGATGACATACCCCAGGACCAGGGAGGGCAGGTCCCTGTGGACGGCCACCTCCACCTGCAGCCGGACGGAAGCGCCCACGTTGACCAGTTCCAGGGGCTGATCCTTTTCGTTGAAAAGGGCGATGGATGCCACACGCACTTCCCCCGTTCCCGAACACACCTGGTTCTTGCCGTTTTCCAGGGGAGTGATCCGCACCGTGCTGTTGTCCCTCTCGGCGATGAGGGCGTTGTAATGGTCCATGACCTCCTGGGGATCCCCGTCCTTGAGCACGCTTCCCCGGTCCAGAAGAATGGCCCGGTCGCACAGGCCCTGTATGGCCCCCCGGTCGTGGGAAACGATGAGCAGGGTGGTCCCTTCCTTCTGAAACTGGCGAATGCGGTTGAAGCTCTTGTGCTGAAAGTAGGCGTCGCCCACGGCCAGGGCTTCGTCGATGATGAGGATTTCAGGGCGGTAGGCCGTCACCACGGCGAAGGCCACGCGCATCTGCATGCCGCTGGAGTAGGTGCGCACGGGCTGGTCGAAATAATCCCCGATTTCGGCAAATTCCTCCATGTGGGGCATGATGTGTTCGATCTGCTCCCGCTGAAAGCCCATGAGACCCGCCGCATGCCACGCATTCTGGCGCCCCGTCAGTTCAGGATTGAACCCCATTCCCAGTTCCAGGATGGCGGCGATGCGGCCCTGGACCTGGACATGGCCTTCCGTGGGGCGAAGGGTGCCCGTGACCAGTTTGAGCAGCGTGCTTTTTCCCGCCCCGTTCTGGCCCACAATGCCCACCGCCTCGCCCCCCTGGACCCGGAAGTTCACGTTGCGAAGCACCCACTGCTCCTCACGGGGCTTCACGGGAATGCCGAACCACCGGGCCACGCGCTGCCATTCGGACTTGTAGGTGCGAAAGGCTTTTCCCAAATTTTCCACATGGAGGCAAGTCACAGGGAATCCACCATTTCAGGGCCCGCTTTGCGGAACATGAAGAGCCCCAGGGTCATGAGCCCCAGGGAAACCAGGGTGACCAGCGTGAGTTTTTTCAAGTCGGGTGAAACGTGGTAGACCAGCACATTCTGGTACGCGTTCACCACGGGATAAACGGGGTTGAGCAGCAGCCAGTGCTGCAGCCTCTCGGGAATGATGTGCACGGGATAAACGATGGGGGTGAACCAGAAGAGAAACTGCATGCCGATGGGCACCACCTGGCCGATGTCCCGAATGAAAACATTGAGCACGCCGAGGATCATGCCCACCCCCACCGCCAGGGCCACGGTGATCAGCGTCAGGAGCGGAAGCCACAGGAGGGCCGCCGCGGGAGGGTGCCCCAGGAGGGTGAATATGACGAGGATGGCCACGAGGAGCATGACGTTGTTCAGGAGACAGGAGCCCACCGTGATGGTGGGGAGGGCGATGCGGGGGAACATGATTTTTTTCATGAGGTTCCCGTTGTCGATGAAAAGGGTCAGGCTCCGCAGCACGATTTCACTGAAAAGGGTCCAGGCGAGAATGCCCGCCGTGAGGTAGATGGCGTAGGCGTAGCGGCTGTCGATTCCCGGCAGCTTGGCGGCCAGCACGGCGGAAAGGATGAGGGCATAGATGGTCACCTGGGCCAGGGGGTTGAGGATCATCCAGATGGCCCCCAGCCGGCTTCTCACGAAACGGGAAACGAATTCGTTGCGTATGGAACTGAAAACAAAGCCCCGGTAATGCCAGAGGCTGGTGAAGAGATCCAGCATTCAAGCTCCTCGATGATGCAGCGCTCTCCCAGGCCCGGCGGTTTCACTCCCGGCGGTTTCACTCAAAGAGCGGCCGGGACAGATCCTTCGGGCAGCCGGGTGGCAAACCTCCGGGGGCATGATCAGGATGGACATCTTGAAATATCCCCTCCTAAAACCCCTGGCTCCGGCACAAGTCGTCCCTCTGGCAGGACCGGAGGTCGTGGGCCACCATTTCCCGCACCAGCTCTTCGAAGGAGATCTCGGGAGTCCAGCCCAGCTTCTCCCGGGCCCTGGAGGGATCGCCCAGGAGGCTTTCCACTTCCGTGGGACGGAAAAACCGGGGATCGACGCGCACGATGGTGCGGCCCGTTTTGTGGTCCATGCCCACTTCGTCCACCCCCGCTCCCTGCCAGCGGATGTCCATGCCCAGTTCGGAGGCGGCCACTTCCAGGAACTGCCGGACCGTGTGCTGCCGCCCCGTGGCGATGACGTAATCGTCCGGTTCCCCCTGCTGGAGCATGAGCCACTGCATGCGCACGTAATCCCTGGCGTGGCCCCAGTCCCTTCCCGCATCCAGGTTGCCCATGTGCAGGCAGTCCTGCAGGCCCATTTTGATGCGCGCGAGGCCCATGGTGATCTTGCGGGTGACAAAGGTCTCCCCGCGCAGGGGAGACTCGTGGTTGAAAAGGATGCCGTTGCAGGCGAAGATGCCGTAGGCTTCCCGGTAATTGATGGTGATCCAGTAGGCGTAGAGCTTGGCCACCCCGTAGGGGGAGCGGGGATAGAAGGGGGTTTTTTCCGTCTGGGGGCTTTCGTGGATTTTGCCGAAGAGTTCGGAGGTGGAAGCCTGATAAAAACGCGTGCGGTTCTCAAGGCCCAGGTTCCGAATGGCCTCCAGGAGGCGCAGGGACCCGAGCCCTCCCACGTCCGCCGTGTATTCGGGCACGGCGAAAGAGTCCTTCACATGGCTCTGGGCCGCCAGGTTGTAAATTTCGTCGGGTTCTGTTTCACGCACCACCCGAAGAATTCCCGCCGTGTCCGACAAGTCTCCGCAATGGAGGGTGACCCGCTCTTCCAGGCCCGCATCGGCGGGGCAGAGGCTTTGAAGCCTTTGAGTGGTGTCCACGGAAACCCGGCGCACCAGACCGTGAACTTCATAGCCTTTTTCCAGGAGGAGAGCGGCCAGGTAGGCGCCGTCCTGGCCCGTGATCCCGGTGATGAGCGCTTTTTTCATGGGTGTTTTCCTCAGAATGGGTTGAGCTCAGGATTCAGGATTCTTTTAAGGAGCGATCACGGGGAAAAGTCCCGGACGAGCATTCGGGCCACGTCGTCCATTTTGTATTGTGCCTTCCAGCCCAGGATTTCCCGGGCCCGGGAGGGGTCCCCGCGGCTGACCATGATGTCCGTGGGCCTCATGAGGTGAGGGTCCGTGGTCACATGGTCTTTCCAGTCCAGTCCCAGGTGGGAGAAGGTGGAAGCGACGAAGTCGGTCAGGGAGCGGCTTTCCCCCGTGGCCAGGACGAAATCCCCGGGCTTGTCCTGCTGGAGCATGAGCCACATGGCCTCCACGTATTCGGGAGCCCACCCCCAGTCGCGGACGATGCCCGTGTTGCCGAGGGCGAGTTTTTCCCCGCTGCCCGAGGCGATGCGCCGGGCCGTGTCGATGATCTTGCGGGTGACGAACCCTTCGGGCCTCAGGGGCGATTCGTGGTTGAAGAGTATCCCCGTGCAAAGGAAGAGCTTATAGGCCATCCGGTAGGTGGATGCAAGCCAGAAGGCCGCGGCCTTGGCGGCGGCATAGGGGCTGGAAGGCCGGAAGGGAGTGTCTTCCCGCGCGGGGACGGAAGCCTCCCCGAAACACTCGCACGAACCGGCGCAAAAGACTCTCGTTCCGGGAAGGTGCTCCCTCACGGTCTCCAGGAGGTTGCGGGTGGACAGAGCGATGCTGTCGAAGGTGGTTCCCGGATCCTGAAAGGATTTGCCCACGGAACTCTGCCCCGCCAGGTGGTAGATTTCGTGGGGGCGAAGTTCTTGAAGCACCCGGCGGGTGGCCGCGGAATCGGTCACATCCAGGAAAAGCCGCTGCACCTTGTTTGTGATGTGAAGACGGTCCAGGTTGCCCCCGGCCGAATCCATACGGCGGGAGACGCCCGCCACCCGGTAGCCTTTTTCCAGTAAAAGACGGGCGAGATAGGGGCCGTCCTGGCCTGTGATGCCTGTGATGAGCGCTTTTTTCATTGTGATGGATTCAGGCTTCGGGATATGAGGAATTAAGGATGTTGTCGGGAAACATGGCTCCAGTGACCGCTCAACGGTTCATACACATTTAGAGCGCATTGTATAAGAGATTTGTCCTCAAAAGTAAAAGCAAAAACATGAGTATGGGATGGTGCGCGAAGAGACGGTTAAAGATCAAAAGCGGTGGGCAGAAGGGTTATCCTGCCCACCGCTTTTTGGCATTTGGCCACCCTTGGATAGACCCTCACGGTTTCATGAGTTTTCTTTTCAACTGGCCAAAAGGGGCCTTCGGCCTTAAAGTTATGGATGAACTTTTTGCATGAAATACCCTGCAGTTATAGTATGGTGGCAGGGTGAGGATCATAAAAGAATCATGGTGCCCGCCGCCTTTGGCGGTGAGCTTCCAACCTGGAGGAAGGAGATTTGCATGTGGGAATATACGGACAAAACCAAAGAGCATTTTCTGCATCCCCGCAACGTGGGCGATATGGAAGACGCGGACGCCGTGGCGGAAGTGGGTTCCATCGCCTGCGGCGACGCCCTCAAGCTGTACCTGAAACTGGATGAAAACCAGCGCATCGTGGACGCCAGATTCAAGACCTTCGGCTGCGCCAGCGCCATCGCTTCTTCGTCGGCGCTCACGGAAATGGTCAAGGGCATGACCCTGGAAGACGCGGAAAAGGTCACGGACAAGCAGATCGCCGACTTCCTGGGAGGCCTTCCCAAGGAAAAGATGCACTGCTCCGTCATGGGGCGGGAAGCGCTCCTCAAGGCCATTTCCAATTACCGGGGCGCGCCCGAACCGGCGGTGGAAGGGAACGTGGTCTGCGAATGCTTCGGCGTGACGGACGTGGAGGTGGAAAGGGCCATTCGGGAAAACAATCTCGCCACCGTGGAGGACATCACCAACTACACCAAGGCGGGGGGGGGCTGCGGAAGCTGCGTGGACACCCTGCAGGAAATCCTTCAGCAGGTGAGGAGTGAAATGACCGCGGCACCTCCTCCCAGGCCCAAAATGACCAACCTTCAGAAGATCAAAAAAATCGAGGAAACCCTCGAACGGGAAATCCGGCCGGCCCTGCGCCAGGACGGGGGCGACATCGAACTGGTGGACGTGGTGGGGAACCGGGTGCTCGTGGCCACGCGGGGAGCCTGCGCCACCTGCCAGGCATCGGCCCAGACCCTGGAGAACTTCGTGGAGAAAAAGCTGAGGGAACTGGTGTGGCCGGAACTCGTGGTGGAGGAGGTGTCTTCATGAAAACCATCTACATGGACAACAACGCCACCACCCAGGTGGCCCGGGAGGTCGTGGAAGTCATGCTGCCCTACTTTCACGACCTGTACGGAAACCCTTCCAGCATGCATTCCTTCGGGGGCCAGGTGGGCAGGAAGCTTCGGGAAGCGCGGGAGCAGGTGGCCCGGCTCATCGGCGCTTCCCCCGAGGAGATCATCTTCACCAGCTGCGGCACGGAAAGCGACAACGCGGCCATTCGTTCGGCCCTCATGTCCCAGCCGGGCAAGCGTCACGTGGTGACGAGCCGCGTGGAACACCCTGCCGTGAAGGGCCTTTGCACTCAACTGGTCCATGAAGGCTACCGTGTGACGGAAGTGGGGGTGGATTCGGAAGGGCGCCTGGACATGGACCAGTACAAAAGGAGCCTCACTTCGGAAACGGCCGTGGTGAGCCTCATGTGGGCCAACAACGAAACGGGGGTCATCTTTCCCGTGGAAGAAGCGGCGCGCATGGCCCGGTCCCGGGGCATCCTCTTCCACTCGGACGCCGTGCAGGCCGTGGGCAAAATCCCCATCAACATGCAGGAAAGCGTCATGGACATGCTTTCCATATCGGGCCACAAGCTCCATGGCCCCAAGGGCATCGGAGTGCTCTACCTGCGCAAGGGCACGAAGTTTTACCCCTACCTCATCGGAGGCCACCAGGAGCAGGGACGGCGGGCCGGCACGGAAAACACTCCCTCCATCATCGGCTTGGGCAAGGCCTGTGAACTGGCCGCTCAGAACATGGAAGCGGAAAACACCCGCGTGAAGGAACTCCGGGACAAGCTGGAAGAGACCCTCCTGGCCCGTGTGCCCCGAAGCCGCGTGAACGGGGACCGGGTCCACAGGCTGCCCAACACCAGCAACATCAGCTTCGAATACGTGGAAGGGGAAGGCATTCTCCTCATGATGGACGAACACGGCATCTGCGCCTCCTCCGGTTCCGCATGCACCTCGGGGTCCCTGCAACCGTCCCACGTGCTGCGGGCCATGGGCGTTCCCTTCACCATGGCTCACGGTTCCATCCGCTTCAGCCTGAGTGTCTACAACACGGAAGAAGAGATCGATTATGTGATCGACAGGCTTCCGCCCATCCTCGAACAGCTGCGGAGCATGTCCCCCTACTGGACCGCGGGGGAAGGGGCCTGCGCGAGCCAGGGATAGGAAGGCGTTTGGGGTGCCCTGAAGACACGGAAGCCCCCTCGGGGTGGGCACAAAAAAACCGTGCCCACTCTGCGCAATGGAGAGGCAACAAAACCTCCTTCACAATTCTACGGCCTCGGGAGGTGAAAAAACTGCTTCACAACGTCATTCCCGCGCAGGCGGGAATCCAGGCATCTTGATGGGACAGTGTCACCCTGGCCATGAGTCATTCCCGCGCAGGCGGGGATCCAGTTTTCAGAATCCCACGTGGCTGGACACTCCCACGTCATTCCCGCGCAGGCGGGAATCCAGG
>Ga0207421_10008955_pt1 | contig 10219 bp, 9 predicted proteins | sample SodLakKL_010_SED_4_FD_187542 | JGI IMG/M metagenome (GOLD analysis project Ga0207421, IMG submission 187542) | Alkaline sediment microbial communities from Lake Tanatar, Kulunda Steppe, Russia - 8KL_010_SED (SPAdes) (version 2) | ecosystem: Environmental > Aquatic > Non-marine Saline and...
AAACTCTTTTAGACTCCAGTCATCAGTATCATAGATGTATCTCTAACCACCTTAGAAAATCCAAAAGGAATTGAAACAAGAAGGCGTATCGGGATTTGAAGGAGCGTGGAGTCTCTAACCACCTTAGAAAATCCAAAAGGAATTGAAACATAAAATGGAAGATACTAATAGGTATTCGATACATGACTCTAACCACCTTAGAAAATCCAAAAGGAATTGAAACACCCCTAAAAATGCGTACAGGTAACGTTATAGGGAAGGTTGTTCTCTAACCACCTTAGAAAATCCAAAAGGAATTGAAACTTAAATATACCTACTCTTAGTTTGTCTTCGTTGTCTCCTCTAACCACCTTAGAAAATCCAAAAGGAATTGAAACTCCTCAAGGCTCCAATCATCAGTATCATAGATGTATACTCTAACCACCTTAGAAAATCCAAAAGGAATTGAAACAAAAAGATGGTGGAGACTAAGATGATACAGCTCAACACTCTAACCACCTTAGAAAATCCAAAAGGAATTGAAACATTTGTTAGGAACTACTGTTATTTCGTTGTTACATTTCTCTAACCACCTTAGAAAATCCAAAAGGAATTGAAACTTAGTAGCTGTAGCCTTTGCTGTTCAGCTGTCAAATCTCTAACCACCTTAGAAAATCCAAAAGGAATTGAAACAAATAAAAAATAATTTTTTTTTGTTTAGGCACTATGTTCTCTAACCACCTTAGAAAATCCAAAAGGAATTGAAATATGATTTCACTATAATTATTGAATTTTGAAATCTTATATTAATACTTCTTATAATCCTTGGAAATAAATCCAAATCTACACGATTTTAATTATCTCTAATTCGCTTTAAAAGTAATTTTTAAACGTTGGTTTTAAATATTATGTTTTATATACCATTTAGTTAGTTTTCGTATCAATCTACTGGGTTTGGTTCAATGAAAATGATTGAATTTTCTTGTAGTCCTCTCGATAAATTAGAAGTCCCTAATAGCGATGGTTATCTACTTTATTCGACTCTACTTTCTATGATCAATCAGGAATCGAGTGAAATTAGTTCTCGAATCCACGATTCTAATTTTTCTTCAATCTCTGTTTCCAGTTTAAATGGCCGATTTTTCCAATCCAACAGACCTCATCATAAGATTCTAAAGCCTACGGAGACCTACACTTTTAAGGTTGGAGTCACGGATCCCAAGGAGAAAGAAATCTTTAAAGCTCTGATTGAACCACTAATTTTTGGAGAGGGGCTAATCAAATTTGATAGCGGGAGTCTTGAAGTAAAAGAGATAAGTAGTAATGAAACAAGTTTTGAAAAAATATTAGACAAAGCAGGTGATCACGAAAGACCTGAATTTATTTTTCAGTTTAATTCCCCAACCTGCATTAAATTTAAAAATTCATCAGTAACTGAAATGTTTCCTCAGAGAATCAACGTATTCAACTCTATTATAAGTAAATGGGATAAGGTCTGTCCCGACGAGCTAGTTTTTGGTTTGTCCCGAGATGACTTAGGCCGTAACTTAATAGAAAAACCTAATTCAAAATCATATAGGACTCATAGTGTCGTTGTAAACAGGGTTTTTGATGAAAATAAAGGACATAAACGCCCTATCATAATGCAGGGTTTCACTGGTAAATGCACTTATTCTATGTCTAAAGGTGTCTCTGAAGAAATTAAAAATGCTTTAACTGCATTATCAATTTTTTCAGAATACTCCGGGGTGGGTAGTGCAGTATCTAGAGGTTGTGGTTCTGTTATAACCAAAATACGGGAGGTTAATTGATATATGGTTAATCCAATTAAGGCAGGTATATTAGAGGGTGAAAAAGAGATAAAAGAATTATCAGATGAAGAATCAGTTCTTTTAGAATTTTATGGAGATATCGATCCATTATTACGGAAAGAAGGTTGGAGTTACTTACCAGCTAAATCTGTAGAATTTGGCAAGATAGATCAATCTCTATTGAACCATATCAGGAATGGAGTTTCTTTTTTATCACAATTTAAAAATGTCCTGAATGAAATCGGGATTGATTTTGATAGGGTAGACCTTAAAAGAACCGTTTCTCTATTTATATTGCATGATCTACATAAACTTGAAGATAAAGACTGGGAAAATGAGTTTAATATCGATAAAAAAACAGTTAAAAAAGCCGTTTATGATTTAACATTAGATAATTTCTCCGATTTAGATATTGAAGATTATTATTCATGCGTTAAAGCCTCACATAGATCAAGCAATTCTAAGACAGGTAGATTGACGCCTGAATACTCTAGGTTAGCCCCTCTTATTCGTTTAGCAGACGCTATGGCTTCAAGCCCATCTCCAGGAGAAGCTGCTAGTTATAAAAACCAAGAAATATTAAAAGAAAAATTCGACAATTTAGAATTTAGTTTCCATAAATTAGAGGAAGTTAAAGGAATTTCAACCAATATCTTAAACCGTAGTATCGCTGATTATTTGGAAACAAAAGGCCATCATATCCTAACAATATACGACAACGGATGTCTATATCTTAAAGAAAAAAATATCGATAAAATCGATTTAAATGAAAAAGTTTTCAATGCGATTTATGATAATTTTGTTAGGTCCTTAAGAAAATCACATGAAAACTTAAATGACCCCAGTAAACTATCACAATCTATAAAAGGTGGCCGTTTAGGCCACTATAACGCCAGTTCTGAATATTATTTTTACTCAGGTATAGAAAATATAATTAAAGGTTTTTGTTTTAAAGGGGCTAGTGATGCAGATAGTGATAACGATTTAACCGATTCAATGATTTCTGATATAGAATTAGCCGAAGAAGTAACAGAGATAGAGATTGATAAAAAAGACCGGACAGTTATAGGTTTCGCAAGAATCGTTGCCTCTATCTATAAACAGATTCTCTCATTAGAAAATGATCTTGATTCGGGTTTAAAGATATTAGGTGAAATATTTAATGCAGATAACTCTACTAAAAAACTAATGGAGACTAATGAAAAGCAAAAAAATGAGTTAGAAAGCGGTGGTAAATGGATTTATTCAATACCTATAGCTCAAGAGTTTCTTGAATCAGAAATCGATGGAAAAAAACCTATTGAACTAGAAACTAGAATATTATCTGAATATATATCTGAAGGAGTCTTAAATAAAATAGATAAAGAAAAAATAGAATCAAAACTAGTAGGTGACTTTGAAAAAGAAATAAAATCATTTATTTCTGATATAGTTATTTTAAATAACACTAAATATGATTTTGAAATCCCGGATATTTTTGATGAATACATTTCTAAAAGAAATAGTAAGTTATGTTCTATCTGTAACCGTTCAACTTTTGGAAACAAAAGCGATATGGAGTCAAAAAAATCGTTACATGGGCTTCAAGCAGGCTTCAGCAATTATGTAGACTTAGGAGCATCAAAACCAGAAAACCTGCTTTTATGTAAAGCCTGTCAAGTTGAATTCGGATTAAGAAATATTGAAATCAATAATGAGCAAGAATATAGAATATTTTATCATTTTATTCCTGACTACTTTTATACCCCTGTAACCTGGAGTATTGCAGAAAATATTGTTCAAATAGTAGGGAACGGAAAATCACAGGTTTTAAACATTGCAAACACTGTAATTTCCGGGGAATTCAATAAAAATATAGAAGAGGATTTTGAAAACCTAGCTGGAGATGAATCCGGATTAAGTGTACTTGAATCCACAATCGGTGAATTTAAAAACAACTATGGAACCCAGATACTGGAGTACCACAGAAATAGTTCCAATCGAAACCCGTTAAATGATACCTCAGTTCATTTTCTAGGAATCTTTACTGGGTTAGTTGCAGCTCAACTTTCAGGTTCAAGAGTTGTTATAACAAAGAAACCTATTAACCCATATCCATCAACTTCATTTAAAGAATTTGCGAATATCGATTGCGGAAAAAACCAGGTTTTAAATATAACAGGAACTAAAGTTCCGCTCTCTGAAATAGAAGATAGATTAAAAGCTCTTTCTTCGATAATTAGAATCGGTTATTCAATAGAGATGAAAGACTCATTATTCGCTCAACATCTCCGTATCTGTAGAAATAATGACTTACCTGGGTCATACCTACTGAAGAAAGCTTTAAGAAGCAATGATAATGAATCTCAAGTTATTGGAAACCATCTAAATGATGCATATATTATTGATTTAAATTTCGGTGATAATATGACTAAAAATAAGCTTGATAAACTAGCTGAACTTGGTTTTAGGGTCGCAATCCCTAAAACCTACAAACCATACGCTGTAGAAAGGCCCTTCCGAGAATCTGTTAAAGCTATCACCAAAATAGGGATTGACGATCTGGGGGAAGAGGATTACAAAAATTTAGTGGCAGGCAGACTCCGTAAAGGATTGGAAAGAGGTTCTCAGACCTTCTCAAAGTCTAAAGAAGACCTAGGTACTGAGAAGGGATGGGGTGAACGTATAGATGAGTTCGCCGAGTATTTTGTTGAAGAAATATTTTATGGCATATGCGATGGCAATCCAGGAAAGTTAAAGAGAAAATCCAATAACATGGCCGACGCCTACTATTCAGGCGTACTAAAAAGGAAAAATAGATTAAAATAAGATTTAATGGTGTTTATAATGTCTTTAGACGAACTTAAAAATGGAACAGTAAGTGAACTAACTAACAAACCCGAGAACAACTATACCTCGATTTTAGTGCTAAGAGAGCTTGAAAGTAACGCTGTATTCACAACAAACGGAGTAGATGCGGATATTGGCACAATAGCTATTGAAGACAGTGAATATAACCCAGTTCTAATGTTCATGCGTAAACAGAGTGGAAGCGACAGAAGATATGGTAAATCCATGCAGAGAGAGCTGTTAGAAGACGTTGAATGTACAATGAACGTTAACGAAATGTGTCAAAAATGCCCTGAATGTGTTTTATTCGGATCTGCTGCCTCAGAAGGAGACTACGACATATCTATAACTTCCAGAGTAATGTATGATACCGCCTACAGCCTCAGAGATTCAAACGTAGTGGTTGAAGAAAAATTCCAAAACGCACCAGGCGATAGCTATTCCAAAAAAGCAACTGCAGGAATTAGAGAGCCAGATTTCGTACTTCCAGGAACAATGTTCCCTTGCGTTATAACCCTCAGAGACGCTACTCCAGAAGAACTAGCCTTCGTTCTCGCCATTACACTTAAAAATAAAAGGTATGGAGCAACTTCAAGCAGACAAGGAAGAACTAAAAACCACATATTAGGTATATACCAAGGCAATGAAGAACCAGCATCTAACCTCGCCATAACTAAAAAAACCATCAATAAACTAGGAGACGCCAATGAAATCACCAAAAGAGATACAATCTCAATCGATAAAGCAAAAAAAGCAGTTAAACAATCTTTTGATGAAATATTGAAACAAGAAAAAATAGATATGGAGGAAATAGATAATACAAAGGATATTTTAAACGAAGTAAGAGAAAATATCGGTGAATACTTAAAAAACCAAAAAGAGGTATCTAATCAATTTATTGAAAACCAGGTGAACTAATTTTGAAGGCCTATAGACTAGAAATAGAGACTGAAGGTCTGATAAGATTTGCATCCAGGGAGATCGGTAGATTAGTAGACACCGGTGATTTCATCTCCAACACCTCCCTTTATTATGCATTAGGACTGGTGAATTCAACATATGTAGATGTCTTAAAAAAACCAACATATATCGAGGACACATCCAAAATCTACAGAAAAGTCTATGTCACGCCAGCAATCCCTATGAACGACCTAAATCATACCAATCTGCTGACAACTGTTTCAGGTAATAACTATGTCACTCTCAATCTATCTGCCACGGATAAAAGAAATGTGATAAACAAGAAGAACTACCCTAAAATAGGCAGTGAAAGGGTTTTAAACCCACAAAATACATTTGAAACTTTTTTAATTATTAAAGACCCTGAATATAAGATAGACCTACCTAAATTTTTCCGGTTAGGAAAAAAAAGAGGAAAAGCAAGGCTCCACTGGAATGAAATAGAAATTCAAGAGAAACAAGGAGTTTTCAACCTAAACCATCCTATTGGAGTTTATGATACAGATATGGTTCCTTCAGCTAACTTGATCACCAAAAAAATTCGGCCTGTCCCTCTAATGTTACAGGCTAGATATGAAGGAAAATACCTTGAATTAAACACCGAAAATGAAAATAAGATAATACCAGGTGATATTGGATTCCTCAAACAAAAAAGGTGAACTTAAAACCTTTATACCTAGGTTTAGAAGACGAAGAGTATTTAGATGGATTAAAACCATATACCCATCAATTAGAAGTAGAAAAATTAATTAAAAATGATAAGCGGAGCTTCGGGTTTAATTTCTCCCCTACCGGTAGCGGTAAAACTTTTTCTTGGTTGAAACCTGCAATTGAAGGAGAATATGGTGTCATTGCAGTCTATCCAACAAATTCCTTGATAGAAGACCAATTTGAAACAGCAAAGAATTTCTATAGACAATATTTTCCAGAAAAAAATGTTAAAATAAGGGTATTGACTAGAGAGTCGGTTATAAAAGTAAAAAAAGACCTAAATACAAAAAGTAATGGTAAAGCTGTTGAAAGGATATTACAGGATCTAAATGAACATAGACGCAAAAAAGGACCTTCAATTTTATTGACCAACCCAGACATCTTACTACTGATTTTCAAGCGTTTGTATTCTTCAGGACAGTATATGATAGGAAACCTTTTTTCCAATGACATTTTAGTTGTTGACGAGTTTCATTTAGCAGATGTAAAACAAAGAAACGACCTTATCTTTATCGCTTCCTATTTGATGGAAGAACAATACTCAAATATAGAGAATATCATATTCCTCTCCGCAACCCCTAATAAAAAAATAATAAACAGATTAAAACGAACAATATCTGGAGATATCGTAGTAATCGAATCTGAATCTCAATCAAATAATTTTAAAAACTCTAATTGTATAATGCCAGAAGCAAATTTAAATCTATTTGAATCTCAGCTATTTAAAACAAGTAATCATATAAAAAATAACTATCTCGATAAGGTACTTCAAGTATGCCAAGATGGTAAGACTGTAATTATGCTTGATGGATTGAAAGAAGTCGATGAAGTTTACAACTTACTTAAATCCGAATTAGAAGAAAAAAATATAAAAAGGATAGATGGATTCCATAGGGATAATATAGAGGAAAAACTATCTGAATTCGAAGTATTAGTTAGTAACTCTGCAGTCGAAGTAGGTATTGATTTCGAGGTGAAAAACATCATTTTCTCGGGATACTCCGACGCTAGATTTATGCAGAGAATCGGGAGACTAAGAAAATCAAGTTCTGAAGAAAACCATATTATAGCCTTAACCGATAAAAACCTAATCGATTCAATTAAAAAAGAAATACCTATCAAAAGAAAAGACCTTGAAACATTAGTAAGAAATAAACTAAACTCAAATAACAGGCCTGAATCATTCACACGTACCTACTCAGTAAGAGAATGGATATATTTCTACAGCAATTTAATGGAAGAACTAACCAGCTCTGAAACCGAAGAACTTGGAAATCTGATATATAGATTAATTAAAAACCTGTTCTCTACTGAAGAGAAAACTGTTACAGATCATTACTTGGAAGAACAAGCAAAAAATGTCGTCAAAACGAAACAAAAAACCGTAATTTCAAACTATTTACGTGATCTTGAAACCTATAGAGGAGATAATTTTCAGGCTTTAGTTTACGATGAAACGGAAAACCAAATTAAGACCTATAACTTAAGACACCTCCTTAGATGGGGTGACGTTGAGTTTGTCGAAAAAGAAAAACTTAGAGATTTAATTCCTAATTCCCAAAAAAATAGGTTTGACAGTTTATCTAGGTATATGGATGGCTATTGTTTGTATAAAGGATCTATAGATAACTATAGAAAGCTTTGGATTTCCCCCTACAGCTCTAATTTCTTTATGGCTTACCTAAAGAACTCTAATGAAGACCCTACAATCGAACCAGAAAGTATCTCCGGAATAAGTTTCAGAACCAAACCCGAAATAGATTCTATCGATACTCTGAATAAATATACTAAAAACAAAGAAATAGTGGTAAAAGCTCTAAGCGGATCCAAAAATGATATAAAAAACATGTATAACGTTTCTGATTACATGATGCTATATCCTATACGAACTACAAATACATTGCCAAAAATGGTTTCCACATTTGGCCTAGATTCTTTCTACCTACACCGGAGGGTGATAGATAATCAGATATAAAAGACTAATTAACGTTTCAAATTTGAATCAGTATATCTATTGTCCACGCAGATATTGGTATATCAAATATTATAATACAATTGGTAGTAATTTCTACAAAAGAGATGGAGAACTTAAACATAAGAACAAGTCAATAAAAGGCGGTTGGATCCGTGAAATTTATCTAGAGTCTGAAGAAGTTGGACTTAAAGGAAAAATAGATATTTTAGAACAAAATAACGATTTGATACCTATTGAAAGAAAACGAGCAGAAGACTATTTTTATAGCGATAAAATACAGATTACAGGCTACTGTATGTTACTGGAAGATAACATCGAACAAAAAATCAATAAAGGAATTATATATCTATATGGCTCCGACAAAAGAGAAGATATTGAAATCAATGAAAAATTAAGGAATAAAGTTTATAAAACAATTGAAGAAATGAAAGAACTTGACAGTGATTCCCCTCCAAAATTCGTTGAAAATAAAAATAAATGTAAAAAATGCTCTACTTTAGAATATTGTATGCCAGATGAATCCAAAAAGCTAGGTGAAGCTTGAATGGGATTAAAATCCGCTGAAAGAATACTAAACGAGTCATCTATATACATAACAAAACAAGGTAGTCAGGTTAGAACAGAAGGCGGTAGAATTAAAGTCTGGGACAATATAAACGAAGAAGAAATAGGGTCATATCCAGTTAAAAAAATAGACACAATCAATATATTTGGAAATATCAATCTCACAACCCCATCCATAACAAAAGCAAGCAAAAACAGTATAACAATAAATTATTTTTCCCAACACGGCAAATACAAAGGATCATATATCCCGACAAAAAATACAATCGCAAAAATACTGAAAGAACAAACTAATCTATCAAATGAACAAAAACTCAAAATATCAAAATCATTCATAAAAGGAAAAATAAGAAACTCAATCACATTATTAAAAAGGAAGAACATAAACCCGCCAAAAAAACTTGAAGAAATCATCAAATCGATAAAAGAAATAAGTGAGATTAATATACTGCGATCTTACGAAGGAGAAGCCGCAAACATATATTTCAATAAATTAAATAAAGCCTTAATAGATGGCTGGACATTCAAAAAAAGAAGTAAAAACCCACCAAAAGACCACATAAACTCCCTATTTTCTCTAACATACACTATGATAAAAAACGAGATAATGACATCTCTACGCCAATACAACTTAAACCCCTTCTTAGGAATTATGCACGCTGATAGATACGGAAGACCCTCATTAGCATTAGACCTAATGGAAGAGTTCAGACCAATTTTCTCCGATGCATTTGCAATCAGATTAATTAATAGAAAAACATTAACACATAATTCTTTTAAACAAAATAACCACTTAAAAGAAAACGAATTTAAAAAATACCTAAATAAATTCGAAAAATACATGAAAGAAGAACTCAAACACCCACATTTCGGGTACAAAGTAACAAGAAGGAAAACAACAAGAATGCAGGCAATATTACTAAGAAAAAGCATAACAGGAGAAATGGATGAATACCACCCATTAATCTCCAACAAATAAAATGAGATTAGTAGTAACCTACGATATACCAAACGATAACCGAAGAAGAAAAGTTTACAAAACATTAGAAAGCTACGGAGCATGGAAACAATACAGTGTTTTTGAACTAGAAATAACCAAAAAAGAGAAAATAGAATTAATAAACAACCTAAAACAAAAAATCACAAAAGAAGACAACATCCGAATATATAGATTATGCAAAAAATGCAAAAAAGAAACAAAAGAACTGGGCGAAAAAACAAAAGAAAACAAGGACTTCGTAATATAAATATCGACCTATTTAAAGACACTGGATAGCCCCCATCCATGAAAAAACAACCACAAAAAACAAAAAATACAAGTATTAAATCAACAAAGAAAGAACCTAACCCCCGCCTCTAACCACCTTAGAAAATCCAAAAGGAATTGAAA
>Ga0207421_10008957_pt1 | contig 10217 bp, 9 predicted proteins | sample SodLakKL_010_SED_4_FD_187542 | JGI IMG/M metagenome (GOLD analysis project Ga0207421, IMG submission 187542) | Alkaline sediment microbial communities from Lake Tanatar, Kulunda Steppe, Russia - 8KL_010_SED (SPAdes) (version 2) | ecosystem: Environmental > Aquatic > Non-marine Saline and...
TGTTATAATCATAATCGACTGATATATCCACGAAAGGGCGAATCCCATGACTCACTTCCTTTTTGCGTTCAATGCGCTCATGCCGTTGTTGCTGCTTGCATCCATCGGCTATCTGATGAAAAACACCGGCCTTGTAAGCCGTAGTTTCATCGACAACCTCAATAAATATGTGTTCTATATCGCGCTTCCCGTCCTTATCTTCATGACCCTTTCGGGCATCGGTAACCTTGAAGATCTGGATTGGCCGGTCGTCTATTTTGCGGTAGGCATGCTGATTCTCGTGACGCTGATCGGCTACTGGACCGTGCGTTTTTTACGCACGGAAAGACGCTTCAAGCCCGTCATCATGCAAGTGTTTTTCCGTGGGAACTTCACGCTGATCGGGATTCCGCTCGCCATCCGCCTGGGCGGAGAAGAGACCCTTCAGATGATCATCATCCTCAATGCCGTCCTCATCCCGATCACCAACTTTCTCTCCATCCTGACGTTCAAAATCTGGAAAGAAGAATCCGATGAGACAAGCCTCTTCACCGACGTCATCAAGGATACGCTCAGAAATCCGCTCATGATCGGGGTGTTTGCGGGACTTCTGGCTTACGCTGTGGGTGCGACCACCGACCGCTTTGAAAATACGTTCACCATCATTCCTGAAACGCTTTCGATGATCGCTTCGACCGCGACACCGATGGCGTTGATCGCAATCGGCGGTCAGTTTGAGGCATCACAGGCCAGACTCCAGCGCTTCCCGCTAAGCGTAGCGGTCGTTTCGAGACTTGTCGCTGTGCCTTTGATCACATTCACCGTCGCCTTTTTCCTGCACCGCATCATTCCGTTTGGGGATTCATGGGCCGCACTGATCGCGATCTTCGCTTCCCCCGTCGCCGTAAGCAGTGGCGCCATCACGAAAGGACTCGGCGGGGATGAGCGATTCGCCTCGCAGGTCGTCATCTTCTCGACCGGCCTCGCCGTGTTCTCGATTTTCATCATCGTCATCATCTTCAGACTGCTTGGCTTGTTATAAAAAAAATAGACGGTTCGCTACAGTATTGTAGGAACCGTCTTTTATTATCATTCTCTTCGGAAGGTACCGGATTCAAAGGAGATGTCCCCGGCATAAAGCAACAGGGTGTCGAAATCCGGCATAAACACGAATTCGTTTGTCACATCGCTCGATGCGCCATCAAACAGACCCATATGTGAGTACATGTGGTCGCCACCGGCGGCACGTCCTGGACGTGTCCATTGTGGCGGCCCGCCACCACCCGGGTTCGAGGCGCTTCCGCCACCCGACCAAGGCGGCCGGCCGTCACCGGGGGACCATGTCTCGGAGCCATCCGGCGGGTCGGAAGGGCTGAAGGTTCCGTCGTCCTCTTCGTTATCGGGGTCGCCTTCTTGATATGTGCCGCTGAAACTGTTCAGTAAAATGCCGTGGAATGAGTAGAGTTCGGACCCCCGCTGTATGCGCATGTCGGGATGGAGATCGCTGTTCACGAGGCCCTTGTCGTTATCGCCTTCACTTGTAGCCATGGCGTATAGCGCGCCTTCGAAGTTGAAATCCTGCCTGGTTGCGTTGATCAGTGCGCTTTCATTGGTCATGAAGAAGAGTCTCGGCCGGTCGTTGTTTTCAGCGACCGTACGGATGCGGTCAATGATGAGGTTCTCACGAGTGAAAAGCGCCATGCCCGCAACGTCCGTGTTGGTGGTTCTGAACCCATGACCGGATGCGAAATCGATGTGAGTTCTTCCTTCGACAAAGAAGGTTGCGCTTGTATTGATGGAGACGTCGCTGTGGACATTGAGGTCGCCAAGCACCAGTATCAGGCCTTCTCCGATGATGCTTTCGGTGGACTGAAGTGTCAAATCACCGCCGATGACAAGAATATTGCCCTGCAGGTCCAGTGTCTCTCTCGTCATGGTCACATCGCCCTCGTGATAGCGGTTGACGCTCATGCTTGCGCCATCGGGAAAACCGCCGGAGAAGTAGTCTTCGTTGTCCCATTCGCCATAGACGACGTTAAAGTCGTTCGCGAGGGTGTCATGGATATGCTCATCGAAATTGAAGCCTCGAAAGATGTTTCCAAAGAGCGGGAAGCCAAGGTCGTTGATGTCGGCGTTCTCATCGTTGAAGTGGAAGATATAATCATTGTCGTCTTCGTTGATGCATCCGCCCGTTTCCAAACAGGCGCCGTAGTTCTCGCTCAGGATGTCCGAATCGTCAAAGAATGTATAGTTGGAAATGGTCGCATCGAGAATCTGGTAGTTGCTGCCGTTATAATCAAGGGTTTCCCAGTTCAGGTTGATCCACCGTCCATAGACGTGTGATTCAATGAACTCTCCGCCATTGAGCATGACGTTGGCGTTCGTGGCCATGCCAAAGAAATAAGTACGATATTCCTCGAACTCCTGACCACCATAGGTGGCGTATAGGGTCCGTACGAGCGTCTGTCCGTTTTCCATCGTGTAAGAGAAGTCATAGGTACGGGCGATGAACTCGTCTTCGGAATCGCCGCTGCTTATTTTACCGGAGTCCGTGACGGTGACACCGTAGAGGTCGTAGATGTCCTCGATAATGGTCGATTCTTCGAAATTCTCCTCGAAATTTTCAAAGAGGTCCTGACTGATGGCCCTGGTTTCGATCTTGAAATACTCCATGGCCTGATTGATCCTGAACCTGGCCTCATTCTCCTGGTCGTTGCGTTCAATGGTGCGGTTGGTGTTTTCCGCGACCCGGAACGTGTAGGAACTGACCTGGGTGAGTGAAAACGTCAGCAACGTAATCATGATGAGCGCGACACTGAGCACGCTTCCTTTTTGATTGTTGATCATGGTGTCACCTCCTTAGGGTTAAAAAATGATGGTGGTCTGGAACTCTTTGGGCGAAAAGATGCGTTCGCCGCTTCTGAGTCGTTGAGTAAGTGTGATATTCAACGTAATGATGGCACTATAGCACCGTTCTTCTTCATCTTCGAAAAGTGCCGTGTCGAAACAGGTGTATTGCACGAAACTGCCCTCGGTCACCTCGATATTGGATGCATTGAGCCGGTATTGGTCGGGATCGATGAACATCAGGGCTTCACTGTCCCATGTTTCTTCGGTCTCGGGCCCGTAATAAAGACTCATTGTTTCACTGTCGTATAAGAGGATATAAGAACGCCGGTTTGAGTAATCCCGGAAAATCGATCCGTCATCGCGTTGCGCAAGGTCGTATTCATGGGAAAGCCGGATGATGTCCTTGCCTTCGACGTCGGTTGCGACATACTCGACGCTGCGTACTCCGAGTTCGAAGACTTCCTGTTGGATGGACTCGGCGATGTGATACGATTCATCGAGCAAGCGGTTGTCATACTCGATGGCGTTACGGGTGCCAAGGACACTCGATGTGACTGAAAGCAGCATCAATATGACAATGCTTCCTACGGAGATGGAAATCAGGACTTCGAAAAGCGTAAGGCCTTTTTCGTTCATTCTAGTCATCGTTTCCACCCACTTCCACACCGGTGATGTCGGAAAGCAGTCCGTGGGAGACGACCGATGCCTCGGTCGGTCCATAGCGGATCCATACGCTGATGCGTACGGCAGACAAATCGCCCGGGTCGCAGTCGGTGCACGTTGCGATGGTGCTTATATGTTCTTTGACTCTGGTGGGCAGTGAACTCTCAAGCAGGTTGTTACGGACGTCTTCGGTAATATAATAAGGATAGATATAGGCTTGGAATATTTCAGGCTCAAACGAGAAATTGTTCCATTCCTGGTCGAATATGTATTCACACAACAAAAATTCATTGAACTCACCGTCAACGACCTCTTCCGGATCGGGAAGCCGTTCGCAGGAGTCGCCTGTGAGGCGGACATAATACCCGTCTTCATCATATTCGGATGCTTCATAGTCTTCCAGATTCTCAGCGAGCAAAGATACGAGTTCGTCATAGTCGAACTTCTCGAAGGCCTGCATGGTCGTAATCGTCATCGAGGATGCGGCCTTTCGCTTGTGCATGGTGATGTTCACTTCATAGTTCCCGATCAGGGCAGTGAGCAAGGGGAAAATGATGACCGACGTCAAAAAGATCACGGCAAGCATTTCAAGCAAAGTGAACCCTTTTTCCTTCATTCATCCGACCCCTTTCAAAAAATTTCGTATAAAAAACAATGCTTATTAATCAATTATATCATACTCGATAGATCAATAAAATAATTATAATTATTAAACTTGCTTTGTCAAAGGGAATGATGTATTGTATAATACAATTAATGAATATGTACTATATGTAGGGTGATAAATATGTTTAGTTCGTTCAGAAACAGTGACTTGGCGTACTACCTTTATACTGCTTTTGTGCTCATCTTGGGCATCGGAAGCCTTATTTTCTTTTACTTCATGGTCACCGGTTTCAACATTGGCGTCTATGAAGCGAATACCCTGGTCGGCAGTGTCTATGTCGGTGGTTTGAGCGAAAGCGAAGCGGAAGCGAAAGTCCGCGATCGCGTCGAACAGTGGTTCGATGACGACACCATCGTTTATGAGATCGGTTACCAGGGTTATTATTATGAGATCGACCGCGATCTTTTCTCTTTTGATATCTCCGGTTCGATCGATAACATCCGCGATGGAACGCGCAATCCGTTGCTCGTCGAACTGTCGCCTCAGGCAATGGCAAATATCGACTTCGAACTTCACAACGAACCCTTCATGTCGGGGCTACAGGGAATCTTCAATTTCGATGACGTGATGAATGAAGTGTTAAACGACGCGGGTGATTTGCAACAGTTTTCAAGGCACCAGCTCAACCATTATACCATCGATGATGCGCAGCTCGTCGAAGTCATCAACGACATCACCATCCCGGTTCAATCCGGTACTGATGTCGACACACTGCTTGCGAACATCGAAGCCGTCCACGATGATCTTACGATCCCATTGCCCGCCCACAGCATCTACAGTGTCTTCGACTTGTTTCCTCAAACAACCGCATCCAGTGAATTGAACACTATTGGTAGTGCCATCCTTGATTTGATCAAACCGACCCATTTCGACATCTATGAACGACACTACAACCCCCAGATCAGCGATGTTCACAACAACCCCTATATCGGGCGTAATGTACGAGTGAACCGTCACCCGAACCTCAATTACGATTTCCGGTTCGAGAACCCGACCTATCTCGACTATGAACTGGAGTTCTACCGTGCCGGCGTTGATACCCTCGGACTGAGGCTCAATGGCGCCCCGTCGCTCGACCGTGTCGAAATTGAAAACGAAGAGACGATCTTGCACCACAACGAAGCGCCCGATGGCGCGACGATCATCGAACCCGGACAGGACGGGAAAGTCGTGTTCATCTACCGTAACGTCTACGACCTCGACGACAACCGGATCAGCCGCACAATCATCGTGTTCGAATACTACGAACCGTTCGACCCGATTGTCGAAGACGAATAAGGAAGGATGTGAACTGAATGGCCAAGAATGCTCCGAAAAGACTCGGTGAAGTCCTCGTCGATGAGGGCGTCGTCACCGAAGAGAATATAGAAGAAGTACTGAGGAAACGTGAAAAAGGCGAAAAAATCGGTGAAGCACTGATCCGTTTCGGCTATTGCACGGATTCACAGATTGTCGATGCGCTGAGCGATTCGCTCGGGATACGTCGTGTCAACCTCGGGATGATTTTCGTCGACGATCAGGTCCTCAAGATGCTCGATGAGGACTTCGTCTCCAAATCGAAAATCATGCCCATCAACATCCAGGGCCGCAGGCTGGTCATCGCCACCAACGACCCGCTTGATTTCCCCACCATTGAAAACGTCCGTCTCAAAACCGGGATGAACGTCGAGACCGTGCTTGCGACCAAAAACGACATCGACACCTCGATCGCGCGTTACTACGGCTTCACCAAAACACTCAAAAGCCTCGGTATCGAAGTCGACAAGCAAAAACAATCCAACGAGAAGTTCTACGACGAAGTCGTCAAGGAACCCGAACGCGAAGCCTCCGAATCGCCCATCGTACAACTGGTGAACCAGCTGTTGCTCACGGCGGTCAAGAGCGAAGCGTCGGATATCCATATCGACCCGACCGACATCGAGTTCAAGATCCGCTATCGTGTGGACGGCGTGCTCACCACCGAACGTTCGCTTCCGAAAGTCGTCCTCCCCAAACTGATCAGCCGGATCAAGGTCATGTCGCACATGGACATCACCGATACGAGAAACCCTCAGGACGGTCGTATCAAGACCGTCATCGAAGGGCGTCCGATCGATCTTCGTATCTCCACCCTTCCCACCGTTCGCGGTGAGAAAGCGGTCATGCGTGTCCTCGACCTTTCCAGGGACTCTCACGGAATCGATCGTCTCGGGCTCACCAAAGACGAAGAGAAGAAGTTCACCAAACTCATCAACCGTCCCAACGGCATCGTGCTTGTCTCAGGGCCCACGGGTTCAGGTAAAACAACCTCGCTTTATGCTTGTTTGGACCAGCTCAACAGCGACGAAGTCAACATCATCACGGTCGAAGACCCTGTCGAGATCGAACTTGAAGGGGTCAACCAAGTCAACGTCAACCCCGACATCGAGTTCACCTTCGCCAACGCGCTTCGCTCCATCCTTCGTCAGGACCCCAACATCGTCATGATCGGGGAGATCCGTGATACCGATACAGCGCAAATTTCTGTCAAGGCGGCCCTGACCGGTCATCTTGTGCTTTCAACCATCCATACCAACTCCGCGGTCAAGACCATCGGGCGTCTGGTCGACATGGGGATTGACCCCTTCCTTGTCGCCTCGTCCCTCTCGGGCATTGTCGCACAGCGTCTTGTGCGTCGCGTCTGTCCGGTCTGCGGGAAATCTGAGACCCCGACTGAGAATGAAAGAGAAATATTTGAAAAATACGGCTTCAACATCAAGAAAGTCAAACGCGCCGTGGGCTGTTCGAACTGCAACAACAAAGGCTACAAAGGACGTGTCGCGGTCTTCGAGATTCTCGATGTCAACGATACCATCGTCCGGATGATCTCCAACAACGCCAAGGAATACGACCTCTTGCAGCAAGCCAGGGACGACGGCACACGGACCCTCGTCGAAGCCGGACTCGCCAAAGTCGAGGCCGGACAGACAACGGTCGAAGAGATTCTCAAACTCGGACTCGATTAGGAGGTCTGAACCATGAAAATCAATGACTACAAATACAAAGCCAAGCGTATGAAAGACGGCAAGATCGTCTCGGGCATCACCGAAGGCCCGTCCAAGGCCATCGTGTCGCAGTTTTTGTTCGAAAACGGGCTGCGCGCCATCGAGATCGACCCGCATGTCTCGTTCGTCGCCAAGCTGAACCGCATCACGCTGAACAAAGTCATCAGTGAAAGTGACCTGATCTTCTACCTCAAACAGCTTTCCTCGCTTCTTAGAAGCGGTGTACAGCTCAACGAAGCCTGCGAGATGCTCGCGACCCAGCAGACCAACAAGAACGTCCGCCGCATCATGTACGGCATCTATTATTCGGTGAACAGCGGACAGACACTCTCCGATTCGTTCAAGGAATACCCGCGCGAGTTTCCGCGCCTGCTTGTGAGCATGATCGCGGTCGGTGAAAAAGTCGGCGACCTCGACGAAGTGTTGGATGAGACCACCGAATATTTCGAAAAGCAGGCCCGACTCAAAAGCTCCATCAAATCCACCATGATGATGCCGATGATCTATCTGATCGTCGCCGTCGTGGTCGCGATTTTCCTGATGGTCGGTGTCATGCCCCAATTTGAGGGCATGTACGATTCGCTCGGTGGAGACCTGCCGGCGATGACGATGTATTTCATGAACGCCGGGAACTTCATGCGCGAAAATGTGCTTTTCATCATAGCGGGCATCGTCCTGTTTGTCGTCGGCATACGCTTCGCCTACAAAAAGTCCGACCGTTTCCAACGCGCCGTCAGTTACATCGCCATCAAGGCGCCGATCTTCGGGGATGTCGTCAAGCTCAACAATCTTTCACGCATCGCCTCCACCATCGCTCAAATGCTCAGAAACCACGTCCCGCTGCAGGAATCCATTGAAACCACCTGGGACACCCTCAACAACAAGATCTACAAAGATCTGCTCGTGCAATCGCAAAAAAGTGTTTTGAACGGTGAGTACATGTCCACCGCGTTCGAACATCACTACGCAAGCGAAACGATTTTCACACGTATGATGATGGTTGGTGAACGAAGCGGAGAACTCGGCAAAATGATGAACAACCTTTCAAAATTCTATGACGAAGACAGCGAAATCAAAATCGAGCGCCTCAAGAAGTCCTTGGAGCCGCTCATGCTGATTTTCATCTACGCATTGATTGTGGTCATGATTCTCGCGGTCATGTTGCCATCGCTCGCGCTTTCAGACCAATTGCAGTAGACTATGAAAAAATTGTAAATACGACAAATGTGCGCTAGCATTATGCATAAAACATGATATAATGTCATTAAGAAATGCTAAATTTCGCTTAAAAAAACCTTGCAAAGGAGTTGGTTGAGCCAAAAACAAACTTGCACTACGTTCATCTGTAGGGGGAAGCATTGTTGGGAATGCTTGGTATGCAAGGAATGATTGATCACGTTAGGATGAAACAAGGCTATTATTGCCGCTGCGCATTGACTGTATGCGCTGAATCGTGCTATAGTTAGCCTATAAACCAATAAAAAATAAATGGAGGAAAGATTATGTTAAGAAACAACAAAGGTGTAACACTTGTAGAACTCTTGATTGTTATCGTAATACTCGGAATCATCGCAGCCATCGCCGTACCGGCGGTAGGGAATATTGTGGAGAACGCACAGAAAGACGCAGTTATTGCAGACGCAACAACCATTAGAAGCGCCATTAACACGTATTGCTTATCTGAAGATGATGTTGCTTGTGATGAAGACAATGAACTTATTAACACTGAGCTACTCGCCGCATATTTTGATGGTGATTTTGAAGATTACACTGCATGGCAAAATGGCGGTACATGGTATGTAGCTTTAGTTTCTGGCGATTATATTTTTGCAGGAAATCCTAATGATAATGATACTTCTAGAGGCGACGTTGAAGATGCCCCAGATGATGACGAAACAATAACTTATGAATTGGATATTGATGATGTTGATAATGTAGATTTTGCCGCCGATAGTGAGGGTGATGTCACAATCGAAGTTAATTTTATTACTGAAGAAACAACTGAAGAAGATTAAATTTAATTCCGAAATTTTAATCTAACAGCATCACAGCATTTGTGGTGCTGTTTTCTATAAAAGCTTTATTGAAGGTGTTGTGAAAATATGGTGTATTTTTTTCTCTTCTTTTTAGGAAGCGCTTTAACCAGCTTCTTTACACTAATCGGAATGCGTGCTCCACATGGAGAAAGCATCAACGGTCGAAGCTATTGTGATCAGTGTGAGATGCCGGTTCCATGGTATGGGCTCATCCCTGTTTTTGGTTACTTCATTCTTAAAGGAAAATGCAAGCACTGCAAACAAAAAATCAATCCCCTCTATCCGGCGATTGAGTTTTTAGTCGGGCTATTGTTTGCCTTATCATATTTATACTTGCAGGATAATGTGATAGAATATGTTATAGTAAGTGTGTTTTACGCGCTCATGATTATTGTGAGCGTCAGTGATTTGCATTACCGTATCGTGCCGGATAAGATTTTGCTTGTTTTCTTGCCGGCCTTGCTTATATCTAGAATCTTTTTCCCGCTTACATTATGGTACTATTCCGTATTGGGTGGCGTATTTGGATTCTTGTTCATGTGGTTTATGGCATGGTATGGAAAGAAGCGCTTTAAACAAGAAGCCTTAGGTGGTGGAGACATCAAGCTTTATTTCTTAATAGGCGTGTTCCTTGAAATCCACTTGGTGTTCTTGTCGTTGTTCTTTGCATCGTTGGTAGGACTTATATTCGGTAAATTCATCATGAAAAAGACAAATTACATACCTTTTGTACCATTCATCTTCGCAGGAAGCCTTATGGCCTATTTTATTGGTCCTTATTTGTTGAATTGGTATTTAGGGCTTTTGACATAAAAAGGGGGAGTCGCCATGTTTAACCGTTCCACACTTAATATCTTCTTCACGGATCGTGAAGTTTCTTTCATCGAGAAGCCGGACGGATACACGATGAAGAAACTCAAGTACTCGTCCGTCGAACTCGAACCGGGGATAATCGAGAACGGCGTGATTTATCGCGAGGAACGGCTCTTGAAGATTTTG
>Ga0207421_10008959_pt1 | contig 10215 bp, 7 predicted proteins | sample SodLakKL_010_SED_4_FD_187542 | JGI IMG/M metagenome (GOLD analysis project Ga0207421, IMG submission 187542) | Alkaline sediment microbial communities from Lake Tanatar, Kulunda Steppe, Russia - 8KL_010_SED (SPAdes) (version 2) | ecosystem: Environmental > Aquatic > Non-marine Saline and...
GGGGTCGTCGAGCGGCTCGAGTTCCTGCAGCGGACCCGAGATCAGCTGGAGGCACTTCCGGCCACGGCCGGGCGCTGGGACACCGTGGCGAGCCGCGTCCTGCGTGAGCATCTCGAGGCCGAACTGGCCGACCACGCCAACGACGAGCCCTCCCTCGACGTCGCCCATCTCGGCTCGACCGTTCCTGCGATGCGGGAGACCCTGGAGGCGCAGCGGACCGATACCGACGAGCAGCGCGAAGCCTGGCTGCGCCGGCTCGAGACCTACGGGGCCGCGCTCGAGGGCTGGCGCACCACGATCGACGTCGGCCGGCGACGTGGGCTCGTGGTCGCTGGCCGGCAGGTCGACAGCGTGGTGGAGCAGCTGCGCTCCGCCGTCGACGTTCGCGGCTCCCTCACCGCGCGCGCCGGCGAGCTCGCACGGGCCCACCCGTCCCTGGCTGGGCGGCTGGATGCCGCGATCACTGATGCGCGCGAGACGAGCGAGGCGAGCGCGACCTGGCTCGAACGGATCTACCGCCCGCAGGCGCGGGACCGGGATGGTGTCGGCGCGGAGCGCTATCTCCGCCATGCGCGCCGGGAGCTGCGCACCGAGCTCGATCCTGCCGAGGCCAGCGCGTGGGCGTGGGACCGCATCGGCGAGCTGTGGAGCCGCGCCGAGCGCACCGCCCGGACCATCGACCCGGACGCGAGCCTTCCGGAGGTGATGCACCGGGTGAAGACCGACCCGGCCTTCGCTGCACCGTCGCGGGCGGCGTTCCGCGAGCTGATGCAGGAGCGTCAGGACCGGGCACTGAAGACCCTCGACGGTGAGCACTTCGAGGTCCCGCCCGCGATCCGGGCTGTCGAGGTGAACCTCGTCGCTCCGGGCGCCCCGCTCGGCGCCTGGTACATCGGCCCATCGGAGGACCTCCAGCGCCCCGGCTCGATCTGGTGGTCGCTCGGCGACCGCCAGCAGATCCCCCTCTACGAAGAGGTCTCGACCGCCTACCACGAGGGCTTCCCGGGCCATCACCTGCAGGTCGGCACCCAGATCACGCTCGCCGACCGGCTCTCCCGTGCACACCGGATCCTCATCTGGAACCCGGGCTACGGCGAGGGCTGGGCGCTGTACGCCGAACGGTTGATGGACGAGCTCGGCGAGTTCGAACGGCCGGAGTACCTGCTCGGCTACCTCACCTCGGCGCTGCTGCGAGCGGTGCGCGTCGTGGTGGATCTCGGTCTCCACCTCGACCTGCCGATTCCCGTCGATGCCCCGCTCCCACCACACGTGACCGTGCCCCGCGGTGGCCGGTGGGACTTCGACCTCGCCGTCGCCGCGATCGAGCAACTGGCCTTCCTCGACCCCGCCTACGCCCGCAGCGAGGTGACCCGCTACCTCGGCATGCCGGCCCAGGCCATCAGCTACGCGCTCGGCGAACGACGCATCGTCGAGTTGCGCGACGCCCGTCGGCTGCGGGAGGGTGCCGCCTTCGACCTCGCCCGATTCCACGCCGACGTGCTCGGCTACGGCCCCGTCGGTCTCGACCACCTCACCGAACTCGTCCTCGACGCCAGCACCCCGGGAACGCGCGGGTAGCGCCTCCGTGGTGGACGAGCGCGTCAGACACCCGACCTGCGGCGTCTCCTCGAGTGTGCCGTGGACGCTACGGGCATCACCCCGACCGACGCACCCCCGGTGTCGAACGCTGGCTCGCTGAACTTCCCGACCGCGATTGGGGCGCCAGAGGGCTGGCCTCATCGGTGCTCTCGGTCGCGGGCCGCGGCCTGACCACCGATCCCGATCGACCCGCCGGGGTCGCGGCGGCGCGGGTGCGGTCACACTCAGGGATCTGGGTGGTGCTACATCGGGCCGGTTCGTCTCCGAGCTCGCCCAGCGCGCCGCCGTCATCGGCGAGCCTGCCCACCCCGAACGGATCTCACCGCTACTCATGGCCGTCTACGGGCTGACCGAACGCGAGCAGGACGTCATCCGCCTGGTGTCGCAAGGTCCTCGTGTGAACTTGTGCGCTGTGCCGCAGTGCGATGCGGGCCGGACTTGACGGTGCTGACGTCGGTGGCCTCGTCGCCGTCAGGTCGGGATCTCGCCGGTGGTGACGATCTGCTCGGCGATGTCGCGCACTGGGATGTTGCGCTGTTGGGAGCTCTTGGTGAGCGCCTCGAAGGCGTCCGCCGCGGTCACATGGCACCGTTCCATGAGGATGCCCTTGGCCTGTCCGATGATGTCGCGCGACGCGATCGCCCTTGCCGTGCCGGATTCGGTGATGGCACCCTTGAGTGCGACACCGGCGTGGGATGCGAAGACCTGCCCGATCACCTTCGAGAACGGGCTGTAGACGTAGGGTCGTTTGGCGTAGAAGTCCAGCGCCCCATAGGTGCGGCCCTGAGCGTGGAGTCGGTAGCTGAGCATCGACCGAACGCCGAGCTTCAGCGCGAGTGCGCGGTACCTCGGCCACCGCTGCTCGGTCTCGAGGTCGTCGATCAGGTACACGGCATGGTCACGCAACGCGTCCAGGCAGGGGCCCTCGCCGGCCTGATACTGGGCGAGGTCGCTCTCGTAGGCCACCCGCGACGAATACGCCGGTGAGGAGATCGTGCGGTTCCTGCCGATCAGCATCAGGCTGGCGCCGTCGCACCCCGCGAGGTAGTCCTGGCCCAGGTCGACGATCAGTTGCAGCAGATCGTCCAGCCCATCGGCCTCAGACAGGCGATGCGCGATCTCGGCGAGCTGCTCGAGCAGTTCGTTCTCGGTGCGCGCATCATCCGATCGCGTCGGGGACCCGGGACGCCACATCCCCGGTAGCCGCCCGCCCGGAGTAGTCGGAGTCGTGCGCGTCTCAGGAGCCGAGAGCTCGATGTGGGCGAGTTCCAACCACGCACCTACCACAGGCAGATCGTCACCGACGGTGTCGTGGAGCGCTTCGAGCGTCTGTTGCATGACGACGGCGGGCAGGCCGCGTCCGGTCAGCAGGGCGTCGAGCCAGCTGACGAGGTCGGTGAGGACGGTGGGGTCATCGACGGACAAGGCGACGTCGGCGAACTTGAGGAGATAGTCGAGGTCTTCGATGGTGTGGTGACGCTGGCGGTCGCCGAAGGTGGCCATCACCGGGAGACGACGTTCGAGGTCGCGGTAGGTGTGCTGGATGATCCCGTCGTGGCGCGTGAGGAGGGTTGCCCGCTCAAGATCACGTTCGGAGTTTCGGACCGGCATGTTGAGGGCCGGGGGCTGGTCGAGCCATCGGTCGAGTCGGCGGGCCGCCTCGGCGGGCTCGACGAAGTGTCCGTCGGCGCCGATCTGGGTGGCCCGGTGTCCGGTCGCGTCGAAGGACCGGCCTCCGACGACCGCCGGCACCCCGAGGTCGTGCGCCACCTCGACGAGGCTGGCCGCGCCCGGCAGGGCCAGCGGCAGGGTGCAGCTGACCGCGACCGCTGCGGGAGCGAGCACTCGCAGTGTGGTGCGCAGGTGGCCGACGGGGGTCGATGCTCCGAGGAACTGCACCCGCCATCCGGCGTCGCGGAACAGCAGGGCGGCCATACGTGCGGGGGTGCTGTGCCAGTCGCCCTCGGCGCAGACCAGCGCGAGGGTATTGGTCGTGCTGCGAGGCCGATCGGTGTAGTTGGTGGCTAGGCCGAGCACGTCGTCGACGACCGCGGTGGCGACGTGTTCCTGGGCGACGGTGTAGCGGCCCTGATGCCATCGGGCCCCGACTTCCTGCTGGGCGGGAGCCAGGAGACCGTTGACGGTGGCGGTGACGCCGGTGTGTTCGAGTTGCTCGATGGACAGATCGATCGCGTCGCGTGGCTGGCCGCTGTCGATCTGCTCGAGGAACCGTTCGACCCGGCCGTTGAGGGTGCTGGTCATCGGGCGATCACCTCGTAGCGGTGCAGCGCGGTCGCGTGGGGAGCGTGGGGTTGCCGGGGGATCCGTGCGTGGGAGCGACGATGGGCTTGGGAACCCATGTAGGCCCGAAAGTTCGTTTCGGAGTCCCACCAGGACACCATCGCATAGCCGGAAGGCGACGCGGTATCGCGCCAGACCTCGAGCCGTTGGAAACCGCCGACCCCGTCGACCTCGCCCAGTCGCTGCCGGAAGGCGTCTTCGAGCGCCCCGGCACCCTCGGGATCGACGGTGAGATGGCTCACCACGACATAGGAACTCACTGCGGTGTCCATGCTCATCTCGTTTCACCGTCTGTGCGGTGCGTCGCCTTCTCTCCGTACATGGCCGTGTCGGACCGTGCGACCGCGTCGATTGCCGGCTCGCCTGCGTTCACGTCGGTGATGCCCGCAGAGAAACCGACCTGATGTTCGCGCACTTGGCGCCACACCTGACGGAGGCGTTCGACGAACTGTCGTCCTCCGGTCTCGTCGGTGTCTTGAAGGGTGGCGATGTACTCGTCGCCACCGAGCCGCCCGGCATGGTCACCGACACGGATCGCGTCACGCAGACAGCCACCGGAATGCTGCCGGATGCGATCGCCGGCCGCCTGACCCACGCGATCGTTGCGTCTTCGAACCCGTTCCGGTCGATCACGACGACCGCGGCGCCCCGATAGCCGCGGGCGAGCAGCCGATCGATGCTGTGCCGGTTGGCCAGACCGGCCAGCGGATCCAGGGAAGCGGCGTGTCGCAGCCGGCTGACACTGCCCACAACGTCGATCGCACGACGTGCGTGGTCGACGACCGCAGGCGGGTGCCATCTCGGGGGCTTCTGGGTGAATACTTCGTGACCTGGTGCCGACGGTTCGACATGACCACATGTGGAAGTCTAGGCGTGACACGGTTGTCCTTGTCATTGTCGTGACATCGTAGGCAGACGACAGAAAGCGGCCTACCGGCTCCGAACGGGCAACGTGCGCAAGCCCAGACGCTGCACCGGCGAGCGGCTACCAACCTCAACCGCCCCCGCTGCCTGAACTCGCACGACGGAGACAGTTCGTCTATCGGCCGGTCGTCGCTCGCGCTCGTCAGCTTCCGCGGAAAGGCGTTGCCGCGGCTGCAGCCGCGCTGGGCACCGCCGGTCGACGTTCCTGGGATCTCGCCGACGCTGGGGGTGTTCGCCGCCATGGGAGCCGGCGCGTGTGTGCTCGAGGACGCGTTCAACGCGCCGGAGCGTCGTGAGGTGATCGCCACCACCGCCCAGCACCTGTGGGACGCGCAGCCCGCCCATGACGATCCCGATGCGGCACGCGCTGACCGTCGTTGGCCCCACCATCGCTGAGCAGCACGTCGCCGTCGGCAAGCCGATCGCCCTGTTCGGCTGCGCCGAGGCCCGCGACTTCGTTGACGTCTTCGAGTTCTGCCAGCGCTACGAGCCCGCCCTGCTGCTGGAACTCGCCGTCCGCCGCGACGCGGGCCTCGGCCCGCAGGAGCTCGCCGAACGGCTGCGCAGGCTCACCGAGCAGCTCACCGAGGTCGATCTGCCCGCGGCCTACCAGGACCGGTTCGAAGAGATCCGCAGCTTCTACGCCGACTGGCGGGCGAGCCTGCTCGGTTGGCCTCGGCAGCAGCGGCGCGGCAGCACGGCGCGGCTTCCAGTCGACGTCCAGACAGGCGGGTAGACGGCTCCCGTCGGGCGATTTATCCGGGTCGCGGCCCACGCGATGGCTGCATCTCCGAGCGCCTCGGGCGTAGCCCGTACCACACCCTGGCGAAGCTGATCCCCGGAGGTTGCTGAGGGTCACGTGTCCAAACCGTGTCCAAACTTCGGCCACGCCGTCACGGCCCATCAAGCCTGTTCTCGCGTTCCGCCTGGTCAGCGGTAGGTTCCGCAGTCACGCGAGCGTGGCGGAAACGGCAGACGCGCTGGGTTTAGGTCCCAGTGGGGTTCACACCCCGTGGGGGTTCAAGTCCCCCCGCTCGCACCCGCTGACCTGCGGGAACGTGCGTGCTCACGACACCTCCGGCGACGGGTCTGTCAGGTTCGCGCGAGGTAGTGATACTCCACATTCGGGAGCTGCCCGGTCGCCATGGCGAGCCGGTTCGTGAAGTTGTACATCGCCGCGATCTCCGCCACGTCCCAGACCTCCTCATCGGTGAGCCCGTGCGCGCGCAGCTCGTCGAGCTGCTCCTCCTCGCACGTCGTCGGCTCGCGCGTGATGCGGACCGCCCAGTCGAGGATCGCTCGCTGACGTGGCGTGATGTCCGCGCGGCGGTAGTCGAGGGTGATGCGGTCCGCCCGCACGGGGTCGCCGAGGTGCTCGCGCAGCGCCGCACCGTGGGCCACCAGGCAGTACAGGCAGCTGTTCTCCATCGAGACGGCCACGGCGATCATCTCGCGTTCGGCCTCGGAGAGATGCTCGCTGCCCACGTGGAGGTCACGGAAGTGCTGGAACCAGGGGCGGAAGCGTTCGGGCCGCCAGGCGTACGCCTGGAACACGTTCGGGACGAAGCCGATCCGCTCACGCGCCTTCGCGAAGAGCTTCTGCAGGTCCTCCGGCAGCTCCGACTCGTCGGGAACGGGGAACCAGCTGATGTCGGCCATCTCGTGCCTCCTGGCGGCTGGGTGTCGGTACGGGCGGCGCGCGGCGCGACCGCCCTCGCCGGACGAGCCCGCGACGGCGCGACCCGTCGCGAGGTTGACCAGACGATAGACGGCGCCGGCCTCCCACGGTCGCAGTCGCCACAGGTCGCCTTGCCGTCCGTTCACGTCCCCCGCTCGCACCCCTTCCGGCCTGCGAAACCCGGAAACTGGGTGCATCGTCAGGCAGCGCGGCTCCTACCGATGGGGGCCGAGGTCGACCCCGCCTCTCTTGCGGGTCTGGGCTTTGACCAGGTCGATGCAGCCGTCCCACCTGAGCCGGCCAGCGATGGCGTCACGGGTGATCGTCCCCGGAAGGGGAGATACCACCACGGTTGCCGCTGCGCCCGGTCCACATAGGCGGAGAAGGCCCCATCCCGCCGCGCCCGGCCCAGATGACGATCGGCGAGCAGCAACAGCCACCCGTTGGGCTTGGCCTGTCGCCTGATCTGACAGACCGCCTCCAACGCGCCCACGGGCGACCAGCCGGCGGCGACGAGACAGATCATCGCCGCGGCCGGAGAACGACCGATCCCCCACGGCAGTGGAAGAGCATCTTCGTGCCATCATCGACACGGCGCCCCGGATCCACAGGTTCCCCGATGTGTTCATCGCCGGCTGCGTGCTCGTGATCGGGGTCGGTGACGTCGGCGATGTACCGCTGGAGGGTCACCAGGTCCGGTCGTGGACTGGCCACGACGAGATGTTGGTCATCAAGGTCCGCCCGCGCCGCCGCGACGGCTTGGTACGGTCGCGACATCGACGCCGAGGGAGCCCCCAGGAACCGGGGGCTGAGAGCGCACCGGGACGGTGCGGGACCTCGGAACCTGATCCGGGTCATGCCGGCGGAGGGAGCGCGTCATGCTGGGACCGACCGTGAGCATCGTCCTGCTCGTCGCGGTGCTGCTCGTGTTCGTGGCGATCGGCCTGCGGCGTGACGAGGGCGCCGACACCGACCTCGACGGGTTCCTGGTGGCCCGTGGCAGCCAGGGACCGGTGGCGCTCGGCCTGTCGTTCCTCGCCTCGGGTCTCGGCGCCTGGATCCTGTTCGCACCGCCGGAGCTGGGTGCGATCCTCGGGATCGGTCCGGTCATCGGCTACGCGGTCGCAGCCGCCGCCCCGTTCCTGGTCTTCGCGTTCGTGGGCCCCCGCCTGCGCCGCATCGTGCCGTCCGGGCAGGGACTCAGCGAGTTCCTACGGGTGCGGTTCGGGCCCAGCGTCGGCATCACCGTGACCCTGGTGTCGCTGCTCTACATGGGGGTGTTCCTCGCGGCGGAACTGGTGGCCATCGCCGGGCTGGTCGAGCTGCTCGGCGGTGTGCCGCGGACCGTGACCGTCTCGGCCGTGGTCACCGCCACGCTGACCTACACCGCCTACGCCGGTCTGCGTGCTTCGTTGCGGACGGACCGCTGGCAGGCCTGGGCGGTCATCGTGCTGCTGACCATCGGCGGTGTCCTGGCCGTGACGCGCGTCGACGGCCCGGTCGAGGTCGTCCGGGTCAGCGGCCTGCTGGGCATCGATCGCGTGGGCGCGCAGAGCGCAGCGACCCTGATCCTGGCGGTCACCGCCGCCAACCTGTTCCACCATGGCTACTGGCAGCGGGTCTGGTCGGCACGTGACGACCGGGCGCTTCGCACCGGAGCGCTGATCGGCGCCGCCGTCACCATCCCGCTGATGCTGATCGCCGGCGGGTTGGGGGTGCTGGCCGCCGCCCTGGGCGTGGTCGAGATCCCGGCCCTGTCGATCTTCGCCCTGGCCGCCGAACTGCCGACCGTCGCCATCGCCGCGGTGCTGCTGCTGGGCGTCGCGCTCGTCACCTCGTCGGTCGACACGTTGGAGAACGCCTTGGCCGCACTGCTGGTCGCCGAACGACCGAGCCTGCGACTGCGTCACGCGAGGCTGTTGACGGTCGTCATCGTCGTGCCCGCCGCCGTGATCGGGGTCGTCGCCACCTCGGTGCTGCAACTGTTCCTGATCGCCGACCTACTGGCGGCCGCCCTGCTGGTCCCGGCGCTGCTCGGGCTGTGGCGACGCACCACCTCGACCGCGGTGTGGAGCGGGATCGCCGCCGGTGTGATCGGTGCGGTCGGCCTGAGCTGGTGGGTGACCGGCACGCTGGGCGGGGCGATCGATGCGGTCACGTTCCCCGATGCGGTCCCGACGTTGGCGCCCTTCGCCGGGGCGCTGGTGGCCAGTGCGCTCGTGACGGTGGCGGTGTCGTGGGCCGGGCCGGGTGGCAGCGACCTGGACGGACTGGACGAACGCCTCCGGGCGCGGGTCGCAGCGGGACGCGGCACGGAGGCCCGGCCATGACCGACCCGCTGCAGCCCCGCCGACCGTTCCCACGCCTGCACGTGCTGACCGATGCCGCCCAGCAGCTCGAGGACCTGCGCATCGTGGACGCTGCGCTCGCCGGCGGCGCACCGGCGATCCAGGTCCGCGTCAAGGGGCGCACCGATCACGACCACCTGGCGATCGCCCGGGCGATCACGGAGCGCTGCCACGCCGCCGGGGCGATGTGCATCGTCAACGACCGGGTCGACGTGGCGCTCGCCGCCGGCGCTGACGCGGTCCACCTGGGGCTGACGGACCTGCCGATCGCGGATGCCCGCGCGCTGGCCGGTGACCGCCTGCTGATCGGCGGCACGGCGCGCGACCCGGAGACGGCGGTCCGGTTGGTGGCGGCCGGCGCGGACTACCTCGGGGTCGGCCCGACCTTCGCCACCCGCACCAAGGACGGGCTCCCCGATCCGCTCGGGCCCGAGCGCGTCGCCGCGGTCGTCGCCGCCGTCGAGGTGCCGGTGATCGCGATCGCCGGGATCGATGTGACCCGGTTACCGGCCGTGCTCGCCACCGGGGCCCACGGTGTCGCGGTGGTCGGGGCCGTGACGGCCGCCGACGATCCCGCCGCCGCCGTCCGGGAGCTGCTGGCTCGGCTCGACGGCACGCAGCCGGGCGGGGACGGGGACGGGGACGGGGACGGGGACGGGGACGGGGACGGGGACGGGGACGGGGCATGAGATATCCGCGCACCGAGGTGGTGATCGTCGGCGGCGGCCTGATCGGGCTCGCCAGCGCCTGGCAGGCGGCCCGAGCCGGGCTGTCGGTCCGGCTCGTCGATCCCGATCCGGGTCGGGGTGCCTCCAACGTGGCCGCCGGGATGCTCGCCCCGGTCACGGAGGTGACCTACGGCGAACAGGACCATCTCGGCCTGACCATCGCCGCCGCACGCGCGTGGCCGGCCTTCGCCGCGCAACTCGAGGACGCGACCGGTCACGACCTCGGGTACCGCGCCACCGGCACGCTGCTGGTCGGCTTCGACGGCGACGACGCGGCGGTGTTGGCGGACCTGCGCGCGTTCCAGTCGGAGCTCGGACTGGAGGTCACCGCCCTTCGCGCCAGGGAACTCCGGACGCGCGAACCGATGCTCAGCCCCCGGGTGCGCACCGGACTTCTCGCCGGGGAGGACCACCGCGTGGAGCCACGGGCCGTGGTCGCCGCGCTGCGGATCGCGGGACAGGAGGCCGGCGTGGCCTTCGAGCGAGCGTCGGTCGCCCGCCTGGACCACGTCGACGGCCGCGTCCGGGGCGTGACGCTGACCGATGGGCGGCACCTGGGTGCCGAGGAGGTCGTGCTCGCCGCAGGTGCCTGGTCGGCGGGCATCGACGGTCTGCCCGGGACGGCTCGTCCGGCTGT
>Ga0207421_10008964_pt1 | contig 10212 bp, 10 predicted proteins | sample SodLakKL_010_SED_4_FD_187542 | JGI IMG/M metagenome (GOLD analysis project Ga0207421, IMG submission 187542) | Alkaline sediment microbial communities from Lake Tanatar, Kulunda Steppe, Russia - 8KL_010_SED (SPAdes) (version 2) | ecosystem: Environmental > Aquatic > Non-marine Saline and...
CATGGCCCGAATGGGGAGGACGGAACTATTCAAGGACTCTTCAGGATGATGGATATACCGTTTGTTGGCCCCGGAGTTTTAGGATCATCAACAGCAATGGATAAGGAGGTTAGCAAGATTTTACTTAAAAGCAAAAAAATTCCGGTAGTTGATTGGATCAGTTTTAAAGACGAGGTTAGCGTTGAGGATGTAGAAGAAAAATTTGATTATCCCGTTTTTGTAAAGCCGGCAAATTTAGGTTCATCGGTGGGAGTATCAAAAGCAAAAAATAGAGAGGAGCTTATGGAGGCAACGGATAAAGCATTCGAATATGATGAAAAAATTATAGTTGAGAGAGCCATAGACGGTAAGGAGCTGGAATGTTCCGTGCTTGGAAACTTAAATCCCAAAGCGTCAATCATAGGAGAAATCAGACCGGATGATTTTTATTCATATGAAGAAAAATATAGCGATAACAGTAACACTGAACTCTTAGTTCCTGCGGATATAAGTAAAGAGCTGCAAAAAAGACTTCAAAAATTAGCTGTTCGTGCATTTAAAGCAAATATGTGTGAGGGAATGGCCAGAGTAGATTTTTTAGTTGAGAATCAGAAAATATATGTAAATGAACTCAATACTATTCCCGGATTTACCAACATAAGCATGTACCCAAAACTATGGGAGGAGTCGGGTCTTGATTTTTCCGATCTGGTTACGGAGTTGATTCGGTTGGCGGTAGATAGACACGATAGAAGAAAAAAATTAAAGACAACTTATTAAAAAAGAGAGGGTTTTACCCCTCTCGACTTAGGTTCTCCTTCTGCTTTTGTAGGTAATGCCGGAATTCTTCTTGTCGGTGATTTTGGTTTCTTTTTTTATCATTCAACGATTTCGGGCAAGGTTTGACCGGAGTCACCTTAACAGCATTTTTTCTCCGTTCAACCTTCAAAAGATCACCTCCTTAAACAAGTCTAACAAATATTAAAATTTTTGAAAGAATAAACATAAGTTTAATCTTGTGTTATAGTCATTGAAAGCAATAATAATTAAAAATATGAAAGATATAGTAATAATTGATTTAGAAACAACCGGAACGGATTATAAATTCGATAAAATAATAGAGGTCGCTGCCGTAAAAGTTAAAAATCTGCAAGTAGTGGATGAATACTGCAGTTTTGTAAATCCGGAAAGAAAACTTTCCAGGGAGATTATTAACATTACCGGAATTGAAGATTCTGACCTGGAAGATGCACCAAAGATAGATGCTGTAATGAATCAATTGGATGATTTTTTAAATGGAGATCCGTTAGTTGCTCATAATATGGATTTTGACAGATCCTTTCTTGAAAAAAACGGATTGGAGGCTACTTATTTGGATAGCCTGGATCTGGCTTGTATGCTTTATCCCAGGGAAAGCAAGCACACTCAAGAGTATTTACTCGAAAAGCTTTGCGGAACTACATATGAGGCGCACAGAGCTTTAGAGGATGTAAAAAATCTGCATACACTTTACAAGAAACTACTTGAAAGAATAGATTCGGTAGATGAACGACTTAAGAAGGAGATTCGCGACGCCTTAAAACCGACGGATTGGGGATTCAAGGAACTTTTCAGTGAATCCTCCGGTAAGGAAGATAGCTATTTAACACCAAAGGCGGAGGAGAGCAAATTTTGCCCGAAATCTCTACCTTCAGAGGCAAGTGGTGTCCCCATGGCTCATTTGATGTCGTGGCTTTTTTACACTGAGACGGGAAATATGTCCGGACTTTCATATTGGGTAAGAAGAAAGTATGAAAACTTCTTTAAAGATGTGAGAATTAGAAAATGTAAAGGTAAGTGTAATTATTTCAATAAAAATGAGCGATTATTCTAGAAAATTTGCAAAAAAACTAAAACCTTTTCTGGATGAAAAAGTTTTTACCGTTTCCGAGTTCGTTAATTTTGTCAACGGGCTTCTTGAACCACTTAAAATTTCGAAAGTGGTTGTCAAAGGGGAGGTTGGTGAGGATATATATGTAAATGAAAAAAATGGTTGGGCCATATTCAATCTTATTGATGAGGAAGGCTCCAGAATTAGTTGCTTTGGAATCTCTCATGTAATTGAAAGGCTTGGAGTGAACTTGGAACCGGGACTGGAAGTAAAAGTGACGGGATATCCCGAGGTTAGAAAAAATAAAGGAAGATTCAGCTTTCAAACAACAAGAATAAGTCTCGTAGGGGAGGGTGATCTTAAGAGGCAATTTGAAATCTTAAAAGAAAAATTAAAAAAAGAAGGCTTTTTTGATCCGGAAAAAAAAGAGCCGATCCCGGATTTCCCTCAAAAAATTGCCTTAATAACCTCAAAAGGCAGTGATGCGGAAAAAGATTTTATTACTCACCTTGAGGATTACGGTTTTAAAGTCATAACTTATTCGAGTAGAGTCGAAGGTGATTCGGCAATAAAGGATATAATTAAAGGAATAGAGAAACTCAATAGAAACCATCCCGATCTGGAATTGATAGTGATAACCAGGGGAGGTGGAAGCTGGGAATCACTACAGGCATTTAACAGTGAAGAGGTCGTGAAGGCGGCTTTTTCATCCAAGATACCGATTATTTCCGGAATCGGTCACGAAAATGATTTAACTTTATTGGATCTGGTTGCTGACAAACGAGTATCGACTCCTACTGATGCCGGAAAGTTTTTATCCCAATCATGGAAAGATGCAGAAAAAAGAATACTCAATTCGGAAAAAAATCTCTCAATTGCTACTCGTAGAATGATAAACCGAGCTGAAAGGAGATTTGATGAATATATTAACTTCTTCGACCGTAAATTAATCCAAAAATTAAAGTTAAAAGAAAAAGATCTGGACTATCTCTTGAATAGTTTAACTGATAAAATAAAAAACAAGATAGACAAGTTTTATTCTTTGGAGAAAGAGATTAAATCTCAGGATTACAAGATAAAATCCAAATTAAAAAATAACATCGATAAAGTCGATAAATTAAAAACAAATTTACAAAAAAATAAAAGACGTTGGGAGAAAAGCCTTGAAAACAAATTATCCGAAAAGAAAGAAAAGCTTTCTTTATCCAGTCCGGATTTAAAACTGAAGCAAGGTTATTCGATAACCAAGAAAGAAAGCGGTATCGTTAGATCGGTTGATCAGTTGACGGATAATGACTTAATTAAGACAACTTTTAAGGATGGTGAGGTTCAATCTCGCGTTAAAAAAAATGACTAAAAAAGACTTTAACTTTACAAAAGCTTACAAAGAAATAGAAGAAATAAATGAATGGTTCCAAAAGGAGGAAATTGACTTGGAAGAAGCTTTGGAAAAGTACGAAAGAGGAATGGAGCTTATTGAAAAATGTAAAAAAAGATTGGAGAAATCTAAAAATAAGTTTGAAGAAATAAAAGAAAAATATTCAGAAAACGATTAATATGTCGCTTGAAGATTTAATTCAAAAATTAAAAACCGGAGAGGCTGAAGAGGTGGATCGAGCCAAAAAGAATCTAAAAAAAGTCTTTAAAAATCAAGACCGTATCGCCTCAAAGCGAATGATAAGTGAACTGGAAGATTATTACATGATAGATAAGGAGAAAAATAAAATTGCTTTTATATATGGATTACGCTTGGCAGCCAGAGAAAGAGGAAGAGAGTTTTTTCCTCTCTTTACTGATTTTATTACTAAAAATATTCAGAATGATTCCGGAAATGTAAGACGAGCGGTTATTCGGCTTTCAGAAACTTTAATTGAATCACTGTTAATCGAATCGGAAGAACTGTCAAAAGAGGAGAAAAAGGTGTTTACCGGTTTTGTTGATGACATCTTGTTGCTCTTGGAATTTCACTATGACCAAGACTATGAAGATTATGAAGAAATATCGGAGATACCTCCTTGTAAGTATAAAAGTCTGGAAATGCTTTTATCAAAGATAATTAATCCGGGCAAGAAAGATGTTGCTTATGAGAAAAATGCAGGAATGCCCAGCTGGATGGATTGCACATGGAGACGAATTCCTTGCATGAAAGACGATTGTCCCATTTGTAGAAAATTGGATGAAATAGGAGATCGGGATGATCTATTTGAAAGGGGTGATTTTTTGATTGAAATAGCTCAAGAAGAAAGTGAAATGGAAGAAGATTTACCATCTCCCGAAGAATTTCCATTTTACCTGGAAATAAGAGACTGGTTGGAGAATCTAATTTCGATTGCGGAAAAATCAAAAGAGGAGGGAGATTTTTGGATATTCACGGAGGAGGCGGCTGATCTGTTTTGGTATATGAATGTTCTTAGTGCTAAGACATATAGACAGCTTTGCAATCGCCATTTAATTGAAAGTCTTAATGAGAGTAATTTTATCGATTACAAATATACAAAATATGTCTTAACTGAAGCACTTAAAAAGATAAAGAAATCGATTAAAGAAATTTCAAAATCAGATCCGACCGACATGGAGGAGCTGGAAAAATCTTTGGATGAACTTTCCGAGATGGAAGAACGATTATTCAATATATAACTTTTTTTATGAGTACCGGCAAGTATAAAAATAAGAATATGATAATAAAAGTAAATGAGAAAGATCATAGTCTGGGTTACGTTGATAAGCTCGCTGCACACAAGGAGGCAATTTTACATAGAGCCTTTTCCGTTTTTATTTTAAATAATAAGGGGGAGATGCTTCTACAAAAGAGGGCAGACAATAAGTATCATGGTGGAGGACTCTGGTCAAACACTTGCTGCAGTCACCCGACTGAAGATGAAAATTTAAAAATACAGGCTGAAAAAAGATTAATGGAAGAGATGGGCTTTAAAACCAAAATAGGGAAAATAGGAGAGGCCAAGTATAATCTTAAAGTTGGAAACTTGATCGAGCACGAATATGACCATCTTTTTATCGGAACTTACAATGGTGAAATTAAACCCAACCCAAAAGAAGTTTCCGATTATAAATGGGTCTCCTTACCGAAACTGGAGAAGGATTTGGAGGATAACCCGGGGATATACACTCCCTGGTTTAAATTTTTATATCCCAGGGTAGTTAAAAATTTACAAACTTTTCATGTTGACTAGAAATTTAATGTTGCTAACATTAAAGTAGGTCGCTTATTAGCATTAATTATCAATTTATGAAAAAAATAATTATTTTAATTGCTATTATTATAGCTGCAGGATTTTTTATTTTTGGTCCGGAAGAGCCGGAAAACGGGGATGTGGAGATTCCGGAAAGAGAAATTGAATTTATAGCTGAAGAAGATCAAGAAGCGCAAGAAATAAAAGTTTTGCAAGATGAAGAAGAGATTTTTTCAATGACAATCGATGAACTCAATCAGTGGACTACGGATAACTGGGATCAATTTGAGGAAACCCCTCAGGTAGGGATGAGAGATATTGAGCCGGATAATTTCGGATTTTTTGACAGAGCCGCAAGCATATCTCCGGATAATAGGCAACTGATCTTTTCTGTCAGTGATTACGCCGTAGCAACAACCACCTCTTTACCGATTTTAGTTGATCTGGAAAGCGAAGAGATGGAATTTATCAGAACTCCGGCTAGAGGATCCGTTGAAGAATACGCGTGGAATGATGATTCATCGAAGATCGCCTATACTTTAGGAACCGCAAGGGCGGGAGGTGATTTTTTAAGAGTTGATGATTTAAGTGCAGTGGATATTGCTTTTGAGTTGGAAGGTGATGATTTAATTGTTCAGCTTGAAAGTGATTTGGATCCCACGGAATTTATGCCGGTATTCGCTCAATTGAATTGGAGCGGTGATCAGCTGGAATTTGAGACTGAAGATCCGGAAAGTGATGATCGTCTTGAGTGGGTTATAGATAGTGATGGAGAAAACCTCTCAATCAGGTAAACCAAAAACAAAAAATAAACAAAAAAGGCGGGTAAGCCGCTTTTTTTGTTTTTTGCAGTCTGCTATAATTAAGTAGATAAATTAAAAGATATGTTTAAAATCTATTTTATAGCCTTATTTGTATTCCTTTTCATGGATGCTCTTTGGTTGGGTGTTATCGCTAAAGATTTTTATCAAAAGAAGATTGGATTTTTGATGCGAGAAAGTGTCAATTGGATAGCGGCAGCTATTTTCTATCTCCTTTTTATTTTAGGACTAACCATCTTTTCGATCGAGCCGGCGATCGAGGCAAGCAGTTGGATTGAGAGCTTTTTTTCAGGTGCTCTTTTTGGCCTCATAGCCTATGCGACTTATGATTTAACCAACTTGGCTACTATTAAGGGTTGGTCCATTTCGGTAACCGTAGTAGATCTTTTTTGGGGTTCATTTATCGGTGGCAGTGTATCGGTAATTACTTATTTTTTAATAATTGAGCTTATAATATGAATTATTATTTGATTCTAGCCCTTTTTTTATTTATCCATCTATCTCTTTGGTTTGTAGTTTCCTTAATTAAAAAAAGGAATGATTTAGCTGATGTGGCCTGGGGGTTGGGTTTTGTTCTTTTAGCATTAACTTCATTCTATTTTGGCTATCAATCGGTAGGATTTTCAATCGAGTCCGGACTGGTAACCGCCTTTGTAACTCTTTGGGGTTTGAGGCTTTCCGGTCACGTCTATTTAAGAAACAAAGGTAGAGAAGAGGATTACAGATATAAGAAGTGGAGAAAAGAATGGAAGTGGTTTCGTCTCAGATCTTTTTTTCAAATTTATCTTTTACAAGGGTTTTTATTGTATATTATATCTTTACCCGTTTTGGCAATAAACCGAAATCCGGAAACATTCACTCTTATTAATAAGATGGGAATTGTAATATGGATTACGGGATTTTATTTTGAGGTAATTGCCGATTGTCAATTAAAAAAATTTATCGAGGACCCACAAAAAGAGGGGATTATGCAGTCGGGGTTATGGGCTTGGAGTAGGCATCCGAATTATTTTGGAGAGGTGGCTCAGTGGTGGGGTATTTGGATTTTGAGTATAGGGTTTCCGGGTTGGATTTTAGCTTTATTGAGTCCGGTAACCATAACTTTTTTAATACTCAAGGTTTCCGGAATTCCATTGCTTGAAAAAAGCATGTCCCAAAAAGAAGGATTTCAAGATTATAAGCGAAGAGTGAATAAATTTATACCTTGGCCTCCCTCAAAAAATAAGTAACAGCTTTCAAATCTGTTTTTTTAGACGGGTTTTTTGTGTTATGGTTAATTACGTTAATAGAACTTTATTTTGTTTGTGTTATGGAAATCGGTTTTGAAAATATTTTAATCTCTTTTTTTCTCTTTGCGCTTTCAGGTTGGATTATAGAGCTTTTATATAGATCGGTTCAGTCCAAAAAGATCACTAATCCGGGATTTTTGCGGGGTCCTTATCTTCCGATATACGGATTCGGTGGCCTTATAGCTTATTTTTCCTTCTCTTATTTGAGTGATTTCTCATTAATAGCTTCTTTTATTATATTTTTAGTAATTGTCGGAGTAATAGAGTATTTAACCGGCATCTTTTTTAAAAAGATATTTAAATTAAGGCTTTGGGATTATTCCGACAGGAGATTTAATCTAAACGGTTTTGTATGCCCGACCTTTTTATTTTACTGGTTGATTTTGGGTCTGTTTTTCAAGTATTCAATCTTTCCTTATTTTAATTATTTAATGCGAGAATTGGTTGTTGGAAGTCTTTTTATTTTTGTTCTGGGAGTAACTTACGGAATTCTTTTAGTGGACACGGTTCAATCATTTGATCTGGCATACAAGATTAGGTTGATGGTCAACGAGTTCGGAGAAAATTATATATCCGATAAAATTTTAGTATTGAAGAATTTGCACGCTGAAGTAAGTCGAAAATTAAACGAAAAAACAATCAACGGAAAAGTATCTCAACTAAAAGAAAAAAGCCTGCAAACTGTAAATTATTTCAGGTTGACAAGAAGAATAGGAGAAGTGGCCAGAGAAGTAATTAAAGAAAGAGTTTCGGAAGAAGTCGATTAAATTATAATTATCAAGAATAATAAACAGTAACTAAATGTGGACTAAAAAAGAACAAAAAGCAGTTGAATTTTCCTTTAAAGCTCATAAAAATCAAAAAAGAAAAGGTGCGAAAATATCTTACGTATCTCATCCCATGATTGTGGGTTTAATATTGGCAAAATTGCAAGCGGATGAAGATCTGATCATAGCCGGGATTCTTCATGATGTCATAGAAGATACTGAGTTTACAAAAAAAGAGATAATGGATAATTTCGGCAAAGAGGTTGCGGAGATGGTTGATGAAGTGTCCGAGTCCGATCGTGACTTGCCTTATGGAGAAAGAAAAGAGAGGGCGACAGCTAAATTATATACCGTAAGTGACCGAGCCATATTAATTAAGGCTGCCGATGTTTTATCCAATATGACGGATCTTTCCAATGATCTGGAACGAAGAGGAGAAGAGTCTTTTGAAATTTTCCATACGGGCAAAAATCAAAAAATTAGACAACTTGAAAGAGTTGTAAAAATTCTCTCCTTAAGACTTACCGACGAAGAGCTGATTAAAAAATTAAAAGATACATTTAAGGAGATTGAAAAGTATGCAGATTAATTACGAAAAATTATTAAACAAAGAACAGTTAAAAGCCGTAAAAGAAGGGGACGGTTATACATTGGTTTTAAGTGGACCGGGGTCCGGAAAAACAAGAACACTAACTTTCAGAGTGGCTTATCTTTTGGAGAGGGGAGTTGATCCAAAAAGAATATTACTTCTTACCTTTACTAAAAAAGCTGCAAAAGAGATGCTTGCCAGAATTGAAAATCTGGTCGGAAGTAAAGCTAATCAAGTTTTAGGAGGAACTTTTCATCATGTCGGCAATTATTATCTTCGAAAATATGCCGACAAGCTCGGTTATGAAAGAAACTATACGATACTCGATCAGGAGGATAGTAAAAACTTAATTAAAGTCATAAAGGAAGAGGTTGACTCCGAAGGAGAGCTTCCCGGTGCCAAGTGGCTGCAAATGAAAATATCTCTAAGCACCAATTCGAAAAAGTCAATTTTGGATGTAGCGGATGAGGTCAGCTCAAACTCTGAAATTGAAAAATTAAAAAGAGTAAAAGAGAAATATCAATCCAGAAAGAAAAAAAGAAACTTGATGGATTATGACGATTTACTTGTCAATTGGTTGAAAATAATGAGATTGCCGGAAATGAAAAAAATATCCGAAAGATTTGAATATGTTTTAGTTGACGAATATCAAGATACGAATGTTATACAGGATGAAATTTTAGAAGAAGTTAGCTCTTATCATGAAAATCTAATGGTTGTGGGGGATGATTCGCAGAGTATTTACTCTTTTAGAGCTGCAGAAATTAAAAACATTTTAAATTTTTCCGAAAAGTATTCATCAAGCATTTTTAAGTTGGAAACAAATTACAGAAGTACTCCGGAAATTTTACGCCTGGCAAATTGTATTATCCGAAATAATAGCGGGAAATTGGATAAGAATCTTCGGGCGGTTAAGGGTGAAGGAAATAATCCGGTAATTGCATGTCTTACTTCTCCAAGAGAGCAGTCACGCTTTATAGTTCAAAAATTAAAAGAAGAGATTGATCCTTCGGAAACCGCAGTTCTTTTCAGAGCTCATTATCATGCAGCCGGCTTGGAATTGGAACTCGCCAAAGAAGGCATCCCTTATATCGTACGTGGCGGCACGCGGTTTTTTGAGCAAGCCCATGTTAAAGATATCTCCGCATTCTTAAAGTTGATTGTAAATTTTCAAGATGAGCCTTCCTGGATCAGGGTTTTAAAAAAGCAAGAAGGAATAGGGGATGCCTACGCTCAAAGAGCAACGGATGTTATTACCGACTTAAAGAGTGGTGAGAAAATTTTTGAAAATAGGGAGCTCATATTATCCGAAATACCGCCCCGAGTAAGCCCCAAAGTTAAAGAGATTTTAGACTTAATGATTGCAATTAAAAAAGCTGATACTACTGAAAAAGGCCTCTCAATTCTTCTCGATAATTGGTATAAGGAAAAGCTCAAGTCTGAATTTGAAAATCCGAAAGAAAGAATGGAAGACCTAAAGCAGCTGGTAGAGCTCTCCGGAGATTATGAAGATCTAAACCGGATGCTTTCCGATTTTGCGCTAAGTGAAGAATTTAACGTGAATAAAAAAAATGAAAAATCTTTAACACTCAGTACGATACATCAAGCTAAAGGATTGGAGTGGAATAATGTATTCATCATAAGTCTTAAAGAAGATAAATTTCCTCATCAAAAATCAATTGAAGAGAATCTGATAGAAGAAGAAA
>Ga0207421_10008970_pt1 | contig 10203 bp, 4 predicted proteins | sample SodLakKL_010_SED_4_FD_187542 | JGI IMG/M metagenome (GOLD analysis project Ga0207421, IMG submission 187542) | Alkaline sediment microbial communities from Lake Tanatar, Kulunda Steppe, Russia - 8KL_010_SED (SPAdes) (version 2) | ecosystem: Environmental > Aquatic > Non-marine Saline and...
GAGACGGCATCCGGGGTATCGTGAGTGGCTACTCGCCCGCTGAGCGGGCAACCCTCGTCGATCCCTTCTACTACCTCACCGGTCGCCAGCCAGCCAATCCGGGCCTCGAACGCGCGCTGAAGCTCTCATGGGCGGACATCACCCCGCAGGACCTCACCAGCGTGCTCGACATGACCGACCAGATGCTCTCGTTCTCCAACCGCTTCTTCAGCCAACCCGATGCCAGCGGGCAAACGGCCGGCGACCGCTGGATCCGCAGCCTCTTCGACCTCACCAAGGAGGCAGCGGAAACCGATCCCCGCACCTCGGATGTCCACCCCGGCACCATCGACGGCGTCAAACGCCGCCTCGGTTTCCTCCAGGCGGGCAACAACCGGATCTTCACCGAATACTCGCCCCACGACGGCAAGCCCTACGACTCCATCCTGCCCGACGTGATCGTGGCGATGGAGCGGGGCCGGGTCGTCATTGTGGACACCACTCTCGTCTCGGAGGTCGAGCAGTTCATGTTTAGCACCGTGGTCGCCCGGGTGCTCTTCCTCCTGCGCAAGGCACTGCGTAGCGCGGACGATCCCGCCCGCCTCGAAACGGAGATCCGTACCGCCTTGGGCAATGACGACCAAACCGGCAATACCGGTATGCAGGCCCTGACGGATGAGCTGTGGAACAGGGTTGAATCGGGCGCCTTACCCTATCTGATCGATGGCGAGGTCGCCTCGACCGGTAAGCTGCCTTACGTCAATGTCGTCATCGAGGAGGCCCCCAGCGTGCTCAATCCCGAGCGCATTCGCTTCGGCAGTGTGTTCCGGGACATCAGCCGCCAGGGGCGGAAGTTCGGCATTGGACTTACCGTGATCAGCCAGCAGGTGACGGCGATTGACCAAGGTATCCTCACCCAGATCAACACGGAGCTGACAATGGCTCTCGGCAACGAGGAGGAGCGGCGGGCCGCTGTCCGGAATGCCTCGGCCGACCTCACCGGCTTCGAGCGGGAACTTCAGGTGATGGGCAAGGGGCAGGCACTTGCTACTGCTTCCTACCGGGACATCCCGATCCCCACCCAGGCCCCCAACTTCGACACCCCCTGAACCATGGCCGGCGAACAAAAAGGAAAAGCCTACGAAGCTCTCGCCAAGCTGGTGCTGGAGGACTTGAAGGCGGCAACGAAGCTCAAAGGGCGGATCTTCTGGGATGAAAAGCCGGCCGCAATGACGATCGTCCCCGACCTAACGATTGGCCGAAGCGCCAATGCACCGGATATCTGTATCCTCATCACACACAGCGGTTCAGCAAAAGAGTCTGAGAAGAAGCTCTGGCGAAACATGGGTGAGTTGGTGGAGGCAAAAGTGTTCCTTCCCACACAACCGCTGGTATTCAATCTTGCGTTTGATTCGGTGGTTAAGGCGAACCTGAAGAAAGTCCAAGACGCGAGTTTCGACGGGCAGTTGATCGTGGGTGATCGCCCCTACGGCGACGAACTTCAGGCATGGGTCGATTCGAACCTTAAAGATTTCCCCAAGGACAAGGAAGAGAAGGTCGAGCACCTGCGTGAAGTCGCCAAGAAGGACATGGAGCTGATGCGTCTGATTGGCTTGCTGAAGAAAGATCTGGAAGCACTTCTGAAGAAGAAATCTCCCAAGGAGCTGGATGAGATCTGGGAGATGGAGCGGAAACGGAAAAAGGGAACTGCGCCTGCCCGCAAGGAAACATTCGTTCGCAGGGGCCTGAGTAAACTCCTAATCTTCGAGGATGTTGATGTCGCCCTTCGCCTTTACTCGGGACAACGTGTCAAGCAGGACGAAGTGCCTGAGTATGCCTACGAGCTGGGGCTGGCAACCAAAGCCATTGGGCGTGCCCAGCCTGCCGATGAGGAGATCCAGAATGCGGTCTCCACTTTGGGGGTTAAGGACACAAAATCAGTTGTTGCCAAAATGCCAATAGACAAGATCTCAGGTTGGCTGCTCGCCCTTAGAAATGCCCCTCATCTCGCATTGATGGGTCAATACGTCATTCGCCACTTTAGCGAATTGAGCGAACCGCAAATGCTTGAGCGTCGGCTTAGGGAATTGCATCGCGACCCTCACGCGCTCGTCGAAGGCCTTGACATTCCAGAAAACTGGCCTCCTGAAACGGTTTGGTTATTTGGATTTATCCTTGAGGTGCTTAAATCAACAGGTGGAAACGCCACTTCATATGGCTATGCTCAAATGGCGCGGGAAATGGCGCGTATGGAGGGAATGCCCGGAGCATCCGACCGTGTTTATTCGATTGTGCTTTCCGACTGGCTACTACGGCGCGGCAAGGAGACGCTTCCAAACGTTGTTCTCAAAACATACGCCGAACTTCTTTCAGGCAAGTTGCGGGAGCTTGGCTTGGCTCGCGTCGAGCGAGCCATTTCTGAGCTAAAAAATCAAGTCTATAGTAATCTCATCGAAGCAAAGCTTTGCACCTATCGGGGGATCGATCCGCTCGCCAGTGAAATTCTAATGGTGGCGCCAGGAGCTTGTTCTCAGAAACTTCAATCGTGTTTTGCGGAGAAGGCGCTAACGGGCGGGCAAGCTGGCAAGACGACGGTCTTTCTGTGTAGATCCACCCTCATCAACTGGCAATCGTGCTCGGATGCAGGGCGGGATCACAAGAAAAAGGAGCTCTGCGGTCGCGCCTCGTCCCTACGCTATAGTTGGGACGCGAAGAACAAGAAATTCATCCCACGTCCGGGAGTGAAGAAGCTCATCCTTGTGATCGATGGAACGTGGCGGCAGGCGGACCTTGACGCGCTCGTCCGCGCCGGGTGGGACGAAATCTTCTACCCTGACGAAATGGACAAACTGGCGAAGGCGATTGTGTAGCGACAATGGCAGGGGAAGCGAACATCGTCTTGTCTCTGAAGGAGGAACTCGCTCTCGATGTTCCTCGCCTTCACCCTTGGCGAATCGCGGACATCGGCGTGGATAGTGACGGTTCCTACCGGAGCTCCCGATACGCCGCTCAGTTGGAGCCGATGATCTCCATACCGATCCGCGGTTTCTACCCGGATCTCGTTTGCACCTACGAATCGCCCGCCGAGTGTGGGATCGCCGCCTTCGAGGTGAAGGCTTCGTTTGACGACTGGGTGAAGGGCATCACCCAGGCCCGCGCCTATCGCGAGGGAGTCCACCGCTCGTTCCTTGCCCTGCCGGAGGGTTCCGGTTCCCGCTACTCCGTCCTTGAGCGGGATGCCCTGGAAAGCGGGGTGGGAGTCTGGTTGTTGCGCAAAACCGGCTGGGAGGAGGTTGTCCCCTCCGCCGCGCCACGCCCGAGCCTAACCGAGGCGAAGAACATTGCCGCCGCCCTCCGGGGGGTTGTCCTGCCGAAACGTCTCCAGCTCAACCACCCGCTAAACTACCTGGCTGCGGTATGGGTAGCCGCGAATGGAGAACGGGGGCGCGTCATGGAGGCGATGGTGGACTATTGGCGGGACTTGCGAAGCTCTGGTTCACGCCAGCACGCTTTGAACGGTGCACGGTACCTGGGTCTCCTTAGCAGCAATGACTCGCTCACGCGGCTAGGTCTCTCGATCGCGGACCTTCTTCGAGCGATCGATTTTGAGACCTGTTCACGGATCAACAAACGAGGGCGTTTCGCCGACGAGAGCCCCGGGTTAGCCGCCATCATGCGCATGGTCCTAATGCAGCAGGAGAGTACGCGCCTGATCGTCGACGCTCTCGAGCGATCCGGGAATTTTGGGCTCAACACTGAGGAACTGCTCCGCCAGACGGCTGAAATTAATTCATCCCTCGCGTCCGGACTGTTCCTAGCCAATCCCCGGGACTTGGAACTACCGCGACTCCCACCTTCTGCCTTCAGTCCCTCCTTTGTCTTTAAGTTCAAACAAACCCTCTGGCACTCGGCCATCCTCTCTACTCCAATCCACAAGACCGCCGGCAAGGGGGTAGGAGTCTACCAACACCAGCAAGACTTCTGGAAGCTGGAAAACGACTTCGCCCAATCCGTCTGAGGGACATGATCTCCTACACCACATTTTCGAAGGCACTGGATCAAGTTGGGAGACTTCCCAACCCAGGCCAGAAGACCGCTGTCGAGGCTGCGCCCGGCGAGCCTCTATTCGTCGTCGCCGGCCCCGGCACCGGCAAGACGGCGACCCTGACGATGCGGATGCTGAAGCTGGTCTTCGTCGATCAGGTCGAGCCCAAGGGGATTCTGGCGACGACTTTCACTAAGAAGGCGGCGGCCGAGTTGCGATCGCGGGTACTCGGCTGGGGCTACGGGGTGCAGGAGTGGCTGCTCAAGCACGGGAGCCTGAGCAAGATGGACCGGATGTGGGTCGGGCGGGTGGACGTCAACCAGATCCGCACCGGCACGATCGACAGCATCTGTGAGGAACTCTTGCGCGACTTCCGCGATCCCGGGAGCGATCCGCCGATTCTGGCCGACGAGTTTGTTTCCGAAACCCTGATGCTACGGCACGGGATGTTCGCTGGCGGAAGCCGGCGGGATCAGGATGACGACCTCGACCATTTTCTCTGTGAAGCCCGGGGAACGGGAAGGTATGGCTGGCATATCGGCAGCAAGACCGGGCTGGTCCGCACGATGTGGGATCGTCGTCACCACGACCAGCTCGACTGGAAGGCGTGGGCCAAGTCGGGCTCGTCCAAGGAGGAAAAGGCCGCCCGCAAGCTGCTGGACGAAGCGCTCACGGACTACGCGGGCGAGCTGTCATCGCGGCTGATGGTGGACTTCGCCCAGCTGGAGCAGACGGTGCTCGACCGGCTGCGGGCCGGCGGCTTCAAGGAGTTCACCGACGAACTCAAAGCCGTTCTGGTGGACGAATACCAGGACACGAACCTGCTTCAGGAGAGTCTCTACTTCGAGTTGGCGAAACGCTGCAAAGGTGCCCTCACGGTCGTAGGTGACGACGACCAGAGCCTGTATCGCTTCCGGGGTGCAACCGTCGATCTCTTCAGCAACTTCGCGATCCGCTACAAGACCGAGGGCGGGTTCAAGAGAACTCCGACCCCGGTGTTCCTCAACGCCAACTACCGGTCCACGAAGACAATCATCGGCTTCGTCAACGACTACGCCAATTTCGATACCGAGTATCAAAAGGTCCGGGTGGCCGGGAAGCCGAAGTTGACGAACCCGAAGTCGGGAGGAACTGACGATGATTTCCCCGTGCTCGGCATGTTCCGGCCGAGCCTCGACGAACTGGCCCAAGACCTGGGGGGCTTCATCCATGCCCTCACAAGGGGTGGCGGTTACAAGCTGCCGGGTGGTCAGGTGATCCAGGTTGATCGGAAGAACGGTGGCGATGTCGGCGACCTCGCCCTCCTCTGCAGCTCACCCCGGGAGGTGAATGACAGTGGAGCCCGCCTGCCGCTGGTGTTGAAGGAAGCGCTGCTCAAGCAGAAGCATCCGATCGACACCTTCAATCCCCGCGGGCAGGACTTCTCGGCCATCGGGATCGTCCAACTCCTCGGCGGGCTTCTACTCACCTGCCTGGACCGTGACCAAGAGGCCGAAAAGGGTGCCAAAAAGGGTTTGGGGCGGGATACCCGAGCGACCTTTGGACGTTGGGCGACCTTGGCCGACGACTGGCTCTACAGGAGGGCCACCGTTCCCGGAGTCGCATCCAAGGCCGATGCGAACCTCCGGCACTACGTCGATCACTGGGCCGACCGCAAGCCCGACAAGTCAGGGGCCCGGTGGCCGACCTACGTCTCGTGCATCGAGCTGCTCTATGACCTCGTCCATTGGCTCCCTGAACTCCACGACGATCCCGAGGGGCAGGTCTACCTGGAGGTCTTCGCCCGACAGCTTGGAGCGGCGGAGCAGGTCAGCGGGTTTAAGGCGCAGGTGATCACGAACCCAGCCGAGCCAAAGCTCTCCACGACCTCGGTTGTCCACCTTCTGCTCTATTTCCTCGCCCCAATCGCCGAGGGCTCGGCCAAGGTGGACGAGGAGCTGATGGATGCCTTCCCCCGGGACCGGCTCAGCATCCTGTCGATCCACCAGAGCAAAGGGCTGGAGTTCCCTCTGGTGATTGTCGATGTCGGATCGGACTTCAGGGCATCGACGAAGTTTCCCAAGGGGCACTGGGCGAACGCGTTCAAACGGTTCCCCTTTGAGAAGCGACCGGGCACAGCCCACAACCTTGAGGACCTGATGAGGTCGCACAGTCCGCTGAAGGGTCTGAGCAAATCGCGGTCCAAAACAGATCGGGGTTTCGACGACCTGTTCCGGCAGTTTTTCGTCGCCTTCAGCCGCCCGGAGGAGGTTCTGCTTCTCGTCGGCCTCGATGGCTCGCACCCGAACCGAGGCACGATTCGCAATGTGGCGACTGGCTGGGATCGCTACGAACACAACCACTGGGTCGGCAAGTTGCCGTTCCTGGATATTTGAGCCATGGCCCTGTCCGTCCGTCCGCCGATCCAATCGCTGCCGTCCTATAGCCTGACGAGTGATCTGCTCGGCTTTCTACGCTGCGGTCTTCAATACCGCTACACCCGGATCGGCAACCTGCCGTCGTCCCACCCTGTGCAGCTCTGGTTCGGGCAGTTCATCCATGCAGTGCTGGAAGAGAGCTATCGTCAGGTAAAGGACGGCAACAAGCCGGTGCCGCCTTGGCCGCAGGTGGAGCTGGACGAAATCATGGACCGGATCGACCGCCGGCTCAGAGCCCGGAACATCCGCTGTTGGAACAAGGACTCCGAGGACCTGGGCCGAGCCCGCGCGACTGCCGCCGTGAACGAACTGGGCCCGGTCCTTTTCCCGCTCATCAACCAGGCTGAAGTGCGCGTGCGTGGTGCCCGGCTATTGCCGGCAACGGTCAAGCATCTGATCAGCCGGGACATTGAGCGCTACGAGATGCTCGGCGTGATTGACGTGGTCACCGAGATCGAGCTGTTCAAGAACCCAAAGCTCAAGGGGAGCCGGCTGCTGGAGCTGGTGGTAGAAGAGCTGCCGGATGTTCCCCCGCCGGAGTTCGAAGTCATCGTGGACTACAAGGGGATGAAGCGTCCCGATCTCGACCCCAAGGGAACCTCGTTCAAGGAGATCTACGACTGGCAGATCCACACCTACGCCCACCTCCGGAGCCTGCTCACCACCAAGCCAATCATTGCCGGCGTACTGGTCTACCTGAACGAGCTGGTGCCCACGAAGACCGACTTCTTCGCGCTGCGTAGGGCCTGCAAAGCAAAGAGCAAGGATGTCCTTCTTCCTGAACCGGGCTCGGCCGACGAGGACACACTCTTGAACTGGAAAAGCAAGGACAAAGCCGACGAGCCTCCCTTGCTGTCGTTCGACTTCCGGCTGAAGCGGGCCATCCGGGTGGTGCCGATCAGCGACGAGTCGATCACCAAGTCGTTGGCAGCCTTCGACAAGACCGTGGGTGAGATCGAAGTCTGCATTGCGAAGGAAGCGAAGGCGGGCACCAGCAAGCTCATTTCGAGCTGGCCCCGGAACTCCTCCCACGAGCCGACCTGTGAGGCCTGCGACTCCAAGACCTACTGCCCCGACTATGGAGTTATTACCTGCCCCCGGGTGCCGGGGGTGAACACCTGAAAGGAGCTGATGAGTCTGTACCGAATCAACTCCAACAAACTGGAGTCCGTCCCGAGAACCAACTGCCCCAGAACACTATGGAGCCAGATACCTGTGCGGCCTGCGATTACCAGACGTTCTGCCCACGGCATTCGAGGATTTCGGGGCGTACACTATTGCCTATCCTTCCTTCTGGTTAGGCCAAGAAGGGGACGCAATGGCGGCATTTGGTCATGGGCTGGTGTTGCGGTGGTTTCGGTCCCGATGAACAAGTGGACAAACTGCCTCGGCGGTTGTTGAGCATGGAAGCTTCGAGGAGGAACTTGGAATGGAGTTGATTCCACTGCAGGTTTTGGGAACCGAGGAAAATTCCAAACAGGATTCAGCGCGCTGGACCGATCTGGGGCTGAGGACCCCGTGGCAGCACGTTGTAGATGCCATCGCGCCGGGCAGTTCCCCGAGTGATGTGCAGATCAGGGCGATCCGCGATGGTCAGCTTTTGAGCTCGCGCCGTAACGTCGTGGTTGCTGGGCCTACCAACTCAGGGAAGTCCCTCTTGGCCTACTTCGCACTCTTGAGGGGTGTGCTGGGCGGTGGACGTGTGCTGTTACTGGAGCCGCTGCGGGTGATCGCCCAGGAGAAGCGGGACGAATTGGAGGTCCTGACTGAAGAACTCAGACCGATTCTGGGGCGGAAGATCGATGTCACGATCACCACGGGTGACTACCGGCTTGACGAGGAGACGATGCAGAGCCCGCCGCCAGACACCGGCGAGGTTGTAATCGCGACACCGGAGCGCATCGAAGCGATTCTTCGCAACCCCGACTTTGATCGGTGGATCTCGTCCTTCCGCGTCGTTTGCGTGGATGAAGCCCACCTGATCGCTGATCCAGTCCGGGGGGCATCGCTGGAGTATGTGGTTACGTCTTTTCGGGTTCAATCCTCGCCACCGCGGTTGGTCTTGCTCTCTGCCACGCTTGGCGACCCGGATCCGCTGGTTCGATGGCTAGAGCCCTGTGATTCTGTTTCCTCGAATCTTCGACAGCCTCCGCTGCATCGCACACTCTGCAAGTTGGAGGCCGGTGAAGATGTCGGTCAAGAAATCACGAGAATGGTTCGCGAGATTCTGGACAATCCCGAGCATTCGGTGCTGATCTTCGTCTACCAGACAAGCTGGGCGGCTGCACTTGCGGAGCGCCTCAAAAGCGAACTGGGCCCTCTATGTGGGCCAGATGGGGCCGTCGCCTACCATTCACGGCTGAGCAGTGCGACCAGGACGCAGATACGGAAACAGGTCCAAAGTGGAGAAACACGTTGTGTGGTAAGTACAGCGGCGTTGGCGATGGGCGTGAATCTTCCCACCACCCATGTCATCGTCCGGGATCTCGCCTACGGTCCGAACCAGCCGCTCTCTACTTCCGCATTACACCAGATGACCGGCCGAGCTGGGCGCGGTCGGCGAGCTGGTCAAGCGCTCCTTATCCTCAAGGATATGGATCCAAGGGATCCCTCTGAACTGCGTAGGGAGCTGGAGGCAGGTTCGCTGCCTGCGTTACGGTCGGTGTTCAGCCAGCCGGTGGACGGTCGTGAGCGCTCGATATCGGAACCCCCTTTAGCAAAGACAGTTCTCTCATTGCTCGCTCGTCGCCCCGACCATAGGCTACCGACGTCCGAGGTCGAGCGTTTCATCTCGAACACGCTGAACGGTCCTGAAGTGGCTGCGCAAAGCCTGCCTGCATTAAGGTGGCTGGGTTCGTCTGCGAACGTTCTCGCCTTCGAAGACGGTGGAGAGTGGAGCTCCACCCGCCTGGGGCAAGCCGCAATGCGGGGCAGTTTGCCGTTGCCGATTGCAGCGGGACTCGGGCAGCTCGTGCGAGATCTATTGAGTATCGATGAATCCGACGCGGTCATCCGCCAGTTGAGTCCTCTGGATCTGCTTCTACTTGGCGAGCTGCTCACTACGCGGCCGGTCCTTCGCAAACCATTCAGTGAAGGCATGGCGGATCAGGTCGACGAATGGGCAAGTCGTAATGAAGTCAAGTCCGTCCTTTTCAAGAACTGGATACGTGGCAAAAAGGGGTTCTCGAACGCAGCGGAGTTGCTCGGATCATTGGGGCTCTCTATTACACACCGCTCTGGACCCGAAGGCGAAGTGGCGCGCAAGGTCGCTTACCAGGCAATGCTACGTACCATTGTTCTTTGGCAGCGTGCGCACGGGGCGTTGGCCTCCGATCTTGAGCGTCGTTGGAAGCTTGTCGATTTGGACGAGATCCTGGAATCCTGGCGGGACGACAGGCTCTTCTTACTGGGAGCTATGCGGAATCTCTGGGACATTCGCTGTTTCTTCTTCCATCTTAAACAGGAATGTGATGCGAGCGACGAACGGATTTTTCGGGTCAAGCGAGCCTTACAGCGCTTGCAGGCGATGTCCCTTCGACTGATGAGTCTTGTCGCCTGGTGCAGTCCCCTCGGTCCAGTGTTCCTGCGCCTGCGCAATAGCACCTCCGCAACCGGTAGCCGGTCCCCAGCGCTCGCGACGATCCATCGACTGGAAGCCGCCGGAATTCGAGATGTCGAGGCTTTGCGCGGATGCTCCACCGAGGACTTGCTGAATATTGGAGTGCGGCGCGAGTTGGCGGTAAAGATTCAGAATTTTCTTCG
>Ga0207421_10008972_pt1 | contig 10200 bp, 7 predicted proteins | sample SodLakKL_010_SED_4_FD_187542 | JGI IMG/M metagenome (GOLD analysis project Ga0207421, IMG submission 187542) | Alkaline sediment microbial communities from Lake Tanatar, Kulunda Steppe, Russia - 8KL_010_SED (SPAdes) (version 2) | ecosystem: Environmental > Aquatic > Non-marine Saline and...
ACGTGAGAAGAAGCGTGATGGAAGCTTTGGATGAGACTTGGAAAAAAGGATAAAAAAAACACTTTCTAAAACCTTTTAATCGATCTTTTTTCTCAAATTCAAAAAATAGAAATATTTGTTTGTTGAATTAATTATTCGGAATGCGGAGGTGTAGTAAATGATGCGTCTGTTAGGTTCAGAGCATCCCGAAAAGGGATATCCTATAGTTCTAACCACTGACAGGACTCTAGCCTCTGATTACAACGGAAACGAGTTCATAGGTTTCGGGGCTACTTTTCCAAAGATCCTGCCCGACTTTCTTTACAGATCACTCTTCGCTCCATCCATACCTCATGACAGCGGCGTTGCCAAGTACGGGCACTGCGGTATTAGGAAGATCGAAGCTTCTCTTCTAGACAATGGCTTCAGCGAAAGAGAGGTGGTCGTAGGCCATCCAGATCATCTCGATAAACTCATAGGCGAAAATACTGAAGCCCTTGGTATAACCACTCACGATCCTCTTGGCCTTGGGCCCGCCTCCACAACCTTCTCCAACTTTGTTAAGGGGGAACCTTACAGTTCTCACTACTTTCAAAAGTTGGTCGAAGATCCACTGCTAAAAAAATACAGCGTTAACATCATAGTCGGTGGACCTGGAACATGGCAGCTTGACGACAAAAGAATAATGGAGAAATACAACGTAGATTCAGTCGTTATAGGAGAAGGTGAAAGCATCGCGGTCGAGATCTTCGAAAAAGCTAACAATGGAGAAAAACTACCCGACAAAGCGATAGGCGAGGTAGTCCCCACTGATCAGATACCGACGCTCAAAGGACCGACCATCAATGGATTGGTGGAGATCAGCCGAGGATGTGGAAGGGGCTGTAGTTTTTGTAATCCCACTCTTTTAAATCTGAGACACCGTCCTATAGAAGATATAGTTGATGAGGTGAAGATTAATGTGGAAGCGGGTAATCCAAAAGCTCTACTACATGCAGAAGACGTGCTCAGATACGGTTCCCATGATCTCACCCCTGAACCTACAAAGCTTCTTAATCTTTTGAAAAGAGTGAAAAAACATACAGAAAATATCGATTTCAGCCACGCCGCGCTCGCATCAGTAGCTTCTGATCCACAGCTTATCAATGATATATCAGAGCTTCTCGATGTTGGAAGCAAAGAAAGACCGTGGTTCTCTGCTCAGGTTGGACTTGAAACAGGATCGAAAAAACTAGCTAAAAAACACCTAAAAGGAAAAGCTAAACCTTTCAATCCTGAAGAATGGCCGTCCGTAGTTAGAAAGTCCTTTGATATCTTCGATCAGAACGACTGGGTACCGTGTATAACGGCCATCATGGGACTTCCTGGTGAAACTTCCAACGATGTGATGGAGACCATGGAATTACTGGATGATATATGGGACAATGACTTCCTGATAGTTCCTCTGATGTTCGTTCCATTGGGACTCAACGAGGGTGAGGACTTCTTCTCAAGGGAGGATATGAAACCCGAACACTGGCAGCTTCTCGCTAGATGTATAGAGAAAGATTTCGATATAGTGCCAAAACTCATCGAGGATTTGAGCGTCATCTACGGAGTCAATAGATTAAAAAAATACGGATATCAAATACTCACAAAATACATGAAGAAAAGACTAGAGCCTCATATAGACGAGATGGAGAGTGGTCACGACCCGAGTCGATGATCAATATATCTCTTCCGCTTTCTCTAGATATATCTCATAGTCCTCTTCGCTGAAAAGGACCATCCTGACCAGATCTATTCCGTTGTTCCCTTCCAAGAAGTGTTTTATCTCATCCAAGGCTATCTCAGCAGCTTCACTGGTAGGATATCCAAATGCTCCTGTGCTGATCGATGGGAAAGAAACACTCTTTATTTCGTTCTCAACCGCAACTTCTAAACTTCGACGATAAGAACTTCTAAGGTCCTTCTCATCGTTTTCACTGCCTGAATAGACAGGACCGACGGTATGGATGACAAATTCAGCAGGCAGTCGATAACCTCCGGTTATCTTCGCATCGCCGGTCTCACAACCTCCGAGCTGTTTACACTCTTCATATAATTCGGGTCCAGCTGCTCTATGTATGGCTCCTGCTACACCTCCTCCAGGTGCTAATCTTTTGTTAGCTGCGTTTACCACCGCATCGGTCTCCTGTTCGGTGATATCTCCTTTCTGGATCTCTAATACGGAATTATCGATCTCTATCGATTTCATGGTCTATAATAAAAAAGTAAAACATGAGATAAAAAATTTTTTCAAATAAGTATTCAATAAAGATGTGACTATATTTATAAAAGAAACCTATAAATACTTCCGCAAACATCATATATATCAAGGGGGTGGAACATGAAAAAAGGAATAGTGTTTGGAATATCTTTGATACTCTTGATAGGACTCGCTTTGAGTGGATGTATCGATGAGAACGGCGAAAATGGTGATGGGACAAACGGGACGAGTCAAGTGCTAGATGCTTCAAGCTTGAGGTACTCCTGGTCCTTCACTCATCCGACGGAGATGGATTGGGAATGGAGCTACAGTGTGAAGAACATAGGCACGGAACAGATGAAGATGAGGATAGAGATGAGAGAAGAAGACGGAAGCCATTCTGGGATGATATTCAATCAAGAACTGAACAAAGGATGGACTTTCGACGGAGACCATTGGGAAGAGATACCCGTCGATTTCTACAATATGTGGTATGAAAATTACTTTGAAGAGTTCTCAAGACATATGAATGATTTCCTAAAAGATTGGGACGGAGAACCTATAGAGTACATACATCCTACAGAGGGATGGACGTGGAGATGGCATGGCATCGAGATAAATCCTAACTTATCAGACTCGCTGTTCGAGATGTAGGTTTATTTGAACAGGTGTGAATGACGCAACTATATCAATACCTGGTTGCGTCTTTCACAATATTTTTAGATAAAAAAGAAAACAAGAATTTATTGAGGAAAAGTTTTTAGGAGATCTGAGGTGCTTTGTCCTCTCTTTTTCCCTTGAACTCTATCTCTATTTCTAGTTCTCTTTCTCCGTATCCCTCGAAATCTATATCCAGTTCTATATTATCTCTGAAAGTGAACGGTAATTCCCATTTGTCAGTGGTTATAGTGACTGTATCTCCTTCTCTCATCTGTTTCGCCAATGATTCCAAGAAATCAGCGGCCTGTTCCTTGTTCAAATACACTTCGTGTTCAAGATCTCCTTCTCTCACGACTCTTTTCTCGCCTTCGGATTCGTTCGGTATCTCGGGCATCTTATCACTCATGATAGAACAAAACATTAAAATATATAAATTTTCTTTGTAATTCTATACGTGATAGATATGGAACCAACAGAGATCATCGGATCGAAGGCCCGATTGGAGATACTCCATCGTTTATCTAACGAAGATATGTACGTTTCTGAGTTGATGGAAAAAGTCGGATTGGACGGAAAAACCGCGAAGCATCACCTCAATAAATTGGAAGAAGCCGGTATAATCTCTTCAAGGATGGAAGGGAGAAGAAAATATTATTCACTGGATAAACAAGTGATCGTCAAGATATCGCCCTCGCCGAACCGGAGATTTCAGATACAATTCCCTGAAGCTAATAAGGGATGATCTAATCCACAGGTTCGAATTCAGCGGTGAAGTGACCCAGTAATTCAGGGGCGTAAGTCCTTCTCAACCCTCTGATCTCGTCTCTCCTTTCATAGAGTTTTGCCACTGACTCTGCAACGTAATCCAACTGATTGAGTGTGTAAACCCTTCTTGGTATAGCAAGGCGCATGGTCTCCATTCTGGCAGGGATGATATTTCCATCTTCGTCCTTTTCACCGAAAGCACTTGTTCCTAACTCTACAGCTCTTACGCCGGATTCTATGTAGAGTTCTGTGGTCAGCGCCTGAGCCGGAAACCTTTCCGGAGGTATGTGCGGTAAAAATCTGCCACCATCAACGAAGACAGCGTGACCTCCAGCGGGCTCGATTATCGGCACATCGTTCTCAAGCAACTTCTCCGCCAAATATTCGACCTGCTGATGCCTGTATCTTTGATAATCTTCTCTTGTAGCTTCTTTCAATCCCTCCGCCATAGCAGAAAGTTCCCTACAGGCCAGACCTCCATATGTGGGAAAACCTTCGATTATTATGCTCAGATTCTTGCATTTTCTGTGAAGTTCTTCGTCTTTTACTCCTATAAGGCCGCCGATGTTTACCAGACCTTCCTTCTTAGCGCTGAATGTGAAGCCATCCACATGTTTGAACATCTCTTTCGTTATTTCACGGATAGACTTATCTCCATAACCGCTTTCTCGCTGCTGGATGAAGTAAGCGTTCTCGGCGAAGCGACAAGCATCGAAGAAGAAAGGGATCTTATACTGCTCAGCGATCTCTGAAACTTCTTCGATGTTCTTCATGGAAACCGGCTGGCCTCCTCCTGTGTTGTTGGTGATGGTCAACATGATAACCGGTATGTTATCCACTCCCTTATCCTCTATGAACTCTTTCAGCCTATCAACATCCATATCGCCCTTGAAGTCCGATCTCTTAGAGGGCTCGTAAGCCTCTTCATTGACAAGGTCGACAGGCTCTCCACCTTTGTGTTTCACGTTAGCTCTAGTTGTATCGAAGTGCATGTTGTTAGGTACGTAATCACCATCATCTACAAGGATAGAGAACAAAACGTTCTCGGCCGCTCTCCCCTGATGAACTACAACGAATTTTTCAAATCCGAAGATGTCTTTTACTGATGATTCCAATCTTTCGTAAGAATCACTCCCCGCATAGGCCTGTTCCGTCTCGATCATCTTAGAATATTGTTTGTCACTCATCGCTGTCGTTCCAGAATCTGTGAGAAGATCTATGAAAACGTCTTTGGAACGCAGTTTGAAAACGTTGTATCCCACTTCCTCTATCTTCTTTTCCCTCTCCTCTCGCGAAAGTCTATCGAGGGACTTCACCATCTTGATCTTGAAGGGCTCCGGTTCCGTCATCGTATCTCAAAGAGGGTAACCTTTAGTTCATAATTAATTTTAGGGTTGGTTGGTCTATAAAATATATTTTGGAGATCGAATCTTGGAATTGATTTGTTTTCTGTTATCTTGAAATTTTGATTGTTTATTATATATTAGTTATCCATAACTTTTAATTATTAGATTCATTTAGTGGGACGTCCCGCCGAACGGAGGGAGTAAAAGGACCTGTGATTGAGGAATGGATATGATTTGGAATAAGTCAGATGATAGGAAATCGAGTAAAAAAGCCGCGTTTATGATCGTAACTTTGATCTTAGTATCTCTTTCCATGACAGCCTTTCAAGGAGTCGTGGTAGAGCAAAAAGAAAATCTTCTTGAAACATCTGATCAGTTACATGACGGATGGTCAGAAGGTGAAACAAGGAAATATGAAGAGGGTTTTCAAGATACTGTAGACTTGGACCCGGGTATCTATGAGATAGAAGTTCACGGAGCGTCAGGCGCGGGAACAACATCAGCTTCAGGAGGGGACGGAGCCTATGTTATGGGAACTTTCGAAGCGAATCAAGATGATGAGCTAGAACTTTGGGTCGGTGAAAGAGGAGATACAACAAGTGGAGGATGGGGATACAAAGATGGTGGAGACGGTGCCCAAGTAACTATAGGTGGTGAGCGTGCATCAGGTGGTGGAGGTGGTGGTTCCACTCGAGTAGAATATGAAGGTGAAAAAATGATCGATGCAGATGCTGGAGGTGGTGCAGGCGATGAAAGAACAACCTCTGTAACTTTGCTTAGAGCCCCAGGAGGAGGGGGAGGAAGAGGAGGAGAAGGTGGATCTGGTGGAACAGATGGATCCGAAGGAGAAGATGCCTCTGGAACTGGAGAAGGAGGCGATGGTGGAGGTTTTTCAGATGATGATCATTCCGAAGACGGAGGGGACGGTGGATACTCCTACAGTAATTTTATAGAAGTAGAATCTGCGATCAAAGGTGGATCTGATTACCATAACGGGTATGTCGAGATAACCATGGAGAAGAGATGTGGTGTAACTGTAAATTCACAATCTAACACTACTATCAGCGACCACGATGGAGATGAATATACATATGAAGCTCATTTCGATATCGAAAATACCGGAAGTTTAGAGGAGACTTACGATTTATCTGGCTCCCCTGAGAAAGAAGGTTGGTCTGCAACTCCACACGAAGATTCTATTACGATTCCAGAAGGAGATGAGAAAACTGTTTACGTTGATGTAGATATTCCAGGTGATGCAGGTGGGGAAAGCAGTGAAATAAAATTAGAAGCAGATGGGATGTCTAGAGATACAGATTCTTTCACTCTCTCTGTAGAAAAGTATCACGATCTAGAAGTGACCTCTCCAGAAGATCAAGAAGAGAAAGAATCTGGAAACGTTAGTTATACCTTCTCGGTGGAAAATGCCGGAAATACGGAAGATGAATATTCTCTCTCAGTTGAGGAGATTAAAGACTGGTCAGTAAGTATATCGGGTGAAAAAGAGATTTCTGTGGAAGCGGGCCAAAATAAGGATGTTGAGATCACACTGAAGATCCCATCAGATGCAGGAGGTATTACAAATACCGTTACACTTTCAGCGCAGAGCCAAGGAGATGAAACTATGACTGCTTCCGATTCGATGGACGTTTACCTAGAACCCGTGGTTAGTTTTTCTGTTGATGTTGATGATATAAAAACTGGAGAGAATCCTTCGATCGAGATCACAGAGGCGAAATATGATGACGGGAATTCCGTTCAGGGAGAACGGGAAGTTGAAACAGAGATAGATGATTTTTCTTTGACAGAGTCTATAGATTTTGATCATGGAGGGGCTACTTATCTCTGGGATGAAGAGTTAACAGAAACGGGTCAATATGATGCGGAAGTGATGATCGATGGGATTGAAGAAACAGATGATTTCTGGGTAGGGTCCGGAGATGTAGAGGATTTTGACCTTGATGTCGAAAACATCGAAGCTGGAGAGGAACCTGTCGTCTCTATTGAAGAGGCTGAAGATGAATACGGGAACCTTATCGAAGGGGAATATACTGTTACGATTGAAATCAATGACGATCAGATAAACAAATATCTATATTTCGAAGAAGGCAGTGCTGAATCGAGTTGGGATGAGATCTACGAGGCTGGTGACTACACCTCTGAAGTGACCATCGACGAAGTTTTACGATACGACAGTTTCATCGTAGAACCGGCGCAAGCCTCATACTTCGAATTCGAAGAGATCGAAGATCAAAAGATTTACGAAACTTTTGAGATAACTATCAAAGCCTATGATGAACATGGTAATCTAGCTACAGGATACGAAAAGACCGTGGAGCTGATGGATACGACTGAAACCATCTCTCCCGATGAAGTTACTTTTTCGGATGGAAAATGGATAGGTGAAGTAACCATAACAGAGGCCGAAGTAGAGGTTACGATAACCGCTAAAGAAGGTGAGCGATCAGGGGAAAGCAACGAATTCGAAGTCATCGAAACATACGGAGAGATAGAAGGAACGGTCTACGATGAGGAAGGATATGAAGTAGACCATGGAGAAGCTAAACTTTACGGTGATGAAGATCTCGAAGATCTGTTAGAAAACACTCAAGTGAACTCCCACGGCTTTTATGGATTCGATACTGATGTGATCGTAGGCGAAGAATACTGGGTAAAGATCACAGATGTAGAGGATCATTTGAATGGGAGCGAATCTCTTTTGATCGAATCAGATACGACTCACACCCTAGATTTTCATCTAGACCAGATAGAGATCGATGAATTAGAGATCACTGAACAGCCGACTCTGACTTACGATTCGGGAGATGAACTTGAGCTAGAAGGCATGGTGATTACGGAACATCATAACGATGGCACTGCTGAGGAAGTCACATACGGTGATAATATCTGGATAGAGTATTATTCGGCAGAACCTTCTTCAGGTAGTATTTTGGAAGATTATCATGATGGTGAAGCTGTCGAGGTGATCCACAAGGATGGATTTTTGGCGGAGACCGATCCGTTGACGGTCTATACTGTGATCGACTACATAGAAGTCACTGAGCAACCTCGACTCGAATATATATCCGGAGAAGAACTCGATCTTACTGATTTAGTTGTGACCGAATATTATACTGATGATTCCAGCGTTCTTGTTGAATTCACTGATGGCGTGCCTGAAAATTACACCTCAACTCCAGTCGATGGAATCGAATTAGACGGTGAGTATCACGGAGAAAGTATCATGGTCAAACACGACGATATCGATGAGAAGGCTGAGACCGATAGCTTGACGATAAAACACGAGTTGAAGATCGATACGATCGGGGAAGGACATACTGAGCCAGATGAAGGTATTCATTTTTACGAGCACGGAACTGAACTAAGCATCATCGCGAATCCCGAAGATGGTTGGTACTTCGTTGAATGGATCGGCTTGGAAAGTGAAGACGAGGATGTAAGGATAACCATCAACGAAGATAAAGAAGTGACTGCGGTTTTCGAGGAAGATAAATTTACATTGGATCTGACGGTACAGGGTGAAGGCGAAGTAGACGTTGATCCCGTTGAGGAGAAGTATGAAGGCGGGACAACGATAAATCTCACGGCGATCCCGGAAGAAAAATGGTATTTTGTCAATTGGACGGGAGATCATCAAAGCGAGAACAGAACTATAAAGATCACCATCGAAAGCGATCTAGAACTGACAGCGAATTTTGAGGAAGGGGATGCAGTCTTCGAAGTAGAGATCGAATCTTTTGAAGAGGAAATCGCTATCGGCGAAGAACTCAGATTGGAATACAGCGTGATGAATACTGGGGGAATAGAAGGGACCCAAGAGATAGTCTTCAGGGTAAGAGGTGTAAACATAGAAGTCGTAGAAGTCTCTCTTGGTGGAGGGGAAGAGTTTCATGGCGAATTTTCGATGGAGATCAGAAAAGCTAGGTTCGATGATGGAGGAGAGTTTGACTTCCAAGTACTCAGCGAAGATGAAGTAGAATCAGTGAGTATTGTTGTGGGAGATTCAGATCAGGAAGATGTGAGTTCTCTCGTTGGTGAGAGTTCATTCTTCGATTATTGGTGGTTGGCTCTAGTCATAATTCCACTGTTGGTAGCTAGCGTTCTGTTATTTAGAAGATCTAAAAGAAGCGGTGGAGACGGAACAGTGTCTAAAAAGAATGGATATGTGGGAACCGCGATGAACGATAAAAGCGGAGGACGAAATTACCAGTTAAATGGAGATGTAACGTCGGCGGTAGAGAACGTGTTTAGAGAACTTGGAAGTGCTACGGAGAAACAGGCATACCAGAAATTGACGAGTAAGGGTTATGAAGATGTAGAAATACAAAAGGTCAGGAACATAGCGAACAAGTTGGTTAAAGAAGAAAAACTAACGCTTCAACCGAGAAGGGATTCTGAAAACCTATTTGTATGGAATGAAAGGTGATATCTATGATCGATAAAACGATGAAAAAAAACCACTCCTACCCAATCTTTATTTATTATATTCTAGTACGGAGTTGCTTTCGTCGAGTGACACTGAAAAACGATTTGTCTGACTTAGCGAGGTTGTAAAGATGAAAAGAGATGATTCACAAGGTGAGATCAAATGAGTGGAAAAATAGTATTGAACGAGGATTCAAAGGTGTATGAGATATGAGGGCTAGGAAAGCTTTGATCTTTGGAATAGTGCTACTGCTACTGGTGAGTGTAGTCAATATTAGCTTTGCAAATGCAGATCTAAATGATGTTATAGATAAAGATTCAAATCTTTCAACGAATGAATACTTCGAAATCGATCCGATAAGGGTAGATGGTGATGACGATTTTGGCGATGAATGGGAAAAAGAAGGAGATACTTACGTCCTTGAAGGCTACAAAATAAACGGAGGGGGATATGGCTTTAGTATCTATATTGGAAATACAACTAAAGACCTTGAGGTCCGAAATAATCATATTTCCAACTCTAGTGGACAGGATGCAGATTATTTCGAAAACGCTGGAATTTATCTCAATGGAGTTAGAAATGCTCATATCATTGGTAATACCATTGTAGATAACGAAGGTCATGGGATACAACTTAAAGAGGAAGATTTCTCAATTCCTAATAATAACAACATCTCTAACAACTCGATCGAAAACAATCTCGATGGAATAAAACTAAGAGATTCAACTGACAACACTATCTACAACAACTCGATCGAAAACAATCTCGATGGAATA
>Ga0207421_10008973_pt1 | contig 10199 bp, 8 predicted proteins | sample SodLakKL_010_SED_4_FD_187542 | JGI IMG/M metagenome (GOLD analysis project Ga0207421, IMG submission 187542) | Alkaline sediment microbial communities from Lake Tanatar, Kulunda Steppe, Russia - 8KL_010_SED (SPAdes) (version 2) | ecosystem: Environmental > Aquatic > Non-marine Saline and...
GTTCGTCGAGTCACCCGGAGCGTCGCCGCAGCCTACCGACGCACCCGAGCACCTGCTGTCGGTGCACCCGCCGGTTCAGAACCGTCGCATGTGGACGTTCAGGAGCAGGCCGATCATCGCGAACCACACGATCAGCGAGGTGCCGCCGTAGCTGATGAACGGCAGCGGGAGGCCGGTCACGGGCATGATCCCGATCGTCATCCCGACGTTGATGAACACCTGCAGGGCCAGCATCGACACGATCCCGCCGGCCAGCAGTGTGCCGAACAGCTCCTTGGCCATCACCGCGATCCGCAGGCCCCGCCACACCAGCAGCAGGAACAACGCGAGGGTCAGGCTCGTGCCGATGAAGCCGAACTCCTCACCGATCACGGTGAACACGAAGTCGGTGTGGTTCTCCGGGACGTACGACAGGGCGGTCTGGGTGCCCTCGAACAGGCCCTTGCCCGAGAACTGGCCCGACCCGATCGCGATCAACGACTGGCGGGTGTGGAAGGCGCCACCCTGCGCGAGCGCTGGATCGCTGGCTCCGAGGAAGGAGGTCAACCGGCTGAGCTGGTAGGCCTGGATCACCTCGGTCTGCAGGGCGACGATCACCCCGACGAACCCGGCGACGATCAGGGACACGAGGTAGCGGGCCTGGACACCGCCGAGGAGGAACAGGGTCGCCGCGAGCCAGACGAACACGATCGAGGTCCCGAGGTCGGGCTGCAGGAAGACCAGGCCCATCGGCAGCAGGGTGAGGACGAGCCCGATGCCCACGTGCCCGAGGCCCGGCTCTCCCTTGGCCTCGTGGAAGACCGCGGCGAGGGCGATCAACACGGCGATCTTGGCGATCTCGGACGGCTGGAGCTGCAGGGGACCGAACAGGATCCACCGCTGCGACCCGTTGATCTCGGTCCCCAACGGTGTGAGCGTCAGGATCAGCAGCACGATCGCTGCACCGTAGAAGACGGCGACGTACGAGCGCAGGTGGCGGTAATCGATCAACGAGGCGACGACCATCGCCACCAACCCGATCACCAGTGCGATCAACTGCGTCGAGATGTAGAGCGTCGGCGAGAGCCCCTGCGCCGTCAGCGCGGTGAGTTTGGCGCTGTAGATCGCGATCAGACCGACCCCGGTCAGCAGCAGCGCGAGCACGACCAGCAACGGATCGAGGTGCTTGACGGGGGCGTAGGCCGAACCCCAGCGGTCCTGCACGCGCTCACGCAGCAACTTGGCGCGACGGTCCTCCCCGAATCCGGTCTCCATCAGTCCAGGATCTCCGGGCCGGGCTGGAACTCGAAGTCCTGCCCCGATCGGATGTCGAACAGGTGCTCGAAGATGCCGCGCACGATCGGTGCCGCGGTCTGCGAGCCACCGCCCCCCTCCTCGACGCTGACCACGATCACGTACTGCGGATCGTCGGCCGGTGCGTACGCGGCGAACCAGGCGTAGGGGACCCGCGGCTGTTGTTCCGCGGTGCCGGTCTTGCCGGCGACCGGGTACTGGTCGAGGGGGAAGCCCGCGAACGCCTCGTTGGCCGTCCCCCGATCGTCGGCGACGACCCGCACCAGACCCTCCTGGATCGCCGCGAGCAACTGCGGCTCCAGATCGAGGGTGCGCAGGACCTCCCGGCCGAACTCCTCGATGACCTCACCCTCGGGCGACACGACGGCCCGAGCGAGGTGGGGCCGCAGCAACTCGCCCCCGTTGGCGACCGCGAGGTAGGAGGCGGCGACCTGTAGCGGGGTGGTCTGGGTCTCGCCCTGACCGATGGAGGTGTTGATGGCGTCACCACCACGCCACCGCCCACCGAACTCGCAGCGGTCCAGCGAGACCTGTTGGCCGTAGGTGCCCGCGTCGAGCTGTTCCGCAAGGCGGCAGTCCCGCTCACGGGAAGCCAGCCACCGGTCGCTCTTGCTCTCGCGGGTCGGGACGTAGCCACTGAGTTCCGAGGGCAGGTCGATCCCGAGCGGCTCACCGAAACCGAACCGATGGGCCATCTCCGCGACGACCTCGTCGATGTCGGCCTGCGAGAGATCGCGGTCCACGGCTTCCAACTGACGGTCCTCGCGCAGCCACTGCTCGTAGGCGAGGTCGTAGAAGTAGGTGTCGCAGGACCGCATGATCGCCACCGCCAGGTCCATCGGCGGTTCGGCGACCGGGTTCCAGTTGTTGAAGACGATGCCACCCTGCTCGTAGCTGGAGGGACACGGCAGCTGACTGCGGGGGCCGACCAGACCGGCTTCAACGAACGCGGCCCCGGTCACGGTCTTGTAGACCGAGCCCGGCGGGTAGCGACCCTGGATCACGCGGTTGATGGTCGGCTGTGGGACATCCTCGTCCTGGTACAGGTACTCCGCGTACTCGTCCGACAAGCCGCCGACGAACTCCGCCGGATCGAACGTGGGGTACGAGGCCATCGCGACCACCGAGCCGTCGGTGGCGTCCAGGACCACGGCTGCTCCCGCCGAGGACGGCAGGTTGCGCCCGTCGTCGCGCACGAAGTCGCGACTGGCAATCATCCCCTCCTCCAGCATGCGCTCCACCGCCGCCTGCACCTCCGGATCCAGGCTGACGATGAGGTCGTTGCCAGGCTGCGGCTCGGTCTCGCGGAGCACATCGAGGACGCGGTTCTGCGCATTGACCTCCAGGAGCCGGTTGCCGGCGGTCCCGCGCAGGTACTCCTCGTAGGTCGCCTCGAGGCCGGCACGACCCACCAGGTCGCCCCCGCGATAGTCCGCGAAACGCTCATCGGCCAGCTCAGCCTCCGAGATCTGGTTGAGGTAGCCGAGCACGTGGGCACCCGCCTCACCGTTCGGGTAGTCACGCACCGGCAGACGCTCGGCCACGACACCGGGGAACAACTCCTGGTGTTCCTGCACCGCGAACACCAGCTCGGGTGCCACGTCGAAGGCGATCGGAACCGGGCGGAAGGGGCTGTAGCGCTGGCTGGTGAGCCGCTCGACGACCTCGTCGTCGTCGATGCGCAGTAGTTCCGCCAACCGGCCGATGGCCAACTCCGCTTCCTCGTTCAGGGGGTCGCCCTCGTTGGTGAGCAGGACCTGACGATCGACGCTGATGGTCAGAGCGGGCCGGTTCTGCACGAGTGGCTGCCCCGTATCGGACAGGATGTCACCCCGCGGTGCCTCCACGACGACGGTCCGCAACCGGTTGGTGTCCGCCAGGGCGACGTAGCGGTCGCCAGCCAGAACCTGCAGGAACCACAGGCGTGACAGCAGCGCGATGAACAGAGCGATCACCAGGACCGACAGGAACGTCAATCGCAACAGCGACGAGGATTCGGTGGACGCCATCTGAGCTCGGTTCAGGGTCGCGACGGGCGGGCGGTCGGGCGAAGCTGCCGACCCCACGAAAGTACCAGTGGGGGCGAACGCATTCGGCTACGGCTCACCACCGCCAGAACCCATCGGGAAGCGTGCGACCAACCTTCCGATCCCGACGAGCGCGACGGGCGCCAACAGCGTGTTGAACAGCCCCACCCGCAGCGCCGAGGTGGCGAGCAGCTCCCAGGTCACCCGGTCCTCGCCGAGCAGCAGGGACAACGAGCCGTAGGCGGCCGTCCCGATCGCGCCGGTGAGGAAGGCCAGGACGAGGGGCGCGGTGATCGATTGGGATGCCAGGTACGGACGGGCGGTCCCGACGATGCCACCGATCGAGGTCAGGACCAGCGTCGCGCTGCCGAGCGGTGCCTGGGCGACCAGCAGATCGGCCAACAGTCCCGCGGAGAACCCGACGCGCAGGCCCGCCTGCGGACCGTCCTTCAGCGCGACGGCCATCGTGATCAGCAGCAGCAGGTCGGGTGTCAGCCCTGGGACCGGCAGGAACGGCAGCACCGAGGTCTCGATCACGGCCACGGTCAGAAGCAGCACGGCGAAGACGACCGTTCGAACGATCACGGGGACGATCCGTCGTCAGCGTTGCCGAGGTCCTCGGGAGGTGCCGGGTCCTCGGGAGCCTCGTCCGTGTCGTCCGTGTCGTCCATGTCGTCCGTGTCGTCCTGGTCGGGCGAGATCGGCGGGGGTTCGAACGGGATGCCGGGGGTCCCCTCCAACGGCGGGACCGGCTCGACCGGCGCGCTGAGCACGACCAGCACGTGGTGGAGCCGCGTGAAATCGACGTAGGGAAGGACGGTGATCGAACGCGTCAACCGAGCGGTCGTATCACCCTCGTCGGCGACGACCCCGATCGGGATCCCACCGGGGAACACCCCACCTGCGAAACTCGAGGTGACGATCTCATCACCCCGCTGGATGTCGGCACCGGGCTCCAGCGGTTGCAGGAGCATGGGATCACTCCCCCGGCCGCTGATCGAGCCGATCTCGCCGGTCCGGGCGGCGCGTGACGCCGCCGAGAAGTTCGGATCGATGGCGAGCAGCACGCGCGCTGCCGATGGCGTCACCTGGATCACCCGACCGACGAGGCCCGGCCCGGCGATCACCGGCATGTCCCGGGCCACGCCATCGTTGCTCCCGACGTCGATCGTGATCGTCCACTCGAAGCTCGACGGGGCCAGAGCCACGGTCCTGGCCGCCACCGTTTCGAACTGCAGGCGCTCCTCGAGGTCCAGCAGGCCCTGCAGTTCACGGTTCTCCCGTTCCAGATCCGCAACCACCCGTCGCCGCTCTTCGAGATCCTCCACGCGCTCCCGGAGCTCAGCGTTGTCCGAGCGCAGCGAGAACAGCTCACGGACGCCATCGGTCGCGGTCCCGAGCGGCCGGACCAGCGTCGAGAAACCGTCCTGCACCGGTTGCAGGACCCCGGTGGCCGTGCCGCGGAGTCGGTCGAGGACCCCGTCACCGCCACCCCGAACATCCAGCGTGATCAACAACAGTGCCACGAACAGCAGGATCCCGATGAGGATCCTGATACGCCGCCGCTGATACATCTCGTTCTCCGCCGACCCCCGCGGACATCACGGGGGTCCTCTGCCTCGACGCAACCGGACGGCGCGTCAGCGGTGGGACCTCAGTGGCGGGACGAGGTGACGAGGACCTTCTTGAGCGTCTCGAACTCCTCGAGGCACTTGCCCGACCCGATGGCCACCGAATCCAGGGGATCGTCGGTGATGTGGATGGGCATCCCGGTCTCGTGCTTCAGCCGCTCGTCGAGACCCTTGAGCATGCCCCCGCCACCGGTGAGCACGATGCCCTTGTCCATGATGTCCGCAGCGAGTTCCGGCGGCGTCTTGTCCAGCGTGTTCTTCACCGCGTCGATGATCGCGTTGACCGGCTCCTCGATGGCCCGCCGGATCTCATCAGCGGACACGATGATCGTCTTCGGCAGCCCGGAGACCAGATCACGACCACGGATCTCCGCATGCGGCTCGTCCGGCAGCGGGAACGCGCTGCCGATCGCCATCTTGATCTCCTCAGCGGTGCGCTCGCCCAGCATCAGCGAGTACTCCTTCTTGATGTAGGAGATGATCGAGTCGTCGAGTTCATCCCCACCGATCCGTATCGACTGCGACGTCACGATCCCACCCAGCGAGATGACCGCGACCTCGGTGGTCCCACCACCGATGTCCACGACCATGTTGCCAGCCGGCTCATGGACCGGCAGCCCGGCCCCGATCGCCGCAGCCATCGGCTCCTCGATGATGTAGGCCGCCCGGGCACCGGCCTGGATCGATGCCTCCTCGACCGCACGCTGCTCCACGCCCGTGATACCCGACGGGACACAGATCACGACCCGCGGCTTGGCCAGGAAACGACGCTTGTGGACGGCCTGGATGAAGTAGCGCAGCATCTTCTCGGTCACATCGAAATCCGCGATGACCCCATCCTTCAACGGACGGATCGCCATGATGTGCCCCGGCGTGCGACCGATCATCCGCTTCGCCTCAGACCCGACGGCCAGGATCGCACCGTTCCGCGTGTTGATCGCGACCACCGACGGCTCATTGAGCACGATCCCACGACCCCGGACGTAGACCAGGGTGTTCGCGGTGCCGAGGTCGACGGCCATATCGCGGCCGAGGAACTGGAAGCTGTTCGTGAGGTTCGCCGCCACGTCAGGGACCTACCGGATCGAGGAAGGGGGGACATCGGGCCACGGTGCGGGATCGGCCGGCGGCGGGAACCGACGACGTGAACGTGCGATGCCGCAACGGCCATCGATCACGCGATGCTAACACCGGGTGTCTGGGACGGGATGCCACGACCCCGGCACACGGCCCGTGGCCGATCCGCAGGCGGGGATGAGCGCGCAGGGCGCGCGTACCGGAACTTCAGGTCGGGTGTTCTTGGACCGATGGCACGTGGGAGCCCGGAGGGCGAGCCATGAGCCCCAACGCACCTCGGACCACCACGGTCCCGGGTGAGCTGCGGGCGCTGGTCGAACGGCTGATCGTGGCATGGCGCGATGCGCCTGTCCTCGAGATCGCCGGAACCGCGGCACTCCAGCGTGAGGGTGCCGCTCAACGCACCCTGGTGAACCTCACCGCGCTCGGCATCGATATCGCCCGGACGATTTCGGGACGGGGTTCGCCTCGTTGGACCTCCTGGCGGCGACCCCCGCAACCACGCTGAAGCTGGACCGCTCGTTCATCAGCTCCGTGGGCGAGGATGGCGACACCGTGCGCGGCCGTGCCGTCATCGTGCAGGCCGCGATCGGCCTCGGGTGATCACTCGGCCTGGAGATCGTGGCCGAGGGCATCGAGACCCCGACCCAGGCCCGGTTGTCCGTCGGCATCGCCGCGAACCATGGGGCTGCCGAGGCGTTCGGCGATCTGCTCGCGCGGGCCGACGCGGCGCAGTCCACCGCCAAACGCCAGGGCAACCCCGTCGTCGTCGCTCCCGGGTGTCCCGGTCACACCCGGCCCCGTCGCGCGAGGCTGACCCATCGTCGCTCGCCCACGACCAGGTGATCGAGGACCTCGATCCCGACCAGCTGTCCCGCCCGTACCAACCGGGCGGTGACGCGCTCGTCATCCTGCGACGGCTCGGGATCACCCGACGGATGGTTGTGCGCGAGCACAAGCGCGGCGGCGTTGATCAGCAACGCATCGCGGAAGATCTCACGCGGCGACATGAAGGTGTGGTCGATCGACCCGATGCTGACCACCACGACATCGAGCAGGCGGTGCTTCGTATCGAGCAGCGCCGCGACGCACCGCTCACGATCGGCACCATCGAACGCGGGCACGAGTACCGCGGCGGCCGACTCGGGGCTGGTGACGGCGGGACGGTCCGCGGTCGCGACCGTCGGCACCATGCGCCGGTCGCAGGCGGCACACGATGGCGTGGCCTCGGGGACGAGCTCACCGGCCTCCGGCCCCGCGGTCCATGCGTCCGGTGTCACGATCGCGACATCCGTCGTGCCGGAGACGCGGTCGCCCGCGATGGAGGCGGACAGGCGCTGCCCGATGGGTCGTGGCTGGGGATGCATCGGATGCCTCTCGTCGCGTTGAAGGTGTCCTGTAGTTTCTCATGCCTCTCCATCCGGATCAGCGTCGGATCACGGGGGTGTGGACGACGGCCGATCGCGCTGCTGCGCAACGGTTGCGTCAGATGCGACGGGGCGACGGCAGCGCTAGGATCGCGCGATGGGAGATGTAGGCATCGTGCTGGTGGGAGGCCGATCCTCGCGGATGGGTGCACCGAAGGCCGGCCTGGAGTGGCACGGCTCGACCCTGTTGCGCCGCACGGTCGGGGTCCTGCGTCGGGCCGTCGACGGGCCCGTGATCATCGTGCGTGCTCCGGACCAGGCAGTGCCCGAAACCCCGGACGACGTCCTGATCGTCGACGACGACCAGGAGGGCCTCGGTCCACTGCAGGGCCTCGCGGTCGGCTTGGAGGCCGCGGCCGCGCATGGGGAGATGGCGTTCGTCTGCTCGACGGACCTGCCCTTCCTGCACCCGGCCTACATCCGGAAGGTCCTGGCCTGCTTCGACGAGGACACCGATGTGGTCCTGCCGATGGTGCATGGCCATCGCCAACCGCTGGCGGCCGGCTATCGCACGGCCCTGGCCCCCCAGGTACAGCGCCTGCTCACGGAGGGGGCCCGCAAGCCGGCGATGCTGTTCGACGTGGTCCGGACGCGGCGACTCGACGAGGCTGCGCTGTTGTCCGATCCGGCGCTGGCCGCCGCGGATCCGGGGTTGCGCTCGGTGCTCAACATCAACGATCCCGATGACTACGCCCGGGCGCGCGCCACCGCGCCGCCGACCGTCGACGTCCGGTGCTTCGGCACGCTGGCGCGATCGGGCGGCTACGACGGACACGACGGCCGCCCGGTTGCCGCCGCGACACTCGAAGGAGCGGCACGTGCCGTCGGGATCTCACTTGATCAGCATGTCGTCGCCGCCTTGAACGGCGACCGCATCACGCGCGATGGCCACACACCCCTGATGGACGGCGACCGGGTGTCGCTGCTCAGCGCCGACGCGGGAGGCTGACGTGGCGGGCGGTTCCTTCGGACAGGCCCTGGTCATCGACCTCGACGTCGGTGGCGGCGACCCCCTCCCCCTGTCCGACGACGTGCTCCGGCGCTACCTCGGCGGCGTCGGTCTCGGCACCTGGCTGCTCCACGAGCTGTCGGACCCCGCTGCCGACCCACTGGCTCCGGAGGCCGTGCTGGCCTTCGTGTTCTCACCGCTCGTCGGTACCCCGCTGACCACCAGCGCGAAGTTCGCGGTGGTCGCACGCTCACCGCTGACCGGGATGCTCACCGACGCGTTGGCGTCCAGCCACTTCGCGATCGCCGGCAAACTGACCGGCCACGACGCGATCGCGATCCGTGGGCAGTGCGACCACCCGTCGGTGCTGCTGATCGACGGTGACGGCGCCCGGCTGATCGACGCCGGCGAGACGTGGGGCATGTCGGCCGCCGCCGCGGAGGCCCACCTGTCGGCACAGCTCGGCCCGGGCTGGCGGATCGCATCGATCGGCCCCGCCGGCGAGGCCCAGGTGCGCTACGCGACGGTGTCCCATGACGGACGCCACGCGGGTCGTGGTGGGCTCGGCGCCGTGATGGGCGCCAAGCGACTCAAGGCCGTCGCCGTGAAGGCCTGCACCAAGGTGCCGTCCGCGGATCCGGCAGCCGTGCTGGCCGCGGCCCGGGATCTGCGGGCCCGCTCCTTCGGGCCGGCCACCGCCAAGTACCGCGAGCTCGGCACCCTGTCCAACCTGCTGGCGTTCAACGCCATCAACACCCTGCCCACCAACAACTTCACGACCTCGACGTTCGCCGACGCTCCCAAGCTGGCTGCCGAGGAACTGCACGACCTGCGGTCCGTCACCCGCAACAGCTGCGCGTCCTGCGCCATCGGCTGTGAGCACATCTACGCCACCAAGGACGGTGGCAGCGCTCGTGTCGAGTACGAGAACGTGTTCGCTCTCGGCCCCCTGTGCGGGGTCTCCGACCCCGATGCCGTCCTGGCCGCCAGTGTGCGCTGTGACGACCTCGGGATCGACACGATCTCAGCCGGTGGCACGATCGCCTGGGCGATGTCCTGCGCGGAGGCAGGACTGCTCGACGCGCCGTGGCTACGGTTCGGCGATGGCACGGCCCTGCTGCGCGCGCTCGACGAGATCGGCTCGGGGACGGGCATCGGACCGTTGCTCCGTCAGGGTTCCCGGCGGGCTGCGGCCGAACTGGGCGGCGACGCGCCGTCCCATGCGGTCCACGTCAAGGGCCTCGAACTGCCCGGCTACGAACCCCGGACGCTGCACGCCATGGCGCTGGGGCTGGCGGTCAACGCGCGTGGCGCGGACCACAACCGCTCCGGCGCGTACGAAGCCGACCTGTCCGGTGAGCTCGACCGCTTCGACGGCGGCGACGCGCATGTCGCCGCGGCGATCGTCACCGAGGACCGTGCTGCGGTGATGGACTCGATGATCCTGTGCAAGTTCCTGCGGGGCGTGTTCGACGATCCGTTCGAGGAGTGGGCCGGCCTGCTGTCGGGCGTGACGGGCTGGGACCTCGACGGTGCCGAACTCGCACGCACGGCCGAGCGGATCGTGCTGGCCAAGCGGATGTTCAACCTCCGTGCCGGCTGGACCCCGGAGGACGACTGGCTGCCCCCACGGCTGGTGGACAACCCTCTGGAGCTGTCATCCGGGCGGGTCGCGGAACTGTCCTCCGCACGGCTGCGCGCGATGGTCGACGCCTACCACGTCGCCCGCGGGCTGGACCCCGACGGGTTACCGGACCCCGCCGCGTACGCCGATCTGCAGCTGACCGCCCCCCTG
>Ga0207421_10008975_pt1 | contig 10198 bp, 8 predicted proteins | sample SodLakKL_010_SED_4_FD_187542 | JGI IMG/M metagenome (GOLD analysis project Ga0207421, IMG submission 187542) | Alkaline sediment microbial communities from Lake Tanatar, Kulunda Steppe, Russia - 8KL_010_SED (SPAdes) (version 2) | ecosystem: Environmental > Aquatic > Non-marine Saline and...
TGACCTGGAACCGAACCGGCCTCAGGCGAACGCCAGCGAGCTACCCGCGTCGTCGGCGTCGTCGACCTGGATCTTCTGCCAGGCGTCGACGAAGTCCTGTCGGTACACTTCGGTGCGGTCGTCCCGAATCGCGAACATCCCGGCCTCCGTACAGACGGCCTTGATATCCGCACCGGAGGCGTCGACGGCCAACTCGGCGAGTTCGTGGAAGTCGACGTCCTCGGAGACGTTCATGTTACGGGTGTGGATCTTGAAGATGAGTTCGCGGCCCTCGGCTTCTGGTTTCGGCACCTCGATAAGCCGGTCGAACCGTCCCGGTCGGAGAATGGCGGGATCGAGCATATCGAAGCGGTTGGTCGCCGCAATAATCCGGATCTCACCGCGTTCGTCGAAGCCGTCCATCTCGCTGAGGAGTTGCATCATCGTCCGCTGGACTTCGGCGTCGCCGGAGGTTTTCGAATCCGTGCGTTTCGAGGCGATAGCGTCGATTTCGTCGATGAAGATGACGGCGGGTTCGTTCTCGCGGGCGACCTCGAACAGATCACGAACGAGTTTCGCGCCCTCGCCGATGAATTTGTGAACCAACTCGGAGCCAGCCATCTTGATAAACGACGCGTTAGTTTGGTTGGCGACCGCTTTGGCGAGCATCGTTTTGCCCGTTCCGGGTGGGCCGTACAGCAGCACGCCTGATGGTGGGCTAATGCCGACTTCTTCGAACATTTCGGGGCGATCAAGCGGCATCTCGACGGTCTCGCGTACTTCCTGCATCTGGTCTTCGAGCCCGCCGATATCGGCGTACGTCACATCGGGGCTGTGGTCGACCTGCATCACGCGAGCGCGCACGTCAGTTTCATTGTCGAGTCGCTTGACAATCGACAGCGAGTTGTTGACCGCAACCCGGGCGTCGGGTTCGAGTTCGGCGCGCATGTCGTTTGTGACCTCGGTAAGCGCCTCTTGGTTGTTGCCGTGCTGTTTGATAATCACGCCCTCCTCGGAGAGTTCTTGGACAGTTGCGACGAACAGCGGCGACTGTTTGAGCTTCTTGTTTTCGTGAGTCAGTCGCTCTAATTTCTGTTTGTACTTGTTGTTCTCAGCGTTGGCGTCCAGCAGCCGGTCCCGCATCTCCTCGTTTTGGGACTCGATAACGCCAAGCCGCTCCTGAAGTGCCTCGATTTTGTCTTGGCGGGACGCCGTCTCCTCATAGGGTAGTTCGACGTCGTCCACGGTGTCAGTCATCGGCAGGACTAGGGCATTGATTAATAAGAGGTTTCGGGTCGTCGACGGTTTCACCGTTGTGCGTAGCTGGCCACATGCCCGAAAGTAATGGTCAATAATAGCAAGTATTATCATACAGCATTCGAGAATACAGATAACTATGAGCGCGCCAGAAGCTGTTTCCAGCGACGATTCAGCCGACCCGTGGGATGCTGTTCGCGATCTTCCACCGAGTGCAAAGCTCGTCGCGAAAGTCTTGGAGTACAACGATACGCTCACCCAGAGTGAACTCGCCGAAGAAACCCTACTGCCGCCCCGAACCGTTCGGTACGCGCTGAGCAGACTCGAAGATGCCGGTGTCGTCGAATCTCGTTTTTCCTTTTCAGACGCCCGTAAACGGCTCTACAGCCTCTGCATCTGAACAACCGGCGCGCTCGCACGTCGATGACACCGACTTGAGCTGCAACCGGCGTGCGTTTCGCTCGCTAATGTAGTTAGTCACTTCCTACTACCCGGATACTTATTATCCAAAAGTCGACCACACCAGTCCAATGGCCCAGAGCCCACTGGACCGGTTCTCACTCACGAAGCGATGCAGAACGCTTGGTCGACACCTGTGGCGTCGACTCCGTCGGACACGGCATCTCGCGGCCCCGCCCTACGCAGGAGTGATCCGCGAGGCCGAACGCTGCCAAGGTGTTCCTGAACGAGCGCGTCGCTTCCGTGAGAGCGGTGGCGTCGATCGCCTTTGGCGAGCAATCGAAGCCGCGGAGGCCGACGATCACGACGAGTGGGTCGACCGTGGGCGTGCTGCCCAGCGGTCTCTCACCGGCGACCCAGACCCCGCGGAACCGATATACCGCCCGAGCGAAAAGAGGGGGTAATGACACGGGTGATACACACCGGCGACACCCACATCGGTTATCAGCAGTACCACTCACCGGCGCGCAGAGATGACTTTTTGAACGCCTTCGAGCAGGTGGTCGACGACGCCATCGAGATGGACGTTGGGGCAGTTATCCACGCTGGCGATCTCTTTCACGACCGCCGACCTGAACTCCCAGATCTCCTTGGTACACTGAGCGCGCTCCGTGAACTCGCCAGTGCAGGGATTCCATTTCTGGCTGTTGTCGGCAACCACGAATCGACCCGGGGCGGCCAGTGGCTGGATCTCTTCGAGCGCATGGATCTTGCCGTACGGCTCGGCTCGGAGCCAGTGCTGGTCGACGACGTGGCCATCTACGGACTGGATCACGTCCCAGTCTCGCGGCGCGATGATCTCGACTACGAGTTTACACCCTCAGAGGACGCCGCCCACACCGCGCTGGTGAGCCACGGCCTTTTTACGCCGTTCGCCCACGCCAACTGGGAGACGAAAACCGTGCTCGCCGAGTCGAACATCGACTTCGATGCCATACTGGTCGGCGACAACCACGCCGCTGGCACCGAACAGGTCGACGACACCTGGATCACCTACTGTGGGTCGACCGAACGCGCCAGTGCGAGCGAACGCGATGAGCGAGGGTACAACGTCGTCGAGTTCGACAGCGAGACAGCTGGTCCAGCGGGCGTCGACATCCGGCAACGATCCCTCGCAACCCAGACCCGCGAGTTCGTCTTCGTGAGCGTCGACCTCTCGGCCGGCGAAGGAAGCAGCCGCGTCCGGAAGAAGGTCGGCGAGTACGACCTTGATGAGGCAGTCGTCATCGTCGAGATCACTGGCGACGGCGAGCCGGTCACCCCCGCAACAGTCGAAGCGTTTGCGCTCGACCGCGGCGCGTTGGTCGCCCGCGTGACCGACCGCCGGGAGATCGAAACCGACACCGAGCTTTCGGTGAGCTTTGCGGACCCCGACGCGGCGGTCGACGAGAAGATTCGCGAACTAGAGCTCTCGGAGACCGCTATCGATGTCGACGAGACGGTTCGAGCCAGTAAAGTCGCCGACAGCAATGTCCGAACACGAGTCAAACAGTTGGTCGAGGCGTCGGTCGATAGCTCAGAGAGCTCCCCGGACAAGTCCGCCGAACACTCACCCGAAACCACTAGTAGCGACGAACTAACAAATAAAAGCAAGGAGCCACCAGCCGCCGACGCCTCGGGCACAGACGGACAGCTCTCCTTGGAGGATCTCCAATGAGATTCAGCCGCCTCCGGCTTGCGAATTTTAAGCCGTATGGCGATGTCGACCTCCAGTTTCGTGACGGCGTGACGGTAATCCACGGGCTCAACGGTAGCGGCAAATCCTCGCTGCTCGAAGCCTGCTTTTTCGCCCTCTACGGATCAAAAGCCCTTCCGGGAACGCTCGATGACGTGATCCGCAACGGCACCGACGAGGCCGCCATCGAGTTGTGGTTTACCCATGACGGCGTCGACTACCATATCGAACGCCAGCTTCGCAAAAGCGGCGACCGGGTAACGACGAGTAAATGCGTCTTGGAGGGCGACGACGGCAGCGGCGAGCCAACCAGCCGAGACGGCGCGCGTGCGGTTAGGCAGTTCATAACCGAGCTGCTGCGGATGGACAGCGAGGCGTTTGTCAACTGTGCATATGTCCGTCAGGGCGAGGTCAACAAGCTGATCAACGCAACCCCACAGCAGCGCCAAGACATGCTCGACGACCTGCTACAGCTGGGGATGCTCGAAACCTACCGGGACCGGGCGGGCCAGGCTCGGCTCGGCGTCGAAGACGTGCTGACCGCCGCGCGTGGATCGTTGGAGACTGTCGAGGACCAGATCGCGGCCAAACAGTCACAGAATCCCCACGGTCGACTCAACGAGCTCGAAAGCGAGCGGGGAGCAGTCGACGAGAAAATCGACCACTACGAAACCCAGAAAGCGGAGGCCGAATCCGTCCGCAAGGAGACCACCGCGACGCTTTCAGAGTACGAATCTCACCAGTCAGAGATCGCAGAACTCGAAACCGAGATCGAAGAGCTCGAAACAGAAATTAGCGAAACAGCTGCGAGCAGAGACGATCTCGGCGAGAAGCGACGGAAGGCACGCGAGCAACGCGACGAACTCGAAGCTGATCTCAACGAGCGAATCGAGACCTCGGAACTCAGCGAGGCGACACAGACGGCGATAGCCGACCGCAAAGACCAGCAACTCAACCGGCAGGAAACGCTCGGCGAGGAGATCGCCGACCTCCGAGTCAAAGCCACCGGCTTCGAAAATCAGGCAGAGAATCTCGAATCGACGGCTGACGATTTGGAAACAGCCGCCACCGAAGCCGAACAGGCCGCCACCGAAGCCGAACAGGCCGCCGAAAAGGCTGAATCCGCCGCCACCGAGGCTGAACAGCAACGCGAGGAGTTGTCCGACAAGCAGTCGACGCTCCGGTCGAAGTTCGAGACAACTTCTGTCGAGGTCGGCGAGGCGACTGCCCACCGCGAAAAGCTACAGACGCGTCGACGAGAACTTGGCGAACAGTTGGCCAAAACGAAGGCGAGCCGTGACAATCTCGACACCTCGATTGCCGAAGCCGAAGAGCTACTGGCTGAAGGCAACTGTCCGACCTGTGGTCAGTCAGTCGAAGACGCACCACACGTTACCAACCTTGATGACGATCGTGAGCACAGCGAGCAGCTCGAACGCAAGATCGACGCACTCCGCGAACAGCGCGAAACACTCGATACGAAAATCGAGACTGCAACCGAGCTTGTTGAGATCGAATCGACACTCAATGAGCTTGACGCAGACCGCCAGCGGCTCGCCGACCGGATCGAGAATCACCGCGAGAAAGCCGACGAAAAACGGGAGACTGCCGACCAGAAACGTGCGGCCGCCGAAACCAAACGTCAAGAGGCTATCGAACGACGTGAGGCCGCCGAAACCAAACGTGAAGAGGCAGAAACGACCCGTGAAACCATCGAGTCGAAAACACAAACCCGCAGACGAGTCACCGAAGCGATAGATCGACTCGACACCATCGCGGAGCTCAAAACCGAGATCGACGACCACAGCGAGACCATCAACCGGCTCACCGAACGGCGTGAATCGCTGGCAGAGCGCAACGAAGAGCGACGAAACTGGCTGGCAGACAAACGCAAGCGACTCACAGCACTGCGAGACGAGTTCGACGAGGCCGCCGTCGAAACCGCCCGTAAGCGAAAGGAAAACGCCGAGGAGTATATCGAATCGTTCACCTCGAAACTGACAGATCTTCGCCACCAACGTGATGAACTCCAAAACGCCATCGGGGGAATAAAGGCCGACATTAGCCAACTGGAAGAGCTCAAAGCCGACCGCAAGCGGCTCGCCGACCGAGTCGACAAACTCGAAGCCGTCCACGACGAAACCGAACAGCTCGAAACGATGTATGGCGATCTCCGCGGCGAACTCCGCCGACAGAACGTCGAGAGCCTCGAACGCATGCTCAACGAGACGTTCGATCTCGTCTATGGCAACGACGCCTACTCGCATATCGAACTCGATGGCAACTACGAACTCACCGTCTACCAGAAGGACGATCAGACCTTAGAGCCCGAACAGCTCTCTGGCGGCGAGCGCGCGTTGTTCAACCTCAGTCTCCGGTGTGCGATCTATCGGCTGCTGGCGGAGGGAATCGAGGGGGCCGCACCAACCCCACCGCTGATTCTCGATGAGCCAACCGTCTTTTTGGATTCGGGCCACGTCGGCCGCCTAGTCGACCTGGTCGAAGAGATGCGCGGCTTCGGGGTTCGACAGATCCTCATCGTGAGCCACGACGATGAGTTGGTCGGGGCAGCCGACGAGTTGATTACGGTCGAGAAGAATCCGACGACCAATCAGTCGACAGTGAGCCACACGGAGTCGGCAGATCTCACTGTCCTCGGACAAGTAGGCGACGACTAACTATCACTGACAGAACAATCGCGTAGTTGGTCGACGGCGCGTCGGGCGAGATCCGTGGCGTCATAGCCGCGTCGACCCTGTGTGGTAGCTTCGTCAACCAGCCCGGCTGCCCGAAACTCACCGATCAGGCCGTGAAGGTCACTTTCACAAAGGCCGTAGCTATCGAGTAGCTCCAGCGTTGAGCAAGGCCCGCGATCGACCAACTCGATTATAAGCCCGAGCGAGCGGTCGTTGTGGGTGGCAGTGAGGAGCCGTCGGACGGCGGGGTCGACTGCTGCGGCCGCTGTGATTAGTGGCGATTCGCCGTCGACGACAGTGAGTTGGTCGTTGTCGAGATACTGTTCTGCCCCCGTTTCGGGGTTTCTGACGAGACTGGTGTCGCTGGAGTGTTTGATGAGTAAATAGTGGGTCCCGTCGGCGTCGGCGACAGTTTGCATTCGGTTTTCGTGATGCTCCCAAGTGAGTTAGTGGTTCTGCTCTGCAGAGTCCGCCTCATCGCTCCGGTTCAGTTCGTACGCGCGGTAGTGCTGAATGGCTCGAACGAGGCTAAAAGAACCAGCGAGCACAAGCACACCACCAACAGCGAGTTGCCCCCGGAACACCGCAAGCAGCAGGCCAATACTCACCAGCAGCACACCGGCTTTAGTTAACAAAACACACACTGCAAACGTGTTGAGTAGATCGCCGTCGACTGCCGAAAGGTCGGCCTCCAGACGCTCAATATCGACGACGACAGATTCGTAGTTTGTGACCGAAGGTGCTTTCGGAATCCTGATCGACCGCTCGGGATCGCCAAGCGACTGTTCCGTATCAGGGTCTGCCCACCGGTCGAGAAAGTCGTCGTCGCCGTCGGATGAATCAATGGGCACACCGTGTTGTCGGAGCGGTAGCCCAAAAGTATTCGCGGTTCGGGCTGACTGCACCACAGTCGTGTTGCTCAACAGTCTATGCGAGGTCAGAAAGCGAGACCGCTCGGGTTGTTTCGACCCAAGCAAGTGGGTTTTCAGCGTCGTAAAACACCACACCGCCGTCGACTTCATACGATTCGACGGTCGCAACACCGGCTGGTTCGGCTGCGTCCGTTCGACCGCTCTGGGCATCGTCTACGTGGGTGGACATACTCAACACATGGTAACGTTTGACACAGTAAATAGCTTGTTGTTGGGTTGATCGTTGCCAACCGTTGGCTGAGTTCTGGATGTCCGTCAGGATGAGCGGTCGAAAGCCCGGTCTTTTTACTGAGACAGAACAAGAGGTCGCTATGACACAGTCGGATCTCTCAACGTTTTCTTCTCCGGGCTCGGAGGCTGCCGACCCTGACGGGTCGGATGCAGCAGAGGCCGCGGCCGTCGTCGCGGGCAACGGCGGCGGGCACGTCAGCGAGGTTATCGATATCGACGAGGCGCGATTCCCCGATTCGACGGGCACGGTCGAGCTAATGGTCACACAGGTCGACTACACAATCGAAGGCCGTGGCAACGAGGAACATCCCATCCTCCACGTCTTCGGTCGACGCGAGGACGGCACGCACGAACACGTCCGCGTGCTGGGCTTCGAGCCGTATTTTTATGTACCGACCGACTCGCTGGATTCGCCACCGGAAGAAACGCATGATGTCGTTCTTGATAGTCGTGAGACCGATTATAATGGCGAGCCCTTCGAGAGCATTCGCGGCGAGAAACTCACCAAAGTCATCGGTCGAACGCCACGCGATGTCGGCCAGATCCGCGATGAGTTCGATCATTATGAGGCCGACATTCTGTTTCCGAATCGGTTTTTGATTGATAAAGGAATCAACAGCGGGATTCGAGTCTCCGAGCGACGACTCGACAACGGGTCGATTCAGGTTCCCCACACCGAAGTTGTCGCCACGGACGTCGACAGCGAGTTACGAGTCAACATTTTCGATATCGAGGTCAACGACAGAAACGGATTCCCCGAAGACGGCGAAGAGCCGATCATCTGTCTGACGAGCTACGATTCGTTCGACGACGAGTACGTCGTCTGGATCTGGGAGTCCGACGTGGGCGACGGCGAGATACCCGACGAGTTGGCCGATTACGAGCCATACCGAGAGGGGATGTCGGTCGACGTCCGAAGCTACGACACCGAGGCGGCGATGCTGGAGGCCTTTGTGAGGTATATCGAGACTACTGATCCGGATGTGCTTACTGGCTGGAACTTCGAGGATTTCGACGCGCCGTACTTCCTCGACCGGCTGGAAGAAGTCGACAGCGACACTGACAGAGATCTCTCCATTGACCGGCTCTCGCGGGTCGGCGAAGTGTGGCGATCCGGCTGGGGTGGTCCCGATATAAAAGGGCGTGTCGTGTTCGATCTGTTGTACGGCTACAAGCGCACGCAGTTTACCGAACTCGATTCCTATCGACTCGACGCAGTCGGCGAAACCGAACTCGATATCGGCAAAGAGCGATACTCCGGCGATATCGGAGATCTCTGGGAAGACGATCCAACGCGGTTGTTGGAGTACAACCTCCGGGATGTCGAGTTGTGTGTCGAAATTGATCGCAAGCAGAATCTGATTGCCTTCTGGGATGAGGTACGAAAGTTCGTCGGCTGTAAGCTGGAGGATGCGCCGACGCCCGGCGATGCGGTCGACCAGTACGTCCTCCATAAGGCCTACGGGAAGTTCGCCCTGCCCACGAAGGGCAAACAGGACGCCGAGGAGTTCGAGGGAGGGGCGGTGTTCGATCCGATTACGGGTGTCAAAGAGAACGTCACCGTGCTCGACCTGAAATCGCTGTATCCGATGTGTATGGTGACGATTAACGCTGGACCCGAAACCAAGGTCGACGAAGCGTTCGACGGCGAAGTCTACCACGCACCCAACGGCAGTCGGTTTCGCAAGGAGCCGGATGGCATCATGCGGGAGATGGTCGACGAACTGCTGACTGAGCGGGAGAACAAAAAGGAGCTTCGGAACGACCACAACCCTGACAGCCAGCCGTATGCGATCTACGACCGCCAGCAGGCCGCCGTCAAGGTGATTATGAACTGCTTTACGCCTGATACGGAGGTTCTCACACCCCAGGGAGTCTGCGACATCACTGACCTCACTGTCGGCGACGAAGTCTACTCACTCAATCCGGAGACGATGGAACTGGAAGTACAGCCGGTCACTGAGACACATGCGTACCCCGAGTACCGCGGCGAGTTGGTCGACATCCAGACGACGAAAACGGATTTCCGGGTAACGCCGAACCACCGGATGCTCGTCAGGAAAAACGACCGCAATGGAGTCACCGAAGACGACTACAGTTTCGTCGAGGCTGGGGATCTCCACGAATACTGCAACTACGAACTTCCACACGACTGGACGTACGAAGGTGGTGAGCGACTCGACCGTATCGATCTCACCGAGTTCGAGGCAGTCGACGAGTACGAGGTATGGGTCGAACCCGCTGTTCACGGTCATACCTTCACAGCCGAACTTGGCTTCACACCGCGCCGTGTGCCGAAAGGAGATATCGGCAAAACGGGCTACGTTTTCAGTCCCGAGGAGTTTGAGGCCAACCGCGAATACATTGAATCGGTCTGCAAACGGAGCTACATTCACACCGAGTCAGGTCGAAAATGGATTCCACGAACGTACGATGGGGACGACTTCTTGGAATTCCTTGCGTGGTACATCACAGAAGGCAACACGTACACCTCAAAGCCTAAACAGTTCGGCGAGAACTTCCGCGGGCCGTCGACGACGGTTCAACTCGCTCAGAACGCGGTTACTGACGGAGGTGCGGCAACTGTCGAGGACCACCACACGAATATTGGCGCGCTACTCAACCGAATGAGACTCGAGTATTATACTGATGATCGGTGCTATCAGTTCACCTCACGGCTGTTCGGTCGGCTCTTGGAGACGCTTTGCGGCGAGGATAGTTTCACCAAACGAATCCCCCAACTCGTCTTCGAGGCCAGCACCGAACAAAAAGAGCAATTCCTCTCGACGCTGGTCGACGGTGATGGCGACCGCCAGCCCGGTTCGTGGCGGTACACCACCGCAAGCGAACAGCTCCGGGACGACGTGTTGCGGCTCTGTACACACCTCGGAATTACCGCCAGCTACAACCAAGACAGCGGCTCATGGCGAATCTACGTAACCGAGGACAGCAAGAACTCGGTTCGGATG
>Ga0207421_10008976_pt1 | contig 10197 bp, 16 predicted proteins | sample SodLakKL_010_SED_4_FD_187542 | JGI IMG/M metagenome (GOLD analysis project Ga0207421, IMG submission 187542) | Alkaline sediment microbial communities from Lake Tanatar, Kulunda Steppe, Russia - 8KL_010_SED (SPAdes) (version 2) | ecosystem: Environmental > Aquatic > Non-marine Saline and...
TGGTTATTTTCTATCTAATCCAGAGACCTCCTGTCTTTTTTTCTTTGAGTCCCCAGACTGCTCGTACTAGGGCTTCGGTTACGTGTGTGTAGTTTCCATATATTAGGAGGTTTCCGGCTTGGCTATATTTGTATTGGACACTCATTAGGCTTTGGGTGAGTTTTGGCTCGGATATTAGTTCTAGTGTTTCGTTTTCTAGTAATAGGAGAGTGTGGCTGTATAAGTCTTCTTTTAATATTCTTCCTGTTCCTGCTGTGTTTTTTATTTCGGATTTGGATGAGTTGTTAAGTGCTATTACTTTTTTTTTACCTAGTAGTTCTTGGAGCTGGTCTGTTGCTCCTCCTCCAACTCCTCCGTCATCTACGTAGATTTTATTGAAGTTCCATAGTTCTTCGAGTTTTTGGATTTCTCTTACTGTTTTGGTTAGTCTTTGTTGTGTGTGAGTCTGGATTTTGATTATTCGGGCTTTTTTTGTTCTCTTGTCTTGTTCTGCTATTGCGAAAGCGTTTTCGTCTCCTCCCATTCTTGCGAAATCTACACCTAGGAAGTAGTTATATTTTCCTTTGCTGTATTCTTCTCTGTATTTGTATCTTAGGTGTTTGATTTGGTTTTGTATTATTTCGGTTGCGAAGTATTGCGAGTGTCCTTCTACAAATTCGGCTAAGTATTCTTGGGCATATTCTCTTTTGCTTAGTCTTTGTCTTTCTTTTCTGAGGAAGTCTTTTGGTATTCTTGGACAACTTTCACTAGATACGTGAATGTTGAGGAATTTGGGGTCGTTGCATACTTCGTAGAAGTATGATCCTTTTCCTAAGGGTGTTGAGAGGTAGATTTCATAACCTAGTCCCCTCGTTTCTCTGGATACTGCAATCATTGGCTTAACAGCTGTCCAGACTGCTTGGGGGATGTAAGCGGCTTCGTCCGCAACGAGGAAGTCTATTGTATAACCTCTTATGTAGTCTCCTGTTTGCCCTGTAGGTAAGCAGTAGATTATTGAACCGTTGGTTAGTTCTATTTTTGTTTGTGTTGGTCTGGATGAGTATAGTCCTTTGGTGTATTCTATTTCGTAGTATTTTTGTCTTATTTCTGTATAAGTTGGTTTTTGTTCTTTGGGGAGTTTGTCTATTTTGTTGTGGAAGAGTTTTTTTTCTCTTTCTACTAGTTTGATATGTTCGTCTCTAATGATTGCGTTTATTTTCTCAAATATGAGGCTGGATTGTCTCTGGGATGCTGCTATAACTAGGCTTCTGGTGTTGGGGTGTGTGATTGCTAGTCGGAATACTTTTTCGGATATTGTTCGGGATTTCCCTGTTTGTCTTCCGCATCTAAGAGCGATGTTTCCCTCGTGGTCTAATACTTTTTTTTGCCAAGGGTCTGCTTTTTCTCCATTTTGGAATTGGTAAGTTGTGGGGATTACTACGTTTTTGTAGTGGTCGGGGTTTTTTGGGTTGAGTTGTTTTGCTCTTTTTTTGTCTGCTAGGTGTTTTTGATATTCTACATTTTTTTTGTATGCTTTGGATTCTGCTTCATGTTTTCTTTTTTTGAGGTCTGCCATTCTTTTTGTTATTTTTTTTTGTTATTTTTGTTCTTTGGTTTCTTCTCGGCTTTTTTTTTCGGCTTCTTGGATGTAGTGGGAGAAGTCTTGGGGGGTTTTTAGGTGGGAGGTTTCTTGCTCTAGTTTGAGTCGGAACGATTGGTCTTTGTAGAGTTGGGCTATTCGGTCGTTTATTTTCTTTTCTATTTCTGGGGGGATGTTGTTTTTCTTTTTGTTTTGTTTATCTTTTTTGGAGTACATAAAATTTTGTGAAGTCCTCCCTATTTATTTTTTTTTCATTTTTTGAAAATCGCAACTAAGTAAAAACTATTTTCTTAAAACATTTTTCTTAAAAACTATTTTCTTAAAACGATTTTCTTAAAATATTTGTTTGGTTAAGTCGGTTTTTTTGTATTTTTGGCTAAATATAGGGCTAAATAAGGGTATTTTTGGGTATTTTTGGCTAAATATAGGGCTAAATAAGGATATTCTAAATAAAATGCTTTGAGAAATCTAGGAAGGCGGGGGGAGGTGGTGGTGGGGTGGTTGGGCTGGTTGGGGTCGGGGTTTATTGGGGAGGAGGCTAGTTCGGTTGTTTTAAAGGGCTAAATATGGGGCTGGATATGGGGAGGATTAGATATGGGGCTGAATAAGGGACTAAATCAGCACAGAGGGGTAAGACGGGCTACGAACACATCCTTATAAGTCTCGGTAGGGGACTGTTTAAGACATCCGCATCCTTTTGAAAAGCTGTGTCGTATCAACGAACCTTATACGTGTCGGTGGCGAGGTGGGGGATTCGTATAAGGTGAGTTATACGACAAGGTTTTCAAATGTGATTGTGTAGCGTCTTGCGGGCAGGTTGGGGTGGAGGCATCGCAAGGCGACTATCTGTTAGGATGGATTAAATTGTCCATCTCCGAGACTTATAAGGATGTTTTTTTTGTATCCGAACCGAATCCCGGAGTGAAGCGGAGGGGTTCGGTGAGAGTATTTTCGTAGCCCGTCTTACCCCTCCAATTTTGTAAATGGATTTTGGTTTTTCTGGGTTTCTCGTGGTTAAATTTGGATTTTTTGGGATTTTTGCTGGTTTTTTTTGGTTTTTTTTGGTTTTTTTTGGTTTTTCGGAGTTGGGTCTAAAAAAGGGGTGGATTGGATAAATTGTTTAAAATTCGGCATCCTCACCGATGTGAAACCCGTTTGCTCCTTTTTGTTTAAGCCATCCTATTTTTTTGAGTTGGGTTATTGCTCGGTCTCTGGTTTGCCAGCAGGTACCTATTTCTAGGATTATGTATTTTTCTAGTTGTTTTCTTCCTATGAGATTATAGCCATGATTTTCGTATATTATCCATAGTAATCTTTTGTATTTGTCTAGTCCGTAGTTTCTCATTTTTCTAAACCTCCTTTTCCTTCCTTTTCTTCTTCTGCTGTTTCTAGTTTAATTAAGTTATGGTAGATAAATTCACATGCTACGACGTCATATTCGGCATCGTGGAAGTTTGTTTTTTCTACTAGTTTTTGTCTAAGTTGGTTTGTTTTTTCGTCGTATATGACAGGATTTTCTAAAAAGTAATTGGTGACAGTTTCTAAACTTACACTTTTGAGTATTTTTGGGTCTTTTAGATGTCTTTTCGCTAATGCCATAGTGTCTATTGTGAAGATTGGGGGAAGTGTGACATTTTCCTCTCTTGCTCCTTGGTAGAGGAATTTTATATCAAAGTTGTCTATGTTGTGCCCTATTAGGGTTATTGTTTTGGTGGTGAATAGGTTGAGAAGGATGTAGTCTAACGCTACTCTTAGACTGTTGGTTACTTTGTTGTTGGTTAAATCGTGTAATGAAATACGATTTGTTTTCCATGCTTCATAAGAGTAGAGTTTGTTTTTCTTGGGCTTAATGTAGAAAGTGTTGTTTTCTTTTGGATCATTAAATCCTAGTCTCTTTAAGCAGAGGCTTACGATTCCATTTTTATATGGATCTAATCCTCCAGTTTCTAAGTCTATAACATAGCTTCTATTTTCTATTGCTTCTTTGGAGTTTTTATGTGAGATTTTCATTTTTCTGGTTGTGTTTCTGGTTGTGTTTCTGGTTGTGTTTCTGGGATTGGAATGTTTGCTTTTTTGAGTTCTTCTCTTAGTCTTTTGTTTTCTGATGCTAAGTCTTCGTATTTGACTAAGGTTTCTATGTCTTCTTTTATGTTGGACTTGCTACAGGGGGGCATTTCTAGTTCTAGTTCTGGGTTGCCATGGGAGTTGTCTATTCTAAGTCCGTTTTGGGTGTGAAATAGGGTTCCTTTTTTTAATAAGTGTGACTCTGCTATCACACTATTAAGTATTGCTACGTGCATGGTTTCGTATTTGTGGATTTTGTAGTCTAGTTCTTTGTTTTTGAGTCTGGGGATTTCTTGGGTTAATCCATGTAAGAGGTGGCTCATGTATTCCTCTATTCCTGCTAGGATTTCTTCTAGAGTGTTGCCAAATATGTCGGGGGTTTTTACTAGGAGTTTGCCAGTGCTGTAGTGCATAATGGTGCTTCCTTTGAGGTAGAATTTTAATCCCCTATACCTTTTATTAGTGAAAGGTTGGTATGTGGTAAAGGTGTGCGTAATGTCTTCACTACTAATAGGGATGAAAAGGGTTACTAAGAGGTTGTGGGCTCGGAGTTTTTTGGAGTGGGTTTTATCACACCCCTTAAAATATTGGACAGCTCGTTGTCCCTTATCAGTGATTTTGAGTTGGGGATTGATTAAACCGTCTTCTTGTAATTTCTTAATGTGGTAATTTATCGTTGTTTTGCTTAAATTTAGGCGATTTGCTAAGTCTCTTTGACTTAATAAAAAATCCTCTCTAATACTTGCCAGTGTAAAAAAAATCTTCATACCTGTAGAGTTCATTTCAACACTTCCCCCCCCTGCTGTCCTAATTTTCTGGTCTAATAACTTGGTCATTTTTCATTTATAAATAAAAGTGTGATGTGAAAAGAACATCTATTATTTAATATAGATGACATCTTTAGTCTCTCCTGCTATCCTCTGTGCTAAAACTTCAAACTCTCCTTTATATCCTATCCAGTCAGAGAGTTTTCTACCTCTCTCTTTTATGATTTTTGCCAGACTTGTTTTATTTGGGTAGTAATCTACTTCAGCCCCTCCCATTTTTATGGTTAGGATGAGTTTTCTTTTTGCTTTGTCTCCGTCTTGGAATTCAATATATTTTGGTTCTTTGATTATCTCAAATGTTTTGTCTTTTGTGTTTTTAACTTCTTCCGCAGTAACAGGGAAGCCTTCAATAAACTCTGGTTGTGAGTTGTCTTGTGTGTATTTTTCTGTAATTTCTTCTACCATTTTTTTTCTTTGGTTATTTTTGCCATATTGTTAAGACGACTAGTTCTTGTCGTCTATGCCAAGTCATATTTTGAAATTGGTTACAAATTTTACTTAGTTGTGAAGTTGCATCCGTAGGATCTCTTAAGGTTAGTTTTAGTTGTAATTTGTCCTCTTCTATTTCCAGCCAGTCCCATTTTTCAATACTCTTTGAAATTAAGAGTTTTTGAATTGCTGTTCTTTTGGATGTGTCTTTTATTTCTAAAAGGTCTTGTCCCATTTTAAACTAGTTTTCTTTGGTCGTTTTTTATCAGGATGCTTATTTCATCTCCTATTTCTAGAGGGGAGAATTCCTCTTTATTTGTTCTTTCTTCACTAAACGAGACATTATTCCCGTCGTGCTTTTCTAGTTTAAGAGTTCTTACTGTCTTGATGTTGTTAGTGTGTGTTTTGATTTCTCTTATTTTGCCCCTCATTTTTTCTTGAATTATTTTTCTTCTAGTTTATTGACTCTTTTTTTTAATTGCTCTAAGTCTATGCTTAAAGTGTCTTCAGTTTCTGCGAGGTCGTTGTCTATATGCTCTACTTTTTGTTTTAGAATTTTGTTTGACATCTCTAATTTTGTAACTCTATCGTTTAGGGTTTTAGATTTTTTATAGAGATGATTTACTTTCTGTTTGTTATGCAGTTTTTCTTTTTTTGTTTCTTCTCTTTCACAGATAATTACATCTATGAGGCTTATACTCCATAACTTGCTTATGTTTTTGAAAAGTGTTTTTAGTCCCATTTTTATGTGAATATGTGAGGTGGGGAGTTATCCCCTAACAATATATATAGAACTCTAGATTTATATACTTACTTTAGAAGTGTTTTTTTATTCACATAAAAATGGGGGAGGGGATAAAATTAGATAAGGTTACATGCTCATGTAACCTAGTAATACCCATTTGCCTTCTGTGTCACTCCATATTAGAGTAGAACCTCTTACGAAGTCCCCGCCTGTACTTCCTAATATATTTCCTTCTGTGTCTTCATCTATGGTTACATTAGTCCCAGTAGCACCTCTTAATACTAAAAGGTCTCCGTCGTTACCTTCTGGGAAGATGTTTATTATATCATTGCTACCGTCTCCTTCTGTGATAATTAAGTTTTGAGAGTCTCCTCTATTTACATTCCCATTTTCTACCGGAGTTATTGATTCATCTCCCGCACTAAATCCTCCAATTTCATCTTCTCCATTCCCATTTTCTATGGGTTCCCCATTTACTTTCAGGGTGTTAAAATTACCCTCTTTTGCGTTAATATAATCCCAAGTTACCATTTTTATTCTTGTGTGTTTGTGATTAGTGTTACAGCCTTAGGGTTTGTAAGTTGTGTTGTTCCAATCTCCCAAGCCTTAATCGTCCAAGATATTCCCGGATTGTCTTCTGTGTGAGTTGTCAGAGGGACAACTTCTTTCCAAGTTCCACACATTCCACTAATCGCAACTAACGCCTCGTCGTCTGGTACTGTGTTGCTTACTTTTACAGTAACCCCAGCAAGATTTCCTACCCTTCCATTTCTTCCAATCTCTTGACTAAACATTCTTTGAATTTTCTCGTTGTCCATCATTGAAGCGAAGTCACTTGGATTAACTACGAGGAAGGTTTCATTAGTGTAAGGGTCGTAGTTGTGTTTTTGCATCTCTCTTATTGCTTTGAGTATGTCTCCAAATGGATTTCTGTTTGCTACTGTGCTAGAGTCCCACTCGTTGCCGTCTTCTATTGTGATGTGGTTAATTTTGTCTGGACTTCCTTCTTCAGACAATACACTGTATATTTCTTCATCTACTTGTTTCGCTACTCCTCTACCTATTCTTAGTAGTGTTCTTGCTATCACATCTATCTCATTAGTTAGCCAGTCTTCATAAGCAATTGTTCCTTCAAGTGCGTATTTGTCCATGGTTGCTGTTTTTCTATCCCATTTAACTTCGGCATAAGGAAAATTTGCTAATCTAGGCACTCCTTTAATGTTTCTTGTTCCGCTTGCTTTTAGTTCTTCTGCATCTTCTTGAAAATAAGTCTCCTTCCATGCATTAGAACGATTTACCATTACTAAATCCCTCATGGTGTAAGATTGAAGAGCGAAACCTTTCACCATTTGGTCAATGTTTTCTTTTCTAAGTTCTTTTTGATGTACTGTTGTAGTTGCCATTATTTGCTACCTCCTTTATTTTTTTGTTTGATTGCTGACATTACTTCTTTTTCATATCCCTCTGGATCTTGAAAAGGTTCTTTTTTGTTTTCTTTGAAATATTTCTCCCTAAATTCTGCTTCTGCTTTTGTTTCTTTCGGGAGCCCTGCTTTTTGTCTTCTTATTGCTTCTCTTCTCTCTCTTCCTGCTTGTGACATTTTACTATAGTAAAATTACCTCCACTTTTTCTCCACCGCTGAAGTCTGTTAATGCTCTACCGAAGGCAAGTTTTACGTCTGTGGTTGTTTTGACTTCGTTCTCTCCTGCGATTTTGATTAAGTCCCCTGCGGATCCACTTTCTTCGCTTCCTGCTTGGAATTCAAAAACTCCTTTTGTGTAACAGCTTACAGTTGTGCTCCCGTCGTCTTTTTCTTTGTCCATTGCTAGGACTCCAGCGAAGACGTCCCCGTCTTCTGCTGATTTTTCAACTTCTCTTGTTCCTGTGAGTTTCATTATTGTCCCTTTTGTGAATTCGTTTTCGTCGGAGACATTGAATTCTAAAGGCACTCCTTCGTGGATAAGTTCAACTATGGTTGTGTTTGCCATATTAAAGAAATAGGGAGTTTAGAATTTATAAAATTTTATTTTTAGATTTTTAGTCCTGTACCTGATAAGAATTCGTTACATTCTCGTTTTGTTTTTTCTTCTTCGGTTTCTGGAGGTTCGTAAGTGGATTTTCCTTTTTGAAGTTCTGCTTCTAGTTTTTTGTTTCTTTCTTTGATTAGTTCAAGTTCTTTTTCTTTTTCTTTTTTGATTTCTTCGTCTGGGTCTGTTGGTGTTTCTTCTTTTGTTTCTTCGTTTGTTTCTTCTTTTGTTTCTTCGTTTTGGTTTTCTGTGTTTGATTCTGGCTTACTTTCTGGTTCTGTCTGGGTGTTGGGTCGGATTGATTCTTTTTCTTGTGCTTTTTCGTCTTCTTGTGCTAGTTTCACAGCTTCGTCAATTTGCTCCTGTGCGTTTCTTTCCGTTACCTTTTCGTTACTTTGCGTTTCCATTGTATTTTATAATTTGTTGTCTAAGTTTTTGAGTTTTTCGTTTTGCTTGGCTAAAATGTGGGTGTTGTGTTTGATAACTTCTTTAAGTTCTTCTTCTCTTTTTTCATTTTTTTTAACGAAATAGAAGATTAGGAAGATATTAAATCCTGTCCATAAACCTAGAATTCCTTTATTTGCTAATTTCATGATTGTTTCCTCAATCATTTATCATTTTTTACCTCTCTTTATTTTTCTGCTGTTTGGGGGTTAAGATTGCTTTGTTTTTCTCCTTGAAGGTTTCCGTCTTTTCTTTCGTCAGTTTTTAGGTCTTCCATAAGGTCTCTTGGGAATTCAAACTCTACTTCTATACCTAGTTGGGCTTTGAGTTGTTCTTCCAGAAATAATTGGTTCCATTCTACCATTTGTTGAAACGCAAGATATAGGATTTTGGCTGTTGCTTCTGTGTCTGCTTCTCCACTCCCTAGAATGATTAGAGGAATCCCTTCGGCTCGGATGACTTCCTCCTCTAGTTTCTTTATCCATGGGAGTGGATCAAGTGTTGAGTATTGAGGGACAGATATTCTTTCCATACTTTCTACTGTATCTTTTGGGACAATCATATTTTCTCCTTGTTTGATTGCGTTGTCTAGTTTTGCTTTGTATTTGTTAATTTCAACTTCGTCGTCTGAATCTACATAAGAGATAATAAGAGGCTTAACATACCTCCTAAATAGTATGTTCATAGATTGTTTTGTTTCTTGGAGCATTTCAACTGTTCCAGTTCTGTTTGGGTCGTGGCTGGTTAGTCTTTTGAGACTACTTGTTCCGTGTGGATTGTCTCCGTCAGAATTAAAAGGAAGGTGGAATATTTCGTCTGGATTGAATTTTTGTACTGGTTTCTCGTGTCTGTCTAAATAGACATATTTGTCTATGAAACCTTTTTGGTCTATGTGAATTTGCACCCTTCCCGGGTTTAATGTTTTTAGGTTAGTGACTGCTCCCCTTCCGTCTCTAATTATCTCTGCGAAGTAGTCCCCTACTATGGAGTATGTTTTTACTGCTTTATACATTATGGTGTGAAAAGTTTCCTTTCCTGTTCCTGTGAAGTTTTTTAGCAGGGTCTTTGTGTTTTCGTCTGCTTTGACTCCTCTTCCTACTGTCCAGAAGGCTTTTTTGTCAATAATCGGGGCTACATCTGGAAGGTTGTATATACCTAAGTATTTTGTCCATTCAGGGGTGTAAGTATAGAACCTTGTTCCCCCAGTGTCTCTTGCTGGCTGGATTGTTGCATCTTCTTGTTTTTTGCTTAAGTCTGTGGTTGTTGCGTTGTCTATATTTAGGTTACTCATATATGTGTATTGGGAGAAGAAATTTTATTTAACTTTTGATTTATGTTTTGTTTTATGTTTTGATTTTATAATTCTTCTTTGATGTTGTTGTCTTTTTTGTTTTGATTGCCGTTGTCTTCAATTCTATCTAGAATTATGTTTGATGTGATTATGTTTCGGTCACTATCAATTATTATTTCTTCTACCATGTTCCCATTTATTACGTTATTCCCGTTATCGTCTAGGTCTAAGAGGTGGATTTTGTCGCCATTTCCTACGTTTCCAGTTATGGAGCAACGAAAAAGTTTGGCTGTAATGTCTCCTCCTAGTTCGTTTCCTACTATGGAAGACAGGTTATTTCTCCCTTCGGTAGTTTCAAAGAAGATTTCGCAAAATTCGGATTTGTTATAGTGGATGTTTAATCTGTTGAGGAGTCCCTCGGCTCTTATGAATGTTCTTGGGCTCTCTAGATTAAATCCGAAATAGTAGCAATTGATGATTTTTGAGTTTTGAGTTCCTAACATTCTTATGGCTGTTTGACAGTCTATGAAATTACAGTCTTGTATTTTGTTATTATCAAAATCTCCTTCTGTTCTTATTCCTTCGTGAGAGTTAGAGAATGTGAGTTTTTCAAAAGTGGCTCTTTCTGTGAATAATACTAGGCAGGCTTTATTTTCGGGGGATTCTAAAACTGTTTCAAATCCTGCTCCTGTTATAAGAATTCCTCGTTTTAGGATTGGGATTTCTTTTTTTATTTGATATGTTCCTTTTTTGATATGGATGTGAAATCCTTCATCCCAGTGGTTTTGGTT
>Ga0207421_10008978_pt1 | contig 10196 bp, 6 predicted proteins | sample SodLakKL_010_SED_4_FD_187542 | JGI IMG/M metagenome (GOLD analysis project Ga0207421, IMG submission 187542) | Alkaline sediment microbial communities from Lake Tanatar, Kulunda Steppe, Russia - 8KL_010_SED (SPAdes) (version 2) | ecosystem: Environmental > Aquatic > Non-marine Saline and...
GCGATCGGTGCAATGGTGACAGACAGACCCGCGCCGAAGTGAAGAGGACGGGGGTTTTGTACCCTCACACTACCGCCACCGACAGCTGCCGTTGTGGCCGTCGATCGGCGCTGACGAATGCAGCTGCGCTGTGACAGGCACCACTGGCCCGCAGTTCGACAGTGACAGCGTGAGTCGGCTGCAAGACAATATCAGTTCACTCGTTGTCGCCGCCGATCGCTCCCCGGGCGACAGTTGCGAGTCGGTAGAGGGTGTAGACGATCGAGACGGTGACGACGGCGATCGCCACGCCAGCGCCCGCGATCGCCCTGAGACTCGCCGGCTCGACGGTGGATGGCTGGCTGCCACAGCTCCCACAGCCGTCGGGGCCACACGATCCACAGCCCGGGTTCGAATCAGTGGTCGAGTCACCCGTCGCTCCTTCGAGACCCATGAGTCGCTCGTCGAGACTCGACGGCGACTCATCTGGAGCCGTCGGCTGCTCGTCCGGGGCCGTCGGCTGCTCGTCGAACACGTTTTGTGTCACGTCCGGCGCTGCCGGTGACTCGTCGAGCCCCGGTGACAGATCGCCGCTGGCGGTTCCCGGGGACGGCTGACTCGCTTTGGTATCTGGCTGATCGATCTCGGCGTCGACGGGGGTTCCGCCCTGTTCGATCGGTACGTCCGTCCCGCTGGCGGACGTCTCCTCGTCCGCTGACTCGTCGAACAGCCCCGGTGCCTGCGATCGCAGTGACTCGAGCCCGGCTTCGATCGCCGGCTGGTCCTCGTGGTCGACCGCATAGGCCTCCAGCTCGTCGGCCATCGATCGGGCGTTCTCGTACTGGCCCAGTTCGGCGTACGCTCGCGTTGCGTCGAACATGCTGCGAGCGAGCCACTGCTCGAAGACCTGATCTTCGAACGTCGATTCGAGCGCTCTGAGTCGATCGAGCTTCCGTTCGCCCTTCCCGACGTCGCTCTCGAAGAACGAGCCGCGTGCGGAGTAAAACGTCGCTGCGGCGGCCCACTTGCCGCTCTCTGGTGTTCCGAGTTGGTCGTGGAGCTCGTTCGTTCGCTCGCTCCAGTGTTCGAGGCGTTCGTACTCGGCGACCTCGAAACTGGCTCGCGTGGCGTTTGCGGTCGCGACGACGAGCCAGCGATCGACACCCGCCGTCGGATGGTCGTCGGCCAGCGTCTCGATCCGTTCGATCCGCGACTCGATCGGATAGACGGCCCCACGACCCGCATCGGCGTTCGTCTGGCCAGCGATGACGCCTGCCAGCCCGGCCGCGACTGCGTCTTCCGGATGACGCTCGTAGAGCTCCTCTGCCCGGTCGAGTCGGCTCTGGCCGGTCTCCTCGTCGAGATAGCGCTCGGCGTAGGCGTAGCCCTCTGCCAGCTCGGCTGCGACGTCAGCCGTCGAGTGCGTCGTATACAGCGTCTCGAGCTGATCGACGAGCGACTCGATACTCGCAGGCGCTTCGGCTCGTCCGTATGCGTGGGCCGTCTGTGCCGTTGCCCGAGCCAACTGAATGGCGATCGGCGCGTCGGATCGCTCCTCGTAGATCGAGTCCAGCCGGTCGCGGTGGGCGGCGATCCGATCGACATCGAGTTCGGTTTCGGAGACATCGTCCCGATCGGCGACTGCCGTCGCGTTGGCGAGTGCCGTTGCAGTATGGACTGTCGCCTCCGGATGGCGCTTGTGGAGAATGGCAAGGCGATCGATCGTCGCCGTTTCGGACTCGAACGCACCGCGTCGGCCGTAGGCATCTGCGAGTGCAACGAGCGTCTCGGCCAGTTCGGTCCAGCCGTCGTCTTCTACCTCGTCGACCGGGCCGATCGACTCGGCTCGATCCTCGAGTTCCCCGACGGAGCGTGTGTCACTGTCGAACATCAAACTACGTTGCAGTTACGAGGAGAGACAGGTAATACTGTCGGCTACGGGTGCTGTTGCCCGGCCGGCTCCGATCGCAACGGAGAGCGTCGCGGTACTCGCTGTGGGGCCGAACCGGCACCCATCGGCACCGACCAGCCACGCTTATCGGGTGGCGGGTACCACAACCAGGTATGCGCGTTACCTTCCTCGGAACTGGCAGCGCGATGCCCACCGGCGATCGGTTCCAGACCGGACTGGTGGTCCAGGACGACGGCCGATCGCTTCTGATCGACTGCGGGTCAGGTGTCCTCCACCGGCTCCAGCAGTCCGGCATCGGCTACGAGGCCATCTCGACCGTACTGCTCACACACCATCATCTCGACCACGTCGCCGACCTGTTGCCACTGATAAAGGCTCGCTGGCTGGCCGGCGAGGAACACCTCGAGATCGTCGGCCCCCAGGGAACGAAAGCCCTGCTCGACGACCTCCTCTCCGTCCACGAGTATATGCAGGGCAAGATCGAACTCCAGGTTCGCGAGGTCGTTTCCGGCGAGTGTACCGTCGCCGGATTCGACGTCTCGGCCTACGAGACTCGCCACTCGCTGCCCTGTCTCGCCTACCGGTTCGAGGACCTGTTTACGTTCAGCGGCGACAGCGAGGCGTTCGCCGGGCTGGCAAACTTCGCCGAGGGGTCTGCGATCCTCGCTCACGACTGTTCGTTCCCCGACGACGTCGACGTCTCGAACCATCCGACGCCCGAGACACTCGGCCGGGAACTGGCCGGCCGCGAGATCGGTCGCGTCTACCTGACCCATCTCTACCCCCACACCGACGGTCGCCACGATGAGATGCTCGACTCGATCGGGGCCCACTACGACGGCGACGTGCGCTTTGCCGACGATCTCACGACTGTCTCGATCGAGTAGCTCCGAGGTTGACGTAGTGGCGATTCAGCCCCTGTCGTCGATCGACGAGACAGAATCAGCCACACGTCTCGCGAGTCGATCGCCAGAACACACGCTTGCTGGCGAACGCGATCGTGGCGATTGACGGTGTCCGGCTATCAGCTACTACGACAGTCACATAAATGTAAAATTCCAAACATATATCGCTCACCGGTCGTTTTGTAGGATCATACCAACAGCATGGTCCCCAGACCCGGCCCACCAGTGACGCGAGAGGCGATCGAATGAGCCTGACGGACCGAATCGCCAGTGGCGTCGCGTCTCACTCCCGAATCGTCCTCGTTGTCCTGTTGTTGACGACCGCACTGATCGGCGCGGGGATGTCGATGGTCGACGACGACTCCTCGCTCGAGCAGTTCGAGAGCGACTCGCCGGAGGGAGAAGCGCTCGAGGACATCGACGAGTCGTTCGGTGCCGACGACCAGGAAAACACCACCAGCGTCCAGCTCATCACCAGAGGTGACGGAGAGAACGTTCTCACACAGGCCTCACTGATCGAATCGCTCGAGTTCCAACAGGAGATCGAAGCTAACGAATCGATCAACGAAACGCTCGCCGACGACGATCCGATCACCGGCGTCGAGAACTTCGTCGCGCTCACAGCGATCACGGAAGACGAGGCCGACGAGCTCGAGGCGGAGGGTGACGAACTCGACGCACGCGAGCAGGCCCTCGAAAACCAGACCGACGAACTCGAGCGAGGAATCGACGAGTCGATCGCCATCCAGCGGGAGGTCGAACGGGTGACCCTGCAGTACGACGAGACCGACCCCGAGTACCAGGAAGAACTCGATGTGCTCGAAGCGGAGTTCGACGCCGTCATCGACGACGCGACAGCAAACCTCGACGAGGAGCAAGCCGACGAGTACGAGGACCTCGCCGAGCAAGCGCGTGCGATCGAGTCCGATCGGTTCGCGATCGAGCTCCGGACCGACCAGCCGGAAGCCGATCCCGAGTACCAGGAGCTAAGCGAGCAACTCGAAGACGTCTACACCGCCGCGACCGTCGGCGTACTCGAAGACGAGTACGAGCAACTCGAAGACGATGCCGAGTCACTCGAAGAGCGAAGCGAGGAACTGGAAACGGCCGACGACGACTCGCCGTCGATCGACGAGCAGATCGAGGCACTCGAGGATCGCGACGACGACGAGTTCGAGGAACTCATCGAAACGACGCTCGACGACGAAGACAACGACACTGCCGCGCTGGGGTTCATGCCGTCGGACTACGATCCGGGATCGACAGAGTCTGACGCTCGAATGACGTTCGTCACCCAGGACGTCGGTGACGCCGATCTCGAGGCAGGAGCCGTCGACGACGAGGTGCTCGACACCCAGCTCGATCTTCGCGATCTCGCGGCCGGCCACGACCACGACCAGATCGTCTTCGGCGTGGGGATCATCACCGACGAGATCGATCGATCGATGGCCGACAGCCTGGCGATCGTGGGGCCGCTTGCGCTTGCCTTTGTCATCGCCGCGCTGTTGATCGCCTACCGCGATCCACTCGACATCGCCCTGGGTGTCGCGGGTATCATCACCGTCCTGATCTGGACGTTCGGCTTCATGGGCTGGACGGGGATCGCGTTCAATCAGATGATGATCGCGATTCCGGTGTTGTTGATCGGGCTCTCGATCGACTACGCGATCCACGTCTTCATGCGCCATCGAGAGCAACGCCAGGGGGATCGCGCTGCAGTTGAGCCAGCTGGAGGGGAGGGCCGGGGTGTCGACCGTGGCGTCCGGGGATCGATGGTGGTCGCACTGGCGGGCGTCGGCGTCGCCCTCGTCTGGGTGACGGCGACGACCGCGATCGGATTCCTGGCGAATCTCATCAGCCCGATCGCACCGATCCGCGAGTTCGGCGTTGTCGCGGCGTTTGGGATCTTCGCGGCGTTGCTCGTCTTCGGCGGTCTGGTCCCGGCAGCCAAAGTCGAACTCGATTCGCTACTGGAGGCACGCGGATTCGATCGCCACAGGCGGGCGTTCGGGACCGGCGAGAATCGGTTCAGTGACGCACTCACTGTCGGTGCCGTCGCCGCACGGAAGGCCCCGCTGGTCGTCCTCGTCGCCGTCCTGTTGCTCACTGCTGGCGGCGTCTACGGTGCAAGCCAGGTCGATACGAGCTTCGAGGAGGACGACTTCCTCGCTGATAGTCCGCCGGCCTGGACGGAGCAACTCCCGGGACCGATGAGTCCCGGCGAGTACCAGGCCGCCGACGATATCGACTACGTCAACGAGAACTTCCAGCGTGAGGACGCCCAGGCCCAGGTTCTCGTGGAAGGGGATGTCGCCGACGGGGACGTCCTCGAAACAGTCGATACCGCAGGAGACGAGGCTGGCGACAGCCACGTCGTCTACACGCTGCCAGATGGCGAGCCCGACATCGAGGGACCACTGGCGGTGATGGAAACGACTGCAGCGGAGAACGAATCGTTCAACGAGTCGTTTTCCGCTGCAGATACCACGGGTGATGGCGTCCCAGATCAGAACGTCTCCGCACTGTACGACGAACTGTTCGAGATCGACGAGGATCGTGCAAGCAGCGTTATCTACCGGAGTGACGATGGCGAGTACACCGCAGTTCGGCTGCTCATCGGCACCGTCGGTGACGCGCCGTTCGAGGAGACGACCGAGGAGATGCGCGCGATCGCCGGCACGATCGACGCCGACGGGACGGGCGGCGACCGAACCATCGACACCACCATGGACACCGAGGATCGGGCAGCCGTAAGCGCGATCGCGACCGGCGATCCGATCGTGAGCTACATCGTCGAGCAGGACCTGCTCGACACCGTCCTCGAGAGCCTGCTCATCACGCTTGTCGCCGTCTTCGTCTTCCTGACGGTGGCCTACTGGCTGACGGGCAACAGCGCGACCCTCGGTGCAGTGACCCTGCTCCCGGTCGCACTGGCGACCAGCTGGATTCTCGGGACGATGTATCTCATCGAGATGCCGTTTAACGTGTTGACAGGGATGATCACCAGCCTGACGATCGGACTCGGCGTGGCCTACAGCATCCACGTCAGCGCCCGCTACACGCTCGAACTCGATCGACAGGGCAACGTCTGGGACGCCATGCATACGACCGTTACCGGCACCGGCGGAGCCCTGCTTGGCAGTGCCGCGACGACCGTTGGGGGCTTCGGGACGCTCGCACTCGCGATCCTCCCGGTGCTCCGGCAGTTCGGGATCATCACTGGACTCACGGTCACCTACGCGTTCCTCGCGAGTGTCATGGTCCTCCCGACCCTGCTCGTCCTCTGGACACGGTATTTCGGGCCCGACGTTTCGTTTGCTCCATCGAAGACCCGTCGCCGAACGCCGGCGGCGAGCGATGGCGGAACTGAACTCGAAACTGCGGCGAGCGACGACGAAACTGAACCCGGGACCGAGATGAACGACGGAAAAGCGGGTGAGGAGACGTGACGACTGACGAAAACGAGGCTATCGATGCTTTCGAGCGACTCGGACTCACCAGCTACGAAGCCAAGGTGTTCATCGCGTTACACCGACTCGGCTCCGGAACGGCAAAAGACGTCGCTAACGTAGCCGACGTGCCTCGATCGCAGGTCTACAGCGTCGCCGACAGTCTCGAAGCCCACGGCCTCCTCGAGGTCCAGCAATCGAGTCCGATTCGGTATCGGCCGGTCGGCATCGAGGGGGCACAGAACACCTTACAAGAGCGGTTCGAGCGCGAACAGGACCGAGCCTTCGAGTACGTCGAGATGGTCAAACAGGAGTCGGCACCCGAGGAAACACAGGAAGACATCTGGACTGTTCGGGGACGAAACCGAGTCGAGGACCGCGTCGTCGAACTCCTCAAGGGGGCCGAAGACCGGATCGTGTTCGGCACACGGCTGCCGGAACTCGTCACGGAATCCGTCGAACGGACGCTCGCAGAGCGAGTCGGGGCCGGTATCCCCGTCGTCGTGGTGAGCCAGAGCAACGACGTTCGGGCACAGTTCGGCGCGGTCGACGGTGTCGAGACGGAAACACCACCCGCCTATCGCGAACGCGACCAGCGATCGGGACGGATCGTGATCGTCGACGACGACAGCATCCTGTTGAGCGTGATCGACGACGACGGGAGCGAAACGGCAATCTGGAGTTCGGGGTCGCTGTTTGCGTCCGTCCTGATTCAGCTGATCGAGGCAAGTAACGAACTCCAGGCCGCTGCCGATTGAAAAGCGTCAGGCAGCGATCGGCTCACTCCAGTCGGTAGCGCAACAGCGCCGCGATCCCGCCGAGATTCGAGAGCTGTTCACCCGGTGGGAACTCGCTCGAAAAGATCGTCACGTCGCCACCTTTCTGCTCGGTCGTCCGGACGACGTCGTCGACGTCGATCGCCCACTCACCGTCGGGGCCCCGTTCCTGGCGGAGCCGATCGTCGACGATCAGCAGCTGTTCGATCGCGCCGAACTCGGCGGCCTGGGCGACTTCCTCGGGCCCGTAGGCCGCTTTCGCGCCCTCGGCGATCCGCCGGGTGAGGTCGTCAATCTGTTCGGCTTCCCGTTCGATGCGGGTCTCCTCCTGGACGTCCGCGACGGCCCCGCGTTTGAGCACCTCGTGGACGCCACGGTCGCCGACGCTTGCGGTGTCGACCATCGTCATTTTCTCGGCGACCTCGGGCTCGTTTTTGTCGATGTATTTTTTGGCGTCCTGTTTCGTAAACCCCGGCCCGGCCAGGATGATCGCATCGGCGTCCTGGCGTTTGAGGACCGTCGCGAGCTCGGCGAACAGCTCCGATCGGCCGCGGGCGTACTCGCCTTTCCCTGTCGTCCCGGTGATCGTCGCGCGTTCTTCGGTGCCGTACTGAGCGACCGTATGGACGTGGGCCTGTCCTTCCTCGACGGTTGCGATCGCGACGTCCGGGTTTTCGGTGGCCTCCTCGGCCTCTTCGAGCCGTGCTTCCTGATCCGGTTTGAACCATTTCTCGATCGAGAGCTCGTCCCGTTCCTCGACGTTGAGCGTGTGATGGAAGCCGAGCTGGTCCTCACGAGAGCAGGCGACGATCTCGCCGCCGACTCGAAGGCGATTGGCGAACTTGTGGAACTCGATGTCCTCGACCGCGATCGCGACCCACATTGGCTCGCGCTCGCCGCCAGTGTCGCGCATCTGGTCGTCGTTGCGCTGGATCCGGCGAGTCGTATCACCCGCGACGCGGTCGCCGGGTTCGAGAACGAACTGGAGATGCCAGAGGTCGTCGACGCTCTCGGGGACGACGGTCAGCCGTTCGCGACCGCCTTCGACCTGTTCCCGGTCTTTGATCTGCATAGCCGGACGTTCTCGGGGTGGCGATAAGTGGGCTGCGATCGATCGAAACTGACGATCGTCATAGGGATGGGTGTCGCGAGCTACCAGGGACTCTATAGGGAGAACGCAGCCGGTTTTGGCCGGGTGGCGTCTGGTGGTACCGGATGATATTGCGGGTATACCTGACGAGGGAATCGCCCTCGATTCGACAGCAGGCGGCCACCTTGGCTGCCGATCGATCGTCAGCAGTGCGGTCATCGATTGCAGGTGACGATTGCTACAGGAGGCTCCCGCCCCGAGCGGAGCTATGTGCGTTGCGCTTCGGATTCTGGATGACGGTGCATGGCTCTCGGTTGACGACCAACGCCGGGTCAGCGTCAGCGAACTCTGGCGGGTCGACGCCCCCGAATTCTGTGAGTGTGAACTCGTCGATTTCATCGCCGAAGGCTTCACCGACGTCTCCGCTGACGGCCGAGACGTGGCGGTAACAACCTACGGCAAGTGCATCGCCTGCGGGGAAAGCGGTATCCCGGGAAAACTGCCCGTCGGTCGGATACGAGACGGCGAATACCGGGGGTACGATCGCGAGAACGACATTTTGGAGCCGATCGGTAACCGTGGCTGACTATGCCGGCAATTGTAACCTGTATACTGGACCACCGGGGATCGTTGACGATGCAGGCGGCGGTTTATGTCCGGGGTCATATGATGGGGATATGCCAAGCGACGTCGAGCGATGGAAGTCCGAAATCTACGGAAACGAAATCAGGGAGCATCTCTTCGAGTTCGCCGAGAAGGGGTGGGAGTCGATCCCCGAAGACGAACACGACGAGTGGTTCGAGCGATTCAAATGGTGGGGGCTGTACCACCAGCGAAACGGCCAGGAGAGCTACTTCATGATGCGGATCGGGACGCCAAACGGCGTGCTCGAACCCGGCCAGACGAAAGTCGTCGCCGAAATCGCCAAGGAGTATGCGACCGGACCGGGAACGAATCCGGAGTTCGGTGACGCCTACGTCGACTGGACGACGCGACAATCGATCCAGCTCCACTGGATCAAACTCGAGGACATTCCGGCAGTCTTCGAGAAGCTCGAAGCAAACGGCCTCTCGGCACAGCAGGCCTGTGGTGACTCGTGGCGAAACATCGTCGGCAACCCGATGGCCGGCAAAGCCCCCGAGTTCACCGACGCACTCCCCGTCATCATGGAGCTCAACGATCGGTTCAAAGGCAACGAAGACCACTCGAACCTCCCCCGAAAGTGGAAGGTCTCGGTGACTGGCGCAGCTGACGGCTCCGGGCAGGGCGACATCAACGACCTCGCGTTCGAACCCGCCTACAAAGAGATCGACGGCGAGGAGGTTCGCGGATTCAACGTCCGTGTCGGCGGCGGTCTCTCGCGAAACGAGCCACGTCTGGCTCGCAACATCGACGTCTTCACCCGTCCCGAAAACGCAGCCGACGTCGCTGCCGGGATCTCTGCGCTCTTCCGTGAAAACGGGGACCGCGAAAACCGGTACAACGCCCGAATCAAGTTCCTCATGGACGAGTGGGGACCAGAGAAGTTCCGCACCGTCCTCCAGGAAGAGTTCGTCGACTTCGAGCTCGAGACCGCGGGCGAAGACCTCCGCGAGCAGTACACCTACAACGCCGGTGGCGAGGACCACGGCGACCTGATCGGCGTTCACGAGCAACGCGACGGGAACTACTACGTCGGACTCAACGTCCTCGTCGGTCGGATGGGCGCCGACGACACCCTCGAACTCGCAGAACTCGCCGAGGAGTACGGCTCCGGCGAGATTCGGGTCTCCCAGCGACAGAACGTCATCATCACAGACGTTCCCGAGGAGGAACTCGACGATCTGCTCGAGGAAGACCTGCTCGACCACTACTCGCCCGACCCGCATCCGTTCATGCGTGGCTCGGTCGCCTGCACAGGAACGGAGTTCTGTTCGCTCTCGATCGTCGAAACGAAGAATCGCCAGGTCCGCTATGCGCGGTGGCTCAAGGAGAACGTCGAACTGCCCGAGGGCGTCGAGGACTTCCACATCCATCTCTCCGGTTGCACGGCCTCCTGTGCCCAGCCCCAGATCGCAGACATCTCTCTCCGTGGCATGAAGACGC
>Ga0207421_10008979_pt1 | contig 10195 bp, 9 predicted proteins | sample SodLakKL_010_SED_4_FD_187542 | JGI IMG/M metagenome (GOLD analysis project Ga0207421, IMG submission 187542) | Alkaline sediment microbial communities from Lake Tanatar, Kulunda Steppe, Russia - 8KL_010_SED (SPAdes) (version 2) | ecosystem: Environmental > Aquatic > Non-marine Saline and...
ATTCAACAACAGGGGAATCAACAGCAGGCGAATGTACACGGCCCTGGGAACCGAATACCGGATCATTAATGTGATTCCCATGAGGTTTGGCATGAGGCTGGGAGGCCATTCTGCTATGAACCTGTCATTCGGTACCGGAGTGAATTTCAACGCGTTTGAATTTTCTGTCGGTATGATGACAACCCCCAGTTCCCAGCGGGGAGGAGCCAATATAGCTGCCGCATGGAGTGGATTTGTTATGCGGTTTTAAAGAGTTTTTTAATAACTCATTTGGCGTTATCCCTGGCCGCTTCACGGAGATCACGGAATTTGGAAAATCGGTAGAGTGAAATATCCTTGGGAAGTTTCAGGCCGGTCAGCAGATGTTCGGCCAGGATTTTTCCGATAAACTCGGAGTAAAGCAGGCCTTTGGATCCCAGCCCTGCGAATACAAACAGCCGCTCATGTTCCGGATGCTGACCGACAATAGGGAGGCGGTCCGGTGTCGTAGCACGGATTCCCGACCACTGATCGGTCAGGCGGCATTTCGGATAGAGCCCCGGAAGTAACTCCTCCAGTTTCTGATCGAGCAGCCCTGCTCCTTCCTCATCCGGACCTTCATCCGAGTAGTGGTGCTCATAGGTGCTGCCGACGGCCAGGGTATTGCGATCCACAGGGGCAATATAGCCGTAAGCGGAAATGGCGGGCAGCGTATCCACAGGTTCATCGCATGTATAAACGGCAAGTTGTCCTTTGACGGAGCTCAGGGGAAGCTCATTCCAGTATTTATTTTCACGGGATTTGTGTCCGGATGTAATCACTGCCACCGGGGCTGTAAAGAATGTGGACCCGTTGTCGAGTGTCCAGCCATTTTCTTTATTCAGTTGATAGGGGCCGCCTGTTTCGAATACAACACCCAGCTTCTCAAGAAAAATCTTGTACGCCTGCAGATAGGCGGGGGTCTGGATGACTTTGCCTTTTCGGACAAAGATGGAACCGGAAGCTTTTTTAAGGTGAGGATGCTTTGCGGCTGTATCATTTGCGTTCACCCATTCGACCCATCCTTTGGGCCAGCGTCCGTATTTCATCGCGGAACGGAAGTTCTGGCTCAGTTTCTCATCAATAGCTGGGCGCAGCACACCGTTATTCAATGAGAGCCGCTCACTGGCATGGGTGGATATGAGGTCAATGCGCTGTTCGAGCAGTTGCATGCTTGTCTCCGCCCTCCAGACGACATTGGCTTTTTGTCCGGTTACCGGATTGACCATACCTCCGGGTACACCGGATGCACCCTGACCAATTTCCCGGGCATCATATACCAATACTTTAAGGTCTTTCTTGCTCTCAATCAGGTGGGCAGCAGTCGCAAGACCGGCCAACCCACCACCAACGATGATAACATCAAATGTTTGCATTCTTCAGTAACTCAAATTCTGGTGATGACAATAACACGGGAACATGCAGTTCACGACTATTTTAGTGATCCATTTTTTCACAATAATGATTCTGAATTGGAGATTTGGGCTCCAGCTTGTATCATTTCTTTCCAGGCCTGATCCAATGAACCATCGACATCCAATCCACGAACAGCATCTTCAATAACATGGACGCGGAATCCTTCTTTACATGCATCCAAAGCAGTCCATTTTACGCAAAAATCCGCTGCTAATCCAGTAATATAAAGAGTTTTGATTCCCCTCTCATTGAGATATCCCGCCAGGCCGGTTACCGTTTTATGATCATTTTCATAAAAGCCGGAGTAGGAGTCGATTTCTTTGCGGAATCCCTTGCGGAGAATCAGCTGGCTTCGGTTTGTGTCCAGATCCGGATGAAACTCCGCTCCGCGCGATCCCTGAATACAGTGATCCGGCCAGAGTACCTGCCGGCCATAGGGCATCTCGATCTGATCAAAGGGTTCTTTCCCGGAGTGGGAGGAGGCGAATGAGTGGTGTCCCGCAGGGTGCCAGTCCTGGGTGTGAATGATCTGCTCAAACGTTTCCGCAAGTTTGTTTATGACAGGCACTACCTTATCGCCATCCGGAACAGCCAGGGAACCGCCGGGGCAAAAATCATTTTGTGTATCGACAACTATCAACGCATTCATATCATCACCTCTTTAATTTGTTGATCAGTGATTCAACGGATTTATCCAGTCTGACATCGTAACACGAGGGATTCAACAGCCGTTTGACTTGTTCCGGAACCCGGGTTGTGCGAGACTCCCGGTATTGAGCGATTTCGCTCAGGTCAGTCGCGTGCTCCTGTATCTCTCCCGAAATGACGGCCGGGTACCGAATGGCTTCTCCCACTTGGGCTGTACGCTCATTTTGGAGATGGATGACATCGTATTGAAATATTCCGTTATTATCGGAGCATCGCTGCAGTTCCTTAACCCCGGGAAGGCTGCTTTTAACATCCTCATCGGTGTATTTCATGGTGGAGCGGCCATCCAGCGAAGACATCTTGTAGACGCCACTGAGCGCACCGTCCGGGTGCCCGGTGATAAGCCTGGTCCCCACTCCGAACAAATCAATAGGTGCGCCATCGCGGAGAAGTCCGGCGATCCGGTGTTCATCGAGTTGGTCGGAGACCGCAATCGAAACATACGGGAGTCCCGCTTCATCAAACATTTTGCGGGCCTTTTTGGACAGTGTGAGCGGGTTGCCGCTATCAAGCCGGACACCGATAAGCCTGTGGCCTTTCGTTTCGAGTTCTCTGGCTACCGTAATCGCGTTGGGTATTCCGGATTCCAGCGTATCATAGGTGTCGGCCAGCAGTATGCAGCTGTCGGGGTACAGATTGGCGTATTTCCGGAACGCTTCGAGCTCCGTATCAAAGCATTGAATCCAGGAGTGGGCCATGGTGCCAGATACGGGTATGTCGTACCGGAAACCGGCCAGGACATTTGATGTGGCATCTATACCGCCAATTCGGGCCGCTCGTGTCGCAGATACCGAACCGGCGCCCTGTCCGCGGCGCAGGCCAAAATCGACAAGTTTCCGGTCTCCGCTTGCCAGCCGGAGTCGCTGCGCTTTTGTGGCGATGAGCGATTCGAAATTCAGGATATTGAGCAAAAGTGTCTCAATAAGTTGACAGGACAGGATGGATCCGGATACCGTCAAAACCGGTTCGCCGGGAAATACCACCTCACCTTCCCGAACAGAAATGATGTCGGCATCAAACCGGTACTCCAGCAGGAACTTGCAGAAGTCACGGTCAAACCCTTTCTGAACCAGCCACTTGCATTCCTCATCGGTAAACCGGAATGATGCAAGTACCGAGAGCAGGTCAGCCAGTCCGGAAAAAATCACGAATTGCCCCCCGAAAGGGGCATCCCGAAAAAAATAATCAAAATGGGCTTTTTTTCGATACAACCCGGTTTTATAATATCCCTGACTCATGGTCAGTTGATACAGATCCGTGTATAAACCCGGTTGGGGAATATCGGTAACCGCCATGTGAGTATCTGATTATCGGTGATAACTGACGCCGGGGCTGATGTGTAACGGTTGCCAATCGCTGAAACCGCATCTTATCAGGCCAACTTATTATAGGCTTAAGGGTTCGTAATTCAAAACAACTTGGGTATATTACGTCTAACAAAGTTTAAGCTGGAAACGGTCACATACCACTAATGATCAGGCCACATATCTCACTATTTTTGATTCTCTTACTGGTTCCGTTTGCGGGTTATGCCACGGGATCGATTCTGGTTGATGGGGAATCCGGATCGGTATCCGGCATCGTTATGGATTCTGATATCTACGCCAACAGCCGGCTGGTATCGGATGAAACCGCCCGCCTGATTCTCGATCTTCTGGATGAGGAGGATGCGCTGCGGGAACCGGAAGGCCGTATTATCACACAACCGGTCTATCTCTCACTGGATGCACCTGCCGGTGTCCGGGAGCGCATCGTTTCAGAAGTGCTTTCGGGCGGAATCCGGGTTGCCGCGGAGCCATCCGGTAATCATACGCTCCGTATTGAATGGGAACCCGATAACAGTCTGACGCAAGAGCGCGGTGGAACCAGCATTCGCACATTGCAATCGGATGTGGTTTTTACCTGGATAGATCCTCAGCAGGAGATACAAAAAACATGGCGGAAATCGTTTTCAATAACGGATGAGATTCCGTCCGACCGGGCTTCGGCAGTGACCGGTACCTGGCAGCCTGCCGCCTTTCAACATCAGAAAGAGTCTCGCCGGCTCTCATTCCTGCGTCGCATTGCCGAGCCGACTATCATTACCGGTGCCGTTGCTGTAACCATTTACCTGCTTTATAATGTCCGTAGATGAAACCTAACAGGAAGTTGCTATGTATCCTATTTGCGTTGGCCACCGTCTCCGCTACAATGCTTTGGCAGTGTGCTACTCCCACTCAGCCTACCGGTGGGGAGCCGGATCGTTCTCCCCCGGTAGTTACAGAGACCGAACCGGTGAGTGGAACCACCAATTTTGATGGAGAGCGCATCCGGTTTTACTTTGATAAGTACGTCAACAGGGACAGTTTTCGTGACGCATTACGGGTTGAGCCTGACCTTGATCTGGATTATGAGATCAGCTGGCGACGCCGCCGGGCTACCGTAGAGTTCAATGAGCCGCTCCCCGATACGACCACTATGATTTTTACCGTTGGGACGGATCTTCAGGATACCCGCGGCAACCGATTTTCAACTCCCTATCAGCTTGCGCTGTCGACCGGTCCCGAAATTGATGGCGGGAAGATCACCGCTCGCGTGGTGGATGCCGAAACCGGGGAGGGCATCATGGGAGAGCGCCTTGTTTTGTACCGCCACCCGGCGGATCTCTCGGAATCTGCCGAATATGTGGGTGAGTCCGACTCTGCAGGTGTTGTGAACTTCAACTATCTGCGCGAAGGCCGGTATAAGGCATTCTGGCTGGATGACCGAAACCGAAACCGCAGATGGGACCGGGCCCGGGAAGCCGCCCAGCCGCTCCGCTACGATACGCTGACCCTTGATAAGGATGGAGAGGTGGATGCCGGATCAGTATTTGTTGCCCGGGAAGACACGATTCCGCCCGTCCTGCAGGCCGTTGGAATGCTCTCGGAAGTCCGGCTGCGCCTGCGTTTCAGTGAAAATATCACGTATGAAGCGGGTGCCGGAATTTCAATCTTTCATGAGGATGATTCGTTCGTCACCGATGCCATTCCGCTATTTGTTGACCGGGATAATCCCAATGTTATCCTGGCACATGCGCGTGACCCATTGCCCGACGAACAATCCTATACGATTGAACTGGAGGGGATTACGGATCCATCCGGCAATGCTGCTACGATCGGGGTCGATCAGTTTCCCGGATCCGACGAACCCGATACCACGTTTGCACGCTATATCGGGCAGGACACCCGGCATGGCATCGCTCCGGACGAGCCGGTGATTATCCGTTATGCCAAAGTATTGGAAGATACTCCCGATGTCCTCGATTCTTTGATCGTGGTGGAGTCCCAAACCACGCATGAACCGTGGCCGAATGCTGAAACCATAGACAATCTGCTGTTTGTCTACCCGGATGGCGAGTGGCATCAGGGGGAAACGTACGAAATCAGGGTTTGGGATGAGCATAACATGGAACGAAGAACGATCCATCCGGATATATTATATCCTGATCAGCTTGGCGGGCTGGAGGTTATTATCGAGGAGCAGATCAGTGATACTACCGAATACCAGCTCACGCTTGTAAATGAACAGGGGGAAGCCATCCGTTCGGAAACCTTTACCGATGACATTGAGCTGAGCGGATTACCTCCGGGAGCCTATGTGCTCCGGGTATTTGAAATTCGCGAAGGAGCCAGGAGATGGGATAGTGGCCGGGTTGATCCGTTTCGTGCTCCGGCCCGGTTCTTTATCCAAAAAGATATTCCGGTGGAACGGGGACTAACGGGACAGGTTTATGTGGAGTGGCCATGATAATTCTTCATGCTCACCGGGGCCGGGACGTGCTGTGATGATCGGGCCCGGATTGACAGCCATATGCGCAGGATTGAGGTTACGTGTCGTGATGGTTTTGCACGTATGGATGGCCACTTTGTTTCTTCTGGCCGGAAGTGTTCGTGTTGCCGCATTCCCCGGAACATCCACAGGTGAGGTCCGAAGCCAGGTAATCGATACCGTGATGTTACGCACGGTGCCTTTGGTAGAGGGACTGGAAAATGCACACTCCATGGTTTTTCGCCCCGATGACGAACTAATCATCACCGAGTCGGATGCAGACCGTATTGCTGCATTCCGGGTATTTGTCGATGAGCAGGAAGCGGCAGAGCCGGAAGATATCTTTCTTCCTGATCTTGATCGTCCACAGGGGCTCTCCCTGCAAGCCGGTATCAATACGGTGATAATCAGTGCCGGCACAGCACAGGTCCATCTGCTTGACGAATCCATGGGATATCTCCAGTCGCTTGCCGTGCCGAACTGGGTAACCGGCAATGGATCGTTCGAACCGTCGGATGTTACTACCAACTCCATCGGAGAGATTTACATACTGGATACAAATCAGAAAAGAATTTATCATTTCAATGCAAACGGCAGTTATTTGCAGCATATCATGGTGGATGAAATTGAGCGCCCCACGGCACTTGTTTATGCCGAAGAGTCTCTGTTTGTGTCAGACAGCGGTTCAGGGCGGGTGTATGTCCTCACCGAAAACGGGCACGAACTGGCAACGATCGGGACATTTCCGGATCTGAGTCGGGTCCGGGTAATTGACCGTCGGATCTGGGTGATTTCCGGAAGGGTGATTCACGGGTTTAATTTGTATGGTGAACACCTCGGGAACTGGGCTTTGGAACATCCCGGGGAATCCATTCAAGATCTGGCAATCATTGATGATCAGCTATTTCTATTAACATCCGGTTCTTTGTATTTTGCAGGCTCACGAAATTAACCATTATCAGTGATCTCTATGGCCACACATGTTCAATTTATTATGCAGAGTAACCCGGGTAAACGGCGGGTTTTTCACGCATTACTTGCTATTCTGACCGGAGTGCTGGTGATGATGTGGCCGGATGCACTCTATTACATTCTCGGGAGTTACCTGATTGCTACCGGACTGCTGTTTCTGATATTTCGTGCCCCCTCACTGATGATTGCCGCTTCTGTTGTCACCGGTATGTTTATTTTCGCGTTTCCTGCGTTTATACCGTACTTCTTTGCCTTCTTTTTGTTGGTCATTGGTATTGGTTCGTTGTTGAGTGGCGGCCTGACAGGGTTTGCGCTATTCCCGCTGTTGGCAGCGGTATTGCTGATTGCATTTCCTGATATCATATCGATTATTGTTGCAGCGTTCCTGTTACTCTATGGAATCACATCGATTATTGCAATGATTCAGTCGCGAAGGAATAACAAAGAAATTTACGAAGTCTATTAACGGAATTTTCGCAGTAATGAGCACCACATTTTTCAAGCATCTCACCTGGAGACAGTGGGGAATCGCTCTCCTTACCCTGATTCTCTCTTTCTTGTTCGTATTTCTCTCCCGGAGCTATCGGCTGAATCAACCTGCGGCACTTGAAGCACCACCAGGTACGGAGCTGCTGATTCATGAAACTATTGATCTGGAGGAACTTATTGAGCAATTGGAGGAGAATTTGGTGGAGTTTGACCATGATGAATTGGTTTGGGCTTCGAACATTTTGGGTTGGCGGCGTTTTAGTACCGGGCGATATGTCGTTGAGGGGCCGCTGGATTATTCCGGATTTTTGTCAAAACTGGCATTAGGGCATCAGGATCCGAAACCGCTGCGGGTTCCTACAGGTGCGTCCAAGGGTGCTTTGAAAATACATATTGCACGTCAGATGAAATTCGACGAAGATGAGTTGCGTATGGCAATGCAGGATACCACTTTTTTAAATCGCCATAACCTGGAAGCACATCAACTCTATGGCCGACTTTTACCGGATACCTACGAGGTCTACTGGACATCCACCCCTGAAAGGATTCTGGAGAGGATCTTGTCAGAATTTGAAAACCGGGTCACATTACCTTATGCCGATCGGCTGGAGGAACTCGGCAGGGATATTGATGAAATTACCACACTGGCATCCATTGTCGAATGGGAAGCACGGTACGATCATGAAAAACCGGCCATCAGCGGCTTGTACTGGAACCGGCTGAACCAACGCTGGCGGTTACAGGCCGATCCGACCGTTAACTATGCCAAAGGGGAGCGCAGCCGGCTGATCTACGCCGATTACCGGATAGATCATCCGTATAATACGTATCGCATTCACGGGTTGCCTCCCGGTCCGATTACCAATCCATCCTTTTCGTCCATCAGGGCGACACTCTTTCCCGAAGATCATGATTATATGTACATGGTGGCAACACCGGAAGGAACCCATGGCTTTTCCCGGACGTATGCGGAGCACCGCCGGAAAAGCCGGGAATGGACCGATTGGTTGCGTCAGGAGCGGCAAAAACGAGCCGAGATGGAGCGTCAGGAGGCACTTCGCGAGGCTGAGTAAAACTATGAGAAGGTATTCCGGAAGGAGGGTTGCGGAAGTATGGATGTATTGACTATGGAATTTGACTGGTTTAGCCTGGTGCTTCTGCCGTTGCTGATTTTTTTTGCAAGGGTTATCGATGTCACCCTGGGAACCCTGCGTATTATCTTCGTATCCCGGGGCATGAAGATTCTTGCTCCGTTGGTCGGATTCTTTGAATCGCTGATCTGGTTGTTGGCCATTGGCCAGATCATGCAAAGCCTGACCAATGTGGGGCTCTATTTTGCCTATGCCGCGGGTTTCTCATTCGGCAATTTTATCGGGATTTATCTGGAAGAGAAAATTGCGATGGGCCTGCTCTGTGTCCGGACCATAACAAGCGAAGATGCAACGGAATTGATTGCTTACCTCAAGGATCAGGATTTTGGGGTCACGTCAGTATCTGCAAGCGGGATAAGCGGATCCGTCCGGTTGATTCTGAGCATTATCAAAAGGAAAGACCTTGAAAAAATGATCCATATCATCAAAGAGAAGACCCCCAAAGCATTTGTTTCTGTTGAGGATGTTCGATCGGTCAACGAAGGGTATTTTCCCAGGAAAAGTCTCGGCCTGTTTTCACGGTTTCCCATGGTCCGGAAGTAGCGCAGAACTATTCATCATCAGTATCTTCCTCTTCTTCCTCTTTCTCCGGTATGTATAACACGGTCTCGTCACGCTCGATTTTCAGGAAATGGAGTCCCTGATTAACATGTGTACTGCGGAAATCAATATTGGTAATAACCCCATCAAAAGATGGCCGGTGTCGCAAATGGGACTTGATACGAGCCGGATTTTGCAGCGTTTTGATCGAATCAAACAGGAAGGTCGCCACATCATATCCCAAATGAGCGAAATTGTCGGCACGTGAACCGGTCAAAGCCTGATAATCATTCTGAAAATGGTAGGTCTCCCTGCGGTCATTGTCTCTGTGGAAAAAATTACTGTAATAGATATCAAAATATTGTCGTCGGGCATCACTCAGCTCTACATGGGCCATCTCTTCGTTGCCAAGAATGGTCACCCGGCTGCGAGTAGCTTGCAAATCATTGAGTATTAATTCGATAAGCTGATCGGATCCTGCACCGGTTACCGAGATGTACAGGCCATCGACCGGTTTGATGGAAGGAAACTCCTCTTCATCAATAAAACGTTTATCCCCGGCAAACCAGGGTGTTATATGATCGACCTCAAAGGCCAGGGCTTCAAAATCTTCACTGAAATAGTGGAGTATTTTCGCTCCCAGTTTCTCCGCTTCGTTTCGAAATGCCTGGGCTTCACGGACAACCGGCTGATTGCTTTGGGTGATGACGGCCAGGGTATCCATTCCAAGCTCATTGACTGCAAACCGGGCCATCGCTATTCCACGAGCTTCAAAAGTGGGATTGATCTGATAAAGATAGGGGTGACTGATGTTCAGTGTATCGGCATTGGCGAGTGGTGGAATGACCGGAATTTCATAGTTTTCGGCGTGATCCCGTATCCGGTATGCGGCATCGGAGAAAAGGGGGCCAAGGATGGCATCAACATTAAGGGTCCAGGCCATTCTGACTATTGCAGCTTCATGCGTTAGCGAATCGTTGGAGGTCGTCAGATGATGAAGACGAATGCGCTTGTCATCGTTATTTCGATTAAAATTTTCGGCTGCAAGTAGATATCCACTGTATAGCGATCGGGAGATCTGCCACTCCCGGCTTCCGGATTCCGTCTCGGGA
>Ga0207421_10008980_pt1 | contig 10195 bp, 9 predicted proteins | sample SodLakKL_010_SED_4_FD_187542 | JGI IMG/M metagenome (GOLD analysis project Ga0207421, IMG submission 187542) | Alkaline sediment microbial communities from Lake Tanatar, Kulunda Steppe, Russia - 8KL_010_SED (SPAdes) (version 2) | ecosystem: Environmental > Aquatic > Non-marine Saline and...
GATAATAGAAGCCGCCGCCGTCTGCAGCGATCTGCCAGCCGAGCCAGACCAGCACCGCGCCCAGTACCAATTGCAACGCGGCGACAAGCCAGACAAAGAAGCGCCCAGCGCCAGACATATGTGTCCTTTGCAATAAGACATGCGGCCGCGACAAAGGTTTCATGGGACTCTCCTGACTTGGTCAACTGGGTCGGAAACACTGCCGACTGACACGAAAACGTGAAATCAGGCTGATAGTTCCATGAAAATCGGCAATAAAATGCCTAAGCCGACAAAAGGTTCGCGAATTTCCGCCATTTTGGCACCTGTTCGGCGATGACACGCAGCGCAACCAGAATGGGCACGGCAATGACCATACCCATGAACGACCACATCCACGCCCAGAACGCGATGGCGATCACCACAAGGGCCGTGTTCATCCGCAAACGCCGTGCAAGCAATGCAGGTGTGACCAGCTGCCCTTCAATCGCGGTCAGGACAAGATAGGCAGATGTGACCAGTGCAACATCGGGTAAGGTATCGAACCACAACAAGGCGACCACGCTGACAAGCACGATCCCCATGGCGGCGCCGATAAAGGGGATGAAATTCAGAACAAAAGCCAGCACAGCAAACAAAAGCGGCACAGGCATGCCCAAGATCCACATAGCAAAGCCAACACAGACACCCAGACCCGCGTTGATCAGCGTCACAGTTCCCAGATAACCACCCAGTTTCTGTTCAACCTCGCGCAAGGCATTGAAGGCAGTCCGTTTGTCCTGAAAGGCGTCGAAGCTTTGAATGACTTTCAGGTAGATTGTGTCGCTTGACGAGAGCAGGAAAAACAAAAGGATCACGGCAAGCAAGACCTGCGCTACCATCGCTGGCGCCTCGGCCAGATAGATCAGGGCCGCACTTGCGGTACTGATCAGGACATCGTCTTCAAGTAGTTCGCCGTCCTCTTCTTCGGCGCCAAAGCTGAAGCGCATATCAGGCAGATCGTCCACAGGCGCACCGCGCAACCCTTGGGCCGTTGCCAGCAAAGCGTCGCGCGCGGCTTCCAGCCTGACCGAGACGTCGGTCATGATGGCAGGCAGATTTTGCACCACCTCGATCACGGGGCCGCTGAGCAGGAAGAAGATACTGCTGATGCCCAGTATCAACACCAACACCACCGAAAACGCGGCCACATGTCCGTTGATGCCGAAATTAAGGAACCGCCGCTGCAATGGTGCAAAGACGAAGAACAGCAAGATTGCCATGACGACAGGTAGCAAGAATTGCTTGGCGTAATGGATTGCAGCCAAAGTCAGAATGACGCTGATCAGCGTCAACGCAGGCGAGTTGACAATTGTGTCAGGGACCTGCCGCAGGGCGCGGGCCTCTGCACGCCGTGATCGGCCCTTGGCGTGCATTCTTTCGGGCAAGGTAGTTCTCCAATGGCTCACTATAATTTGACTGCTAACGCCCATCAGTTGATTTGGTTCCTGACCTTACGCAGCAACTTGCACAACGTCGGGTTTCATGAACATCATTTCTGGCAGTTACTTGCCGGTGTTACGATGTCGGATAGAACCAGTTGAATTTTTCTCAAAATCACACAACCATAACGGGTTAGAGGCCCTCTTTGCCGGAGAGAATCGGATGCTGGGTGATATTACCAACAATGGCACGGCCGTGATGGATGACGAAACAGCCCGCTTGCGCCGGCTTGTCGATCTGTCGCCTGCCGCGATTGTCGAAACGAATGCTTGCGGTCTGGTCCGCTTTGCCAACCCGCGCTGGTATGAAATGCGCGGCGACGACGGGGTGGACACAACCAGCCAACGTCTGCAGGACCTGCTGACCCCGGCCAGCATGCAAGCCTACCAAGATGCCGTCGTCGCGCTGCAATCCGGCGTGCCTGTCGTCGTCGTAGATCTGTCACTGACGCGCAAAGACGGCGCGCCGGTTCATGTCAGCGCCTCTGTCACAATGCTGGCCGATGCAACTGGCGCATTTGCGGGGTTAGCGGCGAATTTCACGGACATTACCGAACGCGTCATTGCCGAAAGAAAACTGCAAGCCAGCGAAACGCGGTTGCGCCAAATTCTGGATAACACTGTGGCACTTGTCGGCATCATGCGCCCGGATGGTACCCTGATCGAAGCCAATCAGCCAGCACTAGCCACAGCAGGCCTGACCAGAGACGACGTCATCGGTAAAAAATTCTGGGACTGCTTCTGGTGGAACCACAACACCGCCACCATGGCCGAACTCGAGGCTGCGATCACCCGTGCTGCCCAAGGTGAAACGCTGCGCTATGACGCCTATATCCGCATGGTGAATGACGTCATCATTCCGATTGATTTCATGTTGTCGCCGGTGCTGGACGAGAATGGAAACGTGGAATTGCTTGTCCCTTCAGGCTTTGACATTTCCGACCGCAAGCGTAGCGAAGAACAGCTGGCCTTTGTCATGCGCGAGGTTAATCACCGATCAAAGAACATGCTGGCGGTGGTGCAATCGATCCTGCGGCAGATGAAATCCGACGATATCGCGCAATTCGTGCACGACTTTAGCGCAAGGTTGCGGGCATTGTCGGCCTGTCAGGACTTGCTGGTGAACGCGCCCAACGACAGCCCGAACATACTTGACCTGATCGAAGCGCAGCTAAGCCATTTTGCCATTCTGGACAGTTCGCGCCTGCATCTTTCCGGCCCGGCGCTGGCCATTTCATCCGAAAGCGCGCAGAACCTTGGGATGGCGATTTACGAATTGGCCACAAACGCCAGCAAATACGGCGCCATGTCGCGTGAAAAAGGCCGGATCAGCATCACCTGGGCGGTCGAAAACGACGTCTTTCAACTGGTCTGGCAGGAAAGTGATGGACCAGAAGTAACAAAACCTAGCGGTAGCGGCTTTGGCACGGTAGTATTGCAAGATATGTTGTCGATGGCGCTTAACGCGACGACGACCATCGCCTATGATCCGGACGGTGTGCGGTGGTCGCTTGATTGCCCGATGTCGGCGATTACCTAACATCAATCCGGCTGAATCTTTGCTTTGCTATGTCGTAGTTTATAGCGCGCGCCTTTGCATTGGCCCCATACATCCCCTTTTAACCGTGGGGTGCTATGAATTCATTCTTCCTTGTCTTCGTGAATTTTTCGCTGGTCGCCAAAGATGTGACGGCCACACTGAAACAAATGGGCCTTGGTGATCCTCTGATCGCAAGCTCAGAGGACGATGCTGTCACGTTGCTGGCGTCATTGGACTCTGGCACTGCGGTCAAGCTTGCGGTGGTTCAGGCGTCGCCAGCAGAATTCGCTGTCAGCGCATTACGCGAAGTATTGGAAAAGATTGGCGCAGAGGTTGTGCTGCTGCACGACAACATGGTTGCCGAAGCGCCCTACCCCATCCTGTCGGTGCCATTTTTTACCGATGATCTAGAACAGATCGTGTCGCGGTTCTGGCCACCCATGGAGACTGACACCGTCTAGGTAAGATAGTGTTAGGAAACTGCCGGCCCGCATAGCGGACCAGCATCTTTGTCAGGCGTGGTGATCACTAAGCAATGTCTGGATCTCTTCCATTTGTTGCGTCAGCATTGCGTTTGCTTCGACCGTCTGGCCAGCGTCGCGTGCTTTCTGGTAGGTCTCAAGCACCTGTTCTTCACCTTCAGCAACACGTTTCATGACATCACTGTCGACGTCCTGAAACCATGACCGCGCCTCGATCACGGCACGGTTCAATGTGCCCAGAAATGACCCGTTTTCATCCGGCGACCGGCCTGATTGCGTCAGGTAGGCCGCTAGCGTTGTTTCGTGACGGCTGTGCATAGTCAGAAACGCCTGCGCCGTGGCTTTGAAATCCGGTTCGGATTTTTCGACAAGCTTGTCGAAACCACTGATGCTATCAAGCACGCTGATATGGACATCGGCGATCAGATCCAGCCGTTCTTCATCGGGGTTCGGGCGCGGGTCTTCTGTGCCTTGGGGATGGTGGATCGGGAAGTCTGCGGGGTGCATTTTCGTTCTCCTTTATGTGGTGACGTTGCTTTCGGTCCGACGGCAAGCTGTCAAAGCGGGGGCTGGCCCCGCACTGCGCGTGCGATCATCGCGACCACGAACAGGACGATGAAGACCACGAACAGGATTTGTGCGATTGACGACGCCGCCCCAGCGATACCGGAGAAACCGAGTGCCGCAGCAATCAGCGCGACGATGAGGAAGGTTAAAGCCCATCCTAGCATATTGTTTCCTTTCGTATTGAGCGTTGCAATTGCAACCATTGACTAACCAACAGCCCGCCCGCGCAAAAAGTTCCCCTTGGGGAACTGAAGGCGCCAAAACGAAAAAACCCGCGCGAACGCGGGTTTTTGCTAAATTTTAGGTAATTTTCAGTGTCAGGCGTGCAATGTCTGGGTCGACGCGAAAAACATCGCTTGGGACACCGCAGATCGCACCTGTTCTTCGTCGAAAGGCTTGGGGATCAAGAACGCTGGTTCAGGCTTTTCGCCAGTCAGCAGACGCTCTGGATAGGCCGTGATAAAGATCACCGGTGTATCGGGATATTCGCGCAGCAATTCGATCACCGCATCCACGCCAGAGGATTCGTCCGCCAGATGGATGTCTGCCAGAATAAGGTCCGGGCGTTCGCGTGCGCCAAGTGCCACAGCCTCTTTGTGGGTGCGTGCGATACCGGTCACTTCGTGGCCCATGTCGGTAACGATGCTTTTGATATCCAGCGCAATCAGCGGCTCGTCTTCGATGATCTGGATACGGCCCATCACCGACTTGGACATTTCACGATAAGCGATCGCAACAAGTTCCTGCGCCTCTTCTTCGCCGACCATGATGATCTGGGCGATGTCAGCATAGGAAAATTCTTCCAGCGCCCGCAAAAGCAACGCCTCGCGCGTGTTAGGCGTCAGGCCGGCCAGCATCTTTTGCGCACGCGCTTCGATGTCGTCGCTGGTGTCGGTGTTCACCGGTGCGCCTGTTGTCTGCCACACGGAATGGAAAGCTTTGAACAACGCCAGTTTCGGCGTTATGCCTGTGTCGATTAACGCACGATCTTCCAAAATGGCTTCCAATGTCGCGGCAGCGTAGCGGTCGCCGGTTTGCTGCGACCCCGTCAACGCCCGCGCATAACGCCGCAAAAAGGGCAATTCCTTCGCGACTTGTAAAGATAATGACATCTCTTCTCCCAATGCAGCTTGCATGACTCTGTTCTTCTCCGCGTTACAATCTACTTCGCCTGCAACCGAACAAAGAATTTCTTTCACAGGCGGGAACCTAACGCAACGAATGACGTTTAGTTCCCGATACACGAAATTTGTCAGATGTTGCGTAGGCTGATGGGAAAACGCATGATGTAGACACGGAAATTTGAGAGAAGATGATGAACGGCAAAAATCAAACGCGCAAGTCAGAAGTCGGGCCAGAGGTCGCGCGCCAGATCGACGAAAACCTTAAACGGCTTTATGCTGATGGGGCATCCGAGGCTTTGCCAGACACTCTGACCCAACTTCTTGATGCATTGCGACAGAAAGAATCGCGATCCCGACCAAGCCACGACTGAATATTCCAAGCACCCCGAACCGGGGGCGTAGTCAGTTGGAGGTAGAAACAAACAGGCGGTAACTTATTGTGCCAAAGCAGATTTTCAGCAACAGGCTTGCCGCTCGGTTAGCTGTGATCCTGACGCTGGCTATTGTGCCGCTTGGGTCTGTTGCGCTGTATGCTGAGTACTTCAGCTACCTGACACAGAAGGAAGCTAACGAGGCCCAGATTATCCGCCGCACTGTCGACGCGACAACCGGTCAGCGCGCGTTGCTTACCAGTGCAGCGCAGGCCGGCGCATCAATTGCGCCAACCGTCGTATCGCTGGTTGACGATCCAGGTGCCTGTTCCGACCTGCTGGAAAACTTCATAAACGATGCAAACTTTTACGCTTTCGCTGGTTTTATCGAAGCAAACGGCACAATGCGGTGTGTGTCTGAAGGCGAAGGCGTAGACTTCAGCGAAGACCTTGGGTTCGGTATTCGCCCCGGCGGCACGCAGACAACCTACGCGTTTCAGGCACAGGGCCGCGTGACGGGAATGCCTGTCGTGCTGGTGAACCGTCCAGTATATCGCGGCGCTGAATTTGTCGGGACGCTGACGATATCTATTGCAGACAACACGCTGAACATGATTGCAACGCAGCCGGATGCATCAGGCGACCTAAAGCTTGTTTATCTTGTGAATGGTGAAGGCAAGACGCTGACATCGTCGGACAACCCCGAAGCATCAGAATTATTGCCATCCGCATCAGAACTGCAGGCGCTGATCGCAGAACGCGAAGGCGTGTTCACGAGGGCCAGCATGACCGGGGTAGAGCGCGTGTTCTCGGTTGTCACATTGATGCCAGGACAGCTTTATGCGTTGGGCAGTTGGGAACCTTCGAAGGTCAGCGTTTTGCTTTCGCCGCCCTTTGGCAGACTGGCCCTGCCTATCGCGATGTGGATCGCGTCAATCGGGGTGCTGATGCTTTCCGTGCATTATCTGGTGGTACGGCATCTGAAACATATCAATGTCCAACTGCGGCGCTTTGCTCTGGGCAATCGTGATGACTTTGAACGTCTGCCCGATGATGCCCCGACAGAGCTGCGCGAAATCGATTCAACTTTTTCCAAAATGGCCCGGTTGATCCGCCGCGATGAAGACGAGCTTGAACAGGCCCTGAAGGAAAAGACGGTCCTGCTGAAAGAAGTGCATCATCGCGTCAAGAATAACCTGCAATTGATCGCGTCGATCCTGAATTTGCAGATGCGGCGGCTAAGCGACCCCGAAGCACGCACCATTCTAAAGGGGGTGCAGGCCCGTGTCCGTGCGCTGGCATCAATCCACCGTGCGCTTTACGAAGACACACGCGTGTCGAACATTGACGCCACCGCATTTCTGCAAAGCATCCTGCGCGATACGATCACCCTTTCCGGCGCCAACCGCCGCGAGGTGGATATTGTTACCGAATTTGATCCGGTTTCCCTGCCCGCGGAAAAGATCATTCCGATGGCGATGCTGTTCGCCGAAGCACTGACAAACGCATTGAAATACGCATCACCAACGCCCGATACGACGACGCCGACCATCGCGGCAAGTATCCACGCTGATTCAGGCGCAGTTGAAATGATCGTGCGGAACGACATGTCTGCTGAACAGGCGGCCGAACGTGACACCGGCCTTGGGCGTGAATTGATGACGGCTTTCGCTTTGCAAATCGGGGCAGAGCTGGAATCCGGCCCGGCAGAGGGGCCAGATGGCCCGGTTTGGGAAATCAGGTTGCGTATCGCAGACCGCGGATTGAACGCACCACCGACGGAGCAAAGCGAATGACCAAGTCAGAAACGAAATTGCATGACCCTGTCGAAGAACACCGCGCACTGCACGAAACGGAATCGCGGATCGCGATTTCAGGGCACCCACTGCATGCGATGCTGGTCGCCTTTCCTATCGCCTTAACCATGTCCGTTCTTGGGGCAGATCTGTTGTATTGGTGGACCGGTGATGCATTCTGGGCGCGCGCAGCAGGATGGGCGGCCTTTGGCGGCTTTTTGATGGGTGTGGTGGCCGGCATAACCGGCACGGTCGAACTGCTGTTGGTGCGCGGTATCCGCACGCGGTCTGCCAGCTGGACTCATTTCATTCTGGCGGTGATGCTATTGTCCTTGCTTGGCATGAACTGGGCTTGGCGGATCGGTGATTACGAAGCCGCGGTGCTGCCGTTTGGCCTACTGATGTCTTTTGTCGCAGCTGGTTTCACCGCTGTCACAGGCTGGCACGGCGGCAAGCTGGTTTTTGATTACCAGATTGGCACCAAGTCCCCGGAATAACCTGTTGCTGGCGGGAACCATCGGCAGCGCCAGTTGTTAAGGCTTCATGGATGCCAGCCCTCAGAAATCCGCCGATCCCGCAAAGGACCGGCAACCCCTTCATGACCGCCCGACAGCGGTCTGGGCGCATGGCACCGCCATTCTTGCGATTGCAATTCTGGGCGTTGCCGCACCGTTCATCATACTGATCACAGGGCCACGCCCGCCGTCAGGAGGGCTGATCTGGGATTTCAGCATGGGCCTCGGGTTTGGTGCATTGGCGATCATCGCGTTGCAGTTTGCTATGACTGGCCGCCTGCGCTGGATTACGCACCCATTCGGCGCCGACATCATCTATCTGGCGCACCGCTACATGAGCTGGGGCGCAGTCGCGCTGATGCTGTCACATTTCGCACTGCTGTATGTTTTTCACCAGCCCGCCCTAGGCGTTTTGAATCCGCTAGAGGCGCGCTGGGAACTGACAGCAGGCCGCGTCGCGATGGGGTCTTTCGTGCTGCTGATCGTCACATCTGAGTTTCGCAAACGCCTGCACCTGCGGCACGAATGGTGGCGCGGATTGCATTTGGCGTTGGCCTTGGCCGGCATGGCTGCCGCTATTGCCCATGTGCTGGGCGTGGGCAACCTGACTGACACGAACGCCAAGCGCCTGCTTTGGCTGGGTGTGACTGTCGGGTTCATCGGCGTTCTTGTCTATACGCATGTCCTGCGGCCTTGGTGGCAATCCCGCAATCCGTGGCACGTCGTGTCGAACACCGCCCAACGGGGCGGCGTGCATACGCTCGAACTCGCCCCGACAGGGCGCGGGCTGCACCGCTGGAAGCCCGGACAATTTGCATGGCTCAAGATTGAACGGTCGCCTTATTCGTTGATCGAACATCCTTTCACGATTTCGACCGCACCCGAAAAAGGCCCGAACATCGCATTTTCGATCAAGCCCTTGGGCGACCACAGCAGCGATCTTGCGAAAACGCCTGTCGGCGCGCGCGCATACGTTGACGGGCCCTATGGTGCATTTTCGATTGACCGGATGGCCGAGGCCGACGGTTTCGTCATGATCGCCGGCGGTGTCGGCATCACGCCGATCCTTTCCAACCTGCACGCACTGGAGGCGCGCGGTGACACGCGCCCGGTCATCCTGATCTACGGCAATCCGTCATGGGACGAGGTCAGTTTCCGCGACGAGCTCGCCGCGATGCAAGACCGCATTGATCTGACGATTGTCCATGTTCTGGATGATCCGCCTGACGATTGGGACGGCGAAAGCGGCCATATCGATGACGCTGTTCTGAAACGGCATCTGTCAGACCAGACCCGCGACTGGCCACATCTTCTGTGCGGGCCCGCCCCGATGATTGCGGCGGTGACCGATGCACTGCAAGACCTTGGCGTTGCCGAGCACCATATCGACAACGAAATTTTTGAACTGGTCTGACAATGCGCCCGAAACTTGCCCTGATACTTGCTGTTTTTCTGACCGTGCTCGCGATTGTTCTTGCCGGTTGGCTGGCGCTGTCGCTGGCCTGATTATTTCACCGAAAGGACGACGATGACCACACGATCCGAAACGCTGCTTGACCAGTTCATGGAAACAATCACCGCCCGCCATCAGGGCGAAGATGAATTTCTGCAAGCCGTCAAAGAGGTGGCCAGCGACGTCCTGACTATCGAAAAAGCCAGCAGCGATTTTACCGCTGCCCGCGTGCTTGAACGACTGTGCGAGGCTGACCGCATCATCAGTTTCCGGATCACATGGCGTGATGATGCAGGCGAAGTGCAGATCAACCGTGGCTGGCGCGTGCAACATTCAAACCTGCTCGGGCCATACAAGGGCGGGTTACGCTGGACACCGGGGCTGAACGCGTCGGTTCTCAAGTTTCTGGCGTTCGAGCAGGCGTTCAAGAACGCGCTGACTGGCCTGCCGCTTGGTGCGGCCAAAGGTGGTGCCGATTTTGACCCGTCCGGTTGTTCGCCCGCCGAAATCGAACGCTTTGCGCAGGCCTTTATGGGGGAACTGTCCGCCCATATCGGACCCGACCGCGATGTGCCTGCAGGTGATATCGGCGTGGGCGGTGATGAAATCGGGCTGATGCAGCGTGCATGGATGCAATACGCAAGGCGCTGGGGTGGCGCGATGACAGGCAAACCCCTGTCGCTTGGCGGTAGCGATATCCGCGCCGAGGCGACAGGTTACGGCCTGATCTATTTTACCGCGGCGATGCTGGCCGAACAGGATATGGACCTTGAAGGTAAACGGATCGCGCTGTCAGGCCGCGGTAACGTGTCCAGCCACGCCGCACGCAAGGCGATCCAAATGGGCGCCAAAGTGACTACTATGTCTGGCCGTGCTGGCACCTGGTA
>Ga0207421_10008981_pt1 | contig 10194 bp, 5 predicted proteins | sample SodLakKL_010_SED_4_FD_187542 | JGI IMG/M metagenome (GOLD analysis project Ga0207421, IMG submission 187542) | Alkaline sediment microbial communities from Lake Tanatar, Kulunda Steppe, Russia - 8KL_010_SED (SPAdes) (version 2) | ecosystem: Environmental > Aquatic > Non-marine Saline and...
GATCCGCAACGGTGAAACAGAAAGGGTATTTGAAAGCCAGGAAGATGTGCATGAGGCACCGACTGCCATTATTGATGACGACCTCATTCAGATCGTAATAGAACGTCAGACACCCACGGATATCCCGGATTCATACCTGAGAAACACTTCCGATGGTTCTCTGGAAAAGCTGACCGACAACGTGGATCACTCCCCTGAAATCACCAATGCCATCTATAAAGACTTTGACGTAACCCGTACCGATGGCATCACTTTCCCGGTCAGGGCCATCCTGCCCCAGGATTACCAGGAGGGAGATAAACTGCCCGTTATGTTCTGGTTCTACCCCAGGGAATACAACGACCAGGAAGCACTGGACAACGCCAACAGAAGACGGAATATCAACAGCTTCCGCTCCATCGGGGTACGCTCCATGCAGATGCTCCTGACCCGGGGCTATGCAGTAGTATTGCCTGACTTCCCCATAATTGGCCCCATGGATGAAGTCAATGACAATTTCATTCCCAGCATTCAGCGAAACTGGCATGCCATTATTGACGCCTGTGACGAGATGGGGTTCCTTGACCGCAACCGCCTGGCCCTTGGCGGACACAGCTACGGTGCTTTCGGAACAGCCCACTCCATGATCCGCACACCTTACTTCAAGGCAGGGATCGCCGGCGCGGGGAACTACAACAGAACCCTGACCCCCATTACCTTCCAGCGTGAAAGAAGGGTGCTTTGGGGAGGACGTGAATCCTATATCACCATGTCGCCCATCATGTATGCGGAGCGCCTGGATGGAGCCCTGCTGATGTACCACGGTGCAGATGACACCAACGTGGGTACCTGGCCCATCAACTCCAAAAGAATGTTCCATGCCCTGAACGGCCTGGACAAAGAAGCCGCACTTTACTTCTATCCTTATGAAGGCCACGGACAATCAGGCCAGGAAACCCTGCTGGATATGTGGGCAAGGTGGGTTGAGTGGCTCGACAGGCACGTGAAGTACTATGACCAGAAAGAGGAAGAAGAAGAGAATGAAGATTAACAGGCATTCCTGAACAAGGTGTCTGATTTCTGATACAAGCTGCCCCGCCATGACAGGGGCAGCTTTTTTTTGGCAATTTTTATTTTTTCCGGAGCTGCTGGCTCTTATGTTGGCTGCAGCAACATTAAACAAATATTTCATTATATTTACCAGATAAATCCATCGATAAAAGGCACGGGCAACCAGATGACAATGTGCACAACCGATGATGCATGCCTGATTTATTCATCCTCCAATCAACACATTATGAAAGCAACATTTCATTTCTTCAGTCTTTTCGCGCTCACAGCCCTGATATTGCTGCCGGCACTCCGGGTTGAAGCGCAAAATGAACATCCATCCCGGCTGTGGACTTTTGGGATCGGCATCAACAACCTTGATATTGAAGAGTCAGTTGAATATGGAGCCCATGACAGCGAAGTCTGGTACGGCTGGGGGCTGGCATTCGGCCGGAAAAACTATCGTGTCGACCCGGATGCATCGCATTCTTTCGGGTTTTTCACAGGAACCAAACTGGAGATTGTTTTCCCGAATAATTTTGATTTCAGGCCGGATGACCATAACGTCGTATTCCCCCAGTTCGGAGGAGACTTTCTCCAGTTGGGGCTGGCAGCGAGTTTTAAGGCTTCAGAGGATGTAAGCATCCTTGTCAACGCCGGAGGAGGAGCCACCGCTCACCTTCTGATGATCCACAACGATTACCTGGACGCAAATGTGGCCCAGCTGTCTTACGGAATCACACCCCATGTGGGCATCAGGGCGCTTTTCCGTGACGGATTCAGCATGGGTCTTACGCACCGGATGGGAAGCACAACCGGGCAGGTTTATCTGGACGGAGACAAGGTGGGGGATAGCTTCAGTTATTCAGTCAGTGGTTTTTTCATCACCATTTCACTGTAATAAGGCTTACGAACTCTCCGAACCCGGGTGTTTCACCATTGGACATACAGGCCCGGTACGGGGAGATGAAGAATGCAGTTCTGCCGGGGGCGTGATTCCTGTTGCCGGACTGGCGTGATTCCTGTCGCCGGGGGTGTTATTCCTGTTGTCGGACGGACGTGATTCTGATATGCGTCATTCCGCCGGGCGGAACCTGATGGCCTGGCCACCCCCGCTTGCCAGCCTGAGCGGAAGGGCCATGTCACTTGTCACCGTGACCTCTTCACGCACAAACTCATAGGGCGCTTCCTCCCAACCTGCATCCCTGCCGTCGCGGTAAATCTCAGCCACATAGGTGCGGCCGGGATCCAGGAACCCCAGTGAAGCCTTCAGCACACGTCCGTTTTCATTGGTGATGCTTCCCAAATACCAATCCTCACTGTGACGGTCTTTGCGCGCCACGGTCAGGTAATTTCCGATGCTTGCGTGCAAAACCCTGGTCTCCTCCCAATCGACAGACACATCCCTGATAAACCGGAAAGCCTCCGGGTGATCGTCGTAGTTCTCCACCAGATCTGCCGCCATATGCAGCGGGCTGTAAATGGTGACGTACAAAGCCAGTTCTTTGGCCAGGGTCGATTTGATGCGGTTGTCCGGACGGTATTCCTCAAAATACAGGTCCACCACCCCCGGGGTATAATCAAATGGCCCCGCCAGGTTGCGTAAAAACGGGATCAGCAGGGTGTGTTCGGGCGGATTGCCTCCGGCCTCCCCCCAGGCATTGTACTCCTGGCCTTTGGCCACCTCTGAAGTCATCATATTCGGATAAGTGCGACGCAGCCCGGTACTCATCACCCCCTCATGCACATTCAGCATGATCTTGTGTTCCGCCGCTTTTTTGATTACATCCAGGTGATGATTCACCATGAACTGACCGTGATGCCATTCGTGGAGCTCCTCCCCGTCTTCGCCGTAGCGGACAATCTCGGTACCATGACCCACATAACCTGTTTTCAGGGCACGGACCTCCAGGTCTTCCAGCAGCTGAAAGGCTTCCGGAACCTGCGCTTCATAATGCAGCACACTTGCCGATGTTTCATGGTGCCCCATCAGCCGGGTACCCTTTTCGCGGGCATAGGCCGCCACTTCCTCAAGGTCAAACTCCTCAACGGGCCGAGTAAAGTCAAATACCACGCCGCTTTCATACCAGGCCTCATCCCAGCCGGGATTCCATCCCTCCACAAGCACATGGTCAAACCCATGCTCAGCGGCAAAATCAATGTATCTTTTGGCCCTTTCAGTGGTCGCTCCCAGTTTGTCTCCGGGGTGCCAGGTGTATTTATCCAGGTGCATTCCCCACCATATCCCCACATATTTTCCGGGTTTGATCCAGGAAGTATCCTCAATTTTGTTCGGCTCATTCAGGTTCAGGATCATTTTGGAGGTGATCAGGTCGCCGGGGAAGTCCGACATGAGGATGGTACGCCAGGGGGTCACCCTGGTTTCAGAAACCCTTACCCGGTCTCCTTCGGCCCAGGGTACCAGGTTGGCCTTGAATGTGAAATCGCCGGTGCGTTCCATGGTCATGGTGGAGTAATCGATCAGGGCAGCCTGATGGAAGGAAAGGTAGAGGTCATCCGCTGTCCGCATGGTAAACGGCGTATGCACGGTATCCGCCTGGCTTACCGGGGAGTTTTGGTAGTAGTACTCATAACGGTTCCACTGGTAAGCATCAATGTACCAGGATTCGTGGTCACCAGTCAGGCGGAACTCAGTCAGCTCATCCATGATCCGGAAGGTTTCCAGCCCGGGTTGTTCCGGATACTCATACCGAAAGGCCACCCCGTCATCAAAAGCCCGGAACTCCAGGATCAGCTGCCGTCCGAGCGCTTCCTTTTCACGCAGGAAGACTTTGAGCACATCGCAATGGTTGTCTACATACCGGGATTGCCCCCAAACCTGCTCCCAGGTTTCCCGAACCGGAAAGGTTTCATGGGCATCCACTTCAAAACCGTTTACCAGGTCAGGCAGATCCTTCAGCTCCAGACCAAGGGCCGACCAACCGATCACCTCCTGGCCAAACCGGGTCACCCGGTAATGGGGCTGCCCGTCATTCAGCCCGAAATGAACGGTATTTACCGAGGAGGGTGAAGAAACACTGAACTTTTCCATAACTCGCTCTGTATCGTTTTCTGCAGGTGCACACCGCACCAGCAACACCAGGGCCAAAACGGCCATAAACCCGGATCTTTTCATCTTACATGTTTTTTGTTTGAATGAAATGCCCAAACCACCATAAACGGGGGAACAGGCTATGTTAAATGAGTCGGTTTTCCGTGTCGTTTCCCGGTTAATCAGGCAACAAGCCCCGGCACCGAAAGGCACCCCCGGGTGAAAAAACCAATCCGGACTACCTGACCAGCGACATCCTGCCCGGGAAAGTCCTTCCGTCATCCGTTGTGAGGCGATACACATACACTCCGCGGGGAAGGTGCGCGGCATCGAAACCTACCTCATGCATCCCCGGCTCCAGGCTGTCATCTTCCAGCAAAACAGCCACCCGTCGGCCCGTCATGTCATATACAGTCAGCGATACCGACCGGCCCTCTTCAAGACTGAAACGGATGGTGGTGGTTTCAGAAAACGGATTGGGAAAGTTTTGCAGGAACACCTCATCCCGGCCGGCAAAAAGCCCTTCACCGGGAACGGACACCGGCACATCAAACTGATCTTCACCGCCGGCCTGCCAGTAACGGGCGGCAAACTCCTGGAAGAACTCATTGGCCACACGCGGGTCATGAATGATCAGGGTATTCTCATCGTTCCGGAAATTTGCGTTGGCCGACCAGTTGTGTGAGCCGGTAATCACCCTGGAGTTCTCTCCGGGAATCTCTCCATCCACAATGGCATATTTGTGATGGAGAAGGCCAAATTGGTTTTGCGGGAAATGATGCACATCGGCCCAGGAACTCAGATACTCCCACTCATTCCCCTGCCCGGTAATGGTACCGATCACCCCCCGGACCTTAACGCCCTGGTTATGGCGGCTCAGCATGGTATTGGAAATGGCACGCCGGGTGATGATGTTCTGTCCCAGGTCAATGCTTTCTTCCGCGCCACTCAAAACCCTGTTGATCTGCGCCTCAGTATTGGCCTGCGGACTGAAGTACACCTCAACCCTGGTCTGATCCTGACCCAACCAGAAAACCGAGGGGTTCACCACCGATTTATCCGGGCCAAACCGGGCATCTGCCGAACTGAAACCACCGGATTCCCCGCCCCACATCTGGTTGAATTCACGCCAGTAAGCACGAGCGAGGGCCACATCCTGCAGCACCACCATATTCTGAAACTGGTGATCCGATCCATGGTCGGTTGAATTCCATGAAGAGGTAATGACCCATGAACGGGAAGGATCTTCGTGGTGGGCATCAATTACCGCAAATTTGTTGTGCATTTGTTCGCCCCCGGTGCTTTGCACCGCATGAACCCCGGAAGCGGACAGCTGACTGATCAGCGGGTTGGTGCTGCCTGTATGCCCGGATCCGATCACCCGGATATCCACCCCCCTGTCATGGGCATCAGTGATGGCATCCACCACCATGGTCCCCACATCTCCGGATATGTTATAAAAGGTAAACTCCGCCGTCTCTTCAGCCTTGTCAATGTATTCAACCAGTTTCTCCTCAAACCGGATGTTCTGGTCGGCCTCGCGGTGGGTGGCCAGTTCATGAGCCACTGATTTGTTGAACCATGTCAGGATCTCTCCGGTGGCCCCTTCCGGTGATGCGGTTGAGGCAATGTAAACCTGGGTGAAACTGGTATCTGTTTCCAGCGCTGAACGCAATTGCACTTTATACACCGTGGCAGGGTCCAGCCCGCTGATCGTAACGGAATGGTGGTTTTTCGGTTCTTCATCCACAATGCTTCCCATTTCCAGTGAAGGAGTCGTACCATAGCGCACCTCGGTGTGCCCCTCCTTTTCAGTTTCCCATTCAAGGGTAATGGAATTGTCTGTGGCATGGGTCTCATAAGGAGGAGCCGTCAGAATGATCGGACCACTCAGAATGCGAAAATCTTCCCTGAAACGGGGCAGCAACTGATGGGTCTGAAGAAAGCGGCCGGCAACAGCTGTAATCTCCACAGGGGTGTTGGGGATAGAAGCACCGGGAATGTTGGTAAAATTATCCACCCTGAGCTGTCCCTGGCCGGTTTCGTCAAATACATCATAATTGGTCCCGCCGGAAAAAATCCCGCTATCCTCAAATTCCAGGTCGCTCACCCTGACCAGCAAGGCCTCATAGTCACCGGTATTCAGATCTTCAAGGGTAATATCCAACGGCTCCTGTATCATATTCGACTCGGGATACACCTCATAAAAAGTATCCTCAACAATCTGAAGCAAACTGTTAAACTCTCCGATCTCACCGGTTACCACGATGGAATCTCCGATCAGGGCATCAAGGGTCCAGTTGCTGCGCATGATCTCACTGTTGTACCAGGCAATGCCACCTGTTTCATCCTGAAAATAAACAGGCCCGGCAAACTGACTGGCCACGGTTACCCATCCTGAAACCGTTACCGTTGTTCCCTGGGGCAATTGTCTTGCTTCGCTGATGGGGATGGGTTGATTGGGATCCACCGTTTCTGCTTTCAGGTGTACGGAAAATGGATCATTATCAGGGTCGTTGGAATTGATGGTAATCGTTCCACGATGTATTCCAAACTCTTCCGATTCAAAAAAAAGCGGAAAAAGGTTGTTTGTACCGGCCTCAAGCGTCCCTTCCAGGTCACCGTCCAGTTCAAACGCAGCTCCTTCAAGCTCCCAGGAAGAAACCACAAGATCCGAATCTCCCTCATTTCTAAGCTGGAATCTGGCCCCGGCCTGGCCGGCATGGGCTCCGAAGTCAAACGTATCGCCTGCGGCATACTCCGTACCGTCTATCTGAACACGTAAAACCGGGTCGGCATTGACCCGGCCGGAAAAAACAACAATCAAAAACAGCCACAGGGCAATGTGGCTGGTGAAAAGTAAATGGTTTTTCATGTGATGATATTAGTGTGATTAAATGCACCTGAGCTTACCTGCTGTACTTCGAAAAGATCATAGATCCGGTGGCTGTACGTCTCCGATTTTTGCGTTGAAGGCTCCCCTGACCTCCACTTTCAGGGGGGTATTCATATCCGTCAGGAAAAATCCGGTCGCCTCCACAAAAAACTCACCAACTACCTCATCTTCATGGGAGCGATGAATATTCATGGTGCCGCCATCCGCCAGAAAAATTGACAGGTTGCCTGCAGGATCATCAATAAACCAGACGGCAAAACGGTCATGGTCAAACAACCAGGATTCGTTGATGTCTTCCATGTCCATATTCAGGATGCTGTAAGAACCTGAGGCAGGACGGGGTCCACCTTTGGAAGCCCAAATGCTGTGGCCGGGAGAGTCGGTTACGGCCAGGTTCAAAAAGAAAAAAACCTCAGTTGAAGCCGGATCCTCCATTATTTCATAAAATGCTGTTCCTTTAAGATCCCGTTCAATGTCTCCGGTGATAGTGGCTTGAAACTCTCCGGGATCGGGAAGATCCTCGCCACCATTTCCGGGTATTTCACGGTAATCATCATCGTCGCATCCGGCAAGCGAAAATGAGAGAGCAAAAACCAGCGCCAAAAGTCCTGATCGGGAAAACATCATTCTACCTCCTGTCTGAATTAATTAATTCTTCAACCAATTTACAAAAAAACCACCAAATAACCCCTGTTGTTCACTTTTCAGCTGGCCCTGACAAAAAAATTCCCGGCCTTTTCGGTCACAACTTTCATCCCGGAGATTGTTGATGGCCCGGTCGGAAGAATTGCTGTAACAGGGCTCCACAACCAGTACCTCGCAGGCAGGGGATCCGGCTATTTTTATATTTTTGTTTTTACGAACCAACATGACGAAATGTACTCCAGTGTAAAGGCATTTGCAAATTTCGCCATAATTTTTTTATTTTTCCTTTTTAACCCGGCAAGCTTGCAGGCAGGCTCCCAGGCAGGCAGCTACCGCGGGCAGGATTCAACGGATCAGTTCCGCTTCATTCAGCTAAAGGGCTACTCCGGCCTGGGGTTTTATGCAAATGAAACACCGGGAGAAGGATTCAGATCCGGATTTGGTTCATTGGATATACGTTATGGGTGGCAAAGCAGCAACCCGGACAAGTGGCAAAGCATATACCGTTACCCGGCTTACGGTGTCGGATTATTCGCCGGGGTTTCAGGTCACGATGCAAGACTTTCAAGGCCAGCCGGGGTATATGGCTTTATTTCCTTCCCCCTGCGGGTAAACTCCGGACATGTACTGGCCATTGAACCGGCACTTGGGCTAAGCTATGACCTGAAACCTGCTGAATCAGCAATCAGGCCCCACAATGAGGTCAGGGGTTTGCGTTTCGATGCATATTTCAACATCAATTTCGGCGGGAGGTATCAGATGAACCCTGAAATCGACCTGCTTTATGGGGTGGGACTGACCCATTACAGCAATGGCAGAACATTTCGTCCGAATAACGGCATCAACATTTTGGGCGCCAGCATTGGCCTCCGCTATCATTTCAGTCCTGACGGACAGACCTCTGACAAGCCTCGATTTGATCCGGAGCCCGGTTTTGAGGGATACAGCTCAACAAAAAAGGCATGGGGAAGGAGCATACTGGTTTACGGAGCAGGCGGGTTTGTTCAAAACCATGCAGACAGGGGAACAAACAAACATTATCCAACAGCCAGTTTGCTCCTGGAATACATGCATCGTTTTTCAGTAAAACATGGTACTTCGGCAGGTCTTGACCTGTTTTATGACCCCAGTCTGGATGATGACTTTCCCGAAGAAAAACACCATGTTTATGCCGCTCACCTCGGTTACGACTATCATTTCTGGCAAATGTGCTTCAGAATTCAGGCCGGCACCTACATCCACAAAAGGGGACAGGAAATGAAAGGCAGCTACTTCCTGAGGCCTGCCGTGCAATATTCGCCGGCAAATCATCTGTTCCTGCAACTGGGGCTGAAAACCAGGGCAGGGTTCAATGCTGACTGGATTGAATTCGGCCTGGGGTTCAGGCTTCCTGTCGGGATTTCTGCAAACGGCCCAGAATAACAGCAAGTACGGCACAAATCACCAGGCAGATCCCGGCAATGAAAAAGGACAGCCGGTGACTTCCGCTGGCTGCGAACAGGGTTTGAGACAACCTGCTGAACACAAATCCACCAACGCCCCATGCCGTCAGCACCATTCCGTAGTTGACCCCAAAGTTCTTCATCCCCCAGAATACCTTGGTGAAAGTGGGAAACAAAGAGAGGTTGGTCCCGAAGTTGAACCCGATAAAGGTGGCAAACAGCACAATCAGCAAGGCTGATGTTTGTTCTCCGATCAAAAAGGCCGACAAAAACATCAGGCTGGCCTGGAAAACAAGCAGTATGAAAAGGGTCAGTACCCGTCCGATCTTATCGGAAATAAAACCGGCAATGACTCGCCCGGAAGCATTCCCTATGGCAATGACCGCCACGGCAAGAAAAGCGGCTTCCCCAAGGCTGTTCTGGGCCATTCCGGAAATACTGCCGATCACCATCAGGCCGGCACCGGAACCAATAAACAGGATGATCCACACCAGGTAGAACGAAGGCAGCCTCAGTACTTTTGAGGGCCCCAGATCCAGTCCGCTGCCATGGGCGATGGCCTTTTCCGGATGGAGTTTCTTCGCCGGTTCCTGCGGAATGAAATCTGCCGGAGGGTTCTTCAGAAATGTAGAAGCTGCAGTCACAATCACCATAAAGGCAATGCCCAGAATGAGCATGGTGTTATGGATCCCGTAGGCCCCCACCAGCCAGGTGGCAAGTGGTGCAATATACACCGGGGCAATGCCGAACCCGGAGACCACAATCCCGGCAATCAGACCACTTTTGGATGACGGAAACCATTTAAAGGCCGGCGGGGTGGCCGAGGCGTACCCAAAGCCGATACCGATACCGGCCAATACACCAAAACCCAGGACCCAAAGTACATAGCTGGTGGTAAAATACAGCAGGCTGAAACCGGCGCCCACCAGCAATCCGCCGATGGCAGCTGTAACCCCGGGGCCCTTTTTATCCTGGATCCGTCCGGCCAGGATCATTGTAAAGGCAAAAACCAGGATACATACGGCATAAGGGTCATTCAGGGCGGCCACACTCCAGTCGAATCCTCCTTCTTCGCCTTTGAGCATGGAATCATAAATGGCATCCTTGAAGATACTCCAGGAATAGAGTAC
>Ga0207421_10008982_pt1 | contig 10194 bp, 8 predicted proteins | sample SodLakKL_010_SED_4_FD_187542 | JGI IMG/M metagenome (GOLD analysis project Ga0207421, IMG submission 187542) | Alkaline sediment microbial communities from Lake Tanatar, Kulunda Steppe, Russia - 8KL_010_SED (SPAdes) (version 2) | ecosystem: Environmental > Aquatic > Non-marine Saline and...
AGTGTTGGTGGGGCGGAGACCCTCACCAGTGAGAAGGCACTGCCATTTGAAGCGTTTCCCAATCTGAAACCCCCTCATGAACTGGATGATGAGCCCGAAGAGTTGACCATCGACTTTGCCCACGGCCTGCCGGTTTCGGTTAATGGCCACCAGATGGACGCCTCCGCCCTGCTTGAGGCGCTGCGTGAATATGGGCGGTATCATGGAATTGGTATGGGGATGCATCTGGGAGATACGATTCTGGGAATAAAGGGCCGGATCGGGTTCGAAGCGCCGGTTGCTAAAATTCTTTATATGGGTCACCACGAAATTGAAAAACTGACACTTAGCCAGGAACAGCGGCAGATCAAAGATAATCTCGCTGATAAATACGGTACCATGCTGCACGAAGCTCGTTTTTACGACCCCGTAATGCGCGATATCGAGAACTTTTTCAACTCGACCCAGGCCCGGGTGACCGGTGAGGTCACCATTTATGCCTGTCGGGGAACACTTTTCCCGCTCAAGGCATCATCACCGTACAGTATCATGGATAACAACATCGCCAGTTATGGTGAAACAGCCGGAGGCTGGGATGGTACCGAGGCGCGGGCATTTTCAAAACTGTACGGCATCAGAACTCAAATCTACAACAGGTCACAGACTTAACCGGCCGTTTGAATCAGATAAATCAGACATATTCATACTTATATGGTAACTAAAGATATCAAAGCGGACATCATCGCTTCCAGTTCCGCATCCGTTAAACTGGACCATGACATAAAAATTGCTCCAAACATTGTTGCGGAGGAGGGGTATTTAATTGCTGTAAAAACACTGGATACCAAAGACCGCTATAATGAAATTGAAACGAGCGATGCCTCCATTATTCCTTACGGAAAGGATCAGATCGTTGTTGGAGCACTCGGTGAACGGCAGGCACTGCGCGGGTATAGCGGCATCATTCCGCGTTCCATAAAAAAGGGGGATATTATGCATATCCTGAATATGGGTGGAATTTTGGGACATTGTCAGTCGCCCCACCCCGATCACGGACCCGCGATGCGTGTCGAGGTGCTTGGTGCCGTAATGATTCCTGATGACGACGACGAAGAGGCCTTGCTCAAACACGCCTGTATCCAGGATTATGCTATTGAGTGGGAGTACAACTTGTCGGAAAGCGCACCGTTGATTGCCGTAACCGGAACCTGTATGCATGTGGGTAAAACCATGGCTGCCACCATGATCGTCAAGCAACTCACCGCAAAGGGGTATAAAGTCGCGGCTGCAAAACTGACAGGTGCTTCCCTGATGCGTGATACACGCGAAATGAAAGAAAATGGTGCTATTGCCGCTGCGCATTTTGGGATGGCCGGACTGGTATCGACTACCGGGAAGAACATCCTTCCAATGGCCAAAGGCCTCATCAAACATCTGAACAGTTTTAATCCGGATGTTATTATTCTGGAATTCGGTGACGGTATCATCGGGGCTTACGGAGTGGACAGCCTGCTGATGGACAAGGAGCTGATGCAGTTTACCCGAACGCATGTCGTGGCTGCCCAGGATTTTATGGGGTGCTGGTCGGCAGATCACTTTTTCAGGAAACGATACACCAGTTCCATCTCCATAATAACCGGACCGGTGACCGATAACCTGGTCGGAATTCAGTTTATTCAAAATACACTCGGAATCAGGGCCGTCAATGCCGTTGCCGAGCCGGAAAAACTGGGCGACATGGTCGCCGAGATAACATTCGCCGCACCCACAAAAAAAGAGCCGTTCATATGAGTCAGTCAATCACCGTATCCGTTGTCGGCGCCAGTGGGTATACCGGAATGGAAGCAGTGCGCATTCTGCACGGCCATCCAAATGTCACCATCACAAGACTTTATGGCGCAAAGTCTGCCGGATCGCAATTCCAGGACCAGTATAAGGGAATGGAGTCGCTTGTCGAGCTTCCGATTCTCGGGTTTGAAGAACTCGCTGCCGATGATTCCGATGCCATTTTCCTTGGTCTTCCACACGGAAAATCAGCGGAGGTGGCAAAAACACTTTTTGATGCCGGCTACAAGGGCCGCATTATCGATATGAGTTCCGATTTTCGACTGAAGGATCCATCTGATTACGAAAAATGGTATGATTGGATCCATCCTTACCCGGAGCTTATCCGTGAATTTACCTATGGCCTTACCGAATTTTACCGGAATGATATCCGGCTGGCATCACATGTCTCCAATCCGGGCTGTTTCGCCAGTGCCATGCAGCTGGGCTTGCTGCCATTTGTAAAGGAAGGGATCGTAACCTCCTGCGAGGGGATGGGGATGACCGGATCATCGGGTTCCGGGGCGTCACCTTCGGCAGGCACTCACTTCTCAAGCCGTTTCGGGAACGTAAGAGCATATAAAGTCTACAGGCATCAGCACATGGGGGAAGTTAACCAAACCCTTGCGGATCAGTCCGCAGACGGCGCGTCACTTCCGGATGTACGGTTCATTCCGGTCTCGGGCCCCTTTGTGAGGGGAATCTGGATGACGCTGTCACTGACCCTGAACCGGGATGTTCCGGCGCAACAGGTGCTGGAAGAGGAGTACTACAACGCCCCGCTGGTACGGTTGCGTGACGGAATGCCGGAATTGAAAGAGGTGGTCGGCAGTGCTTTTACCGATATCGGTTGGGTTCAGGATGGCCGGAAGGTGGTCGTTGGAGTTGCTATTGACAACCTTCTGAAGGGTGCCGCTTCACAGGCCGTTCAAAACTTCAATCTGATGATGGAGTTGCCCGAAGAGTCAGGCCTCTTCTTCCCTCCGATGATACTATGACGGATTTTGGTCTGCAATATTAGAACCGGAATACTGCCAAAGCCGGGCAAACGGTCAATTAGTGTAACTTTGTATTTCAAAGCAAATGAGATCATATAACCCTCCCGCGTATATAAGAAGTGTAATATTTAAATGAAATGAGTATAGAGAACCAATCCATATCCCATTTTCTCCACATGTCCGACTGGGACGACGCTACGTTGCTGAATGTTTTGGAGAAGGCGGAGCAACTCAAGAAACTGGACTTCCGCAAACCGGTAGCCAGGGGCAAGGTGCTCGGACTGATATTTTTCAATCCGTCACTTCGGACCCGTATATCGTTTGAAACGGCAGCAGTTCATCTTGGGGCGGGATCGTCCGTCATCCAGCCCGGTCAGGGTACCTGGACATTTGAAACGCGTAGCGGCGCGGTGATGGATGGCGACCGGACCGAACACCTTAAAGAGGCGGTCCAGGTGATCTCCCGCTATGCAGACATCATCGGAGTGCGCGCATTTGCGGGAATGAAGGATCTGGATGCGGATCTGGAAGACCGGTTGATTCACGATATCGCTGAATATGCGACCGTACCGGTGATCAACATGGAGAGTGCGCGGGAACACCCGTGCCAGGCATTGGCCGACGGCCTCACCATGATGGAGCGTTTCGACAATCAGCCACAAGGGCGAAAATTTGTATTGAGCTGGGCTCCCCATCCCAAAGCACTACCGATGGCGGTGCCACACAGTGCGCTCGAGGTGGCAAGTCGCCTTGGTATGGAGGTAACGCTGGCATGCCCCCCGGAAATGGTGCCCGACAGCAGGGTACTGGACCGGATCGACAACTATGCCGCCGGAAACGGAACAAAGTTCACCATCGAACATGATCAGACATCCGCATTTTCTCAGGCTGATATTATCTATGGCAAATCGTGGGCAGGCCCGCTGATCTACACCGATCCCGATGCCGAACAGAAACTGCGGACCCAAACCTGTGCCGGCTGGACCATCGACAGTCACAAAATGGCCCAAACGAACCATGCCGGTTTTATGCACTGCCTGCCGGTACGGCGAAATGTCGTGGTCAGTGATAATGTTTTGGATGGCCCCCAGGCGATACATATTGACCAGGCAGAAAATCGACTTCATGCCCAAAAATCCGTCCTGATGAACATGTGGGGACTGTATGATGAAATCACGTAACGCTCTGCCGAATCCCGTTTCCTGAATAACAGGTTTTCTATTAACAGACCATATACCCCCGATGCAAACCATACTTATCAAACTCAGCGGAAATGTAATTGCCGATCCGAATGCCCTCGGCAAGCTGGCGGAGTATGTCATGGAAAGGAAAAAAGCGGGTGAACGGGTCGTTCTGACGCACGGTGGCGGTAAACAGATCAATGAACTGAGCAAGCGGCTGCAGCTGCCGGTCCAGCAGGTAGCCGGCCGGCGTATCACCAACGAAGATACTCGTGAGCTGCTGCTCTACACCGTTGGTGGAAAAGCAAACAGGGATCTGACAGATTTTCTCAGAAAAAGTGGAATCGCGGCGGTCGGTATATCCGGTGTGGATGGCGGATTGACCACCTCCCACCGCCGTCCCCCGTTTGATATCGACGGTGAGCCGATCGATTTCGGCCTGGTCGGAGAGATCGATTCGGTTGATACGAACCTGCCAGAAACATTGCTGGCCGGTGGATATGTTCCGGTCATCGGATGCCTGACCTGGTCGCCCGATTACGGTATCCTGAATGTCAACGCCGATACCTTTGCCATACGAATCTCGCTGGCGATGCAGGTGAGTGAACTGATCATGCTGATGGATCCGCCGGCAGTGCTGGATGCGGATCAGAAACCGATACCCGTTATGCGACGGGCCGATTGGCAACGGGGACTCCTGGAGGGATGGGTCAGGGATGGCATGAAACCGAAATTGTCTACGGCATTTGAAGCATTGGAGAAAGGTATTCCATCTGTGCTGATGACCAACGCCGACACATTGGCTGCCGGGGGCGGGACGAAACTGATTGCAGATGATGATCCGGATATGGACGGTACGGCACCGGACAGTGCGCACGGGGCACCATCCAGCCACCCTGCGCAGGATCCATCAGACCGAAATGAAAATCCCGGGGAGTCCGGTAATCCCGGACCCGGAAGAAGTGTGCGACGAGAATGAGTACTTTGAATGACATATCCGTAACCGGGCTTTTAAAAGAGCTGATCCGTTATCCGAGCCTCAGTACTCAGGAGAAGGGGTTGGTGGATTGGCTTGAAGCACAGGTGGCGGCGACTGGTTTGCTGGATGTCGAGCGGCATCAGGATAATCTGATATTCCATCTGGGATCCGGACGGCCATGGCTGTTGTTGAATTCCCACTCGGATGTGGTTCCGCCATCCGCCCGCCATGTGGGGAATCCCTTTGAACCCGTGGAAAGGGATGGACGAATTTACGGTCGTGGCAGTACCGATGCGAAAGGGTCGGTCAGCAGCATGCTGAAGGCGTTGCTGGATTTGGCTCGATCCGGTTATGATCCCGGCGGGCGCGTGAGCCTGGCGGTGACGGTCTGTGAGGAGAGTGCCGGCGAGAACAATGGCATGGAATATCTGCGCGGAATCATCGAGCGGCCCGATGCAGCCCTCGTTGGTGAGCCGACCATGCTGCACCCATGCGCTGCTCAGAAAGGACTTTTAATATTAAAGTTGCAAACAGAAGGCGAAGCAGGCCATGCCGCGCGGGTAACCGGCCCGAATGCGATCTACGAAATGGCGCACCGGCTCGAAACGATGAAAACCATCACCTTTCCGGAAGAAAATCCGTTCATTGGCAATACGCGCATCACCCCGACCACCATTGAAGGAGGAACAGCCCGGAATGCCCATCCGGACTCATGTACCATCTATGTTGATATTCGCACGATTCCGGAAGTGCCAAACAAGCAGATCATTGAGCGGTTCCGAAAAGAGCTGGATCTGGCTGTTTCGGTGCACAGCGACCGGTTTGTATCAACCAGTACCGATCCGGATCATCCGGTAGCCCGGGCGGTAACAGAGGTAACCGGGAATCCGTTATTCGGATCACCGACTACGTCCGACTGGGTTTTTTTATCCGATGTACCGACCATAAAAATCGGCCCGGGTGACAGCAGCGATTCGCATACTGCCAATGAATCCATTGCCGTCGAACAGCTGGAGAAAGCGGTACAGACCTATCAGCAGATTATCAGGCGGTATTTTGAAATGATGAGGAGATGATTATGAAAACGCTCTGGCAAAAGACTTCAGAAGATGGAGACAGCGGGACCGGGATGGCGCCGGACCGCAGCTGGTTTTTCCGCTTTACAGCAGAAGAGGACCGGGAACTGGACCGTCATCTTATCCCTTATGATATTCTGGTCAATATTGCACAGGCCCGGATGTTGCGGAAGGTTGGGATCTATAATGATGAAGGGTTCATCAATGTCACCAATGCCTTGTCGGAGGCCTGGGATCAGTGGGATAAAGGCACATTTGACCTGGGTCCGGATGATGAGGATGTCCACTCGGCCGTAGAAAAATTTGTAACGGAGAAAGCGGGTCAGGATGGCGCGCGCATCCACACCGGCCGATCACGGAACGATCAGGTTTTGGCCGACATGCGTCTTTTCATGAAAGAGTCGGCAGTAGAGATTGCAGTGGATTGGATTGAAGTGGCGAAGCGGCTGGAAGCGTTGGCGAAATCGTATAATGGGGTGATGTTTGCGGGTATGACCCATACCCAGCCGGCGATGCCTCACTCAGTGGATGCCTGGGCGGCCGGTTATCTGGATCTGCTTCTTTCAGATGTCCGTGCATTGCAGTCGGCCGTCGATCTGGTGGATCAGTCGCCGCTGGGCAGTGCCGCCGGATACGGTGTGCCCTATATCCGGGTCGATCGTGAATTTGTATCAAAACAGCTCGGGTTTGCCCGGGTGCAGGTACCGGTGGCTGCCTCGCAGTTGTCGCGGGGACGGTTTGAGATGCAACTGGTGGATGCGCTTGGTTACGGGGCGTTGACATTCAACCGGTTGGCGTCGGATGTGGTTCTGTTCATGCATCCCTCCTGGTCACTGGTGACACTGAGCGAGGACCAGGTGTCGGGCAGCAGCATCATGCCCCAAAAACGGAATCCCGATGCCTGGGAACTGATACGGGGAGCGTATCACGACTTCCAGGCGGCGAGGTCTCATCTGGCGGGGGTGTCGGCCAATCTGACTTCAGGATACCATCGTGATCTTCAGGTGGTTAAAAAGAGTGTGATGGCGGCGGTCGTTCAGTCGAAAATGCTGGCCGAAGCGGTACGGTTTGCACTGGACGGACTCGAATTTGACAAAGAAGCAGCGAAGCGGAGCTTAAGGCCCGAAATATTTGCGACACATCAGGCCAATAAACTGGTCGCCGAAGGGATGCCGTTTCGTGAAGCGTATCAAAAAGTGGTGGCGAGTTCACGGGATGCGGAATCGGGATCCGGGAAAAAATCGGGGGATAAATCGGGATCCGGTCAGGAAACAGGATTCGGTCCGGAATCAGGCGGTGAGGATTCTGCCGGGCACACCGCGGAAAATGTGGCAGGCACTGATGTCTATTACCATACCGGCGCGCCGGGATCCGGTGTCCCATCAGCCCTGCATGATGACCTTGCCAGGGCCGGAAACTGGGTCACGGCGAAAATGGATCATTGGGAACGAACTAAATCGGAACTTTTGTCATGATAGATGTAAAAATCACGCTTTTACCATTGTGTCCATGCCGGAATAAAAGTATCATTTACTAAAAGAAGAACGGAGCAAACCTATGTCAGATCAGATTAAAAACAAATTTCATGCAACCTGTATGGGAGCAGCCATCGGGGAAGCGATCGGGATGCCGGCAGAAGGAATGACACCGGAGCAGGTGTCGAAAAAGTTTGGCCGGATCAGCGATTTTACAAACCGGCCGGAATCAGAAGATTTAAGTCCGGTGGGTGCAGGCCATTCGGCCCGTCAAACTGAGGCGATGCTTTCGGTTCTTGCGGCATCCGCCCCGCTACCAGATCTGCAGGAGTTTGCGTTCACGATAAAGCAGGCGTTGAACAAATATCCCGAAAAATGGCCGAAATCGACCACCTTTGCCTGGCCGCCGTTTCCTGATGGCGGGCATTATACGTTCTCGTTCGCGATTCCTGCCGCCCGGTTGTTGAATAACGGGCGGATGACTTCCGAAGAGATCATAGAATGGATGCACACCCTGACCCCCTCCTCGGTGGTGTGGCAGCAAAGCATCTGGCTCTATATGCGCCTGCTGAACTATCTCTTCGATCAGGAACCGGGATCATTTGAACCGGATGACTTTTTGGAGCAGGCCACTAAATATATCCGCGAATCTGAAAATCATTTTCCCGGGGATTACAAGATACGGCGCCGGATGCAGGTTACCGAACCTATGATGGGCGAGCCCCTCGAATCAATTGCCAAATCATGTGGGAATGTAAGTAAATTGGCAGAAGATATGATTACATTCGTAGGAGCGGTATTTTATCGCCATCATGATGATTATAAAACAGCGTTGATCGAAGCGGCCAATCTCGGAGGTGAGAGCGAGGCGTCCTGTTTCTATCTTGGCAGCTTGTTCGGCGCACTTGGAGGAAACGAGGTCTTACCGGCTGAGTGGGTGGATGGTTTTGCCGGGCGTGATCGGGTGGAATCGATATTGGATAAATTTGAAGAGAACATCAAAGCTGGTATCGGTTGACTTGTTCGTATTGCAAATCGTCGAATCTCACCCTGATTAACAGAAAACAAGGTGACAGGAACAAAGAAAAACAGGATCAAAGCTGTGAATTTGATTCCGGCGGAGGTTTTACTGGAGGGATATGCGAAAGGAATTTTTCCTATGGCCCTTTCCAGAAAAGATCCGGCATACAATTGGTACATCGCCGAAAAGCGTGGCGTGATACCCATCGATGGGTTTCGTGTCTCACGTAAAGTCAGGCGGTTAATTCGACAGAAGCCCTACCGATGGTCGGTAAATGAGGATTTCCGGGGGGTCATGGAGTGTTGTGCCGACCGCGAATCAACCTGGATCTCCGACCGGATTATCGAATCTTTTGTCCGCCTTCATGAAATGGGCCATGCGCACTCAGTGGAAATTTATCAGGAGGAGCGTTTGGTTGGTGGTGTCTACGGCGTAGTACTACGGTCGGCCTTTTTTGCAGAGTCGATGTTTATGTATGAACCGGAAATGGATAAAATTGCACTTTACCACTGTCATCAGCGACTGAAAGAGCGAAAATTTCGATTGTGGGACACCCAGTTTTATACTCCTCATCTTGGTCAGTTTGGGTGTATTGAGATTGAAGCCGCCGAATATGACAAGATGCTTGCCAAAGCGCTCCGGTCATCGGCCCGGTTTGACAATGAAAATGTACAAATCTGATACCGTGTTATCGTGGCTGGCACATCTTCACACGGTATCATCACGCTTCGCGTAACATCAAAGAGTTTGACAGGATAGCCGGTTGTATGCATGGCCTGGCTGCTTCATAGCATCATCCGACAATTCCGTATCATTCCTCGCAAAATTTCCGTATCTTAAGCACTTGTTATGCCGGAATGTGCATAACCCGCCTTCCTTAATGCGTTAGATTGCTCATATCGTCCCTTTTCCAGCAGATCAGATGATCATAGTGCAATATCGAAAAGGGAGAAAACCATGAGTTCCCGAAATGCGGGAATAATTATCCTTGTTTGACAGGGAACGTCTATTATTTAATCGAATTATTGTGAATACCAATCAATTTACAGAGCTTGGCATCAGTCCGTCCATTATCAAAGCGATACAGGAAATGGGATATGAAGCTCCCACCAAAATCCAGACCGCAGCCATCCCCATCATTTTGTCAGGCAGAGATGTTGCAGGACAGGCACAGACCGGTACCGGAAAAACGGCAGCCTTTGCAATTCCCGCCCTGCAGCTCATCGACCTGACCTCAAAAAAGGTACAGGTTATTGTGATGTGCCCGACCCGGGAACTTGCCGTGCAGGTTACCGGTGAATTTATAAAGCTGTCAAAGCATATGGGCGGCGCGAATGTGACTCCCGTTTACGGTGGACAGCCGATCCAGCGTCAGATCAAACAGATCAAAGATGGAACCCAGATTGTCGTCGGTACACCCGGACGGGTGATCGATCACCTGAAACGCGGCACCCTCAAACTCAGTAACCTCAAAATGGTGGTACTGGATGAGGCTGACGAAATGTTGAATATGGGGTTCCGTGAGGACATCGAGCAAATACTCGGATTCACCGTACAAGATACCCCGAAACAGACGATCATGTTTTCGGCGACCATGTCACCGGAGATTAAAAAAATCATGAGCCGGTTTTTTCACAATCCCGAAATGATCAAGGTGGATG
>Ga0207421_10008983_pt1 | contig 10194 bp, 10 predicted proteins | sample SodLakKL_010_SED_4_FD_187542 | JGI IMG/M metagenome (GOLD analysis project Ga0207421, IMG submission 187542) | Alkaline sediment microbial communities from Lake Tanatar, Kulunda Steppe, Russia - 8KL_010_SED (SPAdes) (version 2) | ecosystem: Environmental > Aquatic > Non-marine Saline and...
TATCATTGCAGTCAAGTTGATTGATTTTGGCCCCTGGGTGGTGCCGGCGGCAGTCATCGTGTACCCTCTTACCTTTTTAATTACGGATACCATCGGAGAGCTGTATGGGCGCCGTACGGCTACAAGGGTAGTGTGGACAGGTTTTGGCATGAGCCTCCTTATGCTTGTTATGGTGTATATCGGCCAGGTTATTCCACCAGCCGCTATATGGGAAGGCCAGGATGCTTATGAGGAGATGCTGGGTTCGGTTCCCCGGGTGGTAATGGCTTCCATGCTGGCCTATCTTGTCAGCCAGCACCACGACGTATTTGCCTTTCATTTTATAAGGAGGGTTACCGGAGGCAAGCATCTGTGGCTTAGAAATATTTCTTCTACGGTGGTTTCTCAGGCTATCGATACCCTTCTCTTTATAAGCATAGCTTTTGGTGGAACCGTTACTTTTGCGGTGCTCTCAAGCATGCTACTGGGGCAGTATATTATCAAGCTTATCATTGCTGTGCTTGACACCCCTCTTTGCTACGGGCTGGTATGGATCATAAGGCGGCATGGCGGTAGAGAGATTTAGCCCGGGTTAGTTCTACGTTTACCTTAACCATATAAACCCCTTGGCAAAAACCCCGATTCAATATTACAATGGTAGTAGTAAGGGTAATCTTAAAGGAGGATGAAGATGTTTAACAAACTGGGAAATATAAAGAAAAGAACCCTTGCCTTTTTTCTGGCGGTGCCACTTCTGGCGGTTACCTCGGTAGCTACTGCCGCCTGCCCTGTATGTGATGGTACCGGCACCCTGGACACCACCCCCGGTATGGAGGATGTTAAAATCCAGGAGTACGACACCTGGGAGTGGCGTATCACCCGTGATGCCTGCGGTCTTTTCATACTCTACTACTGGGATGTTGATATCCGCCTGGTAAATGAAGGCGAAGAGGAAGTCGAAGGCTGGGTTAAACACACCCTGTACGACATTACCAGCGACGACAAGCCTGTTATAGATGAACAGTACCGCCCGATAAGCCTGTCGGGAGAGGCTATTGTTGACGAATCCTATACGGTGGTGTTTGGCACCGGTGTTGATGCCTGGGGCAAAACCGATATCGAAGTTGAAATCATGGAAGGCGACATCCCCGACCCAACCTGTGACGGCACCGGTAGAGTGCCTTCAAACGTCTGGATATTTGCTGACGGGCTTAAAGACAGCCTGGAGGAAGCTATACGCGATGAGATGGAATATACCCCGCCCCAGACAATCGACTGGGAAGACTATGACTACTTCGATGAGTAATGTGTGGGTTCAGGCGGTATATCAATCGATGGGATTTTGGCGCCGCTTGAACCCTGCATTGTACAAAAAGTTCGAATGGTGGTATTAATAAACACCCGGACTAGTTGAACAATACACTTGATTCCATTTCAAATTCGTAGACGGCCTTTTCCGTTACCCAGGTGCTGCTGGCAGTCACCTCAATCTCTCCGGTTACAATAAGCGGCACAATATCCTTTTCCTTCAGGTCTACCATGGTGGGCTCGAAAATCACAATTTGCCCCCTGGGGGAAAAAGAGCGGCCCCTGTCATCTTCAGGGTGTATGGTTGTCTGCCACTGGTTCATGCTGGTAGCATCGAAAACGGTTTCGTCGATCTGGACCTGCCAGCTCAAAAGCTTAACCTCGGCTGTTAGCCGGTTCGGGTTGGAAATATCAAGATCAATCTGGTAGGTGAAACGTGCCGGGTCTTCCAGCCTTTGAATGGGTGCCATACCTACGATCTTCATATTGTTAAGGGTTTGCTCAATGGTGTTTCTGGCAACAGCTGCTGAATAAATGTGAATACTACCTATAACAACTGCGATAACGGCTAAAACCCCTATACCCAGAGTTATTATCTTTTTAGTATTCATTTTTAAGACTCCTAACGGCCTATCTGATGTACTCAGTGCCGGTGTATGGCTTTAATACCTCTGGTATTTTAACAGTACCGTCCGGGAGCTGGTAGTTTTCAATTACACTTATTAAAACCCGGGGTAGTGCTAAACCGGAACCGTTTAACGTATGAACGAAATCCGCCCTGGAGCCCTGACTTGGCCTGTAGCGGATGTTTGCCCGCCTGGCCTGAAAATCGCCACAATTGGAGCAGGAGCTTACCTCCAGCCATTCATTACATCCGGGTGCCCACATTTCAATATCATAGGTGCGGCTTGAAGCAAAACCCAAATCTCCAGTACAAAGTTCTTTTACCCGGTAGGGAATTTCCAGCTTTCGGCAGATATCCTCGGCATTGCCAACCATTTTGTCCAGTTCCTGGTTTGAATTCTCGGGGTCGCTAAACTTGTAAAGCTCTACCTTTTCAAACTGGTGTCCGCGTTTGATGCCTCGTACATCTTTGCCGGCGCTCATTTTTTCACGCCTGAAGCAGGGAGTATGGGCTACGTAGTAAAGTGGAAGTTTTCCCGGTGGTAGTATCTCATCCCGGTGCAGGTTGGTCAGCGCCACTTCAGCAGTAGGAATAAACCAGAAGTCCTCTTCGGCATCTCGATACAGGTTATCGGCAAACTTGGGCAAATTGGATGAACCAACCAGGGCTTCAGCCCTTACCATTATGGGCAGGTATGTTTCGGTGTATCCGTTTTGACGTATATGGGTATCGAGCATGAAATCTATCAGGGCTCGTTGCAGCGTTGCCCCGGCGCCTTTCAGGACATAAAAACGGCTGCCGGATATTTTAGTGCCGGCTTCAATGTCTATGATATCCAGTTTCTGGCCCAATTCCCAGTGAGGCAAGGGGGTAAATTCAAATTGTGCCGGTGTGCCATGACTTCTAACAGTTACATTGTCGGCTTCGGTTTTTCCTCGTGGCACGCTTTCCTGCGGGATATTGGGAACCCGTAACAGGAGGTCTGTTAGTTCCGCCTCGTTTTTACGGGCTTCATCTTCCAGGGTTTTTATTTGATCGCGTAATTCCCGGCCCCGTTTTCTTGAATCTTCATCCTTTTTCCTGGAAATATTTTTCCGTTCACGCCTGAGTTCTTCCAGGCTGCTTAAAGACTGGCGCCTTTTTGCGTCAAGGGATAAAATTTCTTCTATGGGCGCCTTATCGTTTCGGTCTTCAAGGGCCTTTAGCACCTTTTGCGTGTTTTCGCGTATAAATTTCAAGTCAAGCATCTAAGTTTCTCCCTGGCACATCTTATTATACGAGACGTGCTGCTGCATCTTCCACTCTGTCTTTAAGGTTTGATTCTGCCAGGGCTTCTGCGGTTATTTGTGAAACTGCATCTATGATTTCCTGGTCGTAGGGCAGTTCCAGCAGCTCTGAAATTCTGAACCCCAGTTTACCCAGAACAGTCCTTTTGCCTTCGTAGTCAGGCATATCGTCGACAAGTACGGGGCAGGAATCATATTCCCTGGCTGCACTGTTATAATAATTTATAGCTTCCTTTACATCTTCATCAGAAACCTCATTATCCCGGTTGGGGAATTGTGCCAGCACAAGCCTTATTGCGAGATCGGTAGTTTCATCATTTAGCATCTCAAGCAACCTGTCCCCTCCGGCATCCAGGGCGTAACGCTGAAAATAGACCAGAAAAAAGGTAAGTATTTCCATGTGTATGATGTAATCCTGCTTGCGGGTCAGGCCCTGCTCGTAGAGTGTTTCAAAAAGTTCAATGCTGGCGGCCCTGGCTGAAGATAATGACCACGCTGATATAGTAGTGCCGAGCTCTTCAACTGCGTTTGCTTTTTCTGTTGCCATTTCTGTTTTATTCATTTTACTGCTAACCTCTATCTTTAAGTTGTGGAAAAAGTATTACATCTCTTATTGAGCACTGGTTTGTAAGGAGCATTACCAGGCGATCGATGCCAAGGCCAAGTCCTCCTGTAGGCGGCATGCCAAAAGAGAGTGCCTTGAGGAAGTCGTAATCGATTATTCCGGCCGACTCTTCGTCATCCCCGTGGCGTTCTCTTGCCTGGCGGATAAAACGCTTCTCCTGTTCGAACGGGTCATTGAGCTCGGAAAAGGCGTTGGCTATTTCCATGCACCCGGCGAAGGCTTCAAAACGCTCAACAATGGTGTCGTCATCAGGTTTGGTTTTGGCAAGGGGCGACATTTCAATCGGGTAGTCGACCAGGAACGCAGGCTGGGTGAGATGCGGTTCGACATATATGCCCAGCAGGCCGTCGAGCAATTTAGCCCAATTGCTGTTGGGGTCGAATTGCAGGTTAAGTTGTTTCATTTTACTCTTCAGTTTATCAGCATCGCGATATTTGCAAAAATCGATACCACTCTTTTCTTCCAGGGTTTGCCTTAAATCCAGGCGCGGCCATGGTGGCGTAAAGTCTATTTCGCTGTCTCCAAACTTTACCTTATAACTGCCGGTAACCTTTTTTACCACGCAGGAAACCATTTCTTCTGTCATCTGCATAACGTCCTGGTAATCGGCATAAGCCTCGTAACTTTCCAACATGGTAAATTCCGGATTGTGGCGGGTGGATATTCCTTCATTTCTAAAAATCCGGCCGAGTTCGTATACTTTGTCAAACCCCCCGACAATTAACCTTTTAAGTGGCAGCTCCAGGGCAATGCGAAGATAAAGCTGCCTGTCCAGGCTGTAGTGGTGGGTTACAAATGGTTTGGCAAGGGCACCCCCGGCCGAGCTATGAAGCACCGGTGTTTCCACCTCGAGAAAACCCTTTGAGTCCATAAATTCTCTTATACCTGAAATAACTTTACTGCGAGCAATGAAAACCTCTTTGGAGCCGGGGTTGCTTATAAGGTCGAGGTATCGCTGGCGGTACCGTGTTTCAATGTCGGTAAGCCCGTGCCATTTTTCTGGCAAAGGTTCGATAGATTTACATAATATATCTATGCAGGAAACCTGGAGGGTTGCTTCTCCGGACCGGGTTCGAAACATCTTGCCTCTGGCACCGGCAAAATCTCCAATATCGAGTTCTTTAAACTGCTCTTCGGATAATGAGTTCAAGTTTTCCGGCTTGAAGAATAGCTGGACTTTTCCTGTACTGTCGAGCAGGTCTGCAAAAGAAATTTTGCCCATGCGTCTCAGGGCAGTGATACGCCCGGCCAGGCTTATTTCAACCGGTGCAGTTTCATCTGCCTCCTGTGTATTGAGCATTTCGATTGCTTCAGCAGTTGTGTGAGTGCGAGTGTATTTATTGGGGTATGGGTTTAAGCCTTTTTCACGTAACCTTTGTATTTTTTCCTGCCTGAGGCTGGTTATATTTTCAAGTCGTGAAGTCATTTATCTCCTAACTCTCGGTATAGTATTTAAGGCTATTATATTTTATAAGCAGCGCATGAGTAAAGCTGAATCAATATTAGCACATCATTTTAAACTGTCCAGCCAGGCAGCCGACTTCACTTCTCTTTCCAGTATAAAATGACAATAACTGCGAATTAGCTTTTCCAGTTCAAGGCCAAGGCCTCTGGACAATTTCAGCCGGAGGGCTGTTTGAATATTGCAATCTTGAAGAAACCTGAAGACTTTCAAGCAGTTGACCGATACCGAATAGGGCAGCCCTTTGTTGGCAGCACAGCCGGCACAAAGTATTCCACCTGCACCGGGGCTGAATATATTAACGGTTGGTTTTAGTGCTTTGCCGCAGCCGGTGCAAACCTGGAGTTGCGGGCGGTAGCCGGTAAGCCCCAGAAGCTGCACTTCAAAGTAGCGCAGGCATAGTTCTCCACTGGAGCCCCGGCTCAGGGACTCAAGTGTGCTTAGAAGCAGTTGAAACAGGCGTTGATTATCGATGCGGTCAGCTTCAACGGTAAACAGGTTTAGTAATTCAGCCAGGTAGATACCGCAGGAAGCAGTGTCAAGATCGTTTCTCAGCGGCAGGAACGAGTTGATCGTCTGGCTGCCGATTATTGTATCCAGGTTTTTACCCCTTGCCAGTGTAACCTGGGAATAAGCCAGCATTTCCAGGTGTCCGCTCAACTTGCTTTTGGGTTTGCGCACTGATTTGGCAAAGCCCTGGATTTTACCCAGGGTTGGAGTGTACAGGGTAATAATCCGGTCTGCCTCGCCAAGGCGGGTTTTGCGGATAACAACACCCTCTACCTGGAATTCTCGAGGGTTACCCATCACTTCGCCACCCTCGACGCGGGGTCGTTGCAATTATACTCGATACGCTGTTGGTATTTTTACAGTAATGGATTATTTCTGCTTCAGCTTGCCGGGTGGCTGTAGTTTTCTGGTATGGGGCGCTGTTTTTGTAGTACATTCTGACCTGTTAAGATATGCGTTTGCCGGGGTCTACAGGCCTGTCAGGGCTTATCAGCACACAACCGCCTTCATCCATGGCGGCTCCCATAACCAGCACTTCGCTGGAAAAGTCGGCAATGTGTTTGGTGGGCATGTTAACTACTGCTACTACGTATTTGCCCACCAGATCTTCAACAGAATAGAAAAGGGTTATCTGGGCGCTTGATTTTTTTACTCCCAGTTCACCAAAATCAACCCATAACTTGTAAGAAGGCTTGCGTGCCTTGGGAAACTCTTCGGCCTTAACAATTTTACCTACTCGCATATCGAGTTTGTCAAAATCAGCGATGTTTACCATTTCCTTCATAATTTACCTCCTGCATTTTATCCGCAACAACACACGACCCGGTCATAATCATCAGAAGTCCTGCCGCCCTTCGAGTGCCCTGCTGAGAGTAACGTCATCTGCATATTCAATTTCGGTTCCAAAGGGCAGCCCGCGAGCCAGGCGAGTGACGTGAATGCCCATTGGAGAAATCAGACGATAGAGGTACAAGGCGGTAGTTTCACCTTCAGTAGTGGGGTTGGTGGCAATTATCAACTCGGAAATATTTCCTTGCTCCACCCGGTCAACCAATTCTTTAATGCGTATATTGTCAGTGCCGACACCCTCTGACGGGGAAATGGCTCCATGCAATACATGATAAACACCTTTAAATATACCCACGTGTTCCAGGGCGAGAATATCCTGTGGCTGTTCCACGACACAAATAATGCTGTTTTCCCTTGTTTTACTTGTGCAAACCGGGCATTTTTCCTCATCGGCAATGTTGTAACAGATTGAGCACAGCCGGGTGCCGGTCTTTATAGCAGTGATGGCATTTGCCAGGTTGTAAACTTCCTCTTCATTTGCTCTTAAAAGGTAGTATGCCAGCCTTTGAGCGCTCCTGGGGCCTATTCCAGGCAGTTTCCCAAGTTCGCTTATCAGCCTGGAAACCGAGCCGGTGATTGCTTTATAACCCTGGTTCAATAGAGCTCTCCCTTACTCGGTAAGCCCCGGTACTTTCATGCCGCCGGTAATCTCTGAAAGGCGCTCGTTGGATACTTTTTTGGCTTCATCCAGGGCTCCGGTGACTGCTTTCAATACCAGCTTTTCAAGGTTTTCGGGTTTGTCCGGGTCAATTACGGAAGGATCTATTTTTATTGAAAGTACTTTTTGTTGTGCGTTTGCAGTTACTTTTACGGCACCGTCACCGGCGGTGGATTCAACTTTGGTTTTGGCCAGTTCTTTCTGTGCCTTTTCCATTTTGGATTTTAATTCCATGGCTTGCTTGATCATTGACAGGTTCATTTTTCCTCCACGTTTGTTATTCTTGCGCCTAGTTTTTCCTGGGCAGCGCGGACCAGGTGGTTTTTCTCAGGTTCGTGAATGCACTGTATTGAAATCGTGCGGCCTAGATAGCTTGAGACAATCTGGCTGGCAGCTTTCTTATTGGCGGTGTTTTCCATTTTATCTTTATGTATTTTAAATTTGAAAGAAAGCACCAGCATGTCCTTTTCCAGAGACACAAGTTTAGCAGAACTGCGCATAAGAGCAGAAACGAGCCTGATAGTAGCCGGGGATGGGGCAGAAACCGAGCTTTGTTTGATTAAATCCGGGGCATTTTCAAGCATTTGAGCCCAATTCTGGGTGAGCAATTCATATTCCGAGCAGTTATTCAATGCGGGTGCAGCAGCAGTTGCAGGCTCCGCGCCAGCTTCAGGCTTTTCCGGAGCTTGTTGCTGTAACTCCGACTCTGTTTGCTCCGGGGCGGATTCAACTTCTTTTACAGGTTCAGAAATTTGCTTTGATGGTTTTACGGGCGATGAACTTTCTTTTTTAGAAGAAACCGGCCGGGTTACGGCTTCACTTGCTTCAGCTTTCGGGGGTTGTGATTGCGGATGGATGTCCAGCGTTGCATCTATAAAGGCTAATTCAAGGGGCAGAGTGGAGTGATTCTCGATCTTGATATCCCCAAAAAGCCGTACAACCTTCAATAAACGTTCCGGGCTGATGTTATTTGTCATGCCTTTTAACCTGGCGACTTCCTCGGTGGTAAAATCACCGGGGTTATCGCATCCGCTTTTTAGCAACAACAGCCCCCGCAAATAGAAGGTTATTTCCCGGCTGAATTGCTTCAGGTCAACCCCTTCATCTGCTGATTGGTTGATGAGCATCAGCCCGGCCGGGGTTTCGTAATTTACAATATGAGCTATCAACTGGAAGGCATATTCATGGCCGGTGTTGCCGAGCAGTGAACGTACCTGGTCAATGGAGGCGTTATTGCCGTAATAAGCATATATCTGCTCCAGCAGGTTTTCAGCATCTCTTAATGAGCCGGTAGCACTTCTGGCCACCAGGTTTAAAGCATCTGTTTCCATGTTCAAACCTTCTTCCCGGCATATATCTTCGAGTTTATTTACGATGCTGGTGTAGCTCAAACGCTTGAAATCAAAGCGCTGACAGCGGGAAAGAATGGTGGGCAACAATTTGTGAGATTCAGTTGTGGCAAGAATAAACATTACCCGGGGCGGTGGCTCCTCAAGAGTTTTGAGCAAAGCATTTGAAGCACTGGTGGAAAGCATGTGGACTTCATCGATGATATACACTTTATACCGCCCTTCGCTGGGCGAATAAGCAACCTTTTCTTTAAGAGAGCGTATATCATCAACTCCGGTGTTGGAAGCTGCGTCTATTTCGATAACGTCCATGCACCGGCTTTCAGAAATTGCCTGGCACATGCTGCACCGGTTGCAGGGCTCTGTGACTCCGTCGCTATTTAAACAGTTAACGGCTTTTGCCAGTATCCTGGAGGTGCTTGTTTTGCCTGTGCCACGGGGGCCGCAAAAAAGATATGCATGGGATACGCGGCCCTTTTTTAAAGCGTTGACAAGCGTTTGTGTAACATGCTCTTGCCCTACAACATCACCCAGGTTTTGAGGGCGCCAGCGACGATAAAATACTTCGGAACTCATAAGCCTGTACTATTATACTCCAAACTAGTTCTTCTGCCCAAAAACAATATTTCTCCGGTGGAAAATAACAATAATTTTATAGTAACAGACCGGAGGTGCATCCATGGTTAAAAAGTTTTTCTAATGTAAAAGGCCTTACTCTTACTAAAGCAAGGCCTTTTGACGGTCTAAACTTATATTAATTTAAAGCAGAGAGGGGATGTCTCGAGATGAGTCATCAATGCTTTGCAGCTTGGACTCAACATCTTTCTGGCGCTGCTTGATAACGGGTATAAGACTTGTTGATTCATTATAATAACGCCTTACTTTTTCAACATCACTGAGCTCGGAAAGTATCAGGGTGACGTTTAACTGGCCGATCTCTCTTGGATAATCGCCGTTGCGTATAATGGCGTTCGGTGCCATGTCTTTGAGCCAATCACCTATCTCCTTTACCAGATCCATATTAATTTCTTTAGCCGGACCGGAGATCAGGTAGAGCGCCCTCGAGGCATCTTTAGGGTTTACGTGAGTTGATATTTCCCCAACAGCTTCGTCCATGGCCTGGATACCTTTATGGGTTTCAGTGCTCTTGGCCCGGAAGCTGCCCATTCCGGAGAAGGGGTTTTTAAAGCGATTGATTTTGGATTCCCCATAGCCCAGTACGGTCCATCCCAGCAGTGTCTGGATGATATCACCTGCATCAAGGGTTTTGGCTCCAACGAACTTGGAGCGTTTTTCTTCACCGGCACATAGAAGGTTGTAAAAGGGGGCTACAATCATAGAGTTGATTTGGGAAAGGTTGTTCTTGAGGGAGAAGTCTTTTCGTACGTAACGCTGATTGTCAATCAAAAGGACCGCGTCGGCTATGGAATAGGTGGATTTCAAGCATACAGCGGTGTTGTATATGGTGCGCTCTTCGTTTTGCTCTTCGTGCTCAAATGGCAGAATTACCATGGCATACACCGGTTTGTCGGGATAGCGTTCT
>Ga0207421_10008984_pt1 | contig 10193 bp, 7 predicted proteins | sample SodLakKL_010_SED_4_FD_187542 | JGI IMG/M metagenome (GOLD analysis project Ga0207421, IMG submission 187542) | Alkaline sediment microbial communities from Lake Tanatar, Kulunda Steppe, Russia - 8KL_010_SED (SPAdes) (version 2) | ecosystem: Environmental > Aquatic > Non-marine Saline and...
CTAAGTATCGGATCACCGCCCAAATAAAGGCCTGTCGCCGCGGAAATGACTGTCATGGTTATCAACATGGAAGCAATTATACGCCATTTGAACCTCAGCCAGTAAGCGGATAATGTTCCAACTATCAGTACGACCAGACTTGAAGCTCCGCCTATCCAACCATGGGTCTGCCAAAGGAATAGTCCTTGTGCGGCGGTAAGTTCGACCTCGACGGTGTGAATACCTAATATGGAAATAGAATCACGGCTGAAGAACCCTACTGCCTCTTTAAAGCCTTCAGCATTGGCAAGACTTCCAAATTCTATAATAAACCAGTCGTAATGGTGAGTGTGAAATAGCATCCCCGTATCAAGAGGGTCTTCGAGGAAAAACATGATGGATAGTAGACCCAACAATAGAACTTTTGATGCAGCTGCGGGATTCAGATATTTTCTCTTTAAATATCTTCCCTGCCCGTATTTGAAAACCAATATGGTTAAGAGGGACACACCTGCGGTAACCTCATATGGACCCGCTATCGGCATAGCCAATGCCACGATCATACCCGCGACCATGGGAGATGCCGGTGATTCATATGTGGGTTCTTTTCCCTTCCATATCTGGTATGAATATATAGCATTATGTACGATAAGGACTGTACCGATGGCGACCAATATATGGATCAATGCCTCTAACCCCATTATGATGACAGAGGCCAAAGCTATTATACACATCATCAAAAAAGTCTTCAACATCAGCTCGTTTTTGTGTAATCCTATATGCAGATGAGGCGGTTTTTCCATTTTGTAGGCTTTCTCTTCTTTTTCCATCTTATCAGGCTACCTCTATGGACCTGTCACGGTATATAACTTTGTGATATATATTTATTATCCTTGGGGTTATTATTTTCTTTATTTTTCTCCTGTACTTTCCGATATTGTTATAACTTTTGAGGCAATTATCACAGCAGAGCATGAATATCAACGCTGATCTTCACATCCACAGCAAGTACTCAAGCGGTGTCTCAGAAAAAATGGAGTTCAAAACCTTGAGTGTTCAGGGTGAAAAGAAAGGCATAGATCTCCTTGGAACGGGAGATTGTCTACATCCCCGTTGGAGGAGAAAGATAAAAGATCTAGATAAAGAGAGAGAATCGATATTCAGTAAAAGGGGCATGAAATTCATACTTACCGGAGAAGTAGAGACGAAGGATAGAGTACATCACCTGTTGATCTTTCCTTCTCTTTCGAAGGTTGAAGAACTCTACGAAAGATTGAGCCGTTTTTCATCTAACATCAATTCCGACGGAAGACCAAGAGTCGAACTTTCAGGGGAAGAACTAGCATTGATGGCTAAAGAGACCGGCTGCTTGTTCGGCCCTTCTCATGCATTTACACCATACACTGGGATATATGGAAATCATGACTCTCTCTCTTCTGCATATGGAAAGTACGCAAAGGATATCCACTTTTTAGAGCTGGGCCTGAGTGCCGACAGCGGCTATGCGGATAAAATCTCTGAGCTCCACGACCTTGTGTACCTTTCCAACTCAGATGCACATTCCCCTTTCCCACACCGTTTGGGGAGAGAGTTCAACACGTTAGATTTACACGAATTGAGTTTTGAAGGATTAGAGAAATTGTTTCAAGGCAAAAAAGGAGAGGTAATCTGCAACGCCGGCCTCCCACCGGAAGAGGGAAAGTATAATGAAAGCGCGTGCCGTAGTTGTTACACCCATTACAGTTTTAAGGAAGCTGTTGCGAGAGATTGGCGATGCAGCTGTGGCGGAGTTATAAAGAAAGGTGTGAAGGATAGGGTGGAGGAATTATCCGATACAAAAAAAATTCCTGAAGACACACCCCCATATCAACATCTGATACCTTTACAGGAGATCATAGCTAAATCTGTAGGTCATTCGAGCCCGACTACAAAAAAGGTTAACCAAATCTGGCAAAGACTTATAGATTCTATTGGAGACGAAGTAGATGTGCTGTGCGACTCATCGATAGAGGAGATAGAAAGAATAGCGGGCGAAAAAATTCCAGATTTGATCTCCGACTTTAGAGAAGGAGATGTAGATATCCGGCCTGGTGGAGGTGGAGAATACGGGAGTATTCTTCTAGAAAAAGAAAATGAGGCGGATGAGAGGCAGAGTTGCTTGAGCGATTTTTGATCAATTTATTGAAAGACGATTCATTCCCTCCCGAAAGTAATAATTAATAGGATAAGTAATCATGATTAAATATAAAGACTAAAAGTTGTTAAAATAGTTGGATTTAACTGAGCTGATCATGATGGACTTATTTGGTAAGGAAAAAGAGGAAAAGATAGAGTCTCTTAAAGAAACATGTAGAGAGAAAGATGAAAGGATAGGATCTCTCAAGCAGAGGCTAAAGGAAAAAGAGGAAAAGATATCCACTCTTGAAGATAATTGTAAGGAAAAAGAGAAAAAGATAACCGACCAAGAAAGAAATATTGAGGAAAAGAAAGAAAAGATATCTACTCTTGAAGATAATTGTAAGGAAAAAGAGGAAAAGATAGATGAACTTGAAAATAAATTAAGTGAGTATGAAGAGAAAAAGGAAGCTCTAGAAAAAGAGATGCTCGAAGAGAGAAGCGAAGTAGAAGAGCATATAAAGAGCATAGAAGAGGTGGTCAAAGGGATAACGGAAGGTGATCTAAGTGCAAGGATAGATACGAGCCATTTTAAAGAAGAAGAGGGCGAATCTTACTTGATAGGATTAGCGAGCAACATCAACAAAATGGCTAGTGGTTTGGAAAGTACCCTGAGAACTCTACAAAAAGTGTCTACAGAATTGGGAGAGTCTTCAAAGAATACGAAGGAGACTTCTAAAGAACTGACTAACATGGCTGAAAAGCTTTATGATAATATCGAAGACATCTCAAGGGGAGGACAAGAGATAGCGGAGATGAATAAAAAAATATCGGAACAAATAAAAACAGAAATTCGTAAGATAGAGGCAACATCTTCTGATATCAAAGACATAGTGGATACCGCAGAGGAAACATCTACTCAAACAGAAAAGGGAAAGGACCAGGCAAAAAAGGCAAGTGAAACCGTAGATAGACTGAAAGATATACTCGATGAGACGGCCTTAGAAGGAGAAAAGTTAGATAAAAAATCAGAGGAGATAGGAGACGTGATCGATGTCATCTCTGACATAGCCGATCAGACTAACCTTTTAGCGTTGAACGCTTCGATCGAAGCAGCAAGAGCAGGTGAAGAAGGGAGAGGGTTTGCAGTTGTGGCAGATTCCGTGAGAGAATTGGCTGAAGATACTCAGGAAGAAACAGAACAGGTCAAAGAGGCTATCGAGGAGACTCAAGACTGCGCTGAGAAAATAGCGGGAAAAATCGAGGAGTTAAAGGAGATGACCGAGACAGTTGAGAACTTCTCAGAGGAGAGTAAAGAGTCCATAATAAAAATAGATGAACAAATGGGTTCGGTAAAAGATTCTATTAAATCGGTTTCTGTCACTACTACTGATCTTTTAGAGGTGTTGAAGAGTGATTTTGCCCCGAAGATCTCCGGCGTGGCGGAGATAAGTAATCAAAATGCTGAGCTAGCGCGTTCGTGTAAGGAGATATCTGAAGAGCAAAAATCTATTTCAGAAGATCTGTTAGACTCTGCAAAAGATCTCTCAATAGTATCTGAAGAGCTTTCAAACGTGCTAGAACAGTATGAGGATGTGTATTTTAACATGATAGAAAAGGCGAGAGAGAGAGGCGATAAAGAACTGGAAGCAAAGGGCTTGAGACGGCTTGGGTGGGTTTATGTAGAAACAGGCAAATTCAGAAAGGCTGGAGAATATCTAAAGGACGCTTTGGAGATATCTGAAAGAGTAAATGATCTACAAAGTATCAGCGAATGTTATAGAGGACTAGGGAAGGTAGGTATGAGGAAAGGTGATCTTGAGGAGGGGAAAAAATATTATCGGAAGGGAATCGAGGCGGCGAAAAAGTCAGGAGATAATAGAACGCTCGCTATGAATTATATAGGTATAGGGAATATCTTCTCGCAACAGGGTCAATCCGATAAATCGATAAATTATTATGAAAAGAGCATACCGTTGTTAGAAGAGATTAACGATAAGACTCAGCTGGCAAGAGTTCACAATAACATCGGTGACACCTATATGAAAAATGAGAAGTGGGAGAAGGCTTTGGAGTATTTTGATAGTTGTATAGACTACGCAGAGGAAATAAATAATGAACGCTTCATGGGATGGGGTTCATTCAATGCGGCAGAGGTTTGTACAAATTTAGGTCGTTTGGAAGAAGCTTCTGAATATATCGATGGTATTGAAAAGATCATGAAACGGGAAAACGATAGAGTTGGGTTGGCCGCGGTCTATAGAAATACGGGTTTGATCAACCACAAGAAGGGAAATTTTTCCAAAGCGGTCCAGTACTATAACAAAGCTTTAGAGCTTAATAAAGAACTAGATATGCCTTACAATGTAGCGGAGACCAAATTACATATTGGTGAATTATATAAAGATAGAAACGAATACGAAAAAGCTCGAGAGTACTTGGGAAGCGCTAGAGAGATTTTTGAGGATATTGGCGCGTCTGACGATCTCATGAAACGGACTCAAAAGCTACTAAGAGAGCTGCCTGGATAGAGTCAGAAATCTAATGGCCTAAGTCGAAGTACCCCTTACGATATATCGTACGTTCTCTATTGATAGTCTATTCCTGTTGCAGGTAGAGCTAAAGAATGATTGCAATGTATCCAAAAACTTAAGAATTATTATTTTTTTATATCAGCTATGACAGAAGCTTTGATCTTGACGGACGAACATCTAGATAGAGGCGCGGCTAAAACCTCTCATGGGCTCCTCAGGCACTCAGAGAAGTATGACATAGTGGGTGTAATAGACTCGAAGTTCGCCGGAAAGACGACTGATCAGATAATACCTAGATGCAAAAAAGTAGATATCTATCCTGACCTTGACTCCGCGTTGAAAGAGAATGAAGCCGAGACCTTGATAGTTGGAGTCGCTACTATAGGTGGGTACTTACCAGAGAACTTCAGAGAACACATAAGGGATGCGATAAAGAACGGATTGGATATAATCTCTGGTCTTCATCACTTTCTGAGTGAGGACGATGAATTTATCGATATGATGGAAGAACACGGTGTGACATTGACCGATATAAGAAAATCCCCTCCTCTCGACGAACTTCACTATTTTAGAAATAGGAAGGAAGATATCGATGCCTTGACTATCCCTTTCCTTGGCACCGACAGTTCCGTGGGCAAGAGGACCGCATTGTTGGAGATCTATCAGGTCATGAAAGAAAGAGGGGAAAAGGTGGAATGGGTGGCGACGGGTCAGACGGGCTTACTGCAGGGTTCAGATTATGGCGTACCTCTAGACTCCATCAAGGGAGATTACATGGTGGGAGAATTAGAATACCAGATATGGAAGGTATGGAAGGAAAAAAAACCAGATTACATACTTGTAGAGGGGCAGGGAAGTATCTCTCATCCTGCTTACGTATGTGGCTCTCGTGCTGTTCTTTCAGCGAGTCAGCCAGATGCGGTCGTTTTACAGCACGCACCGGCTAGAGAATACCGCCACTATCAGTCGGATAATATACAGTGGCCTATGCCGGATGTGAAAGATGAAATACATCTCATCCGAAGTTTTTATGGAGCCGACGTAATCGCCGTAACTATAAATCCGGAAAATCTTACTGATGATGAAAAGAAAAGATACGCTATGAAATACGAACAGAGGCTCAACATACCGTCGGCTGACGCTCTGGAAAACCCTGAGAAGATAGCAGAAAGGATAGAGGTACAGAAAGACCTTCAGGAATGAATCACTCTTTTACGATAACACCTTCGTTATTCGGTTCTCCGATCCAGATCCTGTAATCCTTTTCTTTTTTCCCTTCTAGAACTTTAGCTTTTAGATCATCTAAGTCTTTTTCTTTGACTAATCCGTAAGCTGTCGGTCCCCATGAACTCTGTCCCCCTCCATAGGTCTTATCGATAAGGGATTCTACGATATCGCTGATAACTGGATGATAGATCCCTTCCTGATAGTCGGAAAAAGATTCACCGACCAGTTGCTGTATCCTGGTAAGATGTTGACCAAAGCTAGCTATATCTTCTCTCTCAATTGAGGGTAAAATACCCATCACTATATGGTGACAAATTTTCTCAGGATATTTTCTATCCACGGTTAATTCTTCCATTATAGGTCTTTCTTCCTTCTCATCGTACCCTTTTTCCTTTTTTGGACAGACTATTAAAAATCTCCAGTCTTCTGGAACCTTCGTTCTTTTTAGCAGGGGTGAGATTTCATTTTTCTTTATTTTCCCTCCCTCGAGTATAAAACCGCCTTTTTCAAAACCATGTGTTCCTATAGCGGAGAAACGCCCTCTTTCAAGTAATTGAGATAATTTTATGATAGAAACTTCCTTTCCAACTTCTTTAAGCATGCCGTAGCCAGTTCCGAGGGTGAATTGGGTAGTTGAACCCAAGCCAATATGGTCAGGGATACGATCTTCGACCACTATTTTGAATCCACAAGTTATATCGAACTTATTTTTCAATTTTAGATAGACCTTTTCCGCTATCTTTTTTTCTCTCTCACTGCCGTCTACTTTTATACCTTCTTCAGTGGCTTTGATCTCTATATCATAACCATCTTTTAAAGTGATACCGAATGCCCCATATTGTCTTTTGAACTCTCTGCTCAGATCGATTATACCGAAATGTAGTCTACAGGGAGTCTTGATCCTCATGATTCACCTTTTAACCCGATCCGATGTTTTTCTACTTTGTCTTCATCGACTTTCATACCTAGCCCGTGATCATCGGAAGGCCAAAGTTTTCCATCTCTAAATTCAAGCCCGCTCGCTATATTGTCTGAGAGCATGAAATGGCTGTCTAGATCGGCATATTTGAGATTTGGAGTTGAATTAAAAAGATGAGCACCCGCGGCTATAGAAACGCTGGTTTCACCCATGCAGCCCACCATTCCTTCCACATCATGGTCTTCCATTATCTCGACGATTTTTCTTCCGCCTGTTAAACCTCCACATTTAGCCAATTTAATGTTAATCATATCTGCGATCCCTTCTTCACAGATTTTCTTCGCCATTTGAGGTCCTTTTATGGTCTCGTCTGCCATTATAGGGATATCGGTCTCTTCAGTAACTTTTTTCAGCCCTTCTAGATCGTCTACTCTGACGGGCTGCTCGACGAATTTTATATCGCTTTCTTTCAATTTTTGACAGAGTGTGATAGATTCTTCAGGAGTGAATGCTTGATTAGCGTCTACCCAAATCTCTATACCATCCCCCACTTCTTCCCTCACCGCTCTGACTCTCTTGACGTCTTCCATCAGTCCGAGTCCGATCTTTATTTTCAAAGCCCTGAAACCCTTATCCACAAATTCTCTAGCGTGCTCGACAGTTTCGCTTTTTGTCATATGTCCTATGGTTCTATCCGTAAGTATTCCTTCATTCTTTCCTCCAAAAAACTCTAGGATGTTCTTATTCTCTAATTTCCCCTTTACATCGTATAGAGCTATATCCAATCCTGCTAGAGCGGAAGGATCGTTAGGTAATTCTTCATTCCATTCTTCCCAATTATCCTCTATATCAACTTCTTCTCCTTCGATTCTAGTTCTAAAATTTTTCAGAGATTTCAAAATCGATTCTATCGTTTCTTCGGTTACGCTGTTAGCACTTGCATTCCCCCATCCGAGGAACCCCTCAGATTCTATTTTTACCATAACGTTTTCCGCGGTCAAGGAGGACCCGGTCGAGATCTTGAAGACCTCGTTTCTATCTATCCCTATAGGGATTGCATCTAACTTATCTATCTTCATCTGAATACACCTCTTTATAGTATCTACACATATCAGTCAATGGGCACCTCGGACATTCGGGTTGTCTAGGTCTGCATATGTTTTTACCGAAGACAACCATCAACCTATTTATCTCGATCCAGTATTTCTTCGGTATCTCTTCTTCCAATATTTTTTCGGTTTCTTCTGGCTTATCCGTTTCCGCTATACCTAATCTGTTACTTATTCTATGTACATGAGTGTCAACAGGGACCGCCGGTTCTCCAAAACCATAAACCAGTACACAGTTCGCAGTTTTTCTCCCTACACCCTTCAAATCGAGTAGCTTATCCAGGTTGTCGGGGACTTCACCATCGTATTCCTCGTGTATCCTTTTCGCTATATTTTTAACCCTTTCCGCCTTCACATTGTAGAATCCAGATGGTCTTATCAGTTCTTTCACGTGTTCGAGAGGTGCCTCTGCTAGCTCTTTAGGATTAGGGTAGCTGGAAAATAAAGCTTGTGATGCTTTGTGAGTATTGACATCTTTAGTCCGCTGAGATAGTACAGTTGATATCAATACCTCAAATGGTGATCTGTCTGGAGTATTATCATCTTCGGGATCCTTACCTGGAAAAGCACCAACATCAAATTCTTCCTTCAACCGCTTTATCATCTCATCGTAATCCATATTATCCTCTCAGCTTCTTCAATATATCTCCTATCAAATACATCGAGCCCGTAATCACTATCAAGTCCCCTTCCCTCCATTCCTCTTCCGCTTTTTTCAGGGCTTCGAAGCCGTGCGCATGGGCTTCAGCGGGGCAATAATTTTCGAATTCTCTGCTCAGCACTTCGCTATCCAATTTTCTTTTGCTTACTGGTTCAGCTGTGTAAACCCGATCGGCAAGAGGTCCTAGTATCTCAGCCATGCTACCATGATCTTTATCTTCCAACATCCCAGCGATCAGCAACAATCTGTTAAAATCTACATTTTCTAGTCCGAGTTTGAGGGCCTCAAATCCCGTTTTGTTATGTGCGGAGTCTATCATGATTCTTGGATTTTCCTCGATGAATTCCATCTTTCCGGGCAATCTAGTATCCTCTATCCCCTCAACGATGTTCTTTTCACTCAGATCGTAACCCCACTCTTTCAATCCCTCCGCTACTTTAAGCGAGATCAAGGCATTTTCAGCCTGCCAGGAAGTCAAACCCTGTATCTCGATCTCTCCATATGGTTCTGTTCTAACTTTTAACGGATCGTAGGAGATCTGGTAATCTCTATCTAAGGCATAATTGAAATCAGCGTTCCTCTCCTCACAAACTTTTTTGAAATACTCTCTTATCTCTTTTTCTTTCTCTCCAGTTACGAAGTGGTTGCCTTCTGCTATTATACCTCCTTTCTCGTACGCTCTTTTCGTCTTGGAATCTCCGAGATGTTCGGCATGATCGTAGCCTACGTAAGTGACGACGGAAAAATCATGCGGGGCTACGTTAGTAGCGTCAAGTCTTCCCCCCATTCCGACTTCTAGAACTGCGAAGTCAACATCATGTTTTGAGAAAGCTAAGAATGCCAAGGAGGTCAGGACTTCGAAAAAGCTGGGTCTTTTTTCCGGGTCCTTATCTTCGATATTTTTAACCACGGGGTGTACCTTTTCGATCAAACTCCATAGTTCTTCCTTTTCAATATTCTTTCCGTCTATCTGAATCCTCTCTTCAAAGTCTACAAGATGAGGTGATAAGTAAAGTCCTGTTGTGTAACCTCCTTCCTTCAAAATGTTAACTAACGTTCTGCAGACAGAACCTTTTCCGTTGGTACCTCCTACAACGATCGCCTGAAAGTCTTCATGTGGATTATCAAATCTCGAAAGAAAATCTTCTATCTTGTCCAGTCCGAGTTTGACCCCGATCCTTTCAAGTGAATACAGATAATCTTCAGGTTGTTCAAAATTATCTCTTGGATCTTCAAATCCTTTCTCTTTACCCTTTTCCATGGGATCACTTAGTGTTTGAATACTCTCTGGCCTGTGAAGACCATGCTCATGTCGTATTCATCCACAGCTTCGATGACCTCTTCATCTCTTATAGAACCGCCTGGCTGAATAACCGACTCTATATCCGCTTCAGCAGCTTCATCGATCGCATCCCTGAAAGGAAAGAAAGCGTCGGAAGCCATGGTACATCCCTGGGTCTCAGACCGGGATTTCATCCGGGCTATCTTTACAGCGTCAACTCGACTCATCTGTCCCGCACCAATACCTACCGTATGATCCTTTCTGGTGAAGATTATCGAGTTAGATTTAACGTGTTTGATCACTTTCCATGCGAATTCCATCGCATCTACTTCTTGTTCTGTAGGCTGCCTTTCACTTTTGACCTCTA
>Ga0207421_10008985_pt1 | contig 10192 bp, 6 predicted proteins | sample SodLakKL_010_SED_4_FD_187542 | JGI IMG/M metagenome (GOLD analysis project Ga0207421, IMG submission 187542) | Alkaline sediment microbial communities from Lake Tanatar, Kulunda Steppe, Russia - 8KL_010_SED (SPAdes) (version 2) | ecosystem: Environmental > Aquatic > Non-marine Saline and...
CCGAGGAGAAGCGGCGCAACTTCGACTACTACGACCCGCTGACCACCGGCGACTCGTCGCTGTCGGCGTGCATGCAGAGCATCGTCGCCGCCGAGATCGGCCACGAGGCCAAGGCCTGCGAGTACTTCGAGTACGCGCTGATGATGGACCTCGCCGACCTGGCGGGGAACGTCTCCGACGGGATCCACATCGCCTCGGCCGGCGGGGTGTGGCAGACGCTGGTCTACGGGTTCGGTGGGGTGCGCGACGCTGGCGGGCAGCTGTCGCTGACGCCGCGGCTGCCCAGCGGCTGGCACCGGCTGGCCTTCCCGCTGCGCTTCCACGACCGCCAGCTGCGCGTGGAGATCACCCACCACCACCAGCGCATCAGCCTCGAGGAGGGCGAGCCGCTGACGATCACGCTGAGCGGTCACCAGCAGCAGGTGGCGCTGGACCAGCCCCTGGAGCTCGGCCCCGAGGAGCTCACGTGAGCCAGCTGATCGCCGGTCCGCTGCCGCCCCCGCGGGCGCTCGAGGAGCGGACCGGCCAGCGGCTCGACGACCACGGCGACCATGACGCGGCTCCCGAGACGCGGGACCCGCGCGTGGTGGTCACCGCCTGCGGTGGGGACAGCGAGGTCGGCACCGGTGAGATCGCCGCCGCGGTCGCCGGCGAGGACCTCGCGCTCCACCTCCTCGGCGATGGCGCCAGCGCGCACGCGCCAGGGCGCGGCTCGGACGTGCCAGCGCGCAGCGCGGACGCGCCGGCGCGCGCCCGGAGCCTGGTGGTCGGGGTGCGCGGGATCCCCGGCGACCAGCCGCGGGTGCTGCTCACCGGCGGGTGCGCCGCGCTGGTGGCACGGCTGGCGGGCGAGCTCGGCGACCTCGGCTTCGCTGTCGCGCCGGTCACCGACCGCCCGCCCCGCGATCCGCGGACCGGACGGCGGCGCGACGCCGGGGCGGTCGGCGCGCAGAGCCGCGGGCGCGCCACGAGCGGGGACCTCGGCCCGCTCGGCGCGCGGGTGCTGCTCACCCGCGCGCTGCGCGACGGATTGTTCGTCGGCGGCGCCGGCTGGCGGCAGAACCGGGCGCGCCCGCGCGCCGACTTCTGGGCGCTGGTCACCGCGCTGCGCACCGCGGTGCTGGCCGAGCGCGACCAGCACGCGCAGGCAGGGCCGCAGCGCTGGACGCGCGACGGACCGCCACGCCACCCCCAGCCCGGCTGGCGTCCCCAGCTCACGGTGGCAGAGGGCCGTCCCGTGACACTCCCACACGATCCCAACGATGACGGGGCAGCACGGAGGAACCGGGCGCCACGCCTCGGTGTCTGAGCGGTTGGCAGCACGGCGCGTGCGCCCCCGGGTGCCCGGGCCGTGGCGCCACCCCACGCTGGCTCGGCAAGCCCCGGCGCCAGCGCCGCGCACGGACCCGAGAGCGGCCCATGTCCCCACGTCGGTGGCACCGCCTGCGGTGCTCTGCGCACCAGCGAGTGGCGCTGGCCATCGCGGTCGCGCTGGTGCTGGTAGCGCTCACCGGCGTCGCACTGTCCACGCGGGCCTGGGCCGAGCAGCAGCGCACCGCTGGCGTGCTGCTGCCCGGCACGACGGTGGCGGGCGTCGACGTGGGCGGGGCCACGCTGGACACCGCGACCACGCAGGTCGCCGCCGAGCTCGCGGCTCGAGCCGAGGCCCCGCGGGGGCTGCGCCACGGCAGCCGCCGCTGGGGGTTCACCGCCGCCGAGCTCGGCGCCACCACCGACGCCGCAGCAGCGGTCGCCGAGGCCCACGAGGCGGGCTGGTCCCGCTCGTGGGTGACGCTGACGCGGCAGCGGTGGCTGGGTCGCAGCAGCCCGGTGCACCTCGAGCCGACCTGGACGATCCCCCAGTCGGCCGCCCACGAGTGGGTCGCTGACGTAGCCGCTCGCGTGGACCGCGACCCCCGCGCGGCGACGCTGCGCTGGCACGACGACGACGTGGAGATCCAGGCCGAGCGCGCCGGGCGCCGCGTGGACGGCGACGCCGCGGTGGCAGCCCTGCCCCGCATGCTGGCCCAGGACCGCGCCTGGGCGACGCTGCCGGTGCGCACCCGCACCCCGGCCACCACCGCCGCCGACCTCGAGCCGCACGTGCCGCTCATCGCCGAGGCGGCGCGCACCGCCCTCGCACGCCCGCTGACCATCCGCGCCGCCGACGGCGAGATCGCGGCCACGCCCGACGAGCTCGGTGCGGTGCCCGACCTCGACGCGCTGCTGGCCTCCGCCCGTGCGGCGCACCCCGAGGGAGCCCCCGGGACGCCGTCAGCATCCCCGCCCCGAGCACGCTGGAGGGCCGAGCCGGCGGCCTCGGCACCCGGCTCGGGCGCGTCGGCGCCCGACCTGCCCGCACCGCTGGTGCTGGCCGACGAGGCGCTGGTCGCAGCGGTCGATGAGCTCGGCGAGGCGCTGGACCGCCCTGCCCGCGACGCCGCGCTGGACGCCTCCTCGGGCTGGGTCGAGCTGACCGCGGCGCGCCCCGGACGGCGGCTGGACCGCGAGGCGGCCGCGGCACCGCTGGCCGACGCGCTGGCGGCGGGCTCGCACACAGCGGACCTGCCCGCCGAGGTGGTCGCGCCGGCGGTCACCGATGACGCCTTCGCCCACGTGCTGCTGGTGCGCCAGCAGGACCGCCGCCTGTTCCTGTACGAGGACGGGGTCCTCGTGGCCGACTGGCCGGTCGCCATCGGCCAGCCCGGACACCCCACGCCGACCGGCGAGTACGTCGTCGGCCACCGGCGCCACGAGCCCACGTGGCACAACCCGGCCCCGGACGGCTGGGGCGAGGACATGGCGCTGGTGAAGCCTCCCGGACCGGGCAACCCGCTCGGGCTGCGAGCGCTGGACTGGCACCGGCTCGACGGCGCGCCCACCCTGATCCGCTTCCACGGCACCGCCGACATCGGCTCGCTGGGCCACGCCGCCTCGCGGGGCTGCGTCCGGCTGGGCAACGACGACGTCGTCGCGCTGTTCGACCGCGTGCCGCAGGGCGCGCGCATCGTCTCGCTGCCCTGACGGCTTGCCGGTCGCCGCGCCAGTCGCCGCCCCCACCAGCCGCCCCCACCAGCCGCCTCCTCGGCACGTCCCCGCCGGCCACCGGCCCGCACGCTGCCCGATCGTGCTCCGGTGGTCACACCGGCGTGGCAGGATCGCCCGCGATGACGTCCGTCGAGGAGCCGATGCGCCTGCTGCTGTTCGCCGACGTGCACCTGGACGCGCCGTTCACGTGGGCGCCGCCGGAGGTGGCCCGCGCGCGACGACGCGCCCAACGCGATGCGTTGGCGCGCATCGTCGCGCTCGGCCAGGAGGTCGCAGCGGACGCGCTGGTGTGCGCCGGCGACCTGTACGAGCACGAGCACGTGGCCGCTGACACCGGGGCGTTCCTGCGGGAGCGCTTCGCCGAGGCGGACCGCCCGGTGCTGCTGGCGCCGGGCAACCACGACTGGCTCGGCGACCAGAGCCTGTACGCCACGCAGGCCTGGCCCAGCAACGTCCACGTGTTCACCGAGCCGCGGCTGACCCCCGCGCCGCTGGAGGCTCCGGTGCAGCTGTGGGGGCTCGCCCATCACGCGCCCTCGGGCACACCCGACCCGTTCGCGCAGGCAGCGCCGGAGGGCCCCGGACCCCACCTGGCGGTGGTGCACGGCTCGGAGTCTGCCGGGCTGGCCTGGCAGGACCAGGACAAGCGCCCCCACGCCCCCTTCGACGAGCGGGAGATCCCCACCGCCGGCTTCGCCCACGCCCTCTGCGGCCACCACCACAACCCGCGGGACGGGCAGCACCACACCTACCCCGGCAACCCCGAGCCGCTCACCTTCGGCGAGGAGGGGACCCGCGGCGCGGTGCTGCTCGAGGTCGGAGCGGACGGTGCCGTGACCCGCACGCGCCACGTGGTGGCTCAGACCTCCTGGCACGACGTGGCGGTGGACGTGACCGGTGCGGCGACGTTCGAGGAGATCCGCGAGCGCGCCCGCGCGGCGCTGACCGGCCGGCGGGGCGTGGCGCGCCTGACCGTCTCGGGTGACCTCGACCCCGCCATCGACCTGAACGCCACCCGCGACCTCACGCGGGAGGGCCTCGGCGAGGGGCTGGAGGTCGAGGCGGTGCGGGTGCGCACCCAGGGGCTGCGGGTGGCCTACGACCTCGACGCGCTGGCCGCCGAGGAGACCATCGCCGGGCAGCTGGTGCGCGACGTGCGCGCCGACGACAGCCTCGACGCCGCGACCCGCGAGCGCGTGCTCACCGTGGCGCTGCGCGCGCTGCACGGCCGCGACGACCTGGAGGTGGTGTGAGGTGCGCTTCGAGCGGGTGCACGCCGAGGCGTTCGGAGGCCTGGTCGACGCCGAGCTGACGCTCGCGCCCGGCCTGACGGTGGTGTGGGGCGCCAACGAGGCCGGCAAGTCCACCTGGCTGGCGGCGCTGTTCACCGCGCTGTGCGGCCAGCGCCGCGGGCCCGGCAAGACACGCGAGCAGCGCGAGCTCGAGCAGCGCCACCGGCCCTGGGGCGGTGACGCGTGGCGCGTCGCCGCGGAGGTGTCCCTCGCCGACGGTCGGCGCCTGGAGCTGCGCCACGACCTCGACGATCCCTCCCGCAGCCGGGTGGTCGACATCGAGCGCGGCCACGACCTGACCCGCTCGCTGCTGTTCGACGGCGGGCCCGACGGGGCGCAGCTGCTGGGCCTGTCGCGCACGACCGTGCCGCACACCCTGGTGGTGCGCCAGGCCGACCTGCTGGCCACCACCGAGGGCGCCGGCGAGCTCCAGCACGTGCTGCAGCAGGCGGCCGCCACCGGCGCGGACGCCGCCACCGCCGATGAGGCGCTGGCGCGGATCAGCGACTTCCAGAGCAAGCGCGTGGGCACCGAGCGCGCCCCCACCCGCCCGCTGGCCAAGGCGCTCGCCCACCGCGACCAGCGTCGCGCCGAGCGCGCCGAGGCCGCCGAGCAGCAGCGCACCTTCCTGGAGCTGGGAGCGCGCCGCGACGCCGCCGAGCACGCCCGCCAGCAGGCCCAGGCCACCAGCGACCGCCTGCGCGCCGAGCAGCAGCGCCGCCACGTGCAGGCCCGAGCGGCGCAGCTGGCCGAGGCCGAGGACCTCGCGGCTGCCCTGCCCGAGGACGCGCCCCCCGACCCGGCCGCCGAGGACGACCTCGCCGAGGCCGTGGCGACCGCACGCTCGCGCTGGGAGGCCCGACCGCCCGCCCCCGAGCCGCTGGAGGGCCGCGACGCCGCCGCGCTGCGCGCCGAGCTCGCCGAGCTGCCCGAGGCGCCCGAGGGCGACACCGAGCCCGACCCGAGCGTGGAGCAGGCCGCCACCGACCACGCCTACGCAGCCCGGCGCCTGGACGAGCACGGGGCCCAGCGTCCCGAGCCCGGCGGCGCCGCACCGGTGGACGCCGACCCCGCCGCGCTGCGCGAGACCGCCGCGATCCTCGAGCGTCCCCTGCCCGAGGTGCCCGCCGACGTCGCGGAGCGGGTGCGCACCCTCCAGACCGCCCGCACCCGAGCCCAGCGGCGCCGGCGCACCCTCGCGGGCGCCGCCGGGGCCGTAGCGGTCCTCGGCGTCGCGCTGGCCGCGGCGCCGCTCGGCGCGCTGGCTCCAGCGCTGGCCGGCGTCGTCGCGGTCGGGCTGGCCGTCGCTGCGGCGCTCGCCGGCCGCGACGACGGCGCCGCCGGCGAGCTCGATGACGCGCGCGCCGCGCTGGCCGCCGCCCGCGCTCGCGTGGCCGAGGCCTCCGAGGCGCGCCAGGCAGCCGAGGAGCGCGCCGCGGCCTGGCAGCTGTCAGCCGATCCTCAGCGGCTGCGGGAGGTCGCCGACGAGGTCGAGGCCGCGCGCCGCGCCGCGCAGGAGCACGCCGAGTGGGAGCGCACCGAGGCCGGCCTCGCAGCGGCCCGCGAGCGTGCCGAGGCCGCCCTGCGCGAGGCGCTGGCCGGCCGCGGCGTGAGCGCCGCGCACGACCCCGAGCGCCCCGTGACGGCGCTGCTGGAGGAGTACCGCGCGGGCTGCCGGACACGCGCCGAGCAGGCCCGGCAGGCCGCGCACCGCGACACGCTGGCCCAGCGCGTGGCCACGCGCGAGGACGCCGAGCGCCGGGCCCGCGCCCAGCGCCAGGCGCGTGCGGAGGCCGCCGCCGCGCTGTGCGCCGCTGCCGCCGACGTCGCCCGTGCCAGCGAGAGCCCCGGTGCGGTCCCCGAGGCGCTGGCCGCCTGCCCCGAAGCCACCGACGCCGACGAGCCTCACCCGGTCGACGAGCAGGCGCTGACGGCTGTGCACGAGGCGCTTGGCGCGTGGCTCGAGGCGCACCAGGAGCGCCGTCGTGCTCGCACCGAGCAGCAGCGCCGCGCCGACCGCCTGGGCTGGCTGCTGGGGGAGGGGACGCTCGCTGACCTGCGGGCCGAGGTGGACGCCGCCCGCACCGAGCTCGACCGGCTGCTCGCCGCAGTGCCCGGCGGTGCCGAGTCGCTCGACGACCTCGCCGACCTCGACGACGCGACCCTTGCGTCGGAGCTGGCCCGCGCCAAGGAGGACCTGGACGCCCAGCGCAGCGAGGTCAGGTCGCTGGAGCGCGAGCGCGACCGCCTGGCCGCGTCGCTGCCGCCGCTGGCCGAGGCCGAGGAGGCCCTGGCCGAGGCCGAGGCCGAGGTCGCCCGGCTGCGCGAGCTCGACCGGGTGCTCGGCCTGGCTCGCGACCATCTGCGTGCCGCCAGCGATCGGGTCAACCGCAGCATCGCCCCGCGGCTGAAGGCCTCGGTCGAGCGGGCGCTGCCACGCATCACCGGCGGGCGCTACCGCGAGGCGGCGGTCGACCCGGAGACGCTGCAGGTCACCGTGGCCACCCCCGAGCACGGCTGGCAGCGCGCTGACCTGCTGTCGCACGGCACCGCCGAGCAGCTGTACCTGCTGCTGCGCGTGGCGCTCGCCGAGCACGTGGCCACCACCGACGAGCCCGCCCCGCTGCTGCTCGACGACCCCACCGCCCACAGCGACGACGAGCGCACCGGTGCGATCCTCGCGCTGCTCGACGAGCTCGCCCAGGACCGTCAGGTCGTGCTGATGAGCCAGGAGGAGGCGGTGCGCGCGTGGGCGCGCGACCACCTCTCAGGGCCGGCGCACCGCCTGGTCGAGCTGGAGCCGGTCGCGGGTCACTCGGTCTCGACCTGATCGCTGTCGACGGGGTCCGCGGCGGCGTGCGCGCGGCCCCGCGCCAGCCGGCCCTCGGCGGCGGCGTCGGTGACGGTGCGCACCAGCGCGTCCATGTCGAACGGCGGGCTGACCGTGACGCCCTCCAGCGTCTCGGCGTGCTCGCGCGCCAGGTCCAGCGGTGCCTCGACCACGATCGGGACCTGCGGGTAGGCCTTGCGGACGCTGCGCAGCACCTCACGGTCCCCTGGGTCCTCGATGTCGAGGTCGTGGAGCACCACGTCGGCCTCCTCGATGAGCGAGCACCCACGCCCGCCCAGCACCGGGCACGTCTGGTCGGGCAGCGCCATCGCGCCCTGGCACACGTTCACGGCGGCGCCGGCCGCGCGCAGCGCCTCCTGCTGGGCGTGGGCCTCGTCGGGGTCGGTGTGCTCGATGACCACCCGCAGGTCGCTGATGCGGGGCTCGTGGGCCATGGCGGGCTCCTCATCGCAGATGGGCTCCCTCCAGTGTCCGCATCGGCTGGTCCGGCGTCACCGACGAGGGTCCCGACCCCTGTTGGCCCCGGGACCCGCGGTGCCGGGGCCCTCGACGCTGCGCAAGCCCGCTTGCGCGGGCCCGCTCGCCCAGCCCGCGCAGCACTTGTCAGGGCTGGCAGGCCTCGCGCATGAACGGATAGGGGTTGGTGGCCTCTCCGTCGACGTAGCGCCCGAGGTGCAGGTGCGGCGGGGTCGACCGCGCGTTGCCGGTGGTGCCCACGGTGCCGATCTGCTGCCCCGCCTCGACCGTTCCGCCGCTGACGACCTGGTCGTCGACGCTGTCGAGGTGGGCGAAGTACCAGCGGGTGCCCTCGTCGTCGGTCACCGACACGGTCTTGCCGCCCAGGCCGGTGCTGGCGCCCGGACGCCACCGGTCCTCCCGATTCACCCCGCTGATGGTGCCCCCGGCCACCGCATAGATCGGGGCGCCGGCATCGGCGAAGATGTCGTTGCCCTCGTGCAGGCGTCCGCCCGAGCGCGGGAAGTGCCAGTCGTCGATGAACGAGCCGTCGGGCACCGCGCAGATCAGCTCGCCGGCCTCGGCGGCCTCGCGGGCAGCCTGCGCCCGGTGCTCGGCGATGTCGGCCTCCAGCGTGGCCAGCATCTCCTCGGCGGCCTCGCGGTCGGCTTCCATGGCCTCGACGAGCTCGGCCTGGTCGGCGCGCTGCTCCTCGATGTCGTCGACGAGCTCGGCCTGCTCGTCGTGCAGGTCGGCGACCGCGTCACGGGAGCGCTCGGCGGCCTCCTGCTCGTCGTCCCGCTCGTCGCGCAGCGCCTCGGCGCGGGCGGTGGCGATCCGGTGCTCGCGCTCGAGCTCGGCGAGCTCCTCGATCAGCTCGTGCTCGGCCTCGGCCACGCTGCGCAGCTGGTGCAGCCCGGCGGTCACGTCGCTCATGCGCTCGTGCGCCAGCGCCGCGTCGAGCAGGTCCAGATAGGTCGGAGCGCCGTACCGGTGGGTGGCGCGCAGCTGGACGTGCAGCGCCTCCTCGCTCTCGCGCAGCGCCGCCTCGGTGCTCGCCAGCCGCTCCTCGGCCTGCTCGTGGCGGTCCACGGCGCTCTCGAGGCGCTCCTCGGCCTCGGCGAGCTCGGCCTCGGCGATCTCCAGCTGCGCCTCGACGGTGGCCAGCTCCTCCTCGGCGGCGGTCAGGCGGTCGGTGAGACCGGTCAGCGCCGCGCGCTGGTCGTCGAGCTCGGCGTCCAGCGCGTCGAGCTCCTCGTCGACGTCGTCGTGCTCGGCGTCGAGCTCGGCGGCGCGCTCCAGCAGCGCCGCGATGTCGGAGGGCTCGTCAGCGCCGGCGTGGGGCATGCCGGCAGGCAGGGCGGTCAGGGCGAGAGCAGCGCCGAGGACCGCGGCGAGCAGCGCCGAGAGCGAGCGGGCGCGCGCCGGCTGGCGTGGTGCCTGTGCGGTGGTCGTGGTGCTCACACGTGGTCCTTCGCGCCGCTGCGGGCGCGCGGGGTCAGGCGCCGGACCGCGAAGGAGCAACGACCGGCGTCGTGGGCACGCCCGGCGAGCCCGGGCGCAGACGCCAATGATGACAGGTTCGCCGCGGGCGTGGGTGCACCGTCGCCTGTCCGAGCGGCGCGGCGGCTCACCGCGGATCGTCACCGGGGTCGACGAGCCCGGCGGGGCGCACGGTCAGCACCGGCGAGGCGGCCTGGCGCACCGTGTCGGCGGTGACGCTGCCCAGCAGCATGCGCCGCACCCCGGAGCGCCCGTGGGAGGCCATCGCCAGCAGCGTGCCGGGCTGCTCGTCGGCGCAGGCGGCGATCACCTCGGCGGGGTCCTCGCCGGTGCGCACCGTGGCATCCAGCGCCAGTCCCTTGGTGCGGTACTGGTCGGCCACGCCGGCGACGACGCTGTGGGGGTCGTGCTGGCCGCGGGGAGCGTCGACGCGCTCGCCGACGTGCAGCAGCGTGACCGGCAGCGCCAGGAGCTCGGCCCACAGCATGGCTGTGGGCAGGATCGCCTCGGAGGTCAGCGAGCCATCCAGGGCCACCAGGAGGCGCGACAGCGTCGCCGGCGGGTGGGCGGCTGCCCGTGGGCCCAGCAGCACCAGCGGCCCGTCGGTGCCCGCCAGGACCGATGCCGACACCGACCCGAGCAGGGCGGCGCGCACGTCGCCCTGCCCGCGAGTGGTCATGCAGATGACGGGATGCTCCAAGGAGGCGGCCACCTGCTGGATCGCCTCGGCCGCGGTGGCCGTGGTGGGGGTGTGCAGGCGCTCGGCGCTCAACCCGGCGGCCTCGGCCTCGGCGGCCAGCGCCGCGCGCAGCGCGTCGGGCCTCTCGCCGGCCTCGGCGGCGCGCAGCAGGTGCACCGCACAGCCCAGCCCCTCGGCGAGCACGGAAGCGACCGGCAGGGCCCCGCGCGCCCGGGCGGAGCCATCCAGGGGCACCAGCACGCATCCGCTCATGTGCTGGCAACGCTCACCGATGCGGTCCTCTCCGAGGAGGGCCGCCCGGCCCGGGTCCGCAGGGCTGTTCGCCACCCATGCCCCGCCAGG
>Ga0207421_10008986_pt1 | contig 10192 bp, 4 predicted proteins | sample SodLakKL_010_SED_4_FD_187542 | JGI IMG/M metagenome (GOLD analysis project Ga0207421, IMG submission 187542) | Alkaline sediment microbial communities from Lake Tanatar, Kulunda Steppe, Russia - 8KL_010_SED (SPAdes) (version 2) | ecosystem: Environmental > Aquatic > Non-marine Saline and...
CAGATGGACGTGACGGAGCAGCAGATGCAAATGGGTTTGCTGGAGTTGGACAAAATGAGGACAGAGCTTAAGTACTACCCGGAAATGCTGGAATCAGAACTGAAGATGGCAGAGCTGGAAAGGGATATTTTGGAAAAAGACTTCGAGGATGTAGACGATACAGAATTTTGGGAAATGTCTGAGCACAGACTCTCAGGAGCACAGGAACTTTTTGTGAACACTGAGAAGTATGTCCGCAACCAGGATGGTGATGGAATTATTCCCAACTTCAGCATGATTCACACGGAACTTGCCTCGGCCAAGCGAAGGGCGGAGGAAATAAAGGACCCCACCGAGAAAAGAATAGCTCTAAACGATATACGTGAGTTCGAGAACGCTGTAAAAGGCCATCCCGGGTATAAAGAGTGGACCAGCAGAAACGACCCCGAACAGATAGAAGAAGAGTCCAGGACCTTTTGGGACAAGATTAAAGACACTTTTTGGAAGCCCAGCCCTGAGTACTGGGAGGATCAGTGGGATTTTAGCGGTGGGGATGATGCCTTGCGCGTAGAGGGTTGGCAGTCCGGAGGGCAGCTAACAGAGCACTTTCACGAAAGCGAATTTGCCGACCCCGCAACAGGAGAGGTAAAGGTGGACTCACGATTAGTCTCCAGGTTGGAGCAGATGCGCCAAGAGATAGGGCGCCCCATTAATATTACTTCCGGTTATCGAAGTCCAGAGTACAACGCCAATCTTCCCGGGGCAGCCACCAACTCTCAGCACATGTACGGTAAAGCAGCAGATATAACAGTAGACGGGATGAGTCCCAGAGAAGTAGCAAAAATAGCAGAAAAGTATTTTGGAGATGGTGGGATTGGGGTATATAGTGGTCATGTGCATGTGGACGTTGGACCCAGAAGGCGCTGGTAAAGAGTCAGGGAGGTGTTAAGTTATGGTAATGCCCAGCCGTCCGGGAGCCCGGGCCACCATGGAAGAAGATGAAATGACCTCACTACTGAGGCGGTTAGGAATTATAGAGCCTGATACATCGTCTGGTCAAGGTACTTGGAGAAGTGACTGGAGGGGTGGACGTGAGGGAGGTGACTGGAGAGGTGACTGGAGGAGTAGAGAAGCAACTATGGCCAGTGCTGTCCCTCCTATGCTCGCGGAACCAGAAGCTGCAGGATACAAAGGAGGAGGATTTAGCACACAGCTGTGGGAAGGTTTTATGGGGGCGGTTTCTGCTCCGGCAGCACTTATCCCGGGGATAGATAGAAGGGAAACACCGGACCCTATAACCGGGGGAGAAGTTGCGGGGAATATAGTAGGACAATTCCTGGGCTGGGCGGGCCTGTCTGTACTGGCAGCAGCTACCTTGGGAAAGGGTGCTCTTGCTGTATCCGGTATAGCCGGAGCAACGGCAAAAACGGGTGTCGCTGCTCAGGTAGTTAAGTATGGTGTCGCAGAAGGGGCACTGGGTGCTTTGTATGCCCGAAACGAGGAAATGTCGCCCGGGGAGATAGCAAAGCACGCTGGATATGGTGCTGCTCTCGGAATAGCCAGCCCTATAATAGGTGCCGCTACCCGGGGTATACGGGCAGACGCTGTGAATAAGTTGAGAAAAATACGCGGAAGACATATAGATAGTACTTTCCGGGGAACTCCTGAAGTAGGGGTACCCAGACCGGGAAGAACACCACGGGAGGAGCACGTGGCCTATGGTCTGTTTGGCAGAGAAACGCAGGCACAGCACGCACTCAGCCTACCAGACGATATAGGGATAAGGAGAGGTCTTGCTCCGGGAGAGTTATCTTCCAAACGCATAGCAGACGAGGTAAGGGACAGAGCTATCAGGGCAGGTAAATACGATAAATTGACCGAGGCAACCATGTCGGCATTTGACGCACCGTCAGGCGGTTGGAGCGTGGGGGATTCGGGGTCTTTTGCTAAGGTCTGGGAGGCACTGCCTGAACAACAGATGGGGAAGATGTTTGAAAAACTCCCCCCGCAAAAGCAAATGTCTGTGGCAGTCAGGGCTCTATGGGACGACGAGGGAGCACGCAGTATTTTAAAACCTATACTGAGGCAGACAGAAGACTCCGCCTGGAAAAGCCGAAAGATGATGGTGGGGCTTGCACATGGTAGTCCTATAGATGCGGTGCACCAGAGGACGGTAAGAACTGCTCTGGGTCAGGCAGAGGGTGTAAAGGACAAGGCCGTATTCGACCGGGTAATTGGGATGAAGACAGGACCAGACTCGGTTATTCCAGACGACATAGTAGGAAGGTCCTTGAGGGATCAGATAGATTTTCTGGACGAGTCTATAAAGTTTGACCTCAAAAGCAGGGCACAGTTCCTGGAGGCTCGTAACGCCTGGTCAGGAAAGGATTTGAGCACGGCAGCAGATATAAAGCAGTACTCCGATAACGTGGGTCGTGTGGAGGAGTTGTTAAAAGCGCGTTATCGTTTGCTACCCGATGTTGAACAGGTTTTCGGGGAATACAGGCATGGGACTATACGGGGACTGTACGCGGCTGCGGAAAAGAGGGGGGCAGAAAAAGCCCGAGGACAGTTTGCCACAGAGGGTAAGCTGTATATTGATCCCGACCTGCGTAATATTCTGAAAAGAGAAGGAGTAACCTCGCCGCAGCAGTTGTCACTGGAGAAGAGGAGGAATTTCTTTGCCCGCAAAAACTCCTTGGAGATGCAGGGCAGGCAGACGGAAATGGATATCTGGCACCTCAATCCTGAAGAAGTGTTTCCCGGCAAAACAGCCGACTATGCGAGCACGGACATGCTGGCTCTGGCACCGGTAAAAGAGCCCAATTCCTTCGACGACTTGCTGAAAGTTACCCACCCCAATCACATTGACCGTTATTTGCAGCCCATGCGGGGTGTTATGGGTGAGGCAGACTTCCGGGAAGTGCGAGCAGCTGGCGGTGCTGCCAGGAAAGTTGGTGGTACCTGGGAGAAGAGGGTGGAGGACGTTTACAAACCGTTAAAAACGAGTCTTCTTGATAGTTCGGGAACCAAACGATGGAAAGAAACCGCAGACGAAGCTGTAACAAGGTGGTTGAAGACCCCGCGCAAGGACAGGGCTCGTTTTGTGGAAAACGCCCGTAAAAGAACGGTGGACGGTAACGTTTTGTGGACGGATGAGGTGGACAAGATAGCGAAGGAAACTGACCAGATGTTTAGCCAGTTGGGGGACTTATTTGGCATACCTAAGGAAAGGCTGATTAAAAACTTTGCTCCCCGCAGGCACCCCGACGGGACAAGTTACATGGCCAACGTGGGACAAGATCCCAACTTTGATTTTATGTCCCACGAAATGAGGACAGGCTTCATGTGGCCTCAGGAGATGAGTTCTTACCGGCTGATGAAGTCCTATCTCAGAGGAGGAATAAAAGAAAAATACTACAAACCCACATTCAAAAACCTTGATAAAAAGTGGGACCCGCAAAACTTCCAGAAAACGGCACAAATGGATAAAGCAGGGTTCTTGGATAGGCACGGTTTGCAGGGTTTATCCGGAAAAAAACTCGAGGCCGCACTGCGGAAGCTGCCTAAAAAGGACAAGGATACCTACTTGAGACTCACTGAAGAAGTCAAGGAAGCAGCAGATCTGGTGAAAAATCTAAGCGCCATGAACATAGATAAACACCGGCAGCAGTTATACCGTGGTTTCAGGAACAATGTTCTGGGTCAGCCCGGTCCCATGGAGGACGTGTTAGACAGGAGTATAGGAACGGTAGCCAATGCTCTGTTCGGTATGGACCCCCAGAAGAGATACACCAAAGAAATTTTGTCCTTTATAACAGATATGATGTACGGCTCTACTATCTCTTACAATGCGTTCACGCCCATTAAGAACCTTACCCAGCAGCTGCTTCCCGTTATGCACCTGGACGATGACCCCATAGTGGGGCTCAGGTACTGGGCGAGGGCACAGATGCAGGGTCCAGGAACGGAGTTGGGTCAACTCTCGGATTCAACCAACTGGGTTATGGACAGCAGGATTGCCACAGAAGCACTCGCAAGACAGGACGCCGGACTTCGCAAGCTGTCTCCCCCATTGGGGAAAGCCCTGGACAAGGGGTACGGCTTCTTCAAGTGGGCGGATAAGAAAAATGTTAGAACGTCCCACCTGATGAAACTCATGTACGAGCTGGACAAGGGGGCACCCCTGGAAAGGGCTATAGAAGAGGCTTATACCTTTACCATGGCTACACAATTTATGTACGGGTTGGACTCCCCCATGCTCTATAAGGGAGAACTGGGAAGAGGGCTCGGTGTCCTTATGAGCTGGCCTCTAAACTATGCCAACCTGCTCAGGCAGCAGGCTTTTAACGAAGGGGCCTGGGCGAAAGCCGCAGGTATGTTTACAGGAGGGGCTATGTTGGCCGACGGTCTGTCCGAGACCGGGATCAGCTTCGAGAGCGTGAACCCCGTGCAGACAGCAAGCGGTGTGCTCCCTGTATCTCTCCTGGAAGGAAGTGACCGGTGGCCTATAGTTCTGCGTGCCGGGGCTGCTACCTTCAACTACGGCAGGGCTCTGTTCGACGGAGATCCCATAGCAACGGACAACGCCAGAAGAAACTTCGGCAGGGCGGCATGGACTTTTGTGCCTGCAGGAACACAGGCTCGGAGAGCCCTGGACGGAATTGATACGCTGATAAACGACGGTAAAAAGTACGACCAGCAGGACAGGTTCCTGCACGAGGTAGAAGGAAGAGAAAAGATAACACAGTTTATAGGACCAACCACAGAAGGGGTGAAAAGGTGGAGACACCTGCAGGTTGTGGCGGAACAGTCTTCTTCTTACAACCGCCTGAGAAGACAAGCGTATGATGCCCTCTACGACGGGGACTACGAAGAATTTGCCCGCAAACAGGACCAGCTGGTGCTGTTTTACGGCAAGGGTATAGAAGGACATGAGGCGCAGCGCCAGATGGAACTGTCGCAACAGTCATCTCTGGAAAGAGCTGCTATGGGCCTGCCCAAAGAAATGCGAGATGCTACCCTGAGGAAGATACAGGGTGCGCAGCAAGAACCTCAGACTGTCCGCCCATGGTAAAAGATAGAGGGGCTCCTTACGAGCCCCTTTTTAATTCCACCCCAGCATGTCTTTCAGGTCGTCTATCAGTTCGGAAGCCTCTTCCAGAGAAAGTTCGTCTATGTCGTCGTCGTCCATGTTCACTACTTCTCCTTCCTCTAAAAGGGCTGCTATCAGGGTGTGGATATAGTCTACCTGACCGTCGGTGGCGTACCCTGCTCTACCCAGATTGAATTTCATACGAGTTCTCCCTCCCCCCAGTGCTGCCCGACTTTTATTTCTACAGGGAAGGGTACTTCCGTGTCCACAGCTACATACTCCATGATACTGCGCAGGGCTTCCACCACTTCTTCCACCAGGGGGTTAGGGCACTCTACCAGGATAGAGTCGTGCACCGTTAAGACTATTCTTGCTTCCGGGAACTCATCTGCAAGGTAGTTGTGCACACGGATGGTGCTGTCCAGCGTTATGTCGCTGGCAGGGGACTGTCCGAGTCTAAAGTTTACCGCTTCTCTATGGAGCCCCTTGATATTCTTATCTGTTATGAGAGGAAACCTTCTCCTCCTGCCGAAGATAGACTCCACGTAACGCTGCTCCTTTACCTGCTTCTTTGTTTCCTCGATAGTTTTCTGCACATCGGGCATTAACCCCTTATACCTTTTCACGAAGGCTGTAGCCTTCTGTTTGGGAAGACCGGTTGCCGCAGCAAGCCCATCATCAGTCATCAGGTAAAGCAAACCAAAAGAGACAGCCTTGGCTGCCTGTCTCTGCTGTGGTGTCACTTCTTCTATGGGAATCAGGAAAGCCTGAGAAGCCATGTAGCTGTGGAAGTCGTGACCCTCTTCTTTCAGCTTCTGGAAAAGTCCCGCCAGTTTTTTGTCTCCGGCTACTACAGCCGCTACCCTCATTTCTATCTGCTCATAGTCCGCCTGGATTAGCGCATACCCCGGCGGTGCACCGAATATGCTTCTGATGGTTCCCTCACGGGGTATCTGGTGCAGCGCAGGGTCCGTAGTTGACAACCTTCCTGTCTCTGTGCGGTCAACGTGTATATTGCACCTGACCCTACCATCATTGTCAACGTAGTGTTCAATACCACGCAGGTATCTGCTGTAGTTTGTATATACACCCCTGTATTCCTGCAGGGTTTTGACAAATTTTTGTTCGGGATACTTTTCGAGCAGTGCCTCGAGGGTGGCATCGTTGGCTGAACGTGAATCCCTGCCAAATATATCGGGCTCTGCCAAACCGAGTTCGTCCCACAGGAAGGCGTGCACCTGCTTGTGCGACCGGGGGTTGAATTTCTCGTTAGCTGTTATCTCTTGGAGGCTCTGCTCTTTTTCCTCGCACAGGTGTTCGTGTTCTCTGGTGACCTCTTCCAATTTATGGCGGTCTACCCAGATGCCAGTCTGGTGTATATCACCGAGAACGTGTGCTCCGGGTACAAGAAGTGCCACGTAAGCCCGCCATATACCCGGCTGCTGCTCTGCTTTGGGCAGCAGAAACTTGGTGAGCCTCAGGGTCCAGTCTACGTCCTTGACGCAGTACTCGTGTATAACATCTTCGGGGAGTGTCTCTATCATGTGCTCCTTTTTGCAGTTATACTTGGTCAGCATCTCTGATTCATACGGGGGAGCGTCCAGCTCCTGACCAGTGATATTCTCGAGGCTCCGCTGCTGTGGTCTCTCGTCCAGGACAGCGTGCAGCAGCATGGCATCGTGATTGAACCTTGGCATACCGAGCACCCTGTTGAATTGGTAATCAAACATACAGGAGTTGTAGCCGGTTAAAACAAACCTGTCCAGTAGGGCAGATAGTTCCATGCGGTATATCCTCACCAAGCGGGCAGGAATACTTACACCCGTTCCCTCTTTCCAAGAGATACCCAGGCAGAAACCCACGTCCCTGGGTGGCTTCACACCTGTGGTCTCCCAGTCGAGGGACACCAGAGTTCCTTCTGGCAGTTCACTCAGCCTTCTCAGTAACTCTGCCATGTGCTCGGAGTCTTCTATTTTAACGGCGTGGGTCTCCGGGTTACAAAGAACTTGGTCGGGGAGTTCCCCGGTTATTCTCCGGTAAACCTTTTTCAAGTCCGAGAGTATAAAGGGCAACAGGGTGTCTCCCTTGGGATAAAGGGTTGCTGCAGGGTGATAGGTGATCATCCCCTCCAACCCCAAGGAACTTTCCAAAAATTGCCCCCGGTGACTGAGAGTCTTGCGGGGGAACAGCGCACGGGCAGGTATCCTGCCCAGTGCTACTACCAGTTGGGGGGATATGCTTTCTATCTCGTCCTCCAAGCGTGGTCTGCAGGAAGCTGCTTCGAGGGCAGAGGGGTCACGGTTTTGGGGAGGTCTGCACAGGCAGACGTTGGTAAAATACATCTGGGAGTCGTCCAGACCCACAAATTTTACCGCACCTCTTATTACTTCACCCGCCATACCCACGAAGGGGCGTCCCTGCTTTACTTCCTCCCTGCCCGGTGCCTCGCCTACAAAAACTACCTCTGCATCCTTAGCTCCCTGTCCCCACACCTTGGTTCCATAAAGTGTGCACTCTTCGCAGTTCATATCATTACACCATCCTCCAGTATATCGGTAATGGGGTCAGCACCATATATGGTATCTGTAGGCGATACCGTCGTCTGACCTTCCATGTCCTGAGTGGTTACCTTGCCCTCTAATTCCAGGTTTGCTATAGCCTTGGTTACCGTGTTCCTGTGCGCTCCAGTTCGGCGTATAATATCCTGCTTGGATATAAAACCTCCCTTAGGAACAGCCCGTATAAGTTCCAATATCTTGTCGTGCAATCCACCGGACCTCCTTTTAACAAGGGTCCCCGAGACACTGTGTTCGTCTGGTTCTGTTTCAAACATGTAGATATCGTCTATATCATGGAAGGTCACCTTAATTCTACCTTCAGATCGTTTGCTGTCTTTGATATCCCTGTCCACGACCACAGAGTTATCCTCCCCATCTATACGTGACACAAACAGGTTATTTTCAGACCAAGCATATAGTGCCTGTGACCCATAAAGCCTCTCTACGGCAGTGCCCGTGGACTTACGGTAGTGGTGCACCACAGATATGGCACACTCAAACTTGTTTCTCCAGTGCTTAAGTATATTAAGCGACTCCGCCATTTCCCCTGTTTTGAACTCGTCCAATCCTGCAGATATCATAAACAGGGGGTCCAACAGCACGAGCTTGGGTCGGTACTTCTCTATGGCTTCAGCCAGCTGGTCCATGCGTGAGCTGTCTTTGAACAGCAGTCCCCCTCCCACGGATATATACAGGGGGACTTTGTTTTCTTTTATCTCCAGCACCAGGGAGCGATTGTCCCTGCTAAGAGACAGGTTGCTGATACCCTTTTGCTGGCTCATCACCTGCACACGGTGAGCTACCCTCCATACAGGGTCTTCCTCTTGGACTATAAGCACAGGTCCTTCCGAAACTACGGGGTATTTTCCCAAGAAGGGAACTCCGGCTGCCACGGAAAGGGCAAGGTCGAGAGAAATAATCGTCTTGTAAGACTTGCCTACCCCGGCAATCCAGCCTACATTCTTTTCCATCCAGATACCTTCCACCATCCATGTGGGTCTCTCCGAGTAGAGCATGAGCTCGTCAAGACTTACCCAGGGGAGGGTCTCCGGTGTTTCCTGGTAGGGTCCCTTCTCCAAATTAGCCTTGTGTATCTCTTCCCAGAGCTGTTTCTCCGGTCTGCTGTCCCTCTTGTACTTGTTCCAGGGGCTGTCCCTTACAATGGCAAACGTGTATATAGGCGGAACGTCCGCTTCCAGCAGCATACGTTCCATCTTCCAGAGGTTCCCGGACCAGTCTTCCAGAGGTCCCGGCACTTCCCTGAGCAGTGACCATACGGTAGAGGGTATCCTCTGCCCGTAAGCTATGACCGCATCAGTGAAAGAAGGGACTTTCTTAGGAAGAGGGGGAGGACCCTCTTCGGCAAGTTTTTCCACTACGTGTTCCATTTCGCTCTTCTGTTTGGGCTCCAGCTCGGAAATGTCGTAGGTGGGACCGTTGTTCCACAGCAGTTCCCCTTCTTCAGGGGGGTAGTACTTATAGTTGGTGCTGCCCGGGAAACGTATAACCCGTCCCAAATTCCAGCATCCTCGGTCAGCCCCCGGCGTGGTGTAGGTGATATATCTTACTACAATCTCGGCTTCCTCGGGGTCTGTGGGCTTGTTCAGTAACCACAGGGCATGGTGTTTGCCCTCGGAAGTCATCCAGCAGTAAGTGGGTTTGGGTTTGATATCTTTTACGGGTCCCTCGTCCTTATCCATCCATAGAGCCTGTACGGGAGCGGCACTCTCCTTGCGCTTGTTCTTGCCCGTGAACAAGTGTGGACAGAAGTATATATTGGTATAAGAACTGTGATATTCTGCGTCCTCCAGAAAACTATCCAGCTTGTCGGGATAATGGTAGAACCGCTGTTTCCAAGGTAACCCGGAACCACCGTAAGCAAGTACGGCAAACCCTTCGTTGTCTCCGTATATAGCCTGCATCATTTCTTTCCACATAGGTGTAACAGCAGGGGTCCCGGACATAGTGGAACCCCTGCTGCGCTCTCAACCTCCCTTCCAGAGGATGTGGGAGTTTTCTTAGAATGGAACTTTGCTTTTTCCCTTGCCGCCTTTCTTGCTACCACTGGAGGTTTTCTTTCCGCCTGATTTGGGCTTATCCTCCTTCTTTTCTTTTTCGTCTTCCTCATCGTCATCACTTCCCGGACCCGCAGGCTCGAGCCTTGCTATACCGGTGCGGGTTTCCCCGGTAGCCTGGTCAGGTCTCTTGGTTACTACCGCTATAGCTTCCCTGCCTTCTACTTCTCTTTCCTCGCCGTTGACCTCTACCGCTGTTACCTCTACCCTGCCGTTGTCGTCCTCGTCACCGTAGATGAACTCCACTTTCAGTTCCCCATTCTTGCCCCGGTCCCCGTCTTCCACGATACCCAGAGCCTTGAGCATCCTCAGTAAGAAGCCCTTGGTCGACTCCTGCTGGGTAATAGCGTGGAAGTTACGGACGGTTTCGCCCTCGTAATCTCCGCTTATTACTTCCATGTCCATGTCAATAACGATGTTTCCGGTGTCTTCCTTCTTCCGTAACCACCACTCCGTACTCTTCACGTCATACCTGTCCGGGGGCA
>Ga0207421_10008987_pt1 | contig 10192 bp, 7 predicted proteins | sample SodLakKL_010_SED_4_FD_187542 | JGI IMG/M metagenome (GOLD analysis project Ga0207421, IMG submission 187542) | Alkaline sediment microbial communities from Lake Tanatar, Kulunda Steppe, Russia - 8KL_010_SED (SPAdes) (version 2) | ecosystem: Environmental > Aquatic > Non-marine Saline and...
TAAAAAGGTTTCCACCACTCATCTGTTTCTGGACATTGTAAAGCTCATATATGTGGAAAAGGAAAAAGGTCAGAGCTAAAGAATATTTATGGGGTTTTACAGGCCCAGATATGCAGGATGTTGTACAGGTAGCTCATATTTAAAAAGAAGTTTAATCGTAGCGGAGAGCATCAATAGGATGAAGGTTGGCAGCCTTCTGTGCTGGATAAATGCCAAAAAACAAACCTACTCCTGTGGAAAAAGCAACAGCAACTATTATTGCCTGCAGGCTCAGAATAGGGGTAACCTGGGCAATACCAAGACTTTCTGCAGCTGCAGAGATGCCATAGGCCAGTCCTAACCCGGCCAGGATACCAATTGTGCCACCGATAAGGGTAAGAATTACTGATTCGGTCATGAACTGGAACAAAATATTCTTGTTTGTCGCTCCTATTGCTTTACGAATGCCAATTTCCCGGGTTCTTTCCGTTACCGATACCAGCATAATGTTCATCACACCAATTCCTCCGACAACCAGTGAAATTCCCGCCACTGTGCTGACAAACCAGGTTATAATATTGATGACGTTGTTTATCTGATCAAGTATAGAGGCCAGATTCTGACTTCTATATATCGAACGATCACTGTTACCCCGGCGTGTCTCCAGCAGATTTATAACTGCATTTCCTGCTTCATCAACCCGCTCCGGCTCCACGGCCATTACATTAATGGTTGAAAGGCGGTCATGATCCTGGATTATACTGCCAACTGTCATAAAAGGAGAATAAACAAAAAAGGGAATACCTCGACTGTCTTCCATTTCACTACCAAAACCCGAAGCAAAAGCAGAGAACTGGGAAGCTATCGATTCACAGACACCTACGACTCTAGTGGGTAGTATTCGCCCCCTGCTTTCTAATGTCAACCTTTCTCCAACTACATCTTCTCGGCCAAATAAAGCCAGGGCTCCTGCCCGATCTATGATAACTACCGGGAAAGAATCCAGGTATTCTATTTCCGTAAACATACGTCCGTAAACAATATCAATGGGTGAAAACTCCATAAAATCAGCATCTATTCCCGACAGAAGAATGCGGCGTCGCTCCATTGCTGTTGAAGCGTGACCTATAGTCTGGAGGGGTGCTGTAACATTTTTCACTGAATCAATGCGGGTGCGGATGGCCTCAATGTCCCTTTGATTAATATAGTCCTGGGCTTGAGCTTGACCTGACCTGACTTGAATAATTACCGTGGAGGCACCAATATTATCAAATTGACCCAGCACTTCTTTTTTGCCGCCTTCTCCCAGGGAAACTATGGTTATCACTGAAGCGATACCCACAATAATCCCCAGCATGGTCAGCAGGGCCCTCATTTTATTGGCTGTTAGGCTGCTGGTTGCAATTTTTAGACTTTCCATTAACATTTTATTTTCCCCAATCTAACCTGCTGGCAAATTATGGTTAGTTAGTTTCCTACATTTAGTTAGTCTTTTCTGGTTTGGAATCATCCCGGTTAGAGCTATCCTGAAGGATTTTACCATCTTCAACCTGAATTACCCGGCTGGCATAAGCAGCAATTTCTTTTTCATGGGTAATCAAGACAATGGTGGAACCCTTTTTGTTCAACTGGTTAAATACATCCATGATATCCCTGGAGGTTTTGGTGTCCAGGTTACCCGTAGGTTCGTCAGCCATTATAATGGCTGGATCCATGACAATAGCCCGGGCTATAGCTGCCCGCTGTATCTGGCCACCGGATACTTCATTAGGTCTGTGTTGGGCCCAAGAAGTAAGCCCGACAGCTTCCAGGGCTTTTAGGGCCCTTCTGGGCCGTTCCCTTCCACTTATTGCTCCATAGATTAAGGGTAGCTCAACATTTTCTTTTAATGTCATTTTGTTAAGGAGATTGAAGGATTGGAATACAAAGCCGATTTCCTGGTTGCGTATAAGTGCCAGGTCCTCCTGGCTGATATTGTTAACATCGTTTCCATTAAGATAGTAGGTGCCAGAATCCATTTGGTCTAAACAGCCGAGTATATTCATCAATGTGGATTTTCCAGACCCTGAAGGCCCCATGATTGCTGTAAATTCACCAGCACAAATATGGAGGCTTACTCCCATCAGTGCAGTTAATTCCACAGTACCCGTTCTATAGGTTTTCCAAGCATCCCGCAGGTCAATAAGGGGATGCTGTTTATCTGAATGATCTTTTTCCTTTTTGTGTTTTTGCTCTTTCTCTGTACTAAAAAAGTATTTAATCATCCCTGAACTCCTTTACATCTATGCCCCTTTCTAAATCTCCTGTTGGGTTCAATACCACCCGATCATCAATGGTTAATCCGGAAACAACTTCTACAAACACGTCTGACTGGATCCCCGGCTCAAACTCTTCCTTGATAAGTTTACCCTCTTTACCGATAACAAAAACATAATAGGTATCAATTTCCCGGCGCATTGCTTCGGCGGGGAGCATAAGAACATTTTCTGCGGATTCTGTCACTATTTCAGCCTCAAGGGAAAAGCCCAGGATAAGGTCTTCCAGGCGATCTCCTTCAATACTCATTTCAATTTCCAGCTTTGGTTCGTTGGGTAGACCATCAATCCCGGGAATTCCTCCAAAAACTTCGTTTACTCTACCAGTTCTAAAAGTGCTGTTGATGGCAAAGGGGGCTTTACGGGTAATTACCCCATTATAGGTCTCACCATAATGTTCATAAGTAACAGGCATGCCCGGATCCAGGCGATTGGCATCAAAGGGGTTGGCCAGGAATACTGCTTTTGGCTTTGTGTTATCATAAATAATTACAGCCTTTGAACGGCCGGAGGCGGCTTCCCCCGGAGCTCCCTCCAGAGCCTCCCCCAGAGCTTCGTTAATTAAGCTGTCTAAACTATTAGCTCCCCGGATAGATGATGTTCCAATATAGGAATCAACCTCTGCGTTAACTTCTCCGATTATACCTGGGTTACTGGCTTTTAATTGGGGGACAGATTCTTCATACCTCTCCCTGGCCAGGTCCTCCTGCAACTTAGCCTGTGCCAGGGGATCCGAAATAGTTCCACTGACACTCCCCAGCTGCCCGATAAGGTTCGGGGATAAGAAAATGCCTTCGGTTAAACCATTTGTAATAGTACCGCTGGTCAGGATGGTCAGTACCTGGGACAGGGAAGAACTTAAGTTTACTAGATCATTTTCAAGATCATTTAAAATATCCTGGTATTTGGGATTATCCGTCACCTCAGCTTCTTGAAGTAAAAAATCCAGAAGTATTTCCATTTGCTTTTTAGCATCTTCTGCCTCCGGGTCAAACTCAACCAGAAGGTCGGTAAAACTGGCTGTCATCTCTGGATCTGCACTAAGGGCTGCAGGGGAGATATTCCTTAGCATTACAAGATTAAACGCAGTTTCTGAAAGGCTTTCAAAAAATAGGTTTACATTTTCCTCAAATTCCTTCATATTTATCTCAGCCTCTTTCGCCCGGGTTTTTGCTACCGCCTCCGCCTTAGTAATTGATGCTTCTATTTCTTTCCTTGCCTTTTTTGCCTGGAGGTACTGGTCCTGAAGCTCCTCCGTATCCAGGGTCAACAGCAAATCCCCAGTATGGACCTGGTCTCCCGGCTTAACATGGACTGCAGTAACCTTCTGCTGATGGGGTACGGTTTCCTCGACAATGGCACCAGGTTGTATTTCAGCGGTAATGTAAATCACTCTGGAAATATCCCCCATATGCAAGGAGGAAGCCCTTACTTCTGGCTTTTGGTCCCTTAGCACGCCGAAAAAGAATATCACAGCAATGATTAAGGTAGCGAGAAGAATAACAGGCAGTAATCTAAAAAGTTTTCTTTTTTTTAGTTTCTCAATTGCTTCAGAAATTTTGTTCACCACCAAGCTCATTATATTGTGTAATTAAAGAACCAGCCTTACTTATATATAATTATAATATCATAGAAGTTGTAACATGAAAAATTTTATTACATGAAAAATTTTATTAAGGGAATTTTTTTTAAATACCTTGATGGAAAAAAGGACCTGACAAGGAATGTAACTGACTTCAAAGGGAGTGAAAAAAATTAAATCAATTCTAATGTAAAATCATCCATATTATAGTATTATTAATCTATATAGTTGAAAGATATTTTTATATTATCAAAATTAATTAAAGGAGGTCCAAAGAACAGCCCTTAAGTATTGTGTTGACTGGATGGGTGGCGTTCAATTCTGTTATGAGGAAAAAGATATTTTATTTTTCATTGGTAATTGCTTTAATGATAACAGGTTATTTATTATGGCCCATTTTATCGGTAACTGACTCAAGTTTTGTTAAGGCTGAAGTAGATGACTACTTGGAGACAGTTATAGCTACGGGAAAAGTTACAGGGGAAGAGGTTGTTGCCCTGTCTTTTCAAACTTCAGGAAATATTGAAATAATCCAGGTAGAAGAGGGAGACAAGGTAGAAAAAGGCCATGTTTTGGCAGTATTGGATAACCAGGGGGAGAAAAATCGTATATCTCAACAGGAAAATCTATTGAAACAGGCAGAATTACATATCAGTAAGCTTCAAAATAGAGATCATTTGGAAGCCCAGGAGCTTTTAAACCAGGCTTTAGCCCAGGAGGAAATAGCTCTTTTAGCTTATGAAAATGCCAGGGATTATAAAGTAATTCAATCAGAAGAAATGCTAAGCCAGGCTAAAATTAACGCACAATCAGCTCGTAACTTTTATGAGCGCAGCAAAGAGCTTTTCCAGGAGGAATTAATAAGTGCTTCGGATATGGAGGAGGCAGAAAAAAACCTGAAGTTGGCTGAGTCTTCTTTAACAGTAACCCAGGGGGATTATGAAGGCAGCTCCACTGATTTGGCCCAGGCCAAAAAACAGCTGGAGGTGGCTTCTTCAAATGTTTCTTTAGCTAACAGCACTCTGGATAGCATTTCTAATGAAAAACTAAGGGTTGCCCGACTGGAAAAAGAGCAGGCGGAAATACTTTTAGAGGAGGCTCACCTGGCCTATGATAATACTTACTTGATAGCTCCCCGAAAGGGGCAGGTATACCGTTTGCTGACCAGTCCCGGAGGATATGTGCAAACTGGACAGGAAATCATAAGCTTTATCCCTGATGCTGAGGTTAATTATGTAGAAGTACAGGTAGATGAAGATTTGACAGGCCAGATTATTGCAGGACTGGAGGCTGTTATTACCTCAAATGCATTTCCAGAAAAGGAGTATTCAGCAGTGGTATCCAGAGTTTCCCCAGGGATAGATCCTGCTCGAGGGACTTTCAAGGTGCGCCTGAAGCTGGAGGAGTTTAACGAAGAATTGGTTCCTGACCTGGCAGTATTTGCTGAAATTATTATTGGGTCCCTGGAAAATTCTATTGTTTTAAAGCAAAACCATGTATATCAGGAGGAAGAAATAGACTTTGTTTATTCTATAAAAGAAGGCAGGGTTATTTCTCAAGAGGTGGAGGTAGAAAGGATAGGAGGAGGGTTGGCCCTGGTTAAAGAAGGTTTGGCCCCGGGGGACATTATTTTAACCTCCTTAGGCCTGAGGGAAGGGCAAAGGATTCGATTGGCCGGAGAGGAGGATTAGGGAATCAATATGTTTGAATTTCAGGTAGCCTTGCGTTTTTTAAAAGAGGGACGGATGCAAACCTTGCTTATTATGGTGGGAATTGCCATCGGAATTGCCGTATTAATATTTTTAAATGCCCTTATTGGAGGCCTTCAGGCGGACCTCCTTAACAGCACTGTGGGCTCTTCTCCCCATATAGTAGGTTCAACCCTCCAAAGGGAACCTCCCCTCCAGCTGGCTCAGGGGGAAAGTAGAGTTATAACCCGGGAGATCTTCCGGGGAGACCAGGAGCGCCCCCTTCGCAACTGGTCTCCCCTGGTGGAGCAGTTAAATAATATGGAGGCATTTGTGGCAGTGTCCCCTGTGGTCGAGGGCTCCGGGTTTATTACCCTGGGGGAGGCTTCTCTCCCCGTAGTAGTACGGGGGTTTCCCCTGGAGGAAGCAGATGATATTTATAATATCCAGGAACGGATGGTAGAAGGGGAGTTTGCCGTCGAAGGTAACCGGGTTTTGATAGGTAAAGGCCTGGCCCAGGAGTTGGGGGTATCCACGGGCAATATTCTACGCCTGGGGACACCTCAGGGTATTGACAGGACCTTTGTCCTGGCCGGGACTTTTGATTTGGGCACCCAGGTTATTAACGACAGCTGGGTCCTTTTATCTCTGGAGAAGGGACAAACCCTTTATAATCTGGAGGGAGGCATCAACAGCATTGAGCTCCAGGTGGAGGATGTCTTTGCCGCCGATGGGGCTGCCCGTTCCTTGAAACAGTCCTTTCCTGACCTGGAATGGATAAGCTGGCAAGAGGAGAATGCAGATCTTTTGAGTGCCCTGAGCAGCCAGAGCAGCTCTTCTTACGTGATTCAGGCCTTTATCCTTCTGGCAGTTACCATGGGCATTTCTAGCGTCCTGGCCGTTTCAGCTATCCAGAAATCCCGACAGATCGGCATTTTAAAGGCCCTGGGCATAACCACCTCGGGGGTCAGCCGTATCTTTTTAATCCAGGGGGCCCTTTTAGGCTTTGCCGGATCCCTCCTTGGCTCTCTTATGGGCACCTCTCTGGTCTGGTCTTTTTTTTACTTTGTTCGCACGGAAACAGGGGAGCCTCTTTTTCCTGTTAGTATAAGTCCCGGGATTTTTATCTTTGCTGTAGCCGTGGCTACCCTGGCGGGGATGGCTGCCGCCTCTGCCCCAGCCCGGCGGGCAGCCCGGTTAAATACTATAGAGGTGATAAAAAATGGATAAACAAATTGATCTTCAGGATATCAGCAAGGTCTACGGCATTAAAGTCCCCGTCAAGGTTCTCCAGGATATCCACTTGTCCTTTCAGGAAGGTGAATATACGGCAATTATTGGCCAATCGGGTTCCGGGAAAAGCACCCTCTTAAATATAATCAGCACCCTGGACCGGCCGTCGGGGGGAAGTATAAAGGTGGAGGGGAAGGATTTAACCACCCTCAGTGATAACGACCTGGCCAAGTTTCGTAGTGAAACCATGGGTTTTATATTCCAGTTTCACTACCTGCTCCCCGAGTTTAATGCCCTGGAGAACGTGTTGATTCCTCACTGGCTGGCTCATGGCAAGCCTTCTGCCGATACAGTGGATTTAGCCCGGGAGCTTATTGACCGGGTGGGGGTTTCCGACAGGATCTACAATAAATCCACGGATCTTTCAGGGGGGCAGCAGCAGCGCATTGCCATTGCCCGGGCCCTGATTAATCGTCCCCGGATAATTTTAGCTGATGAGCCTACGGGGAGCCTGGACAGCAAGACCACCGTGGAGGTGAACAAGCTCCTGCGGGAGATTAATGAAGAATTTAGCACTACCTTCATTGTGGTTACCCATGACAGGCATATTGCTGCCGAGTGTGACCGGGTGGTGGAACTGGTGGACGGCCGCGTTGAGCGGGATTATCTTACAAAAGGGGTGGAAATAGAGGAGAAGTGGCAGGATCTTTGTCCCGACTATTGCTATAGGGCAAGGGGAATACTTTAAAAGCAGGAGAACCCAAATTTTCACGTGGAGTAGTTTACACCAAGGGAAGTCTGGTATTAGAGATGCTTAAACTGATTATTTTTGTTACTTTTTTTACTTAACATCACCCCTGGGGTGATGTATTTTTTTTTGTTTTATCTTATGATTATTAAAAATTGATGCCAGGAAAGGAGGATTAATTTTACAATTTAAAAAGGGAATTGAAAGGTGGTTATATCATGCTAAAAAAAAATAAAAGCTTTGTTTCGTCGCTGGTATTATTTCTAAGTCTATCCCTTCTTTTTACCCCGCTCCTTACAGGGTGTGGCAGGGAGTCTTTCCAGGAGGAAACTACCTGGGAGAATGAATATGTGATATCTGAAGACATAATTAAAACTGCAGGGGAGGCAGACCTTTACCTGGGAGATCTGGAAGCCTACGGTATAGAAATTTTTGTTCCCGGAGGGGCCTTTGAAAAACCTATGGAGATTCTTTTAACCACTCCCAAAGAACTTCCTGAATTTGACGGGGAAAAATTTACTCCTATGAGTTCCCTGTACTCCCTGAGGTTTATGGGAGATATTTATCGCGCCCGCTTACCCCTTCAAGTTACCCTTTCCTTAGATAAGGAATATCTGGGGGGAATTGAAGAAACGGGAGGCTTCTACGCTGTTCATTATCAGGAGGATTTAGGGTGGGCTTACACCCGGCCAGTTGCAATAGATGAGGAAGAAGGTCTTCTGTTTTTTGAAACTTACCATAACTTCTTTTGGGGAGGGGCTCAGTTAACAGATGATGAACGGATTGAACAAAAGTCCCTGGAAATTAGCAGGGAGCAGTGGGTCATGTCCCAGGTAGATGAGGATATAGAAGGCCTTACCAGGGAAATTGTAGATGAAATGGTTATGGACGCCTTTGATGGGGATAATGCCGATATAGCCGATCATATTTTTTCTGAAGTGTCCACTAAAATTACCCGCAGTTTGAATCTTTATTTCGTTGACAGTGAAGGGGATATTACCAAGGTGCCGCTAGGAAAAGGGTTAGGTATGATGGATCAGATTATGGAGGGTGATTATAATGCTCTTGGGTTGAATATAGCTACAGAAACGGGAAAGTACCTTAACAAGTACCTGGAATCTGAGGCCCTTTCTAGTGAGTTTAAAAGAGCATTTAATTATACGGGAGTTGTTGCCAAGAGCCTGGGGGCTCTTTCTGCAGGAGATTTTACCGGAGCGGCAGAACATATTACTGAGTTTTTAATGGGAAAAAACAAAATCATGATAGCAGCAAGATTGGCCATTGACTCTGTTAACATGAGGATAAACAACTGGAGAAATTCAGAGATTGAAAAGGCCTATCAGGTTTTTCTAAAGGGTTCTGATGGTGGTGCCTATGGATATAATGTGAATGAGGATGATTTTGACGATTTGTGGGTTCAAATGCGAGCTATTCACCAAAAATTGGAGTGGGAAGCCCTGGAACGTTACGCCGATAGGATGGGTCTCCATGTAGACGACATCCCTGAAGAAAAGAACAGGGAAATAAGGGACCAGGCAAAACGGGATTTAAGGGAGCAGTTTGAGAAAAGAAGAGACCAGGAAAGGGCCATAGCCAGTTTAAAGGAACATAATGATTACTTGATTGAAAGATTAAGGGATTGGGGTTTGCTGGAGCGGGGCATTGCTTTTCCCCAAGAAATGCTTATAGAAGAACATGTGGAAAACCTTTTCGGTATGGTTTTACAAGTCATGGAGGATACGGGAAGGACAAATGTTATTTATGACCCCTCTTATTTCAGCCTGCTGGAGGAGGATGAAATAAAACTGGAACAAATAATGGAGGTTATCCATGGATATTATACGGGGGAGGAAAAGGAATACAAAAAAAGGCTTGTTGAACTTGGATTAATTAAAGAAGAGGACCTGGAGGAAGATGAGGTGGAAATGGCAGAACTTCCGGACCTGTCTGGCCGGTGGGAAGGTACCATGACCATATTAAGCCACAATCTTGAATTACCCGCAGAAGAAGAAACAAGTTTTCAAGGAATTTTGGGACGGGCTATTGTCGGACACATCAAGAGGTCCTTCGACATCATGGTGGGCGAACCTCTGGACCTGGACTTGGAGTTTTACTACCTGGGGGGAAACACTTACGAGGGTACAGCCTGGGGGTCTGTTCCTCAAAGGGTTTACGATAAAATAGTGAAAGAGACGGGAGATACCATGGAAATAGAAATGGAGTTTGATTCATTCCAGGGAAGGGTTGAAGGTAACCAGATAAAGTTCGAAACCCCAGGTTTTGGAATGATGCCCAATGACTTTATTGGTTACGGGGCAAACTCCGACACCATCAGAGGAACTTTCAACATCATATCGGAAGGGGAAAAGTTTGGTGAGGGCGTCTGGGAGTGTTACCGGGTACATTAATAAAGGCTCCAGGAGAAATAGGCAGGAAAGATATAATTGTATATGGAATGAAGAACAGCCGATCAAATTGCATTTGGCCGGCTGTTTTGCTGAAATAAAAAGAGAAATCCTACGGCTGGTGATTTAAGGGAATATTTTCAGGATAATTCAGCTATCGTCCAGGCATTTCCAGTAAGGAGCGTACTTTTTCCTTATTTCTTCTACTATTTTTCTGGTTCTTTCCAGGCCTTTATCAGAAT